>Ga0326727_10005152_pt1 | contig 37834 bp, 30 predicted proteins | sample MB2enrmetagenome_FD_207643 | JGI IMG/M metagenome (GOLD analysis project Ga0326727, IMG submission 207643) | Lab enriched peat soil microbial communities from McLean, Ithaca, NY, United States - MB29MY | ecosystem: Environmental > Terrestrial > Soil > Wetlands > Peat | place: USA: New York... | reverse complement strand
TCGATCGGACGATGCCAGCGGGTCCCGGCATAGTCCGCGCCGGTGAGGACCGTTTGGTCGACCTCGGTATAGGCAAAAGACTCGTGCTGGCCCTCATTCCAGCCGAAGCGGCCGAAGATGCGCAAATCCTCCGTTAACGCCTGCTCGGCGTTGTAGCCGAAGCCGTACTTGAGCGCGCTGAAGTGCTCGTGCAGCGTGATGTCGGGCGTCTTGTCAGTCCCTGTTAGAAACGCTTCTACAGCCTCGCGGTAGGTGCCCATGTGGGCCCGGTTGGCGTAGAACAAAACGCGCTCGGTCCCTTTGCGGTTCCGAACGAAGCTGTGCCGAAGCTCGAACTCGCCGTTTTCCCCGTGTGCGCGGCTGAAGGCCCAGTCCATGTCGATGCCGTTGGCCACGGTGGGCATGGCGAAAAGGCCATAGCGGATCGACCATGCGCGGTCGTCGTACTCGGCCATACCGCCCACGGAGTAGCCGCGCGTGTCGGCCGCGTAGTCCCACGCCCCGTTGTTGTCCAACGTCCAGTTCATGAACTGCAGGTGCGAGTCGGAGCCGGGGCCGTTGACGTCGAAGAAGTCGGGCAGGGTAAGTTTGCCTACGCGGAACTCCACGCGGCGCAGTGGCACAGTGGGGGCCAGCGCAAAGGGCCCTGGATCCTGGGTGGCAGTCTTCCGCGTGAGCCCGATGACCTGGTGAATCTCGTAGCGGGCCAGGTAGGGTGTGGAACCCAGGTTTGGATTACGCACGACGTCCAAATTGGTAAATCCGGCCAGACCCAACGCTTCGCTCAGGCCGCGGCCGGCGGTGCTCTCGATGTCCAAGATCAGATCGGTGTTGTAGCGGATTGAGCGGCTGGGGCGGAGAGCTGTGTAGAGTGTGCCCAGCAGGGAGGTCTTGTACTCGGCCGAGTTGCGGAAGCTGTTCGGCCCCTCATAGAGCTCGTGAAACGGCAGCCGGCCTTGATAGATGATGTTGGCCTGACCGGAGATCCACCAGAGGCTGTCTTCGGGATGGGGAGCCATGGAGACGACGGGAGAGTCCTGCGGCTCGCGGCGGACGGGGCTTCTGTCGCCGGGTTTACGTCCCAGGCCGTTACGCTGCGGATCAGCGAGAATCAGCGCGGAGCCTGACTGAGCAAACCCCTGCCAGGGCCCTGTTTGCGGCTGGGGCTGGAGCTGCGGCTGCGGCGCCGAGGGGAGGGGATCGAGAACCTGCGCGGCTGCCTCGCCGGTCCCCAGCATCAAAGCCGAAGCCATCCATAGCGCTGCGGCAACGCTTGACAGCGCACGGCACGGACGGGGCTTCGGGCTGGGAGCAGCGAGAGGAAACATGAAAGCACCTAGGGATGGGAATTAGATGGACTCAGGGGAGTAGAATAGGCATCGAAGGATACCCCCACCTGGTATATACTATACCCCCTATGGGTATTGTCAAGAGGAGAAGCACCATGATCGGACACGAGCGCGAGAGGATGAAGTTGCTGCAGCGCGTGCGCAAGCTCCGCGGACAGTTGGACGCCGTGGAGCGCTCGCTGGGGGCCGGGGAAGACTGCGGCGACCAGCTTATGTTGTTGGCCGCGGTGCGCGGGGGCGTGAACGGTTTGATGGGCGAGGTGCTTGAGGACCACATCCGGTTTCATCTCACCGGCGGGTCGAAGGAGCAGATTGCGCCGGAACTGGCCGAGGACCTGATCGACCTCGTGCACTCTTATTTGAAGTGAAGATGCTCTCCGCAATTGCCCCATGCAGTGGCTCTTGCCTATCTTAGTCTGCGCGGGGGACGGCAATTGTTAAGGTCTGGTTGATTCGTGTCGGAAAGCAGTAGCAAAGTCCGCGGATCGCCGGCAACCTTCGCTGAACCTCCACGCGCGTCTCATCGCGCCATGCGCGCATGGCGCCCTTCGCTGTCCGGTCGAAACGGCAAGGCCGATCGTCTTCCCCGCCTAAGAGGAACTGACCGCGAATTGGCGATATTGAGAAAAGATGCATGCTGCAAGAGTTTTGCAGACGATTCCGTGAATTTCCGCTATCATTCGGAGTCATCCGGTGTCTGGCCTCAAAAAACTACCTGGCCAGAACAAGAAAGAGGTCAGTCATGGCAAATCCCCCGCGCAGTAGTTCCTCGTCCGTCAAGCCCCCGCAGTTTGCGGACCAGTCCCGCGTTGTCCTCCCAGGGAGCGAAAAGGCAGCAGCTCCCACAGCCGTCCACGTGAAGGACACGCCTGCCAAGTCGAAGGTCACCGTCTCAGTCATCCTCAAGCGCAAGGAACCCTTGAAGATCAACAAGCGCGGTGGCCGTTCTGCCGGCCCGGCTCGCGTCTCCCGCACCGAATACAAGAACCGCCATTCTGCCGATCCGGCCGCCATCAAGCTAATCCGCGCTTTTGCCAAGGAGTTCAACCTGAAGGTCGAGGCGGATCCCACCGCGGCCCTCCGCCGCACCGTTCAACTCACCGGCGCGGCCTCCGACATGCAGAGGGCTTTCGGCGTTTCCCTTGCCCAGAAGACCATCGGCGGAACCGAGTACAGAATTCGCGAGGGCGGCATTCATCTGCCGGAATCCCTCGTTGGGGCCGTGGAGGCGGTGCTTGGGCTCGACAACCGGCCCCAGGCAAAGCCCCACTTTCGCAGCCGCGAGCCCCACGCCGCCCCCTCCAGCTATACCCCGCCCCAGGTCGCCCAGGCCTACAAGTTCCCCGCAACCGCCAGCGGTGCCGGCCAAACCATCGGCATCATCGAACTCGGCGGCGGATACCGCGCGGCGGACCTCACGGCGTACTTCAAGACGCTCGCCATCCCCGCGCCGTCCATCACCGCGGTGAGCGTTGACAAGGGCAAGAACGCCCCCTCGAATGCGAATAGCGCCGATGGCGAGGTCATGCTGGACATTGAAGTCGCCGCTTCCGTCGCTCCCGGCGCCAAGATCGCCGTCTACTTTACGCCCAACACCGACCAGGGCTTCATCGACGCCATTACCACTGCGGTCCACGACACCAAGAACAAGCCGAGCGTGATCTCCATCAGTTGGGGCGGGCCTGAATCCAGTTGGACCGCGCAGTCGATGACCGCGCTCGACGCCGCCTGCCAGGCTGCGGCGGCTTTGGGCGTCACCATCACGGTTGCCGCCGGCGACGACGGCTCCTCGGACGGCGGCTCCGGCAACAACGTGGACTTCCCCGCATCGAGTCCGCACGTCCTCGCCTGCGGGGGAACCAAGCTCGTTGCCAGCGGAGCCACCATCGAGTCTGAAGTAGTTTGGAACGAGTTAGCCAACAACGAGGGCGCCACGGGCGGCGGCGTCAGCAACTTCTTTGCGCTGCCCACCTGGCAGGAGAATGCGAAGGTTCCGAAGCCAACCGGCAGCACTGGTGGCAGGGGTGTGCCCGATGTGGCAGGAGACGCCGACCCGGCCACCGGCTACACCATTCGCGTGGACGGCAAGACCATGGTCATCGGGGGCACCAGCGCCGTTGCTCCTTTGTGGGCAGGCCTGGTCGCCGTGGCCAACCAACAACTGAAGACCCAGGTGGGCTTCATTCAGCCCGCCATCTATGCGGCCAAGGCGGCCGCCGGGTTTAACGACATCACCCAGGGCGACAACCCGGCGTTCTCTGCCGGTCCCGGATGGGATGCCTGCACCGGGCTGGGCTCGCCCAGCGCCACAAAGCTGATCCCGTTGCTAGCGCCCGCCGCGAAGTCGACGAATGCTCGGAAGAAGGCGGCCAAGAGCGCTCATGGCGCGGGAGGCGGTAGAGGTATTGGTGGGGGGCGCTAGGCGATCGACCGGATTGTGAGGCGAAGATGGCTCAGAATCGCAGTCAAGAAGTCAGGAACCCAGTAGGTCTCTATGCCGGCCCTTCGGAAGCCCTGGAAGCGGTGATTGCCGATTTCCAGTACTGGACGGGCCGGCTCACTGAGACGAGCGCTCAGATGTCGTATGCCGTAATCGGGGCCAACTGGATCGTGTTTGGCTCGGTTAACGCGATTCTCGGCAGCATCTGGTCGAAGCTCTCACTTCTGGCTGTTTTGCTGGGCCTAGCCACGGGCGTTGTCGGCACATGGTTACTCTGCGAGGCTCACAGAAGACGTGGAGTGTACGGCGATAGCGATCCTGCAAGGTGGGCTACGGAGTTTCATAAGTTCGCCAACAAACGCAGTCCTTGGCCTTTTACCGCATTTATTGAATGGACGGCTTCATGGACGCGGAACCTGAAGGCTGCGTTTGCGTTGCTGGGTGGCGTTTTCCTGGTTATCGGAGCTATCCTCAAGTCGTGATCGACAGACCGGGGCACATCCGGCAGACCAAGACCGCCGATTCCAGGCCAATCCGGCCGGGTGTCTCAGGGTCTTGACAGGTGGCCTGCGACCGGGTTCATCTCAGGGCTCCGAGAGTACATTCCGCCTTCATTTGTACAGGGCGGCAAAGGCGTCCGCTTCCTTGTTCAGCTCCTCGGGACTGACAGCGTGGGTTGAAAGAACAACACGGTAGCGGAAAGTTGCCGACTCATTCTTCTCCAAAGTGAAGTTCAAGGCCGTCTGTTTGGGATCGAAAACGCTCCGCCCCAAGGGGTTGGCGGCAAAGAGACCATAGCCGCGCGCATGCCAGTATGTTGGGTAGCCGGGGTTGGCCGGGTGGTCGAAGATCGCAACGGATGCGGTGTGCTCCCGCGTGTGCCCGGTCAGCGAGCACCAGCGTCCCCGCGTCGACCAGACAGCCATGCCGGTGGCGCCTTCACTGGTGCGGTATTCGCCCGTTGCGGGGTTGGCGCCACCATCTGCCGGGGCAGCGTCCACCTTGGTAGGATTCCCGTTCGAGTCCATGAAGATGCCGCCTTTTTCCTCCGGCGATTCGAGCCACCGGGCCACGCGCAATCCGAGCAGCCCATCCTTTTCGTCACCGAAGACCACACGGTCGAGTGCCGTGAGAGTCATGACCTGGTCGATAACTCGGGCAGTACCGCGGTTCTCAAAAATGTAGCGCGTCCTCTGGTCCAGAATCGGCTTATCGTTACCGTCCACCCAGACTGACTCGACAATTAATCCGCCTTGGCTGGCGCCGCTCCTGGTGGCGACAATCCTGGTGTGCCGGATCGTGCCCATCTTGGCGCGGTTTTCCGGCTTGATCGCGTCGGAGTTATTCCAGAAATCGAACCCGTTGACCTTGGCGTAGTTGAACCAGAGGCCAGCGTGGTGCGGATGATCGACCCGTTCGCCGGGCCGGAGGTCGAGCGGGTAGCCCCGCGTGACGGTCACGCCATCAGCATCGATCAGCGGAAAAAGAACCGGTTTTTTGAGGGTGGTGGGCCAGATGTAGGAGGTGAAGGGTTGGCCGTCGATGGTGACATCGACGCGGCGGTTTGCCTCATCGGCAACCAGTTGTACCCCCTTGCCCGGAGGGGCGGCGAATGCGCTCGCCGCCAGCAGGACGATTGCAGCCAGAAGCCCGAGCCTATTCATAGACCTTGCCTCCCGCGATGACCTGCTGGGTCTTGTCGTCGAAGGTGACCTTCTCGCCCGTTTGAATGGCAGCGACGTTCATGCACAGCGCGATCGAGTGGCTGTAGCCGGCCTCGATCGAGGCATTGGGCGTCTTGCGCGAGCGGACGCACTCCATCCAGTTGCGCATGTTGGCCGAGGTTTGTGGATCGCGCCCCGTATCGGCCGCGGTTGAAGCGGCCACCACGTTCTCGGAGAGCGAGAAGCTCGGCAGCAGGTTGGGCTGCATCTTCATTTCGGCGGCGGAGCGTGCGGTCAGACCACCGGTGGGGGTCACCGTCTGCTTGTCCATGTCGATCATGCCGCCGTTCGAGTAGTAGAGCTCCTTCACCCCGCCTGCGGAGTTGGTGAAGCGCGACGAATACTGCACCTGAAAGCCCTTGGCCGGGTCGTCCAGCGGACCGTAGTCGAAGACTGCGGTCATGGTGTCCCAGTTCTGGCGGCCGTCCTTCCACAGGTAGATGCCGCCGTTGGCCACCACGCTGCGCGGATGCGGCAGCCCGGTGAACCAGTGCACCGTGTCGATCTGGTGCACCAGCCACTGGTCGGGAATCCCGGACGAATACGGCCAGAACAGGCGGAACTCCAGATACTTTCGCGCGTCGAACGGCTCATAAGGCCGGTTCAGCAGATAACGCTTCCAGTCGGTGTCCTGCTCTTTGAGCAGCGGGACAACATCAGGCCGGCGCCAGCGGCCCGGCTGATTCACATTCCACGTCATCTCCACCATCACGATATCGCCGAACTTGCCGGACTGAATGTATTCGGCGGCTTTCTGATAGGCGGGCGTCGAGCGCCGCTGCGTTCCCACCTGCACAACCTTGCCGGTCTTGTGCACCGCTTCGCGGAACTTGCGCGCGTCGTCCATGGTGTGGGCGGTGGGCTTCTCGACGTAGGCGTCGCGCCCCGCATTCACGGCTTCCACGCCGTGCAGCGCATGCTGAAAGTCGGCGGTGGCCACCAGAACCGCGTCTACATCCTTACGGGCATAGAGATCGTCGTTGTTGCGCACGGTATCCACCGGGCTGCCGCTCAGCTTCTGGACATAGGCAGCGCCTTGTTCGCGGCGCAGGCTCCACAGATCGGAGATGGCCGCGAACTCAAAATTCATCTCCTTCGCGTGCTCAAGAAAGGCGGGAATCAGCGACCCCTTCATGCGATCGCCGCAACCGACGACCCCAACCCGGACGCGATCGTTCGCGCCCACGATGGCAGCATAGCTCTTTGCATTCCACGAGACGGTGGCAGCGGCCAGTGCCGCACCGCCCGCCTTCAGAAATTCCCTGCGATAATTTTGATTTGATTCCATGATGTACACCTTTGGAGTTTGGCGTTCGTGAGGATTCTACTTGCGCATCGTTCGATTAGGTAGGAATACGGTTCGAGTGTAGAACTCGAACCAAGTGATCGGGGCGCTTCGGTTTCCTTAACCGGAAACCGGAGCGCCCCAATTTGCCGATCCCCTGGATCGAATCGAGCTAGAAGTTGATCTTGACGCTGCCCTGGAAGACTCGCGCTTGATTGAATGTTGCCGAGACCTGGCCAAAGGTCGACGACGTAAGAACGGCGGCGCTTCCGGTATTGGCGGGAAGCGAGCCGGTTGTCGCACTGGATGGAGGTTGGAAGTCAGGATGATTCGGCACATTGAACGCTTCCAGCCGGAGCGTTGTCGTCCAGTTCTCGTGAATCGTGAAGATACGCGAGATCTGGGCGTCGAATTGCAGCGCGCTCGGCCCGCGGAAGGAGTTCCTCCCGATGTTTCCGTAGGTGCCTAAAACAGGGCACCCGTTCGCAACATAGGCTCCGTTCGTTCCCGTATTGCAGGTCGGGTTGGTGATCTGCACAAAGGCAGCCGGGTTCAGGTATTCGCGGTTCGCTTCCCCCGGAGCCTTTTGGAACTTTACTTCGGCATAGGGGCTCACGCCGGGCAGCAGGTTTGGACGATCGTTGCCCACGTCGGTCAGCGAGTTGTCCTGACCCGATGTGACGGTGAAGGGCACGCCGCTTTGAATGTGGAAGAGCGGCGCAAACTCCCAGTCATTGACGAAGAGTTTCTCAAGACGATTCAGATGATTGTTAAAGGCGCTCTTGGCGACGAGCGAGACGTTCTCGATGTGGCGAAAATCCGAGCCGCACGGGCCGTAGTCCATCCTCAGGTTGTTCGGATTCTCGACCGTCGTGCTGGCCAGATCGCCTTGGGCATCCTCGATATCCAGGCACTTCGACCAGGTCCAGTTGGCCAGCAGGCTGAAGGTGTTCGACATGCGGTGCTGGATAGAGGTTATGAGCCCGTTGTAATTGGCAGTGCCTTCGTCGCCTACGATTACGGAACCGCCGCCGCCGCCCAGGTACTGATTGCCGCCGATGGCGCCACCGGCTGAATTTGTGCCAGCGGGATTCTCAGTCGTCAGCAGGAACCGCGACGTCTGGTTCGAGGTCGTGGAGCAGTTGGTTCCCGCGGCGCCGGCCTTGACCGCTGCCGGGCCGGTCGTCACGATGCCCGTGCAGCCTGTTCCGCCCGCTCCCCAAACCCCGGGGATGAAGACAGCCGGGCTAATCGGATAGCCCAGGGGATCGTGCCGGGTTGTGTTGCCGATGTAGTCGACCATCGCCTGCCAGCCGTGCCCGAATTCACGTTGCACGCTCAAGGTCCACTGGATCGTGTAAGCCGCCTTGAACTGCGCAGGCATCACGATGTACTGCGACTGCGGAAAGTACAGAGCCTGCGACGGAGAGGGGATCTGGGGTTGCGGAAAGGGACTGGTCGTGAACTGGCCCTGAGACCACGGCGCGCTGAAAAGGACCGGGCCCGTCGAAGACGTCTGTGTATTGGTCACTGCCGTGGCAAATGGCGGATTTTGCTGGTTGCGCTGTGAGGTAAAGAAGTTGGGATTGTCGAACATCATCGCGCCGCCGCCGCGCACCACAGTCTTGCCGTTGCCCATCGGATCGAACGATATGCCGACGTTGGGCGAAAGTTGCCACCAGGAGTTCTTGGTGAATTGACGGCTTACGCCCTTGTCGCCATAGTAGAGCGCGCCGGCCGGAGCATTGGGGTAAACGCTGCTGATCGTATTGGAAAGAAAAGCGGCCTGGCTGAACTCGACACCGCGGTTGAAGTAATCGTGCGGCATGATGTTCGGCCCGTAGCGCAAGCCGCCAATCAGCGTCAAGCGCGGGGTGGCGTGGTAGGTGTCCTGGCCGTAGAGGCTGGGAATCGGACCGCGCAGCGCATTCTGCTGCTGTTTGCTCTGCTGGAATGGGCTCGATGAACCGAGCGTGCCCATCAGGAAATCGAGATTCTGATCGCCGATGACGGTGCCTCCCTTGGGTCCACTGCCACTGTATTCGCCGTTGAACGTGAAGATACCATTGCCCTCGTAGGCGTTGCCGATATTGAGCTGGTTTTGCACCCATTCGCCGCCAAACGCGATCTGGTGTCTTCCTTTGACCCAGGTCACGTCGTCGTCGAAGGCCAGCGTGTTGTCATTGAAGTGAGCCACGGAGTTGGTGCCGCCGCCGATCGAGAATTTGCCTTCGGACATCTGCAGTCCGTTCGGCTCCACCTGGTAAACAGTGACGCCCAGCGTTGCGGCGTTGATGTCGTTGGGCGCGTATCCGCGGTTATTGACGCGGCGCAGGATGGAGATATGCGCGGCATTCACGATATTCGGCGTGATCGTGTACGCATCGCCGAGAGTAAAGTTCTGGACACGCTGGATGTTTCCGGATTGCGTGGTGATCAGGATGTTGGTCGGCGAGAAGTACGCGGGGAACTGATAGCCGTCGACAAAGTAGCGGCCGTAGAGGTTGTTATTGGAATTGATCGTGTAATCCACCCTGGTGGTGAACTGATTGCTGGTGAGCGCATACGGAATAGCGTAGAAAACAAACCCGCAGTTTTTGGGATCCAGCGCCGAATTGATGGGAGGCAGGTATGTCTGCAGCTTCATCGCAGACGTGTTGTACGTGGGCTGCGACGGATATTGATTGCCGATCAGTTTCGTGCCGGTGAGCGGATCAAGAAGCTGGACAGCATTGCCAGTCGAGTTGCACGGATTCGTACCCACGCCGTTGTTCACGGCAGGATTGCCGTCTGTGGTCGACCAATTGCCAGCCAGGTTCTGCGCCGTCGGCACCGTAGCCTGCGTGCTCGCTTGCGACTGTTTCGCGACCCAACGCTGGTAGGCCGCGAAAGCAAACATCTTATCGCGCTTGATGGGTCCGCCGAACGTGCCACCGAACTGATCCTGGTGCAGTGTGTCGGGCGTTGACGAGAAGAAATTCGTGGCGTCGATATAGTTGTTGCGGATGAATTCGAACCCTTCCCCGTGATATTGGTTCGTGCCCGACTTGGTGACGACGTTGACCATGCCGCCCACGTGGCCGCCATCCTGCGCGCCCAGATCGGTGGACTCGACGCTGAATTCGCTCACCGCGTCGGGAATCGGATAAGGCAGGTTGCCGTTGGCCATGTAGTCCTGGTTGTCGCCGCCGTCGAGACGCCAGAGGGTGGTGTTGCCGCCGCCGCCCGCAATCGAGACCGAAATGGTTGCGTAGGAGTACTTGCTGCCGGTGAAGTCGCCGGCCGGCGCGAGATTGGAGCCGCCGGATAGCGTGATCAACTGGGTCATCTGGCGGCCGTTGAGCGGCATCTCATTCACTTCGTTTTGGTCAATGGTTTGCTTGAACGTCGCATCCTCGGTCTGCAGCGCCAGACCCTCGGCGTGGACTTCAACCTTGACGTCCGCCCTGCCCACCGCCAGGGTGGCGCTGACGGCGATGCTGCTGCCGACTTCCAGCACGATGCCGGTCTGCACGTAGGTCTCAAACCCCGGCGCGGTCACGCTGAGGTTGTAGGTTCCGATGGGCAGGCCGGGAATCAGATACACGCCCGCCTTGTCGCTCTTGGTTACGTGGTTGACCTGCGTGGATGTGTCGGTTGCGGTGACCGTTGCGTTCGCGACGACCGCCCCGGATGCGTCCGAAACGGTGCCCTGAATATTGCCGGTTCCGGCGATTTGGGCGCTGATTCTGGTTGCGAACAGGAGTACGGCTGCGCAACAGAAAACGGTCACCCAGCGGTTGACGATCCTCGATCCTTTTGACCCTGCAAAACTCATTGAAGCCTCCAAATGGTTGTCAGTATTGAAAGAGTATTTGCCCGTCACAGTGCGGCGCGTTTCCCGGCTCAATAGCAGAACCCAAGAGAACCCACGTTCGTATCGGAATCCTCAGCCGCGCGTGCCGATCCTGGCATGTATATAGTGGTCGGACCACAGCTGTCAAGCAATATTCGGAAAGCGGATTTACATATTGAATTTATTTCAAAGTGACTAGCTAAGTTCAAGAAGACAAACGATTGAAGCGATATGTGGTCAGACCGCTGCTAGCTGGCGTTACGATCGCGTGGGATTACCTCCTTCTCCTTTTACGTGTCTTCGTTGCTTCGTGCCATCTCCCATTCCCACCGCGCCGGCGCCAGAAAAACGGCGGTGTAGCACCAGCCGATCTGCCGGCTCCGATTCGACCCCCCGGTGGGCGGGAATCATTTCCGGCGTTGAAACAGGAGTTGCCTTGCCCGGCGCACCGCGCAGCACACGAGTCGGCCTTCCAAGCTATATGCGCGGGTGGGTCAGTGCGGGCGCCCCGGCAGAACAAAATGCTCCGCGCAGCGCGGTTCATAGGAGTCGCCGGGCATTTTGACCGGGCTGTCATAGGGAGCGGGTTGGCCTGCAATCAGCCGCTGCGAGTAAAGCGCCCGGCTCCCGCACGAGCAATATGCTATGCACTCGGTAACGCTCCCGCCATAGGCATTCACCAGCCAGGTCAGGTTGAGCATCTCCCCGAAGGGCAGGGCGCGAAAGTCCAGGTCGAGCCCGGCGATGAGAAGGTCATGGCTGGCATCGAGCAGGCAGCGGGCGAAATGAAACAGTTCCTCCACGAACTGCCCTTCATCGATGGCAATACACTCCACTTTTTTGCCGATCTGTTTCTCCCTTGCGGTGATCGCCGGAAGAATTTCCCATGGGTCTTGCGACTTGAACTCCAGGGCATCCATTTTGCCGTGGCCTCTGGGATTGCGGCTGACGACGACTCCCGGCCCGCCCTTGGTGTCGTCGCTGGGCTTCAGGACCAGGACATGCTGGCCGGCGTATTGGCGGCGCATGTCGGCGCGGCGCAGCAGCTCCGCAGTCTTGTTGCTGCGCATCGGACCCAGCAGCAGTTCGAGCTTGCCCGGCATGACTGCGCCTTCCCATACGAACGAGGTTCTTGTACCGGCTTCCCATGATAAGGCCTGTCCGGCAAGGTTTGGCGGAGTCGCAGGTTCGGAGATCCGGAACTGGGAAACCCGCCGTTGACAGTGTGGGTTTTAGGGGGTTTTGGGCATAAAAAGGGGGCTCTTTGGGCTCAAAAAGGGCCAAAATCGGGGGGTTGTAATTACTGATTAGTTAATAGGGTGGTTTTGTAAAGCATTCATTATGGGGTAGTTACTGGAAATGGAGGGCGGAAAAGTGGGTGTCACAGGGGAGGGGGGGGTGGGGGGTACGGTTAAGCGGAGTGAAATGTTCGCTCTTTCTTCGCTGGTTGGACGGCGCCGGAGCGGGGGCGGAATGGATCGGGCGCTGTTCCGCTGGGGAGGTTTCGGTCATGATGGATTCGCCCATGGAACAAGTGTGCGCGGCGGGAGGGTAATTTTCTGTAAGACAGGGGTCAGGGAACAGGGAACAGGGATCAGAATACCGGGCTGGTGGCGGCAGTTGACGCCTTCGCGCAGGGGGCCGGGCGAACGCTGGGCGACTTATCCGTCCTGGGTCATGGCGGTGAGCGCGCCAGCGATTTGGCGCGAAAGGGGCTGGAGATTCAAAGAGAATCCGGTCGATTTGTTGCGATTCAGGGTCTAAAAGGCAAGAAATAGCCCCCAAAAGCGATGGAAAATCGCCGCATATTTGCCCTTTGTATCTATGCATGTCATGGCTTGTATATGCAACGGGAGCAGGGGAGAGGGGAACGGGGGTGTCCGGATCGAGGAGGGAACGGGGCTGGTGGCGGCCGTTGACGCCTTCGCACAGGGAAATCGGGGGATACTTGCCGACTTCGAGATACCGATCCGCGAACGCAAGCCGAGAAAGGAAGCAGGCTGGCCTTTCCACGTTGTATTCCCAACCTGGCCGCGGCGGTTTCAATCTGCTGAGTCAGGCGTAGACTCCCACGCTGCGAGGTACGATAATCAAGTTGGACCGGGGACGCATCAAATGCCGCAGCAGGAATTGTTTCTCGATCGGACGATTGGAGATCGACGCATCGAGGTTCTGAAAACCTATGACATAGCCTGTGCGCGTGAGGCTTTCGGCAACATGGACGAGGCTGCGCGAGCGTTCCTGTGGAAGTCTCTTCGGATAGATGAAGCCTACGAACAGGCCGACATTCCACCGATCCAATCCGGAGACGGCGAGGACTTCCTGTGGGATGCGTTGCTGGAGGACTCCCGCGAGGACGGCAATCTGCTCTCGTTCTTTATTGTGACCGAAGCATCCGGCAACCAATCGAGGAGTCTTTATGTGTCCCCCGACTGGCCGAGCGCAGAAAAATATGCGCAGGATTTACTCCGGGGATTGTAGGGCTATTTAGTCGGAATGTTTCGGCTTTCCCTTTCAGGCTTCAGGACTTGAGGTATTCAGCTAGATCCAACTGCACCTTCTCTGGCCTTTTAAGGCTGCATTCCCAAACAACCTTGGAGCTCCATCCGAGTTTTCGCAGGAGCCCTGCGACTTTTCGATCGCGTTGTCTGTTCTTTTCGATTTTCTCGACCCAATACTCGTGATTGTGGACAGGCACTCGATTGCCACGGGCGCAATGGTGGCCGTGCCAAAAGCACCCGTGGACAAAGATAACCTTCTTCAGCTTTGAAAAGACAATATCCGGTTTGCCCGGAAGATCATCGCGATGGATTCGAAAGCGGAAGCCAAGCCGATGCAGAATTGATCGGACAATCTTCTCGGGGCCGGTATCCTTGGATTTCACCGCCCGCATAATCTCGCTTCGGAGTTCTGCGTCCTTCATCAGCGTTGTATGGCAATTCTCAGGCTTGGGTCGGTCTCGATTTCCTCAATGATCGCGTTGTACCGCACCACCATTTCCTCCACGGCTGTTCTGCGGCCGGTTGCCTTGAACTTCCCTAGCTCATAGAGGTTAAGCGCGACGAACTGTTCTATCTCAAAGACGTCGAGCCGGTCAGCGATCCCCGCGTTTGCAGCAAGGCCTTCCGCGACCGTAAGACCCTTCTGAAGAGTGACGATGATGGGTCGAAAGCCCGCATCCAGGTTCTCTTGGCAACGCCTGACGACCGCTTCGCCAGGAGAGGTTGTGACGTGGATTGCGACGTCTCCGAGGAGAAAATCTCCGGCACGCTCAGTTTGGCTGTCTGACGTTGTAAAGCTGAAATGCTCAAACGTCATACCTTCGCCAACCATAGCGCATTCTAGTTTCGCGCCTACCATATGTTGGAGCACAGCTCCTGCGTAAGTTACCCCCTGCGAGTCATGTTGACGCTCAATCGCTTGTTTCAAAACATCGCGCACGACGGCGCGGAGTCCTTTGGATGGATCGAGCTTGACCGTGAAGGGCTTGCTCCGAAAGAACGTTTCTACTTTTTGGACCCAGAAGAGCTCGATCAGGTCGAAATCTATTTGTTCCTTCTGCGCTGTTTCATTCAGAAACTCCACATACTTGCGCATGTTCCCGACGCTGCCGCGTGAGGTGCGCCCCCCTTCTTTCGCGAGTATCCTATCGATTCCCCGCCTCTTAAGTATCGCCTGGACAGGGGCCACCCCAAGCCCTGAAACTTGAGTGCCGCTTTCAGCGATGAAGGCACTGTGATCGAGGGGGAACGACATGTTCCTTGCTTGGTCTGTAACGACCAATGCTACAGACAGTGCGCCTTTGCCGCGGAATCTGTTTGTTGTCGCGAATTGTTCGAGGCGCTGCGCGAGGGGTGGTTCCGGATTCATGCCGCTTCCCTCCGATAGCCTTCCACAGATTTCAGGAGTGGCTCCAACAGATGGCGGGCCAGGAATCGGACCACAGGAACAACAACCCCGTCCCCCGCAAGGTGGTATGCGTCGTTGTACCGTTCAGGGAGGACGTAATCCTCTGGCAGTCCCATCAGCCGTGCAGCCTCCCTCGGAGACAGCAGTCTCGTGTTGACCTGATTTTTCTCGACCTCGATGATTATTTGGCGACTGGAGCCGCCCACGGGCGTACGCAGGCAACCGGAAATGCCATCGAATCTTACCTCCGCGCGCTGTACCCGATTTCCGTGCTCATCTACTCGCATCCTCTTGTAAATACAGCCGACAGTTCTCCGGCCGTCTCGCAAAGCGGCCGTGACCTTGGCAAGGTGAATGTCGCTCATCATTGCGAGCAACCGCTTTGTTTCTGCGCCGGTGTGCCAGTCAACGCCTTTGGGATTCCTCTCGATCACATCTTCCAGATTTGTCGTCCTTGTTGGGGCTCCAGGCAGTTTCCACCAAATCCAGTTAGCCTTACACTTCGCGGGCAGCCTTTGAAACGCCGCGAGAACTCCTTGTGTGTGCCAAGGCGATTGAGGTCCGCCGCCCATCAGGTCCTCCGACGCGCTCCACTCGTTGCGCAGGGCGACGATAAAGAGCCTCGGGCGTGACTGCGGCACAAAATGGACTGCGTCAAGAACCATCGCCCCAAAACGGTAACCGGATTTTCTCAGGGCTGTGCAGATCGCAGTGAAATCCGCTCCTCCATGCGAGGTCAGAGCGCCGCAAACGTTCTCTAGTACGACCATCGCAGGGGGGCGGTTCCGTCTTACCAGTCTGTCCACGAGCCGCCAGAACGGCCAGAAGCTTCCAGAGCGTACGCCCTTGAGCCCGGCACCGTCTCCGGCCAACGACAGGTCCTGACATGGAAACGAGGCCCACGCAAGGTCTGCTTCTCTGGGCAGGGTATTGACTCTAACCTTGGCAATGTCTTCAACCACAAGGTGCGCGGCACCCCAGTTTGCGGAGTAGCTCAAAGCCTTCCTCTCGTCAAAATCATTCGCAAAGAGGCAAAGCCACCCCTCGCCGAGTCCCGCTCTTGCCATTCCCCCGCCAGCAAAGAATTCGTAGAAGGTCCGCATTGGGGCGGTCGCTCCGATTCAATAGTTTCACATATATACACTACTCCGGCAATCGACCTGTAGCCTACCCCCACATGGTTTCGTGCCCAAACCAAGAACCGGGGTCGTCCCGTCCTTGAATTGCTCTTTGATTCGAGGTTCCGGGACCAAGAACTTCCGACCCAGCTTCCCCATTCTGCCTCGACGATCAAGTGGCTGTCGCTTCTAAGACCTGCGATTCCCTCCGGCTACTCGCGCCTAACGGAAGTCGGACGGATTGGTCCCCCATATACGCCCATGTCGGCCGGGAGGGGCTCCCGGTTGGTGCGCGAAAGCCGGGCTGGTGGGGATGGGCTGGTTCCATGGTTGCGAGGGCGTTGGGTCCCCGCCCGCTTCTTGAGGGGGGAGCGGGCCGCAGGGGATGAGGCCCGCGAAGGCGGAGCGGCAACTTCGGCGTCTTGGGCGGCTGCGGGAAAAGAGGGATGACAAGGGGCGCGGGAAAAGCATTTCTCGGGGGCTAACCGTGGTGAAAGTCCACATTGCCGAGAACCTTCCCTCGGGGGCTAACCTGAATTTCTCACAGAAGGCGCTACAACTCAGAATTTGGCCTCTCAAGGAGCCTCCGAGGGCCAGGAGGCCCTCGGGACAGCCGGTCGGGAGACCGGCGCTACAACTTTTGGCGGGCGGTGAGAAATGCAGGCCAAAGCCCTGTTTCTTATCAACCGTTTACGGCACGGTTGAAGCCGTGCCCTTTCAAAACACGATTTTCACCACAGGCTAAACAGGCTGCGGAAAAAGGCAGGAATTCAGGCAAAAGTCCCGAAAAGCGTTCCTCCGGGGCTAAAGCCCGCGTTGATTCTGTTGACTTTATGCGGGGGTTGAAACCCCCGCCTCCCTCCGGATCGGTTTTTTCGCAGCCTGTAAAGCCCGCTGCTTATGCGCCGTCCAGGGCACGGCTAAAGAGGCTGGGGAAAATGGAAGAAGAGCAAGCGAATCTACCGGAAAGGGTTCCTCCGGGGCTAAAGCCCGCGTTGATCCTGCTGACCTTGTGCGGGGGTTAAAACCCCCGCCTCGCTCCGGATCGAGTTTTTCCGCAGCCTGTGAAGCCCGTGTTGGTTTTGAGGCAGATACGGGCACGAATTCGGTTGTGCCGAGAAGGACCGGAAAAAGAAGGGGTTTTAGCCCCTGAGGGATTCCAGTCGGGATACGGCGGCCATTTATGAAACAAACTCCAGTCAGAAACGGCGAAGCTACGGCTACTTCGCCTGCAGCACGGCCACCTGCACCGAATACGGAGGCACGGTATGCGCGAATCTCGCAGCGACGCCTTGCAGCGTGGATTTGACCGGCACAATACGCGCCGGAGCGGAGATGGTGTTCGTCTCGGCGTCGTTGGCGCCGGTCAACGACACCAGCGTACCCGTCGGCGAAATGTTGCCGGCGCCGGTCATATCGATCTCGACCGGCTGCGCCACCGAAGATGCATTCACCAGCTTCAGATAGACCGTACCCTTCGCCGGGTCGCATGTTACCGAGTAGAAGAATCGCTCCCCACTGCCGCTAATCGAAGATGCCGGCACCTCCGGTCCCAGGTACTCTCCAAACATGGCCTGGGCATAGTAACTCGGGGAACCATAGCTGGACAAAGCGTCGTACCCGATCAGGTCGGACTCCCACTGCATTCCGCCGGGATTCACGTTGACAAACAGCGGGGCATAGGAGGCCATGACGATCAGATCGCTGTTCCTCTCCATTCCCGTCATCCATGCCGCATCGCCAAGAGCCGCGCCCATGTTAGTGGTCGGCGATCCCTCGCGGGTTGCCCACTCGCCCACAAAGATCTTTGGCCCCTTCCGGTCGATCGCGTCGTAGTGCTTCACATCCTCGAAGAACTCGTCCGCGCGCTTGTAATAGTGATCGTCCACCACATCCGGCGTCATTCTCTTCACGGGAGTCGTCGCAATTAACTCCAGTTGGGGATACTTCGCCTTGATCGCTTTGTAGAACTGGGCGTACCGCCCTTCGTAACTGCCCGAGCGATCGAACTGGTCCTCATTGCCGATTTCGACATACTGGATTGAAAACGGCTCCGGATGTCCCAGCTTGGCCCGCGTCGCGCCCCACTTGGTCGACGTGTCGCCAATCGCAAACTCGATCTCGTCAAGCGCATCTTCCACAAACGGAGTCAGCTCCGGTCCAGGACGAATGTGGTCGCCCTTCAACGAGTAGCCCGCATACACCGCGAGCACCGTCTGCATGTGCAGATCCTCGCTCCACTCCAGAAACTCGAGCAAGCCCATTCCGTCCGACGACTGATAGTTCCACGGGCTGCGATGGGTTGGCCGGTCCAGCAGCGGTCCGATTGTGTTCTTCCAGTCGAATCTCTCGTCGATCTGATCGCCCTCCAGATAGTTGCCGCCCGGCAGCCGCAAGAACTTCGGATGCATTGCCGCCAGCATCTCCATCAGGTCGGGACGATTTCCGTTCTCGCGATTCTTATAAGTGGGTGGAAACAGCGACACAACATCGATCCACAGCTTGCCCGCATGTCCGACCGTAAGCAGAAGATGGTTCTCCGCCGAAGGCTCTACCTCGCCAGTCGTCAGCGTGAACTCATGCCGTTTCCACTCGGTCGATATCCCCTGCACCGACGCCGTCGCCACTGACTTACCCGTGTTGTTATTCACCAGCGCCACGGTCAGCGGTCCAATGTCGGACGATTCGGACTTGGCGTAAAGCGACCCTTTATAGGTTGTGTTGGGACGCACCGCCATTCCCCAATATCCTTCATTGCGCACTCCCGCCGGATTGGAAGCATCGGCCTTGGTCACAGTGATTGCCAGGCTATGATCGAGCGCGGCGCTGGGTCCAACCGTTGGATCGACCTCCATGGCCGCAACGGAATTCCCCAGGTGCTCGATGTTCCATCGCGCCACCCCCTCCCATCCATGATCCTGAAACGTCCGGTTGCGCACCATCTCCGCATACAAGCCGCCGTCGTAGGAGTAGTTGATCTCCTCGGTCATCAACCCATAGAGTGTCGGACTGACGGCATGAGCCGGTTTATCCAACTGAATGGCGAGGTTGGCCCGCGGCGCCTGTGCCACGCAAGAGCCGGGCATCGAAGCGGCTATGATCGCCGGCAACACAATCTTGAAAACTTTACGCCACGTCATTAAAGTTTCAGCGTCAAAAACTCTTAAAGCCATGCTCATCGTCATTCTCCGATCCCCTTTGCCAAGATGTTGGGAAAGCGTTTACCGAACCATCCATATTGCCACAGTCTGCCTGGATTCGTCACCGTCCTCACGTCCTTCATCGATCCGACCCAATCGCATCCTCTAGCCGCGGGTCCAATTGCCGTCGATCCGCCTCCACATCGAAGGATTTGGCGACTTGTCCCGTAGAACAGCGGGCAGCCGATCCGCGCGGACATGGTCGTAGCAGTGCAACACGCCGAAGCGCATTAGCGATGCCGGGATGCCCACCGCCGTAAACCCCGGATGCCCCGTCGAAGGATAGGGACCGCCATGATTCATTGCCGGGCTCAGCGCCACCCCCGTAGGCATCTTGTCGTTCAACAGGCGGCCCACCTTGAAGCGGAGATCGCCGGCAATCTCTGCGTACATTGCATCGTCCTCGCCAGTCGTGCTCGAGTAAATGCTTCCGGTCAGGTTCCCTTCCAGCGCTTCGATCACCTGCCGCAACTGCGCGGCGTCCTCCGCGGTTACCACCATCGTCGAGTTGCCGAACGCCTCGCGCTGCAGACCCTCGGATTGAGCCAGAAACTGTCCGGCAGTCGTGCGCAGCAGCGTGTTCTTGTAGCAATAACCGCCGCCGTCCGCCGGCTCGGCGCCGGTAACCGCCTTGGCCCCCGAATCGATCAGCGCGTGTACGTTCTCATCCAGTGCCTTGAGTCCGCCCGCGGAAAGCAGCGGAGCCGGCGGCCGCTGGTCGAGGATTGCCGCCAGATTGGCCGCCAGCCGCTCGGCGTCGTCCCCGGCGATGGTGAGAATCAAATTCGGGCTGGTGCAGAACTGGCCGCTCGCGGCCAGGCAGCTATCCGCCAACTCCGTCGCAATCTGCTCTCCGCGCTCCGCCAGCGCGCCCGGCAAGAGGATTACCGGGTTCAGGCTTGACATCTCGAGGTAGATTGGCTTCCCCGCGCTCTCGGCCGCGGCCTTCAAGCGCAGCCCGGCCTCGCGGCTTCCGGTAAACGCCACCGCGCCGATGCGTGAGTCTCGCACCAGCCGCAGCCCGTCCTCCTTGCTTGTGCGGTAGATCATCTGCACCGTCGCCGGCGGTAGTCCGGCCTGGGCCAGTGCCGCGACCGCGCACTCCGCGAGCAGCTTGCTGGTGCCCGGATGCAGCGGATTGGCCTTGGCGATCACCGGATTGCCCGTCGCGATAGCCGCCGTCATGTCCCCGCCCGAGATGCCGTTGAAGGCGAAAGGAAAGTTGTTCGGCCCGAAGACCACCACCGGACCGATCGGCGCGTAGTGCGAACGGATGTTCGCCTTGGTGTCGATGACCGCCTGCGTCCACGATCCCTCGCGCGCGGCTGCCGCTCCCTGGCGCAACTGTGTCGTCGTCCGCGGCAGCTCCACGTCTCTGAGCCGTGGCACGGCTGCCAGGCCCGTCTCCGCGTTTGCCTTGCTCACCAGGGCGGTTGCATTCTCCTCGATCTTCTTTGCATAGAGATTCAGGAAGTCTGCCAGCCTTTCGGCCGATACTGTTCGCAACTCCCTGGCCACAACCGCGGCCGCATGCAGCGCGTCTTCGCAGTCTTGCCACCCGCTTACCGGAAACTCTCCTTCGAGCATGACACGGGTCGCGGGATTTTCCGCTCGAAATGCAGACTGCGCCCTCGCATTGCGCCAACCGCCCGCCACCAGTATCGGTTCGACTGCCATAATTTCCTTTCTCCCTTGAAGCACCTGGCGCTTCCTACTTCGTGCGCAGCGGCTCGATCACCGACGCCATGTCCTGTTCGCCGAACCCCTTTGCCACGGCGGCTTCAAAGAGACTTCGCGCCACTTCTGCCATCTTCAAATCGACGTTGCAGCGCGCCGCCTCAGTCTGCGAATACTTAAGGTCTTTGCACATCAGCCTGAGCAGAAAATTCACCGTGTAGTTGTGGTTGACCATCCGTTCCGAGATGGCCCCAAGCACCGGACTGCCCGGCGCGCCCGCCTTCAATATGGATAAAGCCTTCTCCCGGTCGAGCCCGCTGCGCTCAATCCACGCCAGCCCTTCCGCCAAAGATGCTACCTGGACGCCGCTCAAAAAATTGTTGATCAATTTCATCTTGGCCCCGCTCCCAATCGGCCCCAGATGAACAATCTCCTTGCTCATTGCCTTCAGCACCGGCGTGGCGGCTGCGAGCGCCCGTTCGCTTCCGCCCGCAAGAAATGTGAGCTGGGCGGCCTCGGCCTGCAGGCGGCTCCCGGTTACGGGAGCGTCCAGCAACTCCGCTCCAAGCCGTGCCGCCAGCCCCGCCAGCTCCGCTATCCATGCCGGGCTCACCGTACCCGATTCAATCAGGATGGCGCCTTGGCCCGCGCCTTCCAGCGCCCCATCCTTGCCCGCCCACACCTGGCGCGACGCCGTGTCGTCGGCCAGCATTCCAATGACGATCGCCGCGCCCTTCGCGGCCTCCGCCGGCGTCTGCGCCAGCCGCGCGCCGCCGCTCACCAGCGCCTGCGCCTTGGCCGCGGTGCGGTTATACACGGTCAGCGGAAATCCCGCCTTCAGCAGATTCGCCGCCATGCCGGCGCCCATCGTGCCCAGTCCAAGTATTGCTACATTCTCTCTCACGGACGTGGTCTCCTTCTTCGTCCATTCTCAGGCAAGCGAACGCGCCGCCGCCAAGCGTTCCACGTTTTTCCACGCGCGGATTGGGTCGTGCGACAAGCCCCAAGCCGCTATTCGGTTGGCCACTCTCAACTCCATCTCCACCCAATTACCAAGTCAAACGCAGCAGCGAAGTGGCCTGGCGGGGAAGGTTGGCGCCGATCGTCACTTTGCCGCCGCTCGCATCGAGCCATTCCGGGGAACTCAGAAGCTCCAGTTGTCCCGCCTCCTTCAAGCGCGCATACTGCTCTGCCGTTGGCGTCTGCGGCGATCCCATCCCTTTCCACACGGTGTAGGAATTGCTGTGCGTCTCGTCGATCCGATAGTGCTCCAGCAACACTTTCCTCACTCCCGCCGGAATCCCTCTAACTGTCACTTGCACCTCGGCTCCGGCCGCGGGCAGGTCGTCGTCGTGATAGTTCCAAAGCATGACTGCCGCTTCATGTTCGGCCTTCGTTGCCATGGCGTCCACGTCCGGCGCCTGCCTAACTCCCACGCTTAAAATGTCATCGAGAGAAACCTGGCCTGTGCTGCTCGTCTTCACCCGTTCTCCACGCATCAAGCCGGCCATCCGGAACACATTCAGCACCGGCTTGTCCACCCCATTCGTCGCCAGCGTGCGAAACCCTTCGAAGTAATCCTTGTTCTCAAACTCGAACGACCACGACAGCATCGCGATCAGGTTCACCTTGAACCGGTCCTGCAAGTCGAACAGCGCCTTGATCGCCGCCGCTGTATAAGTCGCATAGAGCCCCCCGTTGCGGTACGCGTTCGCTGGATTGACCTTCATCGAGCAGGCCGCGCATCCCTCCGGATCGGCCTCGCTCAGAATAATCGGGAGATTGATATACTGCGGATACTTGGCAACAATTCGAAAGCCGGCTTCGCTCGACTGTAACTCATTCGCAAGCCCCATCCGCACATGCCCGTCCACCACCGCCGGCCGTCCCTTGGGATGGAACGAGATGAAATCCAGCGGAACCTGCTTGCCATTCGCCGCGCTCTTATCGTTCAGGCAATGTTTCAGGAAGTTATCCAGAAAGCCGGCGGCCTTCTCCGCGGCCGGTCCCGTGCTTGCCGGCCCGCCCACCAGCGCATCCGGCAGCGCCGCTCGAACCCCAGCCGCCGCATAGTCGTAGAGTTTGTAGTATTCCGCGGGCGTGCCGTGCCAGTAGGAGATATCCGGCTCGTTCCACACCTCGAAGTACCACTTACTAACTTCTTGTTTCCCATAACGCTCTACAAGGTGCTCGGTATACTTACGCGCCAGTTCGCCCCACATCGCATAGTCTTTAGGCGGATTGTTGGAAGCTCCAGACACCGTGCTGGCCGGGTAGTGAACCTGGTAAGCATCCACTCCCGGAACCGTGGCGGCAAGGTCCTTGGGCATGAAGCCTAACTCCACCATCGGCCGCACACCAGCCGCCTGAAACGCGTCGAATGTCTGGTCGGTGATCGTGAAGTCGTACACCGGCTTTCCGCTCGCGTCCAGCGAAAACACGTTCGATGAACTCCACTTGAGCTCCGCCACTGCGTTTCCCGAGGTGAGCAGATGATGGGCGCGAATGTAGACCGGCGCCGGGCTCAGGTCATGTAACTCCTTCAACAGTTGCTTGGCGTACTTCATAGTCGTGTAATTCGATTCGTCGTATCCGAACCAGCTGGTAATCGGTTTGTACGGCCCCTCCGGCTTGGCAAGGTCGACTTGAATAAATACCGGATTCGACGAAGGAGTCTGTGCCGCCCCTGACATAGTGGCCGCAAAGACTAGGATCGCCGCAAGTTTTAGGCATCGGTCGTTGCCCGGTTTAGGTTCCATGTCGCGCTTCAACGCGAATTGTAAATCACGCGACCAGGCCGAAGCGGAAGTTACGACCCGCCATAACGGGCAAGGAACAGTCCCCGCTACCAGGCCAGCAGTTCGTCTCCCGACGATGGAGACAGGAAGGCAACCGGGGCGGCCACGGTCTGCGCGGCGTCGCCGAAGAACTGGATGGACTCGGGACCGGCGGCCTTGGCCCATTGCAGGGCCTGCTCGGCCTCGCGCAACACCACCACCGGGGAACGGCCGTTGCTGATGGCGATGCCGAAACATGCCGATAGCCGGATCGATTCCCCATCCACGCGGTAGGGTGCGGAAAAGACATCGACGCGCAGCCGCTCGGCCAGCATGCCGGCGTTGACCGTGGTGCAACCGGGCAGCGCCAACAGGAACTCATCCATGCCGGGACGGCCCAGCAGGTCGTAGCTGCGCAACAGGCGCATGGTGCGGCTCACTACCTGGCAAAGCAGATCGTCGCAAGCGTCGCCGCCGAGCCGCGAGTTCCAGTGGCCGAAGTCGTCGATGTCGAACAGGATCATGCACAGGGAGCTGTTCATGCGCTGCACGCGGTCGGTCTCGCGAAACAGCAGGGAGAGGATGGTTTCGCGGTTGTAAACGCCGGTCAGCCGGTCCATCTGCGCGTTCAGCACCACGGCCTCCCGCAGGGTTTCCAGTTCCCTCTCCCAGCGGCGGTTGCGCAGCGCCATATTCAGCCGCAGCCGCCAATACGCAGGGGCCGCCGAACGCAGGATCAGGTCGTCGATCACGCCCTCGGCCAGGCGGTCGATCCATTCCTGGGTCACAGTGTCCGAAATCAGGACAATCGGGAGCCGGGGTCCGTTGGCATCGGCGCGCGCCGCCGCCAGCAACTGGCTAACTTCCATCTCCATTTCAACGCCGCGCAGGTTCGCGTCGATGAGCGCCAGGGTAAGCGGCCGGGGCGCGACCAGCGCGGCCAGCGCGGCTTCGGCGGAGAGGACAACCTCAACCCGTGCGCCCGAGGCGAGGAGCTCGGCTTCAATCGAAGCTAAGAGCGCTGGATCGGCCGAAGCAAGCAGATAGTTGGGAGGAGCGTTGGCGAGCATCTTGGATGACCTCATGAATGGATGCATCGGCAACGGTTAGGAATAATTTAGAAAGCAACAGGACATCCTGAGGATTTCGCAATGACTTTGGGTCGGGAATCGATGGCCGAAAGTAATGCGTCCGTCTTCGGCCAAGTCATGCCGGAGTCAAGGGATCGCTTCGCTAGGCGCGGGCTCAATCGACGAAGTCGACCTGCGGGACCATGGGAATAATGCCGCGCTCGTGGCCCAGCTCAAGGAGTTTGCGGATGGCCTGGCGGCCGTCGGGACCGTAATCCAGTGTGCTCTCGTTGACGTACATGCTGACAAAGCGGTTGGCTAGGCGGGCATCGAGATCGCGGGCAAACTGCATGGCGTATTCCAGAGCCGATTCGCGGTGGTCCAGGGCGTGCTGGATGCTGTCGCGAACGGCCTTGGTGACGATGCGCATCGAATCGGCGCCCAGGGAGCGGCGAATGGCGTTGCCCCCCAGGGGCAGCACCAGCCCCGCCGTTTCGCGCCACCAAAGGCCGAGATCGAGAACTTTGTGGAGGCCGCTGGAGGCATAGGTGAGCTGTCCTTCGTGGATGATGAGGCCGGCTTCGTGGTTCCCGGCCACAATCTCCGCAATAATCTTGTCGAACGGCACGGTCACGGTCTGTATGGCTGGATTGAAGATCTTCAGCGCCAGATAAGCGCTCGTCATGGTTCCCGGAACGGCAACTTCGATGCGGCCCAGATCCTCGGGCGCCAGTGGGCGGCTGGATACAACCAGGGGACCGTAACCTTCGCCCACGCTGCCGCCGCAGCCCATCAGCGTGTAGTGCTGCTGAACGTAAGGGTAGGCGTGAAAGCTGATGGCGGTCACGTCGTAGAAGGCTTCGTCCCGGGCGCGCTGGTTGAGGGTTTCAATGTCGCAAAGGGTATGGGAGAACTTGTAACCGGGAACCCGAATCTTGTTGGTGGCCAGTCCGTAGAACATGAAGGCGTCATCGGAATCGGGACTATGGGCGATGGATATCTCGATGGGCTCGGCGGGGCTGGCAGCGGCGCGTTTCTGGGTAGTCACGGGGGCAAGATCCTTTCAGAAAACTGCTGTGACCGCTATGGTTGCGGCTGGGTTGTCCGGCGGCGCAGGCGCAGCAGGCCAACGGCGACACCGGCGGCCGCGAGAATCTTGAGCGCGTCGCCGGGCAGGAATGGCAACACGCCCAGGGTCATGGCCGAGCGGGCCGAACCGTGCGTGAAAACGGCAAGCCAGAGAGCGCCGCAGGCAAGGATAGCGGCGCTGCCGGCGGCGGCACTGAGTGCGGCCGCGGCAAAACTGCGGCTGGACCGGCTGCGCCGCCAAAGAATCGCAACCAGGGCCGCGGCCATCGGATAGGCAACCAGGTAGCCGCCGGTGGGGCCGATGAGATGGGCCGGACCGCCGGGCAGAGTCGGCGCAAAGACGGGCAGTCCCAGCGCGCCCTCGGCCAGGTAGGCGCCCAGCGTGGCCGCCGCCAACCGGGGCCGGAGCAGGAGGCCGAGAAGCAGGACGGCAAAGGGCGCCATGGAAAGCGGCGCCGGCGTAAAGGAAAGCGGCAGCGCTATATGCGCGCAGAGGGCAACAAAGGCGCTGCCTGCCAGCACCACGCCGGCGGCGCGCAGCCAGAGGGCGGCGGGAAAGGCGGGGGAGCCCGCGCGGGCCAGTTGCACTGAGATGTCCTTGCTCACGGGACTTCCTTCAGGTTTCGATTTCCGGGTCGGATTCCTCAGCCGGATCGAGGGTTGGGTAAATAGCCGGTTCGGCGCCCGCCGGCGGTTTGCGGCGGCGCTTTGCGTGCTGACGCCCGATATGAAGCGCCACGCCTGCGGCTGCCACAAGCAGCGCTCCGAGCGAGACGAGAAGGCAAATCATCAACCAGCGCATGGCAGCAAGTCTGCTCAGAATACCAGACCGGCCGGGATCATTTGGCCGATTTCAGGGCCGGCGCAGGGAGGCCTGCAACCATTCCAGATAGGACGGACTGCCGGATTCGACGTTCAGGACCAGAAACTCCGGCGTCTGGTAGCTGTGCAGCTCGTGCAGCCGCGCTTCCAGGGCCGGCAGTTGATCGGAGCCGGTCTTGAGCAGCAGCAGGGTTTCCGTGGCGGACTCGACCTGGCCCTGCCAGTGATAGATCGACTGCACCGCGGGGATGAGCGTGGCGCAGGCAGCCAGCCGTTCCTCGACCAGCGTGCGTCCCAGCCGCTGAGCCTCCTCGGCATTCGCCGCGGTGGTGAGGACGATTTGGGCTGGCGGGTTGGAGTCGGGCATGGGGACCTTTCTCGTTCAGTCAGAGAGAATGGAAGTGCCGATCGCTCCCAACACACTTGTATTTTGGTTCGCCCTCTATTTGCAGCGGGTAAGCAAAATCCTGATTATCGCCGTCCATGTCGGCCCAACAGACGCAATAAGTAATAGAGGTTTCGCCCGAGGAATATTGTTTGCAGCTCGATCTAAGGTTTTCTTCCAATACTGAGCGTATCCTTTCTGCCTCTTCTTCTGGCTCTGCATAGAATCTTGTATCTATTCTGCACATCATCAGCTTCAATGGGGAAATCCCATAGAGCAATCTGTCGAAGTCCTCGGCAATTGCGGCCTGATCCGTATCATGCTCGGACTCTGCGGTGATCAACATACCCTGGTAGTCCCTATATCCAGTGAAATCCCAGAGGAATTCTGGCCCGTCTTGAGAACCTGTAAACCGGCACTCAGTGCAATAATCACGGAAAAACTGATCCAGCAAACGGTAATTCTGTTTTGTCCACATCGGCCGACCGTATGTATCCTGAATCCTGCCTTTTAGAAATTTCGCTAGTTTCTCCTCTAGTTCTTTGACCTCTGACGCCGAATTTGGAAAGTCAAGCATGATCGGCTCCCAAACCGGTGATCATTGCACTCCTGCTTTGCGGATGACCTACATCCCCGCATCCCCTCACTTCGAATTGAGTTGCCGGAGTTGCGGGTGCAAGGCTGCTATGACCGCGTTGGGATTCTTGGCAATGACGGTCAGGAAGGCTCTGGCGGAAGACTCAGGGGTGCGCCTTCCGCCCTCCCAGTGCTTGACCGCGTCCAGGCTGAAGCCGAAGGTAGAGGAAAAACGAGCCTGCGTCATCTTCAGCCGTTTTCTGATGCTCTTCACATCGACTTCGGCGGGTAAAGTGACCTTGTAACCAGCCGTCTTCCCTGCCAGAAATGCATCCACTTCTTCCAGTCCGTTCATCAGGTCGTTAAAGATAGTTGCCATTGCCTACCTCCTGCACTTCTCAAAGATCTCATGGGCGTGTTTGGCTAATTGGTTGCGTTCCCGCATGGTCAGGTTATCTTTCTCGTTCTTGGCATAGGCTGAAATGAGAAAGATAGGAAAGGCTTCTCCGCGAAGGATGTAAATTACCCGCGCTCCGCCGCGCTTTCCCATGCCGCTGCGCGCAACCCGAACCTTGCGGAAGCCGTCAGTTCCCTGTATGACCTCGCCGCACTCCGGGTTTGCTGCCACCATGGCGACGATCTGATCGCGTTCTGACAGACTGAAGATGGCTTCGGCAGTCTTGAGATAGCCCGGCGTCTCAACGACGGTCTGCATACCCATGTGTACTCCATTGGACACCATTTGTCAAGTTCGTTGCTTCGGGTCGCCGGTTAAACTTGAGTAGGGCAGTATGAAGTTGGAGCCTGTGAATCCGGCGTGGGGAGAATGGAATGACGACAGCGATCAAATTCGGCACCTCCGGATGGAGGGCGATTGTGGCCGACGAGTTTACCTTTGCCAACATCCGGCTGGCGACGGCGGGCATCGCCGCTTACGTGAAGACGCAACCCGAACCGCACCGTGTGCTGGTGGGCCGCGATCCGCGTTTCCTGGGCGAAACCTTTGTCGACCTTGCGGCCAAAGTGCTGGCCGGTGCCGGCGTCACCCCCATCGTCATCCCCGAGGCCGCGCCCACCCCGGCCATAGCCTATGCGGTGCGCACTCTCAAGACCTCCGGGGCCATCAACTTTACCGCCTCGCACAATCCGCCGGAGTACAACGGCATCAAGTTCTCCACCCACGACGGCGCACCAGCCTTGCCCGAGGTGACCAGACACATTGAGGCGGCGATCGACGCCCTTGGAGCCGGCGAAAATATTCCTACCGCGCCCCCACCCGGGTCCGGCTTTGAAACCGCCGATGTGAAGCCCGCCTTCCTCAAGCGGCTGGCCGAGCTGGTGGACCTGAAGGCCATCGCCAAATCGGGCATCAAGGTGGTCTACGACGCCTTCTGGGGCGCGGGCCGCGGCTACCTCTCCGATGTGCTCCGGGACGCCGGCGTGGCCGTCGAGACGGTTCACGACTCCCGCGACGTGCTCTTCGGCGGCCATGCGCCGGAACCCTCCGACGAGCTTCTGGGCGACGCCAAGGCGAAGATGAAGGAGATTGGCGCGCACTTGGGCGTCGCCACCGACGGCGATGCCGACCGCTTCGGCGTGCTCGACGCGGATGGGACCTTCATCCAGCCCAACTACATCATTGCCCTGCTCTTCGACTACCTGGTCCAGACCCGCGGCTGGAAGAACGGCGTGGCCAAGAGCGTCGCCACCACCAACCTGGTCAACGCCCTCGCCTACTACTACAACGTCCCGCTCTACGAGACGCCGGTGGGCTTCAAGTACATTGGCGAGCTCATCAACCAGGACAAGATCGCTATCGGCGGCGAGGAGTCGGCCGGCCTCACCATCCGCGGCCACGTTCCAGAGAAAGACGGCGTCCTCGCCGGTCTCCTGGTCGCCGAAATGGCCGCCACCCGCGGCAAAACCCTGGGCGAGCAACTCAACGAGCTGTTTGCCAAAGTTGGTTCCTTCTATCCGGTTCGCGAGAACTTCCGCTTGACCCCGGAGGTAAAGCTCAAGTTCACTGAGAAGATGAAGGCCGATCCCACCGAGTTGGGTGGGCGCAAGGTCGCGCAAGTGGTGCGCACCGACGGGCTCAAGTTGATTCTCGACGACGGCTCCTGGGTCTGCTACCGCCTCTCCGGCACCGAGCCGGTGGTCCGGGCCTACACCGAGGCGCGCAGCGAGCAGGACATGGAAGCCCTCAAAGGCGCCGCCGAGAAGTTCGTCCTGTCGTAAGAATGACCGGCTTTGAAAGGGGGCGCGACCAGGTATCGGAGGGCCGTCTGGGTCGGGCGCCGCGCCGAAAAGTCCGATATCGGGGCTCGATTTAGGTCATGATGAGAAGTCCTGCATCGGGGCACGACTTCGATAGGCTGCCCTGAGCGAAGTCGAAAGGGACCTGCGGTTGGTTTTTCTGGCGAAGGGCCTGGAAACCGCAACCCACAAAGGCCCCGCTCAAACGGAATACGGATTGAGGTCGAATGCAAGACACAAGCTCACAACCCGTAAGGCACCCCGTCCCCCTCTCCCGCCGCCTGCTCGGCTTCGCGCAGCGCCTGTCGTGGCCGGCCGGCACCGTAGTCGCTGTCGCGCTCGCGCTGCTGCTCACCTGGCATGTGATCAACGGCCGCCACGGCCTGCAAGTCTGGCAGCAGAAGCGCGCCGAAGACCGCCAGTTGCAGAAAGAGATCGAGGACCTCCGCCAGGAGAACGCCCGCCTGCGCGACTACGTCCAGAAGCTCAAGTCCGACCCCAACGCCATCGAGCAGGCCGCCCGCAACGGCCTCCACTACGCCCGCCCCACCGACATCGTCTGGACCGACCCCGCCCAACCCGCAACCCAGCCCCCACCGCTCCCCGCAACCAAATAAGGTCCCGTCCATCAAGCGCATCGAACAAATGTTGTCATCCTGAGCGGCCAAAACAAACTCGTGCCCTGATACAAAGCGTAATTATTAAACAAGCTCTACGGAAACTCCGATCAGGTATTTCTGGTCAGGCTGGAATTCCCTCAGGGCCTAAAGCCCTGTTGATGTTGCGGCGCTTGCGGCACGGCTAAAGCCGTGCCCTTTCAAAGCGACCACTTATTCGGAGGTTCCCCAAATGCACTTGCGGCCGCGCCCTGGATCGATTGCGCGCTTTCGGCTGGTTTGCGCCCGAGGGGTGCCCAATCGTGCGTGCGCGGGTGTATGATTCCTGGGCCGCGGCCCCTTCGCGGTTTTTTGAATCTTTGCGGTCCAGAACCCGGTACGCACGAGGACGCTATCCCTGTGACAGGGCAACCCCAGCGGCGCGGGGAGGACTCGGCAGATTCGGGAAACTGCTTTCCGGCCGCCCCGGCGCGGCATCTATCCCTGGAGGACAAGAACCATGGCGACAGCAACGGCAGTGCATCCGGGCAAGCTCAGCGAGACCATGAGCTTCCGCCCGCGTTACGGCAACTACATTGGCGGCAAGTGGGTCGAGCCCGCGTCCGGCCAGTACTTTGAGAACATCACCCCGATCACCGGAAGAGTCTTCTGCGAGATTCCCCGCTCCAACGCCCAGGACATCGAGCGCGCCCTGGACGCGGCTCACGCGGCGCGCGAGGCCTGGGGCCACACCAGCCCCACGCATCGCGCCAACCTCCTGAACCAGATTGCCCAGCGCATGGAGGACAACCTCGACCTGCTGGCGTTGGCCGAGACCTGGGACAACGGCAAGCCCATCCGCGAAACCACCGCCGCCGATCTGCCTCTGGCCGTCGATCACTGGCGTTATTTTGCCGGCTGCATCCGCGCCCAGGAGGGCACGATTTCCGAGATCGACCGCGACACGGTGGCCTATCACTTTCACGAGCCGCTGGGTGTGGTCGGCCAGATCATTCCCTGGAACTTCCCCATTCTGATGGCCACCTGGAAGCTCGCTCCGGCCCTGGCCGCGGGCAACTGCGTGGTGCTCAAGCCGGCCGAGCAGACCCCGGCCAGCATTCTTGTCTGGGCCGAACTGGTGGGCGACCTGCTGCCTCCCGGGGTGCTGAACATCGTGAACGGCTTCGGCCTGGAGGCTGGCAAGCCGCTGGCCTCCAGCTCGCGCGTGGCCAAGATCGCGTTTACCGGCGAAACCACGACAGGCCGCCTCATCATGCAATATGCCAGCCAGAACCTGATTCCGGTCACCCTGGAACTTGGAGGCAAGAGCCCCAATATCTTCTTCGCCGACGTTCTGCAGGAGGACGACGACTTCTTCGACAAGGCCATCGAGGGCTTCGTCATGTTTGCGCTGAACCAGGGCGAAGTCTGCACCTGCCCCAGCAGGGCCCTCATCCAGGAGAGCATCTACGACAGGTTTATGGAGCGGGCGCTCAAGCGCGTCAAGGCTATCAAGCAGGATAACCCGCTCGATAGTTCCACCATGATAGGCGCGCAGGCCTCCAGCGAGCAATTGGAAAAGATTCTGAGTTACATTGACATCGGCCACAAAGAGGGTGCGGAGTTACTCTGCGGCGGCGGACGCGCGCACCTTGGCGGGGAACTCGAAGACGGCTACTATGTCCAACCTACCGTCTTCCGCGGCCACAACCGGATGAGGATCTTCCAGGAGGAGATCTTCGGACCGGTGGTTTCCGTGACTACATTCAAAACGGAAGAAGACGCCCTGGAGATCGCCAACGACACGCTTTACGGCCTGGGCGCGGGCCTGTGGAGCCGCGACGCCAATCGCTGCTATCGCCTGGGCCGCGCCATTCAGGCGGGCCGCGTCTGGACCAACTGCTACCATGCCTATCCGGCGCACGCGGCCTTCGGCGGATACAAGCAGTCCGGCATCGGACGCGAAACCCACAGCATGATGCTCGACCACTATCAGCAGACCAAGAACCTGCTGGTGAGTTACAGCCCGAAGAAGCTGGGCTTCTTTTAGGCGGGAGGGCAGATTATGGCGGAGTTACCAGCGCAGGTGCTGGCCACCGATCTGGCCATCCACCTGATACGAACCCTGCGCCAGAAGCATGGGCCGCTGATGTTCCACCAATCGGGGGGCTGCTGCGACGGCAGCTCCCCGATGTGTTATCCGCGCGGCGAGTTTATGGTTGGCGACTCGGACGTTCAGCTAGGCGAAGTGGATGGCGAGCCTTTCTACATGAGCCGCAGCCAGTTTGAATATTGGAAGCACACCCAACTGACGCTCGACGTGGTGCCCGGCCGCGGCGGCATGTTTTCGCTCGACAATGGCGAAGGAGTTCGTTTCCTCATCCGTTCGCGCATCTTCGACGGCGAGGAGATTCGCGGCCTCCGCGCCGCCGGACGCATTTGACCATGGCGTGGGCTGCGGGAGTTTCCCATGCCCGGCGCAAGAGCGCGCGTTTACAATGGGCCTGTTTGCCTTGAATGGCGCACCCTTCCTGTGGAGTGGTTCCATGAAGACTCGCAAGGCCCTTGTTCTTCCGCTTGCACTGCTCATGCTTTGCGCGCTGCCCCGTCTGGCCGCGGCCCAGGCCGTCCAGAAGGCAACCCCGGCCCCCAATCCAGCCGCCATCGACCCCATGGCGCCGACGCATCTGGTCAAGTCCGCCGAAGAGATCGACCGGGAATGGCAGCTCTCCGTCTCCAAATACGACGCCCGCCGCGAGGCCCTGCTCAAGGAGGCCGAGCGGATGGCTCACGATGGCCCCTATCGTCCCGACTGGGAGACCCTGAGCAACCGCGAGATCCCCCAGTGGTTCAAGGACGCCAAGTTCGGCATCTTCATCGGCTGGGGAGTCTACGCCGTTCCCGGCGCGGTCAATGAATGGTATCCGCATAACATGTACAAGCCCGTCGACCCGGCTCACGAAGACTTTGTGAAGCGCTTCGGCGGGTTTGACAAGGCCGGCTACAAGGACTTTATCCCCCAGTTCCGCGCCGAGAAGTGGGACCCGCAGGACTGGGTAAAGCTCTTCAAGCAGGCGGGCGCAAAGTACGTGATCCCCATCGCCGAGCACCACGACGGCTTCTCGATGTACGGCTCGGATCTATCCGATTGGACGGTAGTCAGGATGGGGCCGCATCGCGATGTCCTTGCCGAGTTATCGGCAGCCATTCGCGCCGCCGGTCTCCACTTCGGCTTTTCCTCCCATCGGGCCGAGCATAACTACTATTACGACGAAGGCCGCTCCATCCGTTCCGATGTCAACGATCCCAAATACGCTTCGTTCTATGGCCCGGCCCACCAATGGCTCACCGACCCGCACTTTGTTCAGATCAACGATTGGACTTATGTCAGCGAAGCCTGGACCCGGGACTGGCTCGCGCGCGCCGTGGAGTTAGTGGAGAAATACAAGCCTGAGTTAGTCTACTTCGACGGCGGCGTCGGCCATCCCGCATTTCGCCCCAAAGTTACCGAGTTTGCGGCCTTCTACGATAACTTTGCCCGGCAGAACGGCATCGCGGGCGTCATCACCATCAAGGACTACGCCATGGAGTGGAGCGCCGGGGCGCGCGACTTTGAGCGCAGCCTGCGGACAGAAATCGATCCCCGGCATTGGCAAACCGACACCTCGATCAGCAACCTCTCCTGGGGCTACATGGAGCACGATGAGTTCAAGACGCCGGAGTTTCTCATCCATCAACTCGCGGATATCGTCAGCAAGAACGGCAATCTCCTGTTGAGTATTGGCCCGCGGGCCGACGGCACAATTCCCGACGAGGTCCGCGCCACGCTGCTCGACATGGGCGCATGGCTGGATCGAAACGGGGAAGCGATTTACTCCACCGAGCCCTGGAAGATTTACGGCGAGGGCCCGACCGAGATCAAGACCGGCTTCGCCACCGACCAGCAGATGAAGTTCTACACCGCGTCGGACTTTCGCTTCACGCGCAAAGGGAACAATCTCTACGTCATCAGCCTCGCCTGTCCGCCGGATGGAACCGCCTCGGTGCATGCTCTGGGTTTAGCTGGCGAAGCCGCCGGTCTGCAGATTCTCTCCGTCGAGTTACTGGGTTCGCAGCAAAAGGTAGATTGGCTGCAAACCACTGGCGCGCTCAACGTAAAGTTGCCTCAGGATGCCGCTTGCGAATACGGTTTCGCGCTGCGAGTCAAGTTTGAAAGACTCTGAACGATCCGGCCCAGGTAGAGAGGGGCATATGAGAGATGCAGTCATTGTCTCGGCCGTGCGCACGCCAGTCGGCAAGTTTCAGGGCTTGCTCCAGTCCTTCTCCGCGCCGCAACTGGGCGCGCTTGTGGTGCGGGAGGCGGTGCGCCGCGCCGGCTTGGAATCGGCACAGATCGACGACTGCATCCTGGGCTGCGTGCTGCAGGGCGGCCTCGGGCAGAATCCTGCCCGCCAGTCCGCCCTGCGGGCCGGTCTCTCGCCGGAGTCCGGCGCGCTGACGGTGAACATGGTGTGCGGCTCCGGGCTCAAGGCGGTGGCGCTGGCCGCCCAGGCCATCCGCACCGGCAATGCGGAGATGGTCGTCGCCGGCGGCATGGAATCGATGACCAACGCGCCTTATTTGCTTCCCCAAGCCCGCTGGGGCTATCGCATGGGCAACGGCGCCCTGGTTGACTCGATGATCCACGACGGGCTCCTCGACCCCTTTAACGGCATTCACATGGGCGTGGCGGGGGAGAAAGTGGCCGCGCAATACGGCATCGGGCGCGAGGAGCAGGACGCCTTTGCCGCCGAGTCGCACCACCGCGCCGCCCAGGCCACCGCGCAGGGCTTCTTCCGCGAAGAGATTCTGCCAGTCGAGATTCCCGTAGCAAGCAAGGCCGAGTCCCCGCGGCTCTTCGACGCCGACGAGTCTATCCGTCCCGAGACCACGGTTGAGATTCTCGCCCGTCTCAAGCCCGCCTTCCAACCGGACGGCACGGTCACGGCCGGCAATGCCCCCGGCGTCAGCGACGGCGCCGCGGCGCTGATCGTTGTTAGCGAGGAGCGCGCACAAGCTCTGGGCCTAAGGCCGCTAGCCATTATCCGCGCCGAAGCTACCAGCGGCCGTCAGCCGGAGTGGATGAGCCTTGCTCCCATTGAGGCTGTGCGCAAGGTTGCCGAGAGGGCCGGCTGGGCGCTCGCCGATGTGGACCTCTTCGAGCTGAACGAGGCCTTTAGCGTCCAGGCCATCGCCGTGAATCGCGAACTGGGCCTCGATCCCGCCAAGGTCAACGTGCATGGAGGCGCGGTCGCCATCGGCCACCCCATCGGCGCCAGCGGAGCGCGGGTGCTGGCCACGCTGCTCTACGCGCTCATGCGGCGAGGGAAAACCAAGGGCATTGCGGCGCTCTGCCTGGGCGGCGGAAATGCCGTCGCGCTGGCAGTGGAGCGTCTGTAGCCCGCGGTCATCCCTTCTTCGCCGGCGGTTCGATCTCCCGGGCCATCACGCAGTTACGTCCATTGTCTTTGGCCGCGTAGAGGGCCTTGTCGGCGGCCAGCAGCAGGCCCTCGCAGTTGGATGGGAAGCCGGAGGCCACGCCAAAGCTGGCGGTCACCTGAACCTCCGCCACACCGTCCACAATGCGAGCCGCCTCGACAACCTTGCGGAACTGCTCGGCACGCAAGCGGGCATTGGCGAAGCTCGATCCGGGAAGAATGAGCAGAAACTCCTCTCCGCCGTAGCGGCCCACCCAGTCGTAGGTACGCACCGAATGCTGGAAGATCGCGGCAACCGCTTTGAGCACAAGGTCGCCAAACAAGTGTCCGAAGTTGTCGTTGACCTCCTTGAAGCGATCCAAGTCCACTAGAATCACGCTCAGCAGCGTGCCGTCGCGGCGCGAGCGGTCCACCTCCTGACGTAGCCGCTCGACGATGACGCGGCGATTCCACAAGCCGGTCAGGTCGTCGTGCTCGGCGAAGTGGCGCATCTTCTCGGCGGCGCCCATCAGGCCGGCATTCTCGCGTTCCAGATCCTCGATCCTGCGCCGGACCGCCGGTTCGCCTTGCCGGTTCTGAACCGCCAGGCGGTGGATGCGCCGGCGAGCCAGCGCCAGCACCACCAAAAGCGCCGCAACCAGGCTCACGAGCGCCCAGTCCCAGTTGTGGGGCTGCTGCAGGCTAGGGCCCTCCGCCCTGCAAACAGGCGCTGCCAGGCAAGCCGCTGCCAATCCCCACCACAGGCTGCGCAGTTTGCCTCCGACCTTGGGAGCCATCTTCTGCAAGGCGTACCCTTCACGCGCGAATGTGTTCACTTTATACACGGGTAGGGATGCGGATTTGCGCCGGATCGCTTCCAGGCGCCGCGCCCCAGCCCGCTCAGTCGCATACGAGCTCAGACTCAGGAAACTCGTGCGGCTCGTTTTCGGGATCCTCGATGGCATCCGCATCGGCGCCAAGCCGCGAGGCAAAGAACAGCTCCACCTGGGCCAGCACCTCGGCCCCGGTCCGCGCCCGATAGATGGCCGCGCGCAGCTTCGCTCCACCCGGCACGCCATGCGTGAACCAGGTGGCAAACTGCTTCATCTTGCCGGCGGTATCGCCGCCGCGCGCGGCCCGAGGCAGATCTTTGCAGGCCTCCCACCCCACGGACGAAGACCTGTCCGCGGGGGCCCCGGCTTCCCACCCCACGGACGAAGACCTGTCCGCGGGGGCCCCGGCCTCCCACCCCACGGACGAAGACCTGTCCGCGGGGGCCCCGGTCTCCCACCCCACGGACGAAGACCTGTCCGCGGGGGCCCCGGTCTCCCACCCCACGGACGAAGACCTGTCCGCGGGGGCCCCGGCTTCGGCTTCGTCCAAGAGCATCTGAAAATACGCGCGGATCATGCGGTAGCGGTCCTCTACCGTTGGCAGTTCGTAGCTGCCGGTGGCGGTGTATTGGGCAATCTGGCGGAAGATCCAGGGATTGGCCGGCGCCGCGCGCCCGATCATCACCGCGTCGCAGCCGGTATGGGCGACCATGGACGCCGCGTCCTCTGGTGTGCGAATGTCGCCGTTGCCGATCACCGGAATTCTCACCGCCTGCTTGACCTTGGCGATCCACTCCCATTGGGCCTGTCCGCTGTAGCCTTGCTCACGCGTCCGCGCATGGAGCGCCACCGCATTCAGCCCCTCGGCTTCGGCCATCCGCGCCAGTTCCACACACACTATCTCGCGCTCGGTCCATCCCATGCGGAATTTGACGGTGAAGGGAATGGTCACAGCCCGCCGCACCGCGCGAAAGATCTCTCCGATGCGGGGCAGGTCGCGCAGCAATCCCGAGCCACCGTTCGAACCTACTACTCGTTTTGCCGGGCATCCCAGGTTCAAATCGACGGTATCGAAGCCCCACTCCTCGACGATGTGCGCGGCCTCGGCCAGCGTCCCGGCGTTCGCTCCGAACAGTTGCGCGCCGATCGGATGCTCGTCGTCGTAGAAGGTCAAGTAGCGGCGGCGCTTGGACTCGCGCATCCGCGCCAGCCCATCGGCCGAAGTGAACTCGGTCATCAGCAGCCCGCAGCCGGATTGGGTGTTGGTGACCGATTGGCCGATCGCGAAGCCGGCTGGGGTTTTGATGGGGTTGGCAGCGGCGGTGAATAGGCTGGCGTGGCGAATGAACCGGCGGAAGACGGTGTCCGTGACCCCGGCCATGGGAGCGAGCACGGTGGCCGGGGCCACCGTCACCGGCCCTAGCCGCAACTCCGCCG
>Ga0326727_10005151_pt1 | contig 37837 bp, 31 predicted proteins | sample MB2enrmetagenome_FD_207643 | JGI IMG/M metagenome (GOLD analysis project Ga0326727, IMG submission 207643) | Lab enriched peat soil microbial communities from McLean, Ithaca, NY, United States - MB29MY | ecosystem: Environmental > Terrestrial > Soil > Wetlands > Peat | place: USA: New York... | reverse complement strand
CGGCCTCGCTTACCCATCCCTCCGACCCATACGGCTTGCTCCTTTTTATGGCATATCGGATCTTCTCAACTTCTTCCTGGGGCCGCGAACGGTTCAGCCACTCCAGATAATTGCCCGGCTCTGGCACGGGCCACATGCTGAGCAGCCCCTTTTGGCCTTCGTTTCCATAGAGACGCGCGTAAATGCTGCACCATGGCCACTCCTCGGCCCTCTTCACCAAGCCCGCTCGCTGGCCGTTTCTTTCCACGTAGCGGACCAGCCTCAGGAAATGGCCGTCCTGTTCCACGGGGAGCGACTTATATCTGCCTTGGTAAATATGGCCGTATCCCACCGTCCGGGTTTGGGCGTGATAACGCTGCGTGTGGGTCAGAGTGATCCTTTGCAGGAATCTCGACAGGTCGCCGTCGGCGCGGGGATAAACCACCATGTGCCAATGGTTCGGCATCAGGCAGTAAGCCAGCAGGCGCATGGGCACGAAATCCAAGCTCTCTCCCAGCAGGGCCAGAAAATCCTGATAATGCCCTTCCTTCTTGAAAAGACGAGAACGGAAATTCGCCCGGTTCAGGGCGTGGTAAACCATACCGCCGACATCGACCCGCCTTACTCTTCCCATGACGGAATACTACACCATAGCTATTCTCCTGAAAAGGGTACCTGACACCGTTTTCCTCTCAACCTCAGGAAATGGCCGTCCTGTTCGACGGGGAGCGACTTGTATCTGCCTTGGTAAAAGACGAGAACGGAAATTCGCCCGGTTCAGGGCGTGGTAAACCATACCGCCGACATCGACCCGCCTTACTCTTCCCATGACGGAGTACTACACCATAGCTATTCTCCTGAAAAGGGTACCTGACACCGTTTTCCCTCTGTCTCCAGACGCCATTTCACACCTAGCCAATTGTAGTTTATCACTTCCAGCACCCATCGTCGCTCGAAGCTCTTTGAAAAAACCATGGAAAAAACCATGGAGAAAACCATGGTTTGACTCAGAAAATGAAAGCAAGTAAACTTGCACGCCGCAGAGCGAGTTGAGGAGCAGCAAGGCCACTCGCTCCCTAGATTGCCCACGAAAGGAAATGAAGATGTCAACGATTTCACGCCGCCGCTTTCTCGAGTCCAGCGCGGCCGCGCTCGCTGCCTCCGCAATGCCAATTGTCCACGAGGCTTTTTCCGCTTCGACGGAACCCAATCTCACCTTTCCGACCGAGCCTCGCCAGCGCCTCGCCGTGCCCTCATGGCCATTCCGAGGGTATATCGAAGCTCCCACCAACAAGTGGGCGCGCGACCCCAAACTTCCGGGCATGGACCTGAAAGATTTCGCTGCCATGGCCGTAAAGCGATTCGACGTGCGCAACATCGAACCGCTGAGCGATCACTTCAGCTCCACGGAGGCGAGCTATCTGCGGGAGTTCCGGGCGAACGTAGAAAAAGCCGGGGCGCGGGTCATCAACATTCCTGCCGACCTGCGCAACAGCTTCTATGACAGCGTCGAGGCGAGGCGCCAGAAAGCAGTGGGCGACGGGAAGAAGTGGATTGATGTCGCGGTAGCTATCGGGTCGCCCAGCGTGCGTCTGCACATCGCCGGGGCGCACAACGTGAAACCCGACGTGGCCCGCACGGCGGACAGCCTGAAACGGGTGGCCGAATACGGCGCGCAGAAAAACGTGCTGGTGAATCTCGAGAACGACGATAACGTGACCGAGGACCCCTTCTTCGTCGTTCAGGTGATCGAGAAGGTAAATCATCCGTATCTGCACGCCTTACCTGATTTTTGCAACTCGATGCTGACCCACGACCAGGAATTCAACAACCGGGCGATGGACGCGATGTTCAAGCATGCGTACAACATCTCGCACATGAAGGATTCCGAAGTTGGCGACAAGGGGAAAGTATTTACCGTGGATGTAGCCAAGTGCTTCGAGATTGCCAAGGCGAATGGTTACCGCGGGTACTTCTCGATGGAATGGGAAGGAGCAGGTGAGCCGAACGGAGGAGTCCAGAAGCTCATCGAGGAAAGCCTGAAGAATCTGAGCGCCTAGCGCGCTAATCCAAAGCGTATCTCTAACCATCCGTAAGGAGGACTAATATGTTGGATAAGGGAATTACTCGACGTGAATTCATTGGACGCTCGGTGGCGGGGGCCGCCACGGCCGGCTTGGCATTGGGGGCGCCGGCCATCGGCCGTGTCGCGTCTCCCAACGAGCGTGTCACGGTTGGAATTATCGGCGCCGGAATTCGAGGTTTGGAGCAGATGGAGGCTGTTCTCAGCGTGAAAGGCAACGTCGCCGTGGTGTGCGATCTCTACGACGGCCACTTCCGCCGCGCCAACGAGATCCAGCCGAACACCCCCACCACGCGCGAGTTTCGCGAGGTACTGGACCGCAAAGATCTCGACGCCGTGTGCATTGCTACTTCCGACCACTGGCACGCGCCCATCGCCATCGCGGCCATGCAAGCCGGCAAAGACGTCTATTGCGAGAAGCCCATGACCCACACCATCCCCGAGGCGCTGGAGATGGTCAGGATCTCGAAGCAAACCGGCCGCGTGGTCCAGGTGGGCAGCCAGAGCCTGAGCATGGAATCAACCCAAAAGGGGAAAGCCTGGGTGGATGCCGGGGAGATCGGAAACGTTTACATGGTGCAGTGCGAAATCTACCGGCCCGACCCTGTCGGCGCCTGGAAATATCCCGTTCCGCCCGATGCTTCGCCGCAGACGGTCGATTGGGAGCGCTATCTCGGCAACGCCCCCAAGCGTCCCTTTGACGCCGCGCGCTTCTTCCAATTCCGCAACTGGTGGGACTACGGCACGGGCATCGCCGGTGACGAATACGTTCACCTGCTCTCGCGCGTTCACTATTTGATGAATACTCAGTTTCCGCTCAGCGCGGTGGCCAACGGCGGCATTTACAAGTGGACGGGTGACCGTGAAGTCCCCGACATTCACAACGCGCTTTACGACTACGGCAAATTCCAGGTGGTGGTCATGGCCAACCTCGTTTCCAACTTCGAGGGCGGTGAGATCGTGCGCTTCATGGGAGACAAAGGTACGGTAGTCCTCACCGAGGAGTCTGCCAGCTTGCTCCCCTATGACGAGGAGTGGGGTTATGAGTACCCGCTCGAGTCCTGGCCCAAGGACACCAAGGATCCGTTCATGGCTGCGCACAAGGATGACCCGACCGCGGATATTGGCACCTACAGAAAACAACCGCATCGGAAACCCCAGAACATGCGGCAAAGGGCCGAAGGCACGGAGGACCACCTGCTCAATTTCTTTGCCGCCGTCAAGAGCCGCCAGCAGCCGATCGAGAACGTGGACTTTGGTTTGGGAACGGCCGTGGCCTGTCATATGGCGAACCTTTCCTACCTGAAGAAGCAGCGCCTCTTCTGGGACGCCGACAAGCTGGAACTCAAGTCCGAGACTTAGGTCGGGTTCAGTGAAGACCGTAGACCAGCAAATGGTAGGCCGCGTAGCCCAGGCCGGCGCCGATCAAAGAACCGACGACCACGTCGCTGAGGAAGTGCAGGCCCAGAATGACTCGGGAAATCGCCACGCTGAGGGCGCAGAAGAGCAAACCATAGAGCAGGGACGGCTCAAACATGCCGATGGAGACGGCGAAGGCGAAAGCGGAAATCGAGTGGCCGGAGGGAAAAGAAAACTGATCGGGCGGCAAGAGCGTGGCCCAGCAATGCGTGGCAACCGCGCAGGGCCGCTTGCGTCCGGTCAGCCTTTTGAGGGCGAGGAAGAGAACCGTCCCCAGCCCACAGGAGACGCCGGCCGCGGTCACCGCCGCAAACCGCGACGGCCCTCCGAACAGCAAAACCAGCGTGCCCAAGGCGTACCATAGCCAGCCGTCGCCGGCGCGCGTGGCCAGAATCATCCAGAGCCTGATCCAGCGCGGCGGTTTCCAGCGGTTCACGCGCCGCATCAGGCGCTGATCGCCGCTGGAAATGAAGCTGAACATGGTGGCAGGGAAAGTCATGCCGTCGCCTCCCCGGCCGCGGTGGGGATGCGCCGGACCGCCGCGCCGCCATCCAGGCCCCGAGTGCGCGCCCACGATTGTCCCCACTTGCGGGCGAACCGCCTCTCCACAAGGTGATTGATGAAGGTGACGACGGGAATCCCGATCAAGAATGGGGCAAGAAACAGTGTGAAGGGCTTCTCGCGCAACATCTCGCAGCCGACCGCCAAAACATCGAGAGTCAGTTTCCGGTAGTTCCCGGACTCGCCGTGCACTCGAGCCCGTCCTCCGCGCAGCCCCTCCAGGAACTCCGCCTTGTTGCGCGCCCCACGCACTTCCGTCCAGGCGCTGCCCGCCGAACGCAAGGCGTGGGCGTCGCTGCCCCCCACGGTGATCCTCCGAGCGTGGGCGGCCAGCCGGGCGGCAAGGTGATTGTTGCGGGCGAGCAAGTGTCCGTTCAAGACTTCGATCGCAGGGAAAGCGGCTTCGAACCAGTCGAAGTCGTCCGCGGCGCGGCGTCCGGTTAGAGCCGAGAAGATGTGGTTGACGCTGAAGAACACTCGCTGCTCCTCGAGATAAGCCAGCAAACGGGGAAGATCATTTCGCCGGCGCTGAATCTCTACGTGCTGGCATTCAGTAATGTCGTAAACTCCCACGTGGACCTCGTTCCCACTGGGCGCCCGGCAGGTAACCTCCTCGCTAACAAAGAAGTCCGGATGTCGCCGAAGGCTTTCCCCCGCAGCAATCGAATCGTGATCGGTCACCGTGACCAAATCCAGCCCCTGGCGCTTGAGCTTCTCGTAGAGGGCTTCGGGCGGGTTATAGCACTCGCGGCAAAAACGGCTCAGCACCGGCATGGTGGCCATGCCGGAGTGAACAGTGTGGACGTGTAGGTCACATCGCACATTCTAGATTGCATTTCATATGTTACAAATTCGTATCTTGGACATGAAGAGTTGGTTAAAGGTACACTTTTCGCTTCTTTATCCTCCCAGGGCTGTGCGAGAATGCGTGCAGATGGGAAGAGTCGAGTTTGTTTATTTTGACGCTGGAGGCGGGCATCGCGCCGCAGCTGCCGCCCTTCGCACGGTCAGCGAGCAGCAGCTGCAATGGGACGTCCACCTGATGGACCTTCAGGAGCTGCTCGATTCCATCGATCCCGTTCTCAAGCTCACCGGCCTGCGTTTACAAGACCTGTATAACTGGTTGTTGAAAAGGGGATGGACCTGGGGCACAGGATTTGGATTGCGCGTGCTTCAGGCCGCCGTCCGGCTCTACCATCCGCATCAAGTGCGGCTGCTGGAGGAGTACTGGAGGAAGAGCCAGCCTGCTCTGGTCGTTTCCCTCGTTCCGCATTTCAATCGGGCCATCCTCGAGAGCCTGCGGCGGGCGACGCCCGTTACCCCTTTGGTTACGGTGCTGACGGACCTCGCCGATTACCCTCCCCATTTCTGGCTCGAAGCACAGGAGCAGTTTGTTATCTGCGGCTCCCAGCGCGCCGTCGAGCAAGCCCGCGCTTTGGGGCTTCGCGAGGACCAGATTTACAAAACCTCCGGCATGATTCTTCACCCCAAGTTCTACCAGCCGATTGCCGTGGACCGCTCTGCGGAACGGCAGCGCCTGGGCCTGGACCCCGGTTTACCCACCGGCCTGGTCATGTTTGGGGGGCAAGGCTCCAGCGCGATGGTGAAAATCGCCAGGAGGCTCGAAGCCTCCAGGCTGAACGTGCAATTGATTCTCATTTGCGGCCACAATGAACGCCTGGCCGCGGAATTACGCGGAATCCCGGGACGCAAGTATGTCGAGGGCTTTACCACGGAAGTTCCCTACTACATGCACCTCTCGGACTTTTTCATCGGCAAGCCTGGTCCCGGCAGCATTAGCGAAGCCCTGGCCATGAAGCTGCCGGTGATCGTGGAGCGCAATGCCAGGACCCTCCCCCAGGAACGCTACAACGCGGCGTGGGTCCTTGAGAAGCAGGTGGGATTAGTGTTGCGCAGTTTTCGCCAAATCACCCAAACGGTCGCGGAGCTTCTGGCGCCCGCCAATTTCGCTCGCTACCGCCTCAACGCCGCAGCCGTGAATAACCGCGCCGTCTTTGAGATCCCTGGCATGTTGCGCGAAATCCTGGTCAAGTCGAGGAGTCGAGAAGTTGAGAAGTCGAGAAGTCGAAAAGTTGAAGAGTCGAGGGTCGAAGGGTTGAGGAGTTGAGAAGTCGAGGGTCGAGAAGTTCTTAGCTGCTTGACTCCCCACTCTTCCACTTACCATGGTCGAGGGGCCAAGGATGGAGAAGTTCTTAACTCCTGGACCTTCGGCTCTCGACTTCTCAACTTCTCAACTCCTCGACTCTTCAACTCCTCAACTCCTCGACTCTTCAACTTCTCGACTTCTCGACTCCTCGACTTCCCCCCAACAGCGCGCCCAAGCTTTGCGTATAAGGTTCGCGGGCAATGCGGCGCTCCGTGGCGGCCCCAAGGCGGCGTCAAGCCGCCGCACTCCAAGGTGCCTTCGGCACGAGGATTTTCAAAGCAGGTAGTAGGGGCGGCCCTGTGTCCGCCCAGAGGCTAGCGTGAGAGCCGCCACCCAGGCCGGGTTTCAAGCAACGAGCAGGCAGGAGGGGAGGAAAGGTGTCCGAGGAATCGGGCGAGAGAAGGGCAGATTTGGGCTCGGTCATTTTCAGAAGTGGTAAGACTGGTCCCTTTCGTTCACGCTGGAAGCTGCCCAGGCTGAAAACCGGGCTGCGCGGTTGCGTGCAGTCGCAGTGAGGTGTACGATTTCAGCAGGGACGGAGTCCATAATGGAAATTCCGGATCAAAAGGAAATCATTGAATAGGATTCAATCGGGGAATTGCGTGCTCGTCGTCCTGCTGGCGCTGGGCGTGGCAAACGCTGTAGTAGCCGCTCAGGATTCAAAGCCGCCGCAAGCGGAGCTGGCCGCCAGCCAATCGACCTTCAAAATCACCGCAGAACGAAACCTGGTTGTAGTGCGCGTGGTGGTGCGAGATCAGGATGGTAAGGCCGTGACCGGGTTGCGCAAGGAAGACTTCCGGCTCTTCGACAATGGAAAGCTCGAAAGCATTTCCACTTTCAGCGTCGAAGCTCCTAAGGCCAAGGCTCCTCCCTCAACCGAGAGACCTGCCGCGCAAGCGCCTCCGGGCGCGCCCGCGCAGCCATCGCGGCCCCCCGGCGCGACAGAAGCCGATCGTCCTGTCGTGATGCCCGACCGCTTCGTGGCGCTTTTCTTCGACGATCTCCACATTGCGTATGACGACCTCGTTCGCGCGCGCGACGCTGCCGCTCGCTACATCTCGACGAATCTTAGGCCGGCAGATCGCGTCGGCCTTTTCAGTGCTTCGGGAGCCACTCTCCTGCACTTCACCGCCGACCGTCAAAAATTGCGCGATGCCCTTCTCGGGCTTCGGCAGCAGCCCATGGCCATGATGGGAGGGGGCCCTCCGCAGGCCAGCAGTTCGCCGAGCGGAGGAGGCTCTCAGAGCGCGCAACAAGGTCCTCCAAATTTCGGGTCGATGAGGCCGGGCACGACGAACAGTTTGGAGCTCTCCTCGCGGTACGTCTTGCTGGCCTTGCAGGAGCTTTGCCGACGTATGGCGACCCTGCCCGGGCAGCGCAGCATCGTCCTCCTCTCACCGGGGTTTACCACCTGGAGCCCGTTCGGTTTGGGGGCTGGCGCCCTGAACGCCACCGCCACCTCAGGGAGCGCGCTCGATTCGGAGGCCCGCGCCGTGAACTTGCTTCACGACCTGGATCCGGTGATCGACCGCGCATTGCGTGCTGGCGTCGTGATCAACACGTTCGATGTTCGTGGGTTGTACGTCGATCTTCCCTTGGGCGACGCCAGCCGGCGCAGCGTTGAGGTGCCGTCAAGTCCCGGGGAGTCAACGTTTGCCTGGCAGGCCCAGGAGCAGATGGCGATAGACCAAACGTTCACGTCCCACGCCATAAGTATGATGGAGCAGACGAACGTGCTCGTTTGGTTGGCCGCAGACACCGGCGGCATCTACTTTCATAACAGCAACGACTACGACGAGGGCCTTCGCCGCACCGGCGGACTCCCCGAAGCGGCCTACATCCTCACCTTTTCGCCGCAGAATCTGAAATACGACGGGTCCTTCCATAAGCTGAAAGTAGCCCTGGCGAACCCTTCCAAACTCACGCTTCAGGCTCGCCTTGGGTATTACGCGCCGACAAAGTCGGAGGACGCTGAGGCTCGCGCCAAAGATGAGATCGTGAATGCCGCCTTTTCCCACGATGAAATCCGCGGGCTGCCGTTGGAAGTGCATACCCGATTCTTCAAGACCGATAGCTTGGACGCGAGACTTACCGTCTTGGCCCGCGTGCAGGCGAATTCGGTCCAATTTCGAAAACAAGAGGACCGTAGCCTGGGCAATCTCACGCTCGTTGCCGCGTTGTTTGACGGCGACGGGAACTACTTGAAAGGTACCGAGACAACACTCGAGATGCGCCTACGCGATCCGACGCTGAAGAGAATTCAGCAGGCCGGCGTGTCCTTGAAGGCTGACCTCGACGCCACGGTGGGCACCTATCTTTTGCGCGTTGTGGTAAGAGATTCGGAATCTGGGTCAATGTCCGCCATCAACCTAGCGATAGAAATACCTTACTGAAATCTGGAGTCCAAAGCCTGGGAGAAAGCCGCGGACCCCAAAACCGGGGGCCCGCGCTACGTTTGCGGAAACAAGGCGCTCAAGCTGTGGGTGTAAGGTTCGCGGGCAACCCCGCGCTCCGTGATGATGGCGGTAATGTAGCGGTGGGGCGTAACGTCGAAAGCCGGATGGCGCGCCGGAACTGCGGTGGGGGCGATTTGCACTCCGCCCAGCCGAGTGACCTCCGTCGAGGACCTTTCCTCGATAGGAATCCCCTCCCCGCTGGGCAGGCTCGTGTCAATGGTGGAAAGCGGAGCGGCAACATAAAAGGGGACGCCGTTCTCATGGGCGAGAACGGCCACGCTGTACGTCCCGATCTTGTTAGCAGTGTCACCGTTGGCTGCGATGCGGTCCGCGCCCACAATCACGGCCTTAATCTGGCCCTGCTTCATGAAATATCCGGCCATGTTATCGGTGATGAGGGTCACCGGGATGCCGTCCTTGGCGAGTTCCCAGGCCGTCAAGCGCGCCCCCTGAAGGAAGGGCCGGGTCTCATCCGCAAACACCTGGATACTCTTCCCTTGTGATACGGCGGCGCGGATCACGCCCAGAGCCGTGCCGTACCCTCCTGTGGCCAGCGCGCCCGCGTTGCAGTGGGTGAGCACCGTTCCCGAATCCGGCAGGAGGGCGGCGCCGTGCCGGCCCATCGCCTGGTTGATCGCGATATCCTCCGCCAGAATCCGCTTCGCTTCCTCCTCGAGGCTGATCTTGACCCCTTGCACGGCCTGCGCGTCGGTAAGGTGGCAGGAAAGGGAAGCCTCAAATACCCGGCGCATTCTCTCGATGGCCCAGAAGAGATTGACCGCGGTAGGCCGCGTGGTGGAAAGTGCCTGCGCAATCCGGTCAAAATCGCCGCGCAGGGCGGGGATGGTGCGGGCGCCGGAATTCTTGATCCCCAGGGCCACGCCCATCGCCGCCGCCACACCAATGGCCGGCGCCCCGCGAATGACCATGGAGCGAATGGCTTCCGCCACTTCATCATAGTCACGACAGGTGCGGTAGATTTCCTCCGCGGGCAGCCGCGTCTGGTCAATCATGCGCACGCCTTGCTCGGTCCATTCGATGGTTTTGAACATGGTTATTGAATGGCAATCTCCGCCCTCACCAAGCCCTGATCGGCAACTTTTTCCAGGCGGAAACCCAGCTTCTCGCACATGTGCCGGGTAGCCGAGTTGTCAACGAGGAATTCGGCCCTGAGGTGGCGGATTTTTTCCGCCTTGGCGACCGCCATCAGGCGACGTAACAATTCTGCGCCCAGACCGCGGCGCTGGAATGTGTCGGCGACCAGGATGGCGAACTCCGCGTCGTCGGTGCCGGGAACCTTGGTCAGCCTGCCTACAGCCATGATTTCGGGCTGGCTGGTATAGGGATCCAGGTGGTCCGCCACCAAGGCCAGTTGGCGGTCGAAATCATTGAAGCAGATACGCACCAGCCGGTCGTGCGCGACGCGCTCGCTGAGCGCGATCAGGTGAGTGTAGCGCATCATCACGCTGCGCTCGGAGAGCATGTTGTGGAACCTGACCATGAGTGGCTCGTCTTCGGGGCGAATGGGGCGGATGTTGGCGGTGGTGCCATCCTTCATGGTGAAAGGCGACACGTATTGGGACGGGTAGGGACGTATGGCGAGCTTGGGGAGTTTGTCTTCCGTGACCTCCAGGCCGTGCAAGACGACCCGCGCGTCCAGCGCCACCAGGCGCTCGGAGGAAGCCAGGAGCGGGTTAATGTCAATCTCCTTGATCCAGCGCTGCTCGACCACCAGGTAGCTGAACTGAACCATGAGCTTTTCGAGGGCGTCCATATCCACCGCCTGACGCCCGCGGACGCCCTGGAGAGCTTTGTAAATGCGCGTTTGATCCATCAAGCGGCGCGCCAGGGTGGTGTTCAACGGAGGAAGCGCCAGCGCGCTGTCCTTGAAGACTTCCACCAGCTGCCCTCCGGTTCCAAACAGCAGCACAGGGCCAAACTGTGAATCCAGGCTGCTGCCGAGGATCAACTCGTAGCCATCCAGGCGGACCATGGGCTGGACCGCCACGCCCTGGAAATGCTGTGCGCCGACTTTCTCGGTCACCGCGGACTGAATCTTCTCGAACGCATCCCGCACGGCTTGGGGGTCACACAGGTTGAGGCGCACCCCGCCCACGTCGGTCTTGTGACTGATGGTCTCCGAGTAGAGTTTGAGCACCACCGGATAGCCGAATTTCACTGCAAGTTTAACGGCCTGTAGGGGAGTCGTGGCCACCTCCGTGGGGACGGTGGGAATTCCGTAAGCGCTCAGGAGCCGCTTGGATTCCACCTCGGTGAGGATGGTCCGTCCTGACTTGCGAACTTCCTCAATAATCTTTGTCGCTTCTGCCGCCTCCGAGCCCAGGCGTTCAAACTCGCCGGGCAGCACCGGGGTTTGGTAAAGCCCCTGCAAATTGTAACTGTACTGCCACATGTAATGGAAGATCTTGGCGGCGGTGTCGGGAAAGGGGAAAGCAGGGATTCCCGCACGATTCAGGATGTCAACCCCGGCCGACACCTCCGCGCCGCCCATCCAACTGGCCAGGAGGGGCTTCCCTTGCAGCTTGGCGTAAGGCTTGAGTTGCTCGGCAATCCGCGTGGGGTCAGTCATGGACTGCGGAGTGAGGATCGCCAGGAGGCCGTCCGTGTTGGGATCTTGCGCGACAAGCTCCACCGCCTTGGCGTAGCGCTCTGGCGTGGCGTCTCCCAGGATGTCGATGGGGTTGTTGTGACTCCACTCCTTGGGAAGAATGCCGTTCAGTGAATCCATCGTTGCGGGAGCCAATTGCGCCAGTTCGCCGCCTTCTACGATGAGCGTGTCGGTGGCCAGCACTCCGGGCCCACCAGCGTTGGTGAGAATTGCCAGGCGCGGGCCCGTGGGGCGCGGCTGCTTGGCCAGTACATCGGCCATGTGGAAAAGGTCCCCGATGCTTTGCACGCGCAACACGCCCGTGCGCCGGAAAGCCGCATCCAGCACTTCGTCGCTTCCGGCCAGAGAGCCGGTGTGCGAGGCGGCGGCCTTGGCGGCGGCCGCGCTGCGCCCCGCCTTAATCACAATGATGGGTTTGGAGAGTCCAACTTCCCGCGACGCGGAGAGGAAAGCGCGCGCGTCGCCGACGGTCTCCATATAGATGATGATGCTGCGGGTGCGCGGGTCATCGCCGAGATAGTCAATGAGGTCGCCCCAGCCCACATCCGCCATCGAGCCGATGGAGCTGAAAATACTGAAGCCGACCAGCTCACGGAAGCTCCAGTCCAGGACCGCCGTGCAAAGAGCGCCGCTTTGGCTGAGGAAGCCGATACTTCCCGGACGAGCCATGCCGCTGGCGAAAGTGGCGTTGAGGCCGGTGTTGGGACTCATGATGCCCAAACAGTTGGGGCCGACGATGCGGATCTTGGCCGCCCGGGCTTTGGCCACAATCTCGTTTTCCAGTCGCGCGCCTTCCGGGCCGAGTTCCTTGAACCCGGCGGAAATAATGATGACGCCCTTTACACCTGCCGCGGCGCAGTCGTCCATGACCTTGGATACGGTGGAGGCGGGAGTGACGATCACCGCCAGATCGACCGGCTCCGGCACCTCGAGCAGATTGGGATAGGCCTTCACTCCCAGGACCTGTGACCGCTTGGGATTTACCGGGAAGACGGTTCCTCCAAACGGATTGCTGATCAGGTTCCAAAACGTGGTCCGGCCGACGCTGCCAGGATTCTCCGTGGCGCCGATCACCGCCACCGCTTCCGGCGAAAAGAAAACGTCGAGGGGGTGCTTGCGACGATGCAGGATGTCGTGGGCAGATTCAAACGTAGGTATTGCAGATGGCTTCATTAGGCAAATCTCCTGTGGGACTAAATGACATGAATATAAGATCGAATCGTGCCCACCATAATACTCGGAATCGGCCTCGAAGTGCAAAATTCCGCTAGCGATGGCTGGCCGGTGGGGGTCGATCCAACAAAACCAGGGACGAACAGCCAGCTACTGGAAGGGCACCAACCGTCGCGATCTGCTCGCGGCACTCATCACCCGGAAGAATTCGCGAGGATTGCATTGTAGCTACATTTGGAGTTATAGTAGGTGGCGGTGAAGTTCGAATGGGATGCACGGAAGAACGAAGCCAACATCCGTAAACACGGATTCGACTTCCACGATGCATGGGAAGTGTTCCAAGGGCCGCTTCTGGCGAGGCTTGATGACCGCGAGGATTATGGCGAGGACCGGTGGCAAGGCGTTGGGCTGCTGAGAGGCGAACTGGTGGTGGTGATCTTCACCCAACGGCAGCCCGGCATCATCCGGGTTATTTCACTTAGGAAGGCAAAGAAGCATGAGCGTGAAGACTTCGAGAAAGCGCTCCAAAACTGATTGGCAACGCATCGAAACAATGAAAGATCAGGACATCGACGTTTCGGACAATCCCGAACTGGACGAGCAGTTCTTTAGGGAGGCAATCTGGTGGCCCGGCCCCAAGCAACAGATTACCTTGCGACTTGACCCTGATCTGCTGGCCTTCTTCCGCAAGCGCGGTCGAGGCTACCAGACAACTATTAATACCGTGTTACGAAAATACGTCGAAGCGCGCAAAGCCCGTGCGCGGCAGAGCCGGTGACCGCAGCAATTTTTTGCACAACCCCTCAGTAAGGGAGAACAAGAACCATGGGCATTCGCACCAGCATCGACTTGAAGCTTGAACCGTCTGCCGCCTTTGACACCTTGATGGGGGAATTGTCAACGTCTCTGTCCGAGCTCGGGATGCAGTTTGAAGCGCGAGCCAATGGCCGCGTCCTGGACGGCGCGACGGAAGCGGGACGTGTTATCTGCTGGCAACCGCACGAAAAGATCGTGCTGGAATGGCATGGGACTGATTGGCATCCGGTGGAAGTAACCAAGCTCGAGCTGCGATTCGAGCCTATCGAGGGTGGCACTCGTGTGACCCTGGAGCATGCAGGGTGGAGCAGTGTGCTGGGAGACCAGGGGGATGAGCTTGCCGGCTGGTTTTCCGATGAGGTTGCGGCCCCCCTGCTTCGCGCCATGTCGGCAGGGCGCTTGGGCGATTGGATCACGGATCGCAGGGCCCGACGCCCGTCGGGGCCGCAGGCGCGCTCCTTCTATCGCGATCCTCTCTACCACCGTCCTAACTTCGTGGAGATTCTGAAGGTTCTTGGGCTAAGGCGTGACGACTATTTGCTCGAGGTCGGTTGCGGAGGCGGGGCATTCCTCCAGGATGCGCTGAAAACTGGGTGCAAAGCGGCGGCCATCGATCACAGTTCAGAAATGGTCAGGCTGGCTCGCGAGGTTAACCGCGAGGCAATCAACCAGAACAGGCTTGAAATTCGCGAGGGAAAGGCCGATTCGCTCCCATATCCCGACGGAATATTCACTTGCGCGGTGATGACCGGCGTTTTTGGTTTCATAGAAGATCCGCTGAAGGTGCTTTCCGAAATCCGACGAGTGCTCGCAGATGGGGGGCGCCTTGTACTCTTTACCGGCTCAAAAGAGCTACGCGGGACACCGGCAGCGCCGGAGCCGGTGGCCTCGCGCCTGCATTTTTACGAGGACCAGGAACTGGAAGAACTCGCGCGCAAGGCAGGATTCGCTGAGGCAGTAGTGGGGCGGCCGGACTTTGAGCAGTCCGCGCGCGAGGTAGGAATACCGGAGGAAGCCCTCGGACTTTTCAAGGGACGCTCGGGCGGCCAGCTACTGATCGCGCGTTAAACCTGAAACTCGCGTTTCACCTTCTCCGATTTCTCGGCGACCGAGCGCGCGAGTTCTTCCTTGTAGGCGCCGAGCTTTTGGGCGAGCTCGGCGTCCGAGGTGGCGATAATCTCGATGGCGTAAATGGCGGCGTTGATGGCGCCGGGTTTGCCGATGGCCGTGCAAGCCACTGGGACTCCCCCCGGCATCTGGACAGTAGAGAGCAGCGCGTCGAGTCCTGCGAGCGTGGTGGTGGCCATAGGAACTCCGATGACGGGCAGCGTGGTCTCTGCCGCAATCACACCCGCCAGGTGGGATGCTCCTCCTGCCCCCACGACGATGACCTTGAGGCCGCGCTCGATGGCCGTGCGAGCGTACTCCGAAGTACGCACGGGCGAGCGATGCGCGGAGGTGATCTCAATCTCGAAGGGCACACCGAACTTCTTCAGCATGAGCGCGGTTTCCGTCATGATGGGCAAATCCGTGTCACTGCCCATAACGATACCTACCAATGGTTTCTCCGACATCCAAGTCCTCCTGCCCTCGATCACCTCTTGAGGCTTGACGATCCCAGCTCAGTTTGCGTCGCGCCGGGCGGGCTTCCTCCCGTGCGCCCGCCGGAGACACTGGTGCGAGAGTTACGGGAGAGTCTCCTCAAACCCTTCGCGCCAATGTCGCGCCGGTAATGCATTCCCTCGAAGTCAATCTTGCTGATCGCGGTGTAGGCGCAGGCGATGGCGCGAGGCAGGTCCTCGGCCGTCGCCGTCACCCCCAGCACCCGCCCGCCCGTCGAAAGTAACTGAAGGTTTTCGAACTTTGTCCCCGCGTGAAACACCTTGACCCCGCCGCGAGTCTCGGCCGCATCGATACCGGTGATAATTTTCTCGACCTCCGGCTTGCCGGGATAGCCTTTGGAGGCAAGCACCACGCACACCGAAGGGTTGGGGCTCCAATGGGGTTCGAGGGCCGCGAGACGGCCCTCGCCCAATGCCACAAGAAGCTCCGCCAAGTCAGAGCGCAGGCGCATGACGATGGGCTGAGCCTCCGGGTCGCCCATACGCACGTTGTACTCGAGGAGCTTTGGCCCTTCCGCGGTGAGCATCAAGCCACAATAGAGGAAACCTTGGTAAGGCGTGCCTTCCACCGCCATTCCCACAAGGGTGGGAGCAACGATGCTCCTGATGATTTCGGCGCGAAGGGATTCATCCAGAATCGAGTCCTCACTGTAAGCGCCCATGCCCCCGGTGTTGGGGCCTTGGTCGTTGTCACAGACGGCCTTGTGGTCCTGCGTGGGGACCAGGGGCAAAATCGCGCGGCCATCGGTCAGTACAATAAAGGAGAGCTCTTCGCCCACCAGCGTCTCTTCCAGAATAACCCTCTCGCCCGCCGCGCCCAAGCTGCGCTGGCGCATGAACTCGTCCAGGGTCTTTTCCGCTTCTTCACCCGTGTGAGCGATCACCACACCTTTCCCCGCTGCTAACCCATCCGCCTTAATCACCACCGGGGAGCCAAACTCCGCGAGGGCCTTGATGGCCTGGTCGAAACTCTCGGCAACCTTGAACCTTGCGGTGGGGATCGAGTGCCGCTGCATGAACTGCTTGGAAAAAATCTTGCTGCCCTCGAGCTGGGCCGCCGCCTGGGTGGGGCCGACTATTACCCGGCCGGCCTGCTTGAACACATCCACCACGCCGGCCACCAGCGGAGCTTCCGGCCCGACCACCGTGAGGTCAGCCTTGAGCTCGTTCGCCAGTTCGAGGATCTGCGCGGGATTCGAGACATCTACAGGCCGGCACTCCGCCTCCTGGGCGATGCCGGCGTTACCCGGGGCGCAGTAGATCTCCTCCATGAGCGCACTCTCGCGCAGCTTCCAGGTCAGCGCGTGCTCTCGTCCTCCGGAACCAATCACCAGTATCTTCATAGAGTGGCGTACACTAACGGGAACTTAGGTTTTTGTCAATCAAAGAAATGACATCAAAGAAATGACCGTCCCGGAAACAAGGCGTCAGCAGGCGATAGCCGTTCTATTTTCGAATCGACACTCCTCGCCCTGCCCCCTCTTCCCAAGGAAAAGAGGGGAGATCTTTCGACTTGTGTTGTCTTCTTCCTCTGGGTAGACAGGGGAGCATTGTTTCGATTTCTGTTGCCCTCTCACCCTTGGGGGAGAGGGTCGACCGCGACCGGCGCTTTCACCAGCCGTCGCGGGCCGGGTGAGGGGGTTGTTCAGCGACGGTTGTACACGGTTATTTCGTGACCACCCCTAGCCATCCAGGACTACCGGGAGCGGCAAGAGACAGTCGCTTACCCCTAAATTCCCGACATACGTCTTTTCTATGATGCCGAGAACCGGGAGTGCGCGCGCGGCGAAAAGGTTTGCTTGCGGTGTAAAATCAAAACATGGGAGGCGAAGTTATCCCCAAGTTGACCTACGAAGAGTTCCGCCAGCTTCCCGACGACGGGAAATACTACGAGCTGATACACGGAGAAGTCCACTTGTCTCCCTCCCGAAGCACTAAACACCAGATGATTCTCGGGAATACTTCCGTGAGCCTTGGAATCTATGTGAAGAGTGCCCGGCTCGGTGTACTGTTTCCTGCGCCGCTCGACGTTTGCTTGAGTCCAGACACCGCCCTTCAACCCGATCTGATTTTTATCTCCTCAGAACGAGTCGGGATAGTTCTAGAGGATTTCGTTGCCGGCGCGCCCGACCTCGTCGTGGAAGTGGTTTCTCCCTCCACTGCCGCGCACGACCGTGTGACCAAGCTGCCGATCTATGCCGAAGCGGGCGTGCCTGAGGCCTGGCTCATCGACTCACAGGCTAAAACGGTGGAGGTTTTGAAACTCCAGGGGAAGAAGTACTTGGTGGAGGTAACCTTGGCGGGCGATCAGGTTCTCACTTCCAATCTCTTTCCCGGTTGGCAACTGCCCCTGCGTGACCTCTTTGATTTTCGCGGGCGCTTCTAGTGTTGGATTATGAAGAAAACGTCGAGCGGTAACCGAGCGAAGGGAGAGGAGATGCGGCGGGGTTATCACTTTGATTACCGCAAATCGCGCCCAAACCGCTTTGCCCCTCAGATGAAGGGTGGGGCAGTTGCAATTGTGCTCGATCCAGACGTGGCGTCGGTATTTGGGTCTTCCGAGTCCGTTAACTCCTTGCTCCGCTCCGTAATAAAGGCACTCCCCAAGCATGCCAGGGCATAGCTTAAGTCTGTGCCGCACATCCCGCCAAACATGACGTACCAACCCCCTCACTCACGAGTCAGTGGGGCACGAAGGTGCGAAAACTCGCGAGGGTTGGTAAAATCAATACTGTGTGTGGGGCGAGGTCCATTACATGCAGCACAGTTTTACGGAAAAATACGATGTGGTGGTGGTGGGCGCGGGGCACGCGGGGTGCGAAGCCGCGATGGCGGCGGCGCGCATGGGCCTGAAGACTGCGCTCTACACGATCAACCTCGACCTGATCGCGCAGATGTCCTGCAACCCGGCGGTGGGTGGCATCGCCAAAGGCCACTTGGTGCGCGAGATCGACGCGTTGGGTGGCGTCATGGGTGAGGTGATTGACGCCGTCGGCATTCAGTTCCGCTTGCTCAACACCAGTCGCGGGCCCGCCGTTTGGTCGCCGCGCGCGCAGGCTGACAAGAAGCAATACCGCGCCAGGATGCGCCAGGTGCTCGAATCCGAGCCCAACCTGCGCATCAAACAGGCCGAAGTAGTGGATCTCGTGCTCGAGGAAGCGCCTGCGGGGGCGCATGGCGAAGTGCCCCCGGGCGGGTCACAGAACATTGTGGCACAGACACTCTTGCCTGTGCCTGTGGATACCATGAATCGGCCTTGGGCACAGGCAAGAGTGCCTGTGCCACGTGTGCGGGGCATTCAGCTTCGCGACGGACGCAGGGTGGAGGCGGGCGCGGTGATCGTCACCACAGGCACTTTCCTCAACGGCCTCATCCACTGCGGGGAAAACAAGTATCCTGCCGGGCGTTCGGGCGAGCCTCCCTCCGTCATGTTAGGAGAGGCGCTGCGGCGGCTAGGCTTCGAAATCGGCCGGCTCAAGACCGGCACGCCGCCGCGTCTCGACGCGCGCACCATCGACTTTTCCCGCTTCCAGGTCCAGGCGGGCGATCCCATTCCCACGCCCTTCAGTTTCCGCACCAAGGCCATCACCCAGCCGCAGACGGTCTGCTGGATCGGCTACACCAACGCCGAAACACACCGCATCATCCGTGAGAACGTCCACCGCGCGCCGCTCTATTCCGGGCAAATCAAGGGCATTGGGCCGCGCTACTGTCCCTCGATCGAAGATAAGATCGTCAAGTTCCCAGACAAGCCACAGCACCAGCTATTCCTCGAGCCGGAGGGAATGGATACCAACGAGATTTACGTCAACGGCATGTCCACCTCGATGCCTATAGATGTCCAGGTGGCCATGGTGAAGTCCATCCCGGGCCTCGAGCAGGCAGAGATGATCCGCCCCGGCTACGCCATCGAATACGACATGGTGCAGCCGACGGAGCTTTACCCGTGGCTCGAGTGCAAGAAGATCCAGAACCTCTTTCTGGCCGGCCAGATCAACGGCACCACGGGCTACGAGGAAGCCGGGTGCCAGGGGATCATGGCTGGAATCAACGCCGGGCTGCGCGTGCAGGGTAAAGACCCGATGACGATCGAGCGCACACGCGGATACACGGGCATCCTGATCGACGATTTGGTGAGCAAGGGCGTGGATGAGCCCTACCGCATGTTCACCTCGCGCGCCGAATTCCGGCTGCACCTCCGCATCGACAACGCCGACGAGCGTCTGATGCCGCTCGGCTTCCAGGTGGGGACCATCCGGCAACAGGATTACCAGGATTTCCTGGAAAAGCAGGCGCGGATCTCGGCGGTTACCAAGTTCCTGCTTGAAACCCGCCTGGACCCCGATTCGCGCCTGGGGCGCGAGATTTACGCCAAGCTCGGGCTCATGTCCGGCGGACAATTTACAGCTCCCTCGCTGCTTACCGGCGCGCAGGTGCTGAAGCGCCCCGAGCTCAAGATCGATGACTTGATGGAATGGATCGGCGAGGGGCTGCGCACACTGAACGTTGGCAGCGGGACCTGGACCCCCGCTTTCGCGGGGGTGACGCCAAACGAGGTCATTCCCGCGAAAGCGGGAATCCACTGGCGGAAAGGTGAGGGGGTTGGGCAGGCCGGCATTCTCTCTCGCGAAGAGGCCCGCCGCATCGAGACCGACTTCAAATACGAAGGCTATCTCCAACAGCAGGAAAAACAGATGGAGCGGATGAAGCGCGCCGAGTCGCGACGCATCCCGGAGTGGTTTGATTATAGGAAAGTCTCCGGCCTCTCACGCGAGGTGGTGGAAAAGCTCACTCGTGTCCGGCCACTCACCCTTGGCCAAGCCTCCCGCATCCCCGGCATCACTCCCGCCGCCGTGTCCCTGGTCAACTGCTACATCGAGATCTTCCAGCGGCGCGCGGCGGAACAGGCACCAGCGTGAGTGTTGCGTTTCGCCGGGCGGACGTCCCAGGTCTTGCTCGCGCGGGGTCCGTTCTGTGGACAGGCGGCTTTTGACGCCTAAGAAAACCGACCTGCCAGGGGGTGCATGAGGTACCAGTGGAGGTCAGGGCATTTTTCTTGGTTTGTTGCACGCTTCTGAACCTACTGGTGCGCAAGGGCAAAGGCCCGGAGGGCCGAAAGAACTTAGCCCAGGGCGCCCTGGGCTAAGTTCTATCGCCCGTCAGCCGACGGGCTCGCCCGGACCACCCTGCTGCTGCCGCCGTAAGCTTTCACAAACACATCATGCACCAGGGACAGGACTCCCACTCGTATGTCGCCCACCCTCTGCCGGGTTTGGACTTGAATCCACCAATCGACAAGGTTAGCCTTGGAGTATGAATGTAGAAGCGATCAAAGCCGCGATCGAGCAGCTCACAGAGCCGGAGCGCCAGAAATTGGCAGACTGGATTGGGCAGCTTGAAGAACAGGCATGGGACGCCGAAATGGAGCAGGATCTTTCTCCGGGCGGTCGCGGCCATCACTTGGTCGAGAAAATCAATCAGGAAATCGATTAAGGCAAATTCGCTCTGCTGGAAGACGGCCTGCGCTGTCGGCACTCCTCAATATAGAGCCTCATAGCTTCGAGGATGCTATTCTTGGCTTCTTCGATGGAATCCCCGAGCCCGTATACTCCCGGAAAATCCTCACTATAGGCGTAGTACTTCCGGCCTTCGCGTTCGACCCTGATGGGGTAGGTGTACGTTTCCATGCATCCATCCTACCGCAATCGGCTGCGCAATTCCCACTAGCGAGGCGCACGATCAAAAGGGCTTCGGGACCTGTGAGTGCGGGCCATTTCCGGGTGTGGATTGGGCAGCGGGAATGCTCAGGCGGAGTTGCGTGCCTTTTCCCGGGGAGCTGGTGAGATGGAACTCCCCGCCCAGTTTCTCGACTCGCTCGCGCATTCCGGTCAGGCCGAAATGATGGCCGTCCGAGGAACGGCTGAGGGCAGCTTCAAAGCCGCATCCGTCATCTTGGATCTCCACGCGCAGGCAGCCATTATCGAAGGTCAGAAGCACAGCGATGTTGCTTGGCGCAGCATGCGCGACGGCGTTCTGGACTGCCTCACGAACGAGCATGAGGAGGTTCCACTGACCTTCGGCGCCAAGGGGGTGCGGCACGCCGAGACTCTCGACCCTTACGGGAATCCCCGTTTCCGCGGCGGCGACATTGCCGGGACGAAGTACTTCTTCGACAAACTCAATTCCTACCGCGTGAACTATGACGTGATTGGACAATCCTACTACCCTTGGTGGCAAGGGAGCCTGGAGGACTTTCGCCAAAACATGATCTTCATGGCCACCCACTATCAGCGCGATATCATCGTCGTGGAAGTCGCCTACAATTGGAAGCCCGCCGAGTACAGGCAGCGAGCCGCCCCCTTCCCGGAAACGCCGGAAGGCCAAATGCAGTTTCTGGAGGAGGTCAACCGCGTGGTGCGCTCGACGCCCAACGACCGCGGCAAAGGAGTCTTTTGGTGGGAACCCGCCGTGGTGGGCCCGCTAAGGACTCGTGGGTTCTTCGACGACCAGGGCAACGCTTTGCCGGTGGTGACGGTGTTCGACAACTCCAGTCGAAACTGACCGAGACTCCGCCACAGCCATCCCGAGACTCCTGAGCGTGTCCGTAACCAGCCTCCGCGAGGCACTAACGCCGTTTTGCACATCACCTGCTGACCTGTGTCATAATTGCAACGCACGCTTCGAGGGGCACTCAGATGCGCTACATGGTGATTCCCTTGCTTGTCCTGCTTGCAGGTCCCGCGCAGGCGGCTCAGAACCCTGTGGTGAACCCTGCCACCGCATGCACGGTGCAGGGTGTGGTGCTCAGAGCCGATACAGGTGAACCCTTGCGAAAGGCCGACGTGGAGATGTGGGAGGAAGAGAATCCCGGCCAGGTCAGCGATGCCGCTACCGATAGCATGGGGCGCTTTGAGTTGAAGAACCTCGAGCCAGGGCGATATAGGTTGAGCGCTAAGCACAATGGCTATGTTCGGCAGGAATATGGACAGACCAAGCCGGACGCTGCGGGTTCACTTCTAACTCTCTCCCCAGGTCAGAAAGTTACCGACATTACTATTCGACTCATTCCGGCCGCGGTCATAACCGGGCATATCTTTGACGAAGATGGTGAGCCCGTCCAGGGAGCCCAGGTAACGGCCCTCTTTTCCACTTTCAGCAACGGCCAACGCGAGCTCGTCCATGCAGGAGAGGCGCGGACCAACGATCTCGGGGAGTACCGGATCTATGGCTTGACGCCTGGGCAGTATATGGTAGAAGCCCTCAAGCAGCCCCGGCTTCTTGCGGTCCTCAAGCCTGAACAGGGCTATGTGCCGATCTATTATCCCGGGGTTTCCGATGCAACACGTGCCGCGCCCATTAGCGTCCGGGCCGGAGACGAGTTTTCCTCCGCGGACATCACCCTGCAAACAGCCCAGACGGTCAGCTTGCGCGGGCGCGTCATCAGCGGCGTAGGCGGAGGGCCCGGTTTTCACGCCCAGATCTACCTTGTTTCTCAGGGAACAACCACTTCCGGTAGCCACGTTGTTTCGCACTCGTTCGTTAACGATCCAAGGGGGGGCTTCGAGCTGCGCGGCGTCGCCCCGGGCGCATATTCCCTCTATGCCTTTCTTTATGAAGTAGGGAGGGGAGAACTCGCGCGCCAACCCATCGAAGTGGCCGGGACTGACCTCGACGGCATTAACTTGACCCTTGCGCCGGGCGTCGACATTAGAGGCCGCTTGCGCGTCGAGGGGAATCTTGATTCCAGCGTCAGCCCATTCCAAGTCAGTCTATCTCCCAAGAACATCAGGGTGATCTTCGGCGGGATACCGAACGACGTGGTTAAGCCCAACGGCACTTTTTTGCTCAAGAACGCTTTTGACGACAAATACGAGATTGATGTTGATGGCCTGCCCGCGAACTACTTCGTGAAATCCGCGCGACTGGATGGCCTCGATGCGCTCGCGGCTGGCGTCACGATCGAGTCCACGCAGACTCACGGCCTCCTTGACATCCTCGTAAGTCCGAACGGCGCCCGCATCGACGGCGTGGTCTCAAAAGACGAGCAACCCTTTCAGGGAGCCAGCGTGACCCTTGTCCCCGACCCTCCCCGTCGCGGCGAAATGCGCCTCTTCGAATCCACTACCACGGACCAACTTGGCCACTTCGTTCTACAAGGAATCGCCCCGGGGGATTACAAACTGTTCGCATGGGAAAACATCGACCAGGAAGCTTACAAGAGTTCCGATTTCCTCCTACCTTTTGAAAATCGCGGCAAATCCGTACAAGTTACCGAAGGCTCGCTCCTTTCGGTCCAGCTCGACTTGATTCCCGTGAAGGAATCCGGCCGATAGCGTAGGGGCAGGCCTTGTGCCTGCCCATTGCAGGGCGCCCACAAGGGGCGCCCCTACGTCGATTGCCGCGCCCAAGGCCCAGGCATTACAGCGTGACCTTGTTGCTCTTGACACGGCAACGGGAGGGATAGCACAATAGGGCTTCTTATCGGCATCGTCAGGACAGTTTTGATCGCATAGTGGGGACCACCAAGTGTTGAGCCCAAGCGAGATAATACTGGCTATCTTCGTGGTCGTGGTGCTCTTTGGCGGCGCTTGGTTTGGATTCCATCTGGTAACGCAGAACGGCCGCCTGATGTTGCGTCTGGAATCGCTGGAGCGCCGTCTTGTGGAGCAGGGCATCCTCGCGGAAGGAGTCGACGCCGGCAACCTTGGCATGGCTCCCGGTTCCGTCCTGAACGATTTTGCCCTGCCGTGTCTGGGCGGTGGGACCGTGACGCTTTCCCAGTGGCGCGGCCGGAAGGTCGCACTGATTTTTCTCAGCCCCCACTGCCAGTACAGCGCGAGGCTCCTTCCCGATCTGGCGGCGGTGTTATCAGCGGGCGTCGAAGTCGACCCGGCGCCGGTGATCATCTCTACCGGGAGCGTGGAAGAGAATCAGCGATTTTTCGGGGAGCACCGCATCACGTGCCCGATACTTCTTCAGGAGGATGCGGAAGTCGCGGCGCTTTATCGGGCCATGGCCACACCCATGGCCTTCCTGGTGGACGAGCACGGCGCCACTTTGGGACATGCGGCGGTGGGGCCGGCGGCGATCCTGAGTCTGCTCCGCGATCCAGGGCGGGCGGGGGACGCTCCTTCCAACGACTATTCGCGAGCGGGATCCCACCGGTCCCTGGCCCCCGGGCAGATCACCCGCGACGCGCTCAAAGCCGGTACGCCGGCTCCGGAGTTCACGCTCCCGGCGTTGGACGGAAGCGAACTGTCGTTGAGTTCTTTCCGCGGCCGGCCGGTGCTGTTGGTGTTTTCGGATCCCAACTGTAAGCCGTGCGATGAGCTCCTGCCCAGACTCGAGCAGATTCACAGCAAGTCCAAAGATCTTCGGGTGCTGATGATCGGACGGGGGGATCCCGAGGCGAACCGGAACAAAGTGAAGAAGCTGGGGCTTACCTTTCCGGTGGTGTTGCAGCGGAGTTGGGAAATCTCACGCGCTTACGGCATGTTTGCCACCCCGATTGGATACCTGGTGGATGAGGATGGGGTGGTGGTCGAGGATGTTGCAGTAGGTGGAAACCGAATACTGGCGCTGGCGGCACAGCGCCGGAATGCGAGCGTTCAGGCTGGATAGTGAATTCAGAGTCGAGAAGAGGTGAAGGATGAGCAATTCACTGGATCAGCTTGCCAGGAATCTGGCAAGCGGGATGTCGCGTCGCAAGGCCCTTTGGCAGTTCGTCAGTGGTCTGGGTGTGGTGGCGGCTTTGACCGGGCGCAAGGCTTTCGCGGACGATGGCAAGTATCGTTGTGAGGAATTCTGCGAGGCGCAAGCCGAAATCTTCAAGCATCTGTGTATGGAGGCTTCGGAGTATTGCAAGGCCGGTAAATGCGCCGAGTTCACGCTGATTGGTTTCAATGGCTTAGTATCCGGCTCACCGGTCGAAATCAACGGCAGCCCCTGGACCTGCGTCCCGGTAAAGGGATTTGTGTAGACCACGATTAGCCCAGGCTGGCGCCATAAGGTGCGATGCGGGCATTGACAGTGTGCGGGCCCTTCCGGGGGGTCACGGGATATGACCATCAAGTGCGCGAGTTCGTTCGCGAACTCGCACGTCAAGGAGTGTCTGTGCGGCTGCTCGATTTGCCCCTGTGGAGCCCGCGCAAGCTCCCTTTCTCCTTGCGCGATCCTTGGTTCGAGACTCTGCGGAAGCCGACGGGCGCGACGACCGTGCTCCACTTCTGCATGCCTCACCAGGTCCGACCTCACGCCAGGCGACGGAACGTGAATTACACCATGTTCGAAGCCACGCCGGCGCCGCCACGGTGGGTGGCGCGGAACCTGGAGCACGACCTGCTCATCGTACCCACGGAGTCCAGCCGCGCGGCGTGGATCGCGGGTGGAATGCCGGAGGAGCGGATCCAGGTATGCCCGCTGGGCGTGAACCCCCGTCTCTTCACCGGCGCGGCGGAGCCGCTACCGTTGCAACTGCCTAACGGCGTGCCCGTCGCCCGGTACCGAGTGCGCTTTCTCAACGTCTCGGAGCTCAGCCCGCGCAAGAATCTCGCAGGCCTGTTGCGCACTTGGACGAGAGCCACGAATACGAGTGACGACGCGATCCTTATTCTCAAGCCGGGATGTGCCAATAAAGAACAAATGAACTCGTTTCGCTCGGAGATCGAGAGCCTGCGTCTGGAATCGGGTAAGACGTCGGCGGAGGCCGCGCCGGTTCACTTCCTTGACGATTTGTATTCCGATACCGAAATGCCTCGCCTCTATTGCACGGCCACCCACTATTGCAGCATGTCGTTTGGGGAAGGCTGGGACCAGCCTGCGACGGAGGCGGCGGCGTGCGGTCTGCGGCTCATCGTTCCCAGCCACAGCGCTTACACCAGCTACCTGGATTCGTCGGTTGCCAGCCTCATCACCAGCCGCGAAATTCCCGCCCACTGGACGGGTGACCGTGATACTGCGGCGCTGTTTGAGAACGCCCGCTGGTGGGAGCCGGACGAAGGCGAGGCCGCCGCGCGCATCCGAACTGCGATTGAGGGCCGCGACGCGGGAATGCCGACCGCGCAATCGCGGATTGTGCAATCCTTCACCTGGGAAAAGGCGGCGCAGCGCCTGTGTGAGATCCTCAGCGAATTCGATCGGCCGCGAAAACACTTTTGGCTGTTTTGGGCCGCGCGTGAAAAAATCGCGTTGTAGGGGCGGCCCTTGTGGCCGCCCTGGGGCAACCACAAGGGTTGCCCCTACAGTGTGTTGCCCTTATGCCTCCCAACGATTTGCCCGACGAAGAGACGCCCCTGGTTTCCGTGATCCTCACCACCAGGGACCGGCCCCGCTTCCTGGCCCTGGCCTTGAGCTATTACCGCTATCAGACCTATCCGCGGCGCGAGCTGATTGTCGTTGACGACGGCGAACTGTTCCCCGCCGGCCACGAAGCCATCGAAGCCCTGGACGGGCGGCTCATCCGCATGTCGCCCGGTACGCCGCTGGGAAACAAGCTGAACGCGGGGGTCGAGCAGGCCAATGGCGCGTTCTGCCAAAAGATGGACGACGACGACTGGTACGCTCCCACCTTCATAGAAAAGATGACCGCGGCCGTGCTGGAGAGCCCCGAGGTGATCTGCCGCCCGACGGTCGCTTTTCTGATGCCTTTCCTGTTCTTCGAAGTGGCTCGATGGGAAATCCGGCAATCGCGTGCGCACAATGCTCCGGGGGCTACCCTGTTTTTCAGCCGGGATGCCTGGGAATTGCGCCAGTTCCGTCCCTTGTTCCAGGACGAAGACGTCTGGTTCTTTTTGGACCAAGCCCGTCGCGGAGCGCGGGTGCAGCCGGTGCGGGCGCTGGAGTGTTTTCTGGCGGTAAGGCACCGGGGATCCACAAGCGACCGCGGCCACGTCTGGACGCACCAGAGCACTGGCAGCACTCTCGAAGATGATCTGAAGCAACGTGCTCTGCACAACCGCCGGCCGGAGGATCTCCTGCCCGAGTTCGCCCTGAAAGTCTATCGCGAGCTTCAGCAGGAGCTGCTCATTGCCGCTAAATGAGGGGCGGTTCGCGAACCAGGTGTGTCCAGATTAGCGTCTCACACCGGACCGCAGGGCGGCTCTGCCGCCCCGACTTGCGGAAAGCCTCTGGCTTTCCGGCCGATTCCGGACCCTTCGTCCATCTCCGCGCAGGATGGAAGGCTCAGCCTTCCAGCCTGCGCGGAGGCGGTTCTTCAGGATGCACGTCCTTCGGAAAGGCGAAGCCTTTCCGCAAGTCAGGCGGCGGAGCCGCAGGCCGTCGCCCACCCGATAGATCGTAATTTGGACGAGGCTGGTTCGCGAACCGCCCTACATTTCATACAGCGTCTTCTTTAACGACTGAATCGTATACGAGCGTAGCAGCAGAGCGAGCGCATTCCGCGCCAGCCGGTCGCGCAATTCCCCATCGAACATGAGGCGCGCGCATTGTTGGGCAAAAGCCGCGGGAGTGTCGCCGATGACGACGTGCTCTTCCGCGCGCGCTTCGATCCCCTCCATCGCCGTGGACGTGGCCACCACAGGCCGCTGATAGCTGAAGGCTTCGAGGATTTTGATCCGCGTGCCTCCGCCTGCACGGACCGGCGCCACGACGGCATCCGCCTGCGCGTACCAGGGGTGCAAGTCCGCGACGGCGCCGAGGAACCGGACCTGCGGCACGCTCGCAGCCCGCCGCAGTGATTCCGAAGCGCCCGTGCCGGCAATGTTCACCACAAAGTTGCAGCCGGCCGATTCTCGCAGCCGGGGAACGATTTCAGCGCACAGGTAGCGGACACCATCCTCGTTGGGATAGTAGCCCAGCGTGCCCACGAAGAAAAACGTGAAGACGCCGTCCGCGGTTCGGGCGGGAAGGGCGCCCGGCATGCGGACGGCATTGGGGAGCACGCAGACCTCGGCTCCCGTGCGGCCTTGCAGCTTATCCCGGTCCGAAGCTGAGCACACGTACACGCGATCGAAGCTCTGGAAGGCTTCATTCTCCAGGCTCTCACACCGGGCGGCTTCGGTCTCCTCGTAAGCGGCCATGGCGCTCGCGCCGTTCTGGCGATAGAGCGATGCCAGCCGCCGGCGGGTGAGCGATTCGATATCGTCCAGATCGAGATGCCGCCCCGGCCGCCGGAAAAAGCCGCGCAAATACGGCTTGCTGAAGGGAACCATCGCCAGGCGAAAGACGTGTACCACATCGAAACGGGAGTCTCCCCACATGCCCGCGGGGCGGAGCCAGCTACGCCGTTGCGGCCGCGGCGAAATGATCGCCGCGCGCCGGCACAATTTTTCCAGGGGTTCGGGTATCTGTGGGGTGACAGACGCGTAAAGCGGAACTACCAGCAATTGCACGTCATAGCGCTCTGTCAGAACCTCCAGCACCGTACCGGCGCGCATGGCGAGGCCATTGCCGGTCAGCGCCGGAATTACCGGGCTGATATAGAGGAGGCTGGGTTTCGCGGACATCACCATCGCCCGTGGCGGATTTCCAAGTTTGGCATCCCCCAACAGGGATGTCCCATGTCACGGGCCATCATTCCCAGCCCCTCGGTCTCGAATTCGCCGCCATCTCCGCGGATGCGCGAGTTACGCAGGCCGTAGGGAAACGAAGGGAACACCAGCCCGTCGCGATGCAGGTCGGCGCGCACCAGGAGCATCGTGCCGCCGACGGCGTCGAGCTCCACGAGGTCGCCTTCGGTGCGCAGATCCTCCAGGTGCAGACGGCCCCGATCGCGCCAGGCGTTTCTGTCGAAGGTGGGGCCGCCGTATTCCAAGACGCAGTGCGGCTGGACAAGGTCCCTTCCCGTTGCCAGCAGGCGCTCGATGATGTCGGGCGGATATTCGATCACATCGGCGTCCAGCCAGAGCACCCATTCCTCGTCCTCGAGCGCGTGGGCCAACAGATGGTTGCGGCTTTTGGCCAGGATGGCGCGGCGTTGCGCCTGAATCGGCTCGCTGTGGCGAATGCTGGCCGGGAGTTTGTAGCCGAAATCCCTTTTCCAGAGTCCGACGCGCCGGAACTCCTTTCGCAGACGGCGGGCGTGACGCGACAGCGCCTGGAACGTCTCATCGGAACTGTCGCTCTCCAGGAAGCCGAGTGAAATCGCGCCATGCGGGTACGTGAGCTGTCGCAAGCGCTCGCAATATCCGTCGAGGTGGGCGGCCGCGTCTTTCACTGGGGTCAAGATCAGGACCGTGCCGGCGCGCATTGCCGGCGCCGGGGCGAGAGCGCGCCTCGGGGTGAGCAGCAGTCGAATCACCTCCGAAACCCGCGACCGTACCGGACGGCGATCGCGCAGGCGCTGGTGGAAGCGTTTCTGGAAATCCAGCATGAGCCCGGCCTGTCGAGCCTCGCGGCGGACCACGGGGTCGTCATCCCGCAACGCCGCTTCGATCGCCGGACGGGCCGCCTCACCCAAACTAATTACCGACTCCCAGTCTCGTTGCGCCTGGCCAATATACAACTGACCGAGCAGCTTCGCTTGGGGTATGGATATGGCATCAGGTCGCTCGAGCAGGCCCTGGGCCGCCGCCGCGCGCACCTCGCACCAACTGTCCTCGAGAAGTGGCGCGAGTTCCTTTAGCGCCTCGGCGTCGGAGAGTTTCGCCAGCGCTTCCGCGGCGGCCCGGCGCAAGTAGCGGTCGGGGCTGGCAAGCACCTTGCGGAGCAAGGGAAGTGCCGAAGGATCGGGGGCATTCCCAAACTCGCGCAGGAGAAACAGCAGGATAAACTTGCGCGGCTGCTCCACCAGCGGCGGCGGGGCGGGGTGGTCCAGATGGCCGGATCCCTGTGCCGGGAGGCTCTCGACTCCCTGGCGCCGAGTGCGGGCGTACGGATGCCATTCATCGGGGGCGGAATAAGGCGCCATCAGTACTCGGCATGGCTTACCCAGGCACCAGGCAACGTGCATCAGCCAGCCTTCGACCGTGACGATCAGGTCCGCGTAGCGCGCGAAGTAGATAAACTGCCGCATCACATATTCGGCGTGGCGCAGCGGCGGCGCGCCCGGCACGTGTTCGTGAAACTCTTCGGAGCCGGCTGGATCGGGAGCGATGGCGACGTACCGACGGCAGGCGGGCCGAACCAGATCCGCCAGTTCGCGAGCGGATGCGGCCGTTCCCCAGGCTGCGCCATTGGGGATGAGCACCACAAAGTAGCCCTCGCCGGCCAGGCGCTCGATTTCCGCCGCGGCTGCGTCGAACGTCTGTTCCACAAAACCTTTAAGCTTCTCGGTACCGCCGAAGGCATTAAACATCGCCACCGGCCGTCCGGCTGTGTTGCGTTCCACGAGGGTGCGCCAAACCCTTCGCGCCTCGGGCCAAACCAGCCCCGCCAGGACGAACTCGGAGACTGGCGGATCTTCGCCGCAGCGCAAAGGCAGGCCCAGCTCCGCGATCAGGCGCGAGGCGGTCTCATAGATGTTCTCCACGCGCCGAGCGTTCAAGCCGGCGGTTCCGGCGATGGCGCGGCCATCGAGTTCCACCCGCTCGAAGACGAAACGGTTGAATCCCTTCATCGAGCTGGCGAAGAGGAACGGTTTCCGCTCGCGGACATACTCTTGAATACGGGATTCCAGCTCCACGTCATGGTTCAGCTCGACGACGGTCGGTTCGAAGAAATTGATGACGGCATCGAAGGGCTGGCGCAGCACGTCGTCCATGGCGCGCCGGTCCCCGATCGGGACCATAGTGAGGCGCGGGTGCGCGCCCAGGTAAACGCGATGGGTGACGACGACGGCCTCCAGCTTCGGGTTGAAATCGAGGAATGCCTGGGTCAGAGGAACCCAGCGGACGATCTCGTCGCCCTGCCCGTCGTTGATGTTGACGTTGATGAGTACGCGCCGGCCCTCTCCTCCCAGACGCCGCGCTGCCTCGTCGTGCCATGGGAAACGATCGCGCAGTTCGCCGGTGGCCCAGTCGCGTGCCGCGGCGGGAAACTGCCGCCATTGGTTGATGGTGTAGAGGAGATAGAAGATCCCGGGATTTTTGCCGTACAGGCGCTGGATTCTTTCCAGGAGCGCGGGGTCCGCCGATTCGCCGGAGGCGTGGAGGGCGAGCTCGATGACGCGCTCGCACAACGGATCGCGGAAGGCGCGGAGATGCTCGGCCTCCGCCATGGCCACCACGGCCGCCAAGTCGAGCAGCGGACAGGCCCACGACGCGGCATATTGCAGGACGCGGCACAGCTCCTCGTATGTTTCCGCGGAAAGTCCGGGCTGGGAGGCGAGCGCCGTCACATGCTTCAGCACACTCGGCGCGAGAGGCGTGGTCAGCAGGAATTCCAGCACCTCGCGCGCCAGCCCGCGGGTTCGCGGCGGCAACGCCGGTTCGGCCAGGAGGCCGGTGACCCGCGCAGCAATGTCCAGCGGAAGGCAATCCGGCCGGGCGTAGATGGCCGCGGCAATCAGGACGAGATCCCGATCACGGGTGTCCGCGGCGCGCAGCACCGATTCGAGGCAGTTTGCCGCCGCTGCATCGGGTGACTGGAGAAGCTCGAGGGCTTGAATCATGGGCATCAGCCGGCGTAAGTCTGGCAGCGCCAAGGCCAGGCGAGAGCCTCCCAGCCATTGGCCCTGCGCGGAGTGCAACCGCGCGTGCGCATTTGTTCCGAGAGACGGGGGAACGAATCCTTCTCCGCAATTTCAATCTTCTTCACAAAGCTTTCGCGGAGCGGCCGGTCCTTCCACGCAAAACCGGATCGTCTTCGGCGGGCCGAAGAATCCACCGGCCCCAACCGGAGTCGTAGAGTAATATAGTGAATTTTCGGGGTGTTTTCACCGCGGCGGCGCCTCAATCTTTCATTCTAACACACCCTGAAATGGTGCGATCTGCCCGGGCGGTGAGGGGGTCGTAGCATTGCAAGAAGTTAAGCGTGACAGGACCGTAGAAACCTCCCCCGCGTGAGGGCCCTAGTCGTGGGACTGTATTCCGAATATCACCGTTTGCAGGACGAGGTCATCGAGCGCGCGGCGCCCTATCCCGCCCACCGCTTCCAGGGTCGCGGGATCGTGACTTGCGCGGGAGGGCCGCGTTTCTTTACCTGCGCCTGGGTACTGGTCAGAGTGCTGCGCGATGTCCTCAAGACGGCGCTGCCCATTCAGGTGTGGCACCGGGGCGCAACGGAAATCGACCCGTTGATGCGAGCGCTGCTCGAGCGGCACAACGTGGAAGTGGTCGACGCGGGGGCCATCGAGTCCTCGCGCCCACCCTCCCACCGATGGGCGCTGAAGCCCTTCGCCATCCTCCACAGCCGTTTTCAGGAGGTGCTGTCTCTGGACGCGGACAACGTTCCTGCCATCGACCCCGCGCGGCTGTTTGAGGCCGCGCCCTACCGCGAGACCGGCGCAATCTTTTGGCCGGATCTGAAACCCATCCCGGCGGAATCGCCGATCTGGGAGGTCTGCCGGGTGCCCTATCGGGACGAGGCGTCGTTCGAGTCGGGTCAGATCGTTCTCGATAAGGCGCGCTGCTGGAAAGCCCTGCTGCTGACCATGCATATGAACGAATGCGCCGGCTTTTACTACCAATATGTGAACGGCGACAAGGACACGTTTCACATGGCTTGGCGCATGCTCGGGCAGCCCTACAGCATGGCGCCGCACCCGCCGCGGTTGATGCTGGCCAGGCGGGCGGACCCGCTGTTCGCCTATGTGGGCCCGGTGATGGGGCAGCGGGATTTTGATGGCCGCGTGATCCTACAGCACCGCAACTGGCCGAAGTTCATCCTGTTCGGCAAAAATCCTCGCTATCCGGGGTTCGCACACGAAGCAAAGTGCTTCGAGTTCCTCGACGAACTGGCCCGGTTGTGGAATGGCCGGGTTTCGGCGCTGGAGTTGCGGCCACCGGAGGAATACAGCTCCAACCCCGCCGCGCGCTGGTTTCGCTATGTCCGGGTTTCCGATCACGAACGGATGCTCGAGTTTCTGCCCGATCAACGGATCGGTTATGGCAGTTCGGATCGGGAAAGAAGGTGGCGGGTGATTCCAGAAGGCGCCACGTCCGTACTGGAGATTCTTGGGGATGAATTCGTGACCTGCCGCCTTACCCGGCAGGAAGACGGCGTGTGGCGAGGGCGTTGGCTCCGCTATGAGCGCGACCCCGTGGAGCTGATTCCCTGGCACGCCTGAGCGCTACTCCTGGATTTCCCGGCGGGCGTCAAACCGGTACAGGTGTGGGTCGATGGCGCGCGTCGTAACAAGGCGCGCATTACCGTTCCAGCGCCGAGACCAGAAGGGAGGCCTTGCGCGCCAGGGTGAGCGCGCGTTGGAGGTCTGACTCATTCAAAGCCCGAGTGGACTGTGCGAAGAAGGTGCGCGCGTCGTCGAGGGTCTTGCGATCCGCGCCGCCGAGTCCTGCTCGGCTGAGTTTGGCGATGCGCTGCCGGACGTCATCCTGGAGGCCCTGGATTTGGTGGCGCAGCGCAGCTTCCTGGGTAGAACTCTCGCGCGGCTCCAAGGAGGGCACCGGGGGAGAAGGCGGCTGGGACGTCTCAGGGGTGTTCGCAGGCGCGGCGGCCGGCGATTCATCCCGCACCACGTGCCGCCGAGGCGCTGGCTTGGGAGGTGGGGTTGGCTGGGGCGCAGGCGCTGGGGGTTCGGGCGGCGCCGGCTCTTCGATCACCATGGCCGGCGTGCCTGCGGCGGGAGCCTGCGTGGCCGCGGCGGGCGGCGAAGGAACATACACAATTCGCATGGGAGCTTGCCGCTTCACGCAACCTCCGACGAATAACGCCAAACTGCACACCAAGAATGGCAAGGCTCTAAGTTTCACGTCACCGGGGATTCTATCATTCTTGAAAAGGAAACGCGTGGAAAGCTCCGGCCAGATGTGATAACTTGCAGTTGGCGGGATTCCCCCCTGCGGGCGGTTGCAAGATGGAGGCGTCAGCCCACGAAATCACGCGCCTGTTGCAGGCTTGGAGCGAAGGAGAGCAAAGCGCGTTGGAGCGCCTCATTCCTCTGGTTTACGAGGAGTTGCACCGGCTGGCGCACCACTACATGGGGCGCGAGCGGCCCGGCCACACACTTCAGACCACCGCCCTGCTGAACGAAGCCTACCTCCGGCTGGTCGATTCCGCGAAGCCAAGCTGGCAGAACCGAGCCCACTTTTTCGCCGCCAGCGCGCAGGTGATGCGGCGCATTCTGGTGGCTGGAAGTTCGCCAAGAGCTGGCTGCGGCGAGAGCTGAGCAAGGAGAAGGCGGATGGAGCCTGATCTGGTCGGGCGAACGATCTCGCATTATCGTGTGCTGGAGAAGTTGGGCGGCGGCGGCATGGGGGTGGTGTACAAGGCCGAGGACACCAAACTCGGCCGGTGTGTCGCGCTCAAGTTCCTGCACGATTCTGTAGCGGCTGTCCCGCATGCGGGATCGCCCCCCCATGAACGCCAGGCGCTGGAGCGATTCCGGCGTGAAGCTCGGGCGGCCTCCGCTTTGAATCACCCCAACATCTGCACCGTCCACGACGTCGATGAATTCGAAGGCCAACCCTTTATCGTGATGGAGTTGCTCGAAGGGCGCACCCTCAAGCGTCTGATCGAAGCCGGGCCGCTGAAGACCGAACGGCTTCTCGATCTCGCCATTCAGATTGCCGACGCCCTGGCGGCTGCGCACGCCAAGAGGATCATCCACCGGGACATCAAGCCGACCAACATCTTCGTGACCATGGGGGGAGAAGCGAAGATCCTCGACTTCGGCCTGGCCAAGCTCACCCCAGGCGGCGAGACGGAGGTCGCTTCGTGGCGCTCAGCACTGGCCTTGCCTGGGGGAGACGCCGAGCGTGAGGCGCTCTCCCGGGGCATGCAAGGCACGACGGCATCGGCCGCCCCCGCTGATGACTCGCTGACTAACCCAGGTGTGGCGCTTGGCACCGTCGCCTACATGTCCCCCGAGCAGGCACGCGGGGAAGAACTGGACGCGCGCAGCGACCTCTTCAGCTTCGGCGCGGTGCTCTACGAGATGGCAACGCGGCAGCAGCCGTTCGCCGGTGACACCGCCGCCGATGTGCTGGCGGCGATCCTCACCCAGGCCCCCAAGGCGCCGCGTGAACTTGACCCCGAACTGCCCGCGGAGTTGGAGAGGATTATTCTTACAGCCTTGGAGAAGGATCGCGACCTGCGCTATCAGTCGGCGGCGGAGCTTCGGGCAGACTTGAAGCGCCTCAGGCGCGACACCAGCTCAGGGCAAACGCTGGGCATAGCGGGCGCTCGCTGGACACGCGCCCCTGGGGGCGCTGTCGCCCGGGCCATGTCTGTGCTCCGCCGGCGCTGGTGGATTCCTGCGATCATGGCGGTCGTCGCCGCTGCCGCCTTCGCCTTCGTGGGACTCCGCCCCTCGCCTCCGCCCCGGGTGACTGCGTACAGGCAAATGACCAGCGACGGCGTCTTTAAGGAAATCGACGGCACAGACGGCGTGCGGCTGTACGTCACCGAATTCGCGGGCGCAGAACACTGGGTTGCTCAGATGGCCATCAGCCGTGGAGAACCGGCGCGCGTGTCCATGCCTTCTCCCTTGTTCCAGCTCTTCGATGTGTCGCCGGACGGTTCGAATCTGCTGGGGGGCGAAATCGCTACCTATACGCAAGGCCCAATGTGGACCGTACCAATTTTGGGCGGCTCTCCCCGTCGTGTCGGCGACCTTGCCGCCTCATCGGCGGCATGGTCGCCGGATGGCCAGCGCATTGCTTACGCGCAGCAGGGTGACTTGTTCGTGGCCCAAGAGGATGGAAGCGGGGCGCGGAAGCTGGCCAGTGTTCCGGGCAAGATTCGAAAGCCCGCCTGGTCTCCCGACGGCAGGCGGATCTGTTTCACCACGTTTGATGAGCCAAGGATTTCGCTGGCCTTGTGGGAAGTATCGGCGGAAGGAACGAACGCGCACCGTATGTTTCCAGGCTGGCACACCCCTCCCAGCGAATGTTGCGGCAGATGGACGCAGGACGGAAAGTACTTCGTCTTCGCCGCGCAGGGGAGCATCTGGGCTGTGGCGGAGAGCCGCGGCCTGTTGCGGCTTGCCACCCCCAAACCGGTGCAGCTAACCAGCGGCGCAATTCCCTTCGCCGAGGCTTTGCCCTCCAAGGATGGAAAGCACTTGTTCGCAGTGGGCGTGGCGCCACGCGCAGAAGTGGTCCGATACAATGACCGGAGCAAACAATTCGTCCCCTTCCTCTCCGGCATTTCCGCGGAGTACGTGACGTATTCGAGAGACGGCCAGTGGGTGGCGTATGTGACTTTCCCCGACGGCGCCTTGTGGCGAAGCAAAGTAGACGGGAGTGAGCGACTCCAGCTCACGCAAGCATCGACTCCCACCGCTTTCGCTGCCAACTTGGCCGGCTCCTACGTCTTCGGCCCACGCTGGTCGCCGGATGGGACCGAAATCCTGTTCTACTCTGAGGGGCCTGGGCGGCTGTCGAAGATGTATCGCGTTTCAGCCGGCGGCGGCCAGCCGGAAGAGTTGCTCGCAAACCTGAACCAGGTGAAGTCGGACCCGAACTGGGCCCCGGATGGCAAGAGGGTCTGCTTCGCGGGCTCCTCGGGCTCGGCAGGTCCCCTGCCCCGCCCGAACATTCACATTCTCGAACTGGGAACCCAGACGGTGACGGATGTGCCGGACTCGAACGGATTTTTCTCACCTCGCTGGTCGCCCGATGGGCGTTACCTCGCGGCCTTAAGCCTTGATTCATCCCGTCTGGCGCTCTTCGATTTCTCCACCCAGAAGTGGGACGAAGTTGTTAAGGAAACGTTCATGATGTGGCCTAACTGGTCACACGATGGTCGTTATGTCTACTACGTCCAGGGGAGGCGCAATCCCGCCGTCATGCGCTTCCCCGTCGCCGGGAGGACAGTGGAGCGCGTGGCCGACCTCAAGGACGTCCGCCTGGCAGGATTCTATGGCGTGTCGCTCACCCTCACCCCTGACGATCAGCTAATCATGGCTCGTGACATCGGGACACAGGAAATCTTTGCGCTCGATTGGCAGGCGCCGTGACCTGCGACTGAGCCGGGTGAGGGCCCAGTTGCACGGCCAGGGCGGACTATGGCCGCAGTAGGCAATCGGCAGAAAGCAGTCGGCAGAAAGGAGTCGGCAGTAAGCAGTAAGCAGTCGGCGGAGAGCAGATGTCCTCATTCTGACTCCTGACTCCTGCTCTTTCACTTCCTGAATCCCGAATCCTGAATCCTGTTCTTCCCCACCTACGACATACCAACTACCTCTCTTTCTGCATCCTTCCCGCTTTGTTCCGGGTTTGCGGGCAGGATGCCCGCGCTCCGCGAATGTCTCTTCTCAGTGACATTTCTGGTTTGTTCCCGCCTGCGGGAAACCGAGCCTTTGTTTTCATGGACATTCCCGCTTCGTTCCGTCGTTTTTGAGGTTTGGATCTAGCCCAGGACTCAATGGCCCGATGACTCAATGACCCGATGGCCCGATGACTCGATGGCGGAAGCACCAAGCGGCGGGACGGTGAGAGTGTCACTTCTCTTGCGACTTGAGCGCCGAGCGCAGCTTGTCGGCGAGTATCCCGAAGCCCTCGGCAGGAGGAGCATTGCGCTCCGCCCACTCGCGCACTTCCTCGGCCTCGCGCGCTTCCATGACTGCCTTCGCGCTCAGGCGGATGCGCCGACCTGACGGATCGGCTTCCAGCACGATGACCTCGACGTCCGCCCCGACCGGAAAGGCTCGCTGGACATCGCCTTCCTTCGCGATGCCGGTTTCGCTCATTGGGATGACACCGGTACGCCCGGGAGCCAGGAAGACGAACACGCCGAATTTCTCGTATCGCTCGACCTTTCCCGTCAGGCGCGCGCCCGGAACGATGCCAAGCCGGGCTCCCGTAGCCCCCTCGGCCCGCGCCCAGCCTTCCTGAACGAGCGCCACGCCGATCCGTTTCTGCTCGAGGTCGATGGCTAGAATCTCGAATGTGCCCGTCATCCCTGGAGCGACCTGAC
>Ga0326727_10005150_pt1 | contig 37837 bp, 38 predicted proteins | sample MB2enrmetagenome_FD_207643 | JGI IMG/M metagenome (GOLD analysis project Ga0326727, IMG submission 207643) | Lab enriched peat soil microbial communities from McLean, Ithaca, NY, United States - MB29MY | ecosystem: Environmental > Terrestrial > Soil > Wetlands > Peat | place: USA: New York... | reverse complement strand
TCCTTCCGGATTGCTGGTGATCTTGTATTTTCCCCAGCGGCGCAGGAAGTCGATGATCCACTGGTCGAGACCATCGGGCATGGACTCGACGTAAATCAGCTTTCCCACAACCAGTTCGTTGGGCTTCGCAGGAGGCGCCTGCTGACACAGCGCCAAAGCACAAATCCCGACCACCACGAGGCCAACCGAAGACCACAAAATACCCTGTACTTCTCTTCTGGCGTTCATAGCTTTCAATCTCCTGCTCAAATCCTTCCTAACAGTATACACCGCGCTCGGCAGGCAGCGCGCCGCAGCCAAAAAGGAAGAAGCTCGCATCAGCTTTCAAGACCAGCCACGATTGCCCTAGCGCACCATCTCTAAACATTAATGAAACACACCTGTAACATTGCCCTAACAAAGCCCGGAGATGATTAGGAATTCCTAATCTCAACATGTTAGGTCCGATGCGAAGGAGAATGAAAATGAAGACCGCCCAAAGGAGCTTGGTGGCTGTAGTTGCAATCATCACCGTCAGTTTCATCTCGTGTAGTGGGAACAAGAGTTCTAGCCCTTCAGAGGGGGCAAAACTGCAAGGCGCAGGAGCGAGCTTTCCTGCCCCGCTTTATCAAAAGTGGTTTAAGTCCTACAGCGCCAGTCACAATGGCGTCCAGATTGACTACCAATCGATAGGCAGCGGAGGCGGCATCAAAAGCGTCATCGACAAGACGGTGGACTTTGGCGCCAGCGATGCTGCGATGACTCCGGAGGACATGGCCAAGGTTGACGTCGGCGTCCAGCTCTTGCCGATGACCGGCGGCTGCATCGTGCTGACCTACAACCTTAAAGGCATCACAGCGTTGAAACTCTCGCGTCAAGCCTATGCGGGAATCTTCCTGGGAAAGGTCAAGAATTGGAACGATCCGCTCATCGCGAAGGACAATGTTGGCGTGGCTATCCCCGACCAACCCATCCATGTTGTCGTCCGCGCGGATGGCAGTGGCACAACCTTCGTGTTCACCAAGCACCTGAGCGCTATTAGTGCGGAATTTGCCAAAAGTCCGGGCGTCAACACCCTTCCCAATTGGCCCACCGGGACTCGCTCCAAGGGCAATGAAGGTGTGACGGCCAGCGTGATGATGACCCCTGGGGCAATCGGTTACATCGAATACGGTTATGCAAAGAGTCAGAACTTGCCCATGGCCATCCTTGAAAACAAGTCGGGCAGCTTCGTCGCGCCATCAACGGCGTCAGCACAGGCGGCCCTGGCAACAGCACAATTCCCCGAGAACCTAATTGCATGGGTTTCAGATCCTGATGCCAAGGATGCCTATCCGATTGCCACCTACACCTGGCTCATCTGTTACAAACAATACAAAGAAAAGGGGAAGTTCCAACTCCTCCAGGACCTCTTGAATTATTGTCTAACCGACGGGCAGAAGGAGTCCGAGACTCTCGGTTACATTCCTTTGCCGCAGGTAGTCGCGGATAAGGACAGGGCGGCCATCCAGAACATCACGCTGGCTCCCAATGCTACTTAGGCTGGCCAGGGGGGCGATGCTTTCCATGAAGCAAGCCCATCGGGAAGGATTTTGGAATAGATCGGCGCGTTTAGAGAATAAGGTGAATCGTGGCGGAAACAAAAGCGATATCGCAAGCACCATCGGGTTTGCAGCGAGCCAGTGACTCGGCTTTTCGCGGTCTCTGCTACTCGCTCGCGTGGCTGTCAGTCCTCGCGGTTATCTTTATTGTGTTAAGGATTGCCTTCGACGCCGCGCCGGCAGTCCGGCAGTATGGCCTGGGGTTTCTCACTACACGAACCTGGGATCCCAACACGGGTCAATTCGGGATTCTTCCCGAAATCTGGGGCACGATGTATACATCGCTGCTGGCGCTGTTGATCGGCGGTGCCTTCGGCGTGGCGGCCGCAGTGTTCTTGAGTGAGGGGTACCTGGGTGGGTCTGTCTTCTCCCTGCTGAAGATCTTCCACGTGCAGTTTCACCCCTTTTGGGGGAAGCTGCCCGAGCGTGTAGAACAGGGATTGAAAAACCTGATCGAATTGCTTGCTGCGATCCCCAGCGTCGTTTATGGCTTGTGGGGGTTGTTTGTCGTCATCCCACTCATTCGTCCGGCGTGCAATTGGCTGCACTTGAAGATGGGCTGGTTCGCTCTTTTTTCGACCGACCTCAGTGGTCCCGGGATTCTCCCCGCGGTGTTAGTCCTGTCGATCATGATCCTGCCGACCATCACCGCCATCAGCCGGGATGCTCTGGTTTCGGTACCACCCAAGCTGCGCATGGCTGCTTATGGATTGGGAGCAACACAATGGGAGACGATTTTGGCCGTGATTCTCCCCACGGCCGCCCGCGGAATCGTGGGCGGAATTCTCTTGGCCTTTGGCCGGGCGCTGGGAGAGACCATGGCACTTGCTATGCTCGTGGGCAATGCCAACTCGATGACTGTCTCGCTCTTCTCGCCCGCCAACACCCTGGCGGCGTTGCTGGCCAACACCTTTCCTGAGGCACAACACAAGGAGGTCGGAATCTTGATGTACGCCGCCTTGGTCCTTCTGGCGATAACTCTAGTCGTCAACGTGATCGGGACCTTCATTCTGCAACGCGCCTCTGCTGGTTTAGAGGGAGCGAAATAATGGCGACGCCCGATGCCACAAATAGTTCCCTACTCTCCACCCTCCCCGCGGAACCAGACCTCAATCCCTTCGCCGGGGTGGACTTCGCCGAGCTGGAAACCTCGTTGCGCCGCCCCCGCACACTGATCAATATACTCCTAACCTGGTTAGTGGCCGGCATGACCCTCCTGGCGCTCATCCCGTTGTTTTCGGTGGTCTGGATGCTTCTCTGGCGAGGTGGCAGGAAGCTGAGCCTGGCCCTATTTACACAACTCCCCCCCGCCCCATTGGAGCAGGGAGGAGGATTCGGAAACGCCATCGTGGGGACGCTGATTATTGTGGCGCTGGCGGCCCTGATCAGCATACCGCTCGGCATCCTTAGCGCCGTATTCATGGCGCAAGCGCCGCCGGGGAGCCGTCTCGCCAGCGTGGTCAGGTTTGCGGCCAAGGTGCTGACAGGGTTCCCCTCGATTCTGGCGGGCGTCTTCGCCTATGGAGCCGTGGTCTTGACGACAGGAGGCTATTCGGCAATTGCCGGAGCCGTGGCCGTCTCCATCCTGATGTTACCGACGATTACGCTGACTGCTGAGGACGCTATCCGCATGGTCCCGGCAAAAATGAAAGAGGCGGCGATCGGGATGGGAGCAACGAGGACGCAGACTGTCACCATGGTGCTCTTGCCCACGGCCTTTCCTGGGATTCTAACCGGCATCATGCTGGCCATTGCGCGCGCGGCAGGAGAGACTGCCCCGCTGCTTTTTACCGCGCTCTTCAGCAATTACTGGCTGATCTCTAACCACCATCTCAACCTGATGCAGCCTACAGCATCGCTGGCTGTTCTCATTTACAACTTTGCCGGAATGCCCTTTCAAAACCAAGTCGAAATGGCTTGGGCCGCGGCCCTGGTGATGGTTCTCATGGTGCTGATAACGAATCTCATCGGGCAGAGCCTTTCGCGACGCCAGATACAATCTTAGGAGCAACAAAGCATGCCAGTCACAATTGAAACGAAGGAACATCCGCAAGACGGAAAACCGCGGGGGGACGCAGGACGGAAGGCAACGAACGACAATGTGGTTATCGACTGCCACATCAAAGAACTATATTACGGGACCTTCAAGGCAGTCCGGGACACCGCCATCCCCGTCAAAAAGAACGCGATCACCGCTTTTATCGGCCCTTCCGGATGTGGTAAGAGCACAGTCCTGCGGTGCCTCAACCGGATGAATGATCTGGTTCGGGGCTTTCGGTTTGAAGGCCATGTTCACTTCCGTGGCAGAGACATTTACCATCCGTCCGTAGATGCGGTGGCCGTTCGCCGTTTTATCGGCATGGTGTTCCAGCAGCCCAATCCCTTCGCCACGAGTATCTATAACAACGTGGCTTTCGGTCTTCGTCTGAACAATTTCAAGGGAGATCGGCACGCGAAAGTCGAAGAGGCCTTGAAACGCGCGGCTCTCTGGGAAGAGGTCAAGGATAAACTGCACAACAGCGGGCTTTCCTTATCCGGCGGGCAGCAGCAGCGGCTGTGCATCGCCCGCGCCATCGCTACGGAGCCCGAGGTGCTGCTGATGGATGAACCTTGCTCCGCCTTGGATCCCATCGCTACGCGCAAGGTTGAGGAGTTGATGCTCGAACTCAAAACCCGGTTCACGATTGCCATCGTCACGCACAATCTGCACCAAGCCCAGCGCGTCTCTGACGTTACCGGGTTCCTGTACGTCGATACCACGCAAGGTGGCCGTACCGGCTATCTTGTGGAGTTCGGAGAATCCAAGCAGCTATTCGAAGACCCCAAAGAAAAACACACCAAGGAGTACATCCGCGGGGAATTCAGTTAGCGTCCAGATCTTCAAGTGGTTCGTTGAACCCTTTTCCGCACCCTTCTTCCTTTGTGGCCCCGGGCAGGATGGGTGGCGGCCGAGGGGCCTTCCACTTCGAGACCCGTGCCACTGAAGATGGAGAGGAATTATGGGATCGGGAAGCAGGTTTCTTGTGCAATTCAGCCGCCTCCTGCTGGCCCTGGCGGCTTTGGGACTCCTGGGGAATTTCCTTGCTTGTTCGAGGCAAGGCGCGGGGAAGTCAACCCCCCAAATCCCTCCCGGGGGCGTCCTTCTGCAAGGAGCGGGCGCCACACTTCCGTCCCCACTCTACAAAAAGTGGTTTGCCGCCTACCAACAAACCCATCCCCAAACGGTCATCACTTACGATAGCGTGGGGAGCGGCGAGGGCATGCGGCGATTCATCGGCCGCAATGTTAGCGATGAAGACAAGGTGGACTTCGGCGCCAGTGACGCCGCCCTGCAGGATAACGATATTGCCCAGGTCGCGGACGGCGTGATCATGGTGCCAGTAACTGCCGGGGGAGTGGTGCTGGCTTACAACCTTCCCGGCGTGCCGCAAGAACTCAAACTTTCGCGACGAGCCTATACCGGTATCTTTTTGGGAGAGATCAAGAACTGGAACGATCCGTTGATTGCCGCCACTAACCCCGGCGTGAAACTCCCGCGACTTACGATTGTGACAGCGGTACGCCAGGATGCCAGCGGCACGACTTTCGCCTTCACGAAACACCTCGATGCCATCAGTGAAAAGTGGCGTAGCCGATATGGCCCCTCCACGTTCGTTGATTGGCCCGGAAACGCCATGCGGGCGAAAGGCAACGAAGGCGTAGCCGGACTTCTCTACCATTCGGTGGGCGGCTTGGGTTATGTGGGCTACGAATTCGCGCACAGGTACGGACTGCAAATCGCCCTGCTCGAAAACAAGGCGGGGAAGTTCGTCAAACCCAGTGAAGAAAGCCTCCGAGCGGCGCTGGCCTCGGCACAGATGCCGGAGAATCTGCGGGTGTATGTTCCCGACCCCTCGGGGCCCGTCGCTTACCCCATTGCTTCCTTCACTTGGATTCTTCTCCACAAGATCTATGCCGACCCCGCCAAAGCCAAGGCGCTTCGCGAACTTTTTGCCTGGAGCTTGGGCGATGGGCAACAATACGCTTCGGCTCTCGGCTACGTCCCTCTACCTCCTGAGGTCGTGGAAAAAGCCCAGGCCGCGCTGCAAACCGTCAAACCCTGATTCTCTTTGGCACCGGCTTGAACGGGTCTATACGCCCGACAGCTGAGAGGGCAAGAAACAAATTCCGGTTAGCGAGGATGAGAAAAACACATGACCAGACCCAATTTATTTCTGAATCTGTTTCGTGACAAGCAGGCGACGAGCTTCGCCGCCGGGGGCTTTGTCTTCAAGGCGGGAGATCCTGGAGAAACAATGTTCATCATCACCGAAGGGGAGATCGATATCCTGGACGGATCGGGCACCACACTGGAAACCGCTGGCCCGGGATCCATTTTCGGTGAGTTGGCGCTCATCGATGACGCGCCGCGCAGCGCAACGGCCGTTGCGAAGACCGACTGCCGGCTGGTGGCGGTCGATCGGCGTCGGTTTGAGTATATGGTGCAAGAGACTCCGTTCTTCGGGCTTGCAGTGATGAAGGTTCTCGCAGATCGTCTGCGCAAGACAAGCGCAAGAATTCCCTCCCATTAGAGAGTCGTGGCTAACTGCTTGCTTTCTGCGCGGGCTGGCGCCCAGCACAGGCAGTGCAGCGTTAATCAGTAAGCCTCAAATCAACACTTAATTCTGGGTAGCGCCGACGCCGCTCGCAAGTGTCAACGCCGAATAATCCATAGTGATTTTGAGGCCAATCTGCGTGTCATGGGCGTCAACATTTATGGCGGTGTAAGGGTTCGCGTGACCGGGGTTCTGTGTTTGCCAAGCAATCTGTTGAGCCATCTTAACGCCTTCCAAAACCTGTCGAAGCGTAGCCGCGTCCGTCGGCGTCGCGCAGTTGAGTTTGATATCCATGTTCACCTTATCCGCCGCATCAATGGAGTAGGTCAGAGAATCCACTTTCTGGAACGCCTGCCCCCAATCCAACTTTAGATTGTTTTGGCGTGACAGCCATGCCCCGAACCAATCGCCCACAGCTCTGCCCAAGGCGATTCCCCAAATGGAAGCGTCCTTATTGACGTCGCCGATCAGACTGGTGAAACGTTGATCCGAATTCAGGTTTGGCGCCTTTCCTGCGTGCGCTTCCAGCAACGTCGTCAAGGACGAGAGCGACCCGAAAGCCCCGAGGGAATCCTCCAGAATGACGACGCAGGTTCCCGTGATTCCCGCCGAGAAGCAATACGCCTGTTGTCCGGAAATCGGGGTCGGGGTAAAGCTTTGCGCGGCAGTGCGGTCGGCAACCTGCGCCTTGCGGAAATGGCCGGAGGCGTAACCGTAAAGATCCATTTCCTTGTTGCCAGGCTCCCATCCAATCATCAAGTTCTCGATGTCGTCCTCGCTGATTCCGATCTGGTCCAACGCCGACCCAAGCTGCTGCAAGCGCGGGCCTAAGAATCTTCCCCTTAGGCTTTGGTAATTAGGGACCGCGCGCAGCTTGGAAGGACTGGAATATTCCACGCGCAAGGTCTGGGTAGGGAGCCCGGACATGGCCGTAGTGACGAAATCTTGCGCGGCAACTTTCTGGGGAATTCCCGCCAGCACCATCGCAACCAAAAGCGAGAGAAGGGTTCGTCTCATATTCATTGACCGGGAATACTGCTGCATGCTAGAGTCCGCCGCCTGCTAGAGCAAAGCTACAACCAACGCTGGTTTGCATCTTACGATTGTCAGCGCCATACCAGTTCACCGTGGCTGTGAACTGAGACGAAGAAGTTGAACCCACAATGTCATCAAGGCTGCTAATGGTCCAGCTATTGGAGTAACTTCCCGGGTTTGAGACGCTTGTCGTCGTTATTATGGCACTAGTCGCGCTATTCGCGCCCCAAGTCCCGATTGAGACGTGGCTAATCGCGCTGGCATCCGTGAAACTACCCTTGAATCCCCTGTCGCTGGAAGTGAGTTCGACTTGAAGTCCGGGGACGGGATTACCAGAGTTTTCACATTGATTGACTGCGACCCAGTGAGAACTAGCAGTCGTGAGAGTGTCGCCGTCAGTAATGGCCAGTGTATATTGGGCCACGGTCAGCGTGAAGTTCTGGGCTGCGGGTGGGCCAATGCCATTTGAGGCCGTGAATACTATGTCGAACACATCGCTGACGACGGGCGCGCCACTAAGCGTGCCTGTCCCGTCGTGATTATCAACGAATGACACGGGAATTGACCCCGACTCCGTGATGATCGGGGTGGGATTCGCGATCGTGGTCACAGTGAATGAGCCAGCCACCCCCACGGTAAACGTCGTACTGTTCGCACTGGTTATGAGTGGAGCCTCAGTAATTGGGCTGAATGTCGTCGCGCCGCAGGCCACGAGGAACAGCCCCATTATCAATACGAGGGCAGCTAGCGGAAGGTACCTGGCAAGCCTCTCCATAAAGAGTTCTCCTTATGATTTCAGATTAACACAGGCTTAGCATGAGGGTCACTACTACTGCCGCCCAGGTGGACCGGGGACGGCGGCTAGAAAAATTTCCCCGTGTAATTGGTTGGATTGAGGAGAGGCGCGCCGGTGCATTGGCTGGTGCCTGTGTCACAGCAAGGGGGCGCACTTTCGTCGTAGCCGCACGTCCATCCGGAAAAATCGCTCAGAGAAAAGATGCCATGGTTATCGTCTGGCGCCAGGGGAAGGACAAGCACGTTATAGCTACCGGGCGGAGCAAACAATTTGTAACTGCCGTCCGCATTGGTGAGACCGTCCAGGACGACGTTGCCCGTATTCGCGTCGATAGCCACCACATGCGCTGCATAAGCGCCGGCAATGTTGCCGAGCATGACCTGTCCGGAGATTGTACCCAAGTAGCTTGCAAAGTTGGACGATGGATACAGGAAAGATATGGCAATGAGGTCATCTGTGGAAGGGGTTCTTTGCTGGCTTTCGCCTGTGTCCCCGAAAGGAAACATCACGGCGTGGGCGACGCCACTATGGTCAAGCCCCAGGGCGTGGCCGCTTTCGTGCGCGGCGACGGATTGCAGGTCAAAGTCGTTCGCCAGCGGCGGAGTGGAAGTGGAGAAATGAGCTTTGGGATTGAAGGCAATATCCGCGTCATACACGATGGAGGGCGAAGTGGTCGTTATAGTTTCAAGGCCGTTGCATTCGGTAAATGTGTACGTTGTTCCCGGCGGACCCGGCGCACCATTTGTTATGTAGTCGGTGCTTACGGTCGTAAAAGCAATGGAAGCGGTCCCCGTAGGAAAATCGGCAGGGTTATTGTCATTGAACGAAACGACGTTCACGCAATCGATTTGCGGATTCGGCAAGTTTGTGACGTCATTTCCATTGGCGATGCTAATGTTGGTCAACTGCATTCCATTCAGCGATGCTGTCGCCCAGGAGTTGAAGGCATTGATCAGGACCGTCTTGAGGGGCAGCGGATTCGTGCCATCGGTGGTGTCCACATTCCCCGGTGGTGTACCGGGATTGTCCAACACCCACGTGAAGGACGCATTCGCCCATCGAGAAGGAATCGGAACTCCGTCGACATCATTTTGATAGGTGGTGTAGGCAAAGGCCAGGATGGCGCCCAGCAGCGTCAAGCCCCCCGCCGCAGCGGCCAGGACCCGAGGGCGAATTCGAAAGGCTCTTTTCGCTTGCACCATCCTCACCTCACGTTGACCACAAGTAATCTACCCCGCAACGACCCAACCGCCGGCGCAGTGCTTCGCGCAGAAAGCAGGACCTGCTTCCCGCGAACAGAAACCCCGGTCCAGGAAATCTCCCATGAATCCCCAACTCGCTCCGCCATCCCCGAGAGGGCGCTGCCGGCGGGGATCACCAGGCCCGCATTGGGGAAAAGGTCGGATGTGGTTCGCCCTTGGACGTCCATGCGCCTCACACCTGCAAACTGCGTGGACCTGATGGCCAGGGGAATCGCTGTTCCACGCGGGATGGTCAGTGGCCTGCTGAGCGCTGTCGAAATCTCCCTTTGGAATTGACGGACTGGAACCGCCGGCCCCGCGATGGTCGAGGTAGCTCCAGAAGGCGGGGCGCCACGTGTTAGAAAACCCAAGGGAAGGATGAGCCTTTCCTCCTGCGTCGTCGCGTCACGGTAGATCCGGTAACCGCCCTGCATCATGCCGACCGGGAGGAATTTGGAGGGCTCCGCCGCCGAACGTTCCAGGAACAACACGTAATCTGCCTGGGAATGGAATTGAATGGTCCCTGCCACAAAAACATGCACCTTGCCGATCGTACCGCCGGGTTGCTGGACAATCAGGGTGGATGCCGGATTCCCCTTGTAAGTCTGGTCAACAGCGACTGTGGTGTAGGTGTAAATTCGAGTGTGCGCAGCGTTCCAGAGGGTCTCCTGGCTGACTACGTGGCCTCGGATAACCTCCGTGGACGCCTGCGCAAGCTGGTCCAGACTCATCCGCACCAGAGTGCTGGCGGACGCCGAGGCGGCCCATAAGACTGCCGCAAATACCGCAAAAAGCCGAGTGCGCATCTTCATCGCTCATTGCCCCGAGGGGGTAATCAGAACCCCCCCCACAAAGGCGGAAAGTTCGCCCGTAGTTGGATTTGTCACCATGATATTTCGCAGCCCCGGCACAGCGGTGGAGCTCACCGTAATATCGAAAGTTACCGACGGCGTGCCATCGCTAGTCTGGCCGAACTGGGAGCCGGAGGGCTGCACCACGGTCACATCGGCCGGGTTTCCGCTGATCGAGTAGACAGTCCCCGAGACTATCCCTTTGCCGACCACAAAGATAGTCGCCGAGCTTCCCTGTGCCACTTGCACTCCGGCGGCCGCCGTGGAGCATGTGCTCCCGCTGCACGTACCCGTGGCGTAAATGGACAAGGTCGGAATCAGTGCCGGAACCTGTATATTGATATTCGAAGTCGTTTGCCCGGAAGCCACCTGCACGGTATTCGCGCCGGAGGACTGCTGCACAATGGTCACGGTGGCGGAAGCCGACTTGGTATCGTCCTCCTGGCTGGTAACCATGACGGTTACTTGGTTGGGTGAAGGCACGCTGACCGGCGCCTGGTAATAACCCGCCTGTGAAATGAACCCGGCATTAGGACTCCCACCTACCATATTGCCTACACTCCACACAACGCGAGCGTTGGTTGTCCCTGTCACTGTGGCACTAAACTGCAAAGCGTAAGACGCCGGGACGTAAGCAGTCGTGGGGCTGATGGTAACTATAATCGGTATCTGGGGCGAACTTCCGCAGGCTGCGGCCAGCAGCGACACAACAAGGCCAAAACCAAGAAACACTCTTGCAACGCAATTGCCGCGAATCATCCGGCGAACCCCGCTCATAACTGCCTTAGCAGATTGCTGTCTCCTGGCTCCTGAATCCTGGCGCCTCAAGGCGCCAAAAGAATCGCGCCTTTCTGCAACCGGCCAAGGCAAATGATCCAAACTCCGAGGTTTGAATCCAAAATCTAGAAATCGCCTCGTCCGGTAGAGTCTATATGAAAACCCCAAAATTCGCCATTTCCTGCAAGGAGGCTCGATCGTCAGGGTTATCGGAATGGTGCAACGATCGGGTCACCAATCAGGCCTTTTACTCAGTATCTAGCAGGGAGTTCCCGAACCACCCGGGACGGATCAACCCCGCATGTGCTGTTAAAGGGCGACAGGACGTCATTGACAAGCACGGCCGCCCGCCTGTTCAAGAGATTCGATGCCTTCCCAGAGAGCGCCGTTGTCCCGGAGCTCGACAGTTCAAAGGCCAGAAAATCTGATCACTGCTGCGTAGATGTGGACCCATCTGAGGGCGGAGACGTACTTTGGTTTTGCCCCGGCGGCACAGGATTTCCTGTAGGCGGCTGGCCGAAGGTGCTTGGCTGGCCGAACGTGCTTGGCTGGCCTCCCTGACCCGGCGGCCCACTAGCACCTTGCGAGAGCCCCGGGATGGAGGTTGCGATGCCAAGCGCACCCAGATCCACGCCAATGAACTCCCACTCGTCATAGTGTGTTTTCTTATTCCAAATGCGGATCGATGGCTTATGGCTGCTGCTGGCAACGCCGACAATGAATGTCCCCCCGCCCTGGATACCCTCGCCAAAGAAAGAGGAAGTCCCCTGTGTGCTCGATGTGCTTCCGGTGGAGGTGGAATTCAGAGAGAGACCTCCCGTTGACTGACCAAATCCACTACCGCCCATTCCCTGCTGGCCAAATGCGCTTCCGCCCATGCTGGAAGTGCCAGACATCCCGAAGCCGCCCGTACCTTGGCCGGCGCCCGGTTGACCCTGACCCCCCGGTGAAGGGCCTTGCGTTTTCGAGTCCAGCAAAACTCCCTGCGCATTCGCGTGGATGAACCGCCATTTCCCATTGGGCGTCATCGGGTCAGCAAATTCCTTCCGTAGGAAGCGGAATCCATTGGTCAGCTTGGTCAGTTCGCTGACGTTGGTTGGGTATCTTTGGAACTTCTGGTGAAAGCTCGCGATAGCGCGCGCGTACTGCGTGCCGCGGAAGATGAGTTCCTCTTCGCGCTCGCGCTGGCCCTCCAGATAGACGCTGGGCAGCACGGCAGTCAGGCTGATCAGCAAGACGGTAGCTGCCAACATGACAAACAGCAGCGCAAATCCGGAATCGAGTCCTGGACCGCCGGCAGAGTTACGGCGGGACGGGCAAATCAACGGTTTGGTGAATAGTGGCATCTTCGACGGTAATCACCGTAGGTGTTATTTTGATGACCTTGTATCGAGTCCCGATGGAATCACCCTCGTGGACTACGAAAACCTGGTCTTCATCAGAAACCATGGCTTCCTTGACTCCCCCCTTCCCCTCGGAATAGCCCATGGGCTTCAAGGTTACCGGAGGGGGAGGAGTAGGCTGCGCTGTCGCCGGTGCTGCGACCGCAGTCTGACCCGGTACCAAATGGGCTGGAGTCGCGACGAACTCGAAGGGGTTCCGGTCCAACTCTGGGAGCGGGCGATCTTCGAGCTCCTTCAGCAGGTCCAGCTTTACGACGGGGTTGTAGCGGGAAAGCTCATCCGATACTTTCTGCTTCCCGGCGGGGGCTTTGGGGCCTGGGAGAGTGGTTGCCTTGGCGCGGAGGGGAGTCGTCGCCCGCGGACGCGTGTCTCCGGCGTGCCCCCGGTTAATATGCAGCACGAGGTTTACGAGCAGGGCGAGCGACACTACGCCCAGGACCCCCACGCCCCATTTCTCAATGTGTCCGGTTGCCTTCATGGCGCCAAGTATAGGTCAGCAGTCAGCCGCAACTCCAAATCGTGGTTTTCACCCACAGCACCAATATTGAAACTCCGAATCTCGATGAAATCGCTCGCTGTCTCAAGAGCATGTGCGAACTTCAGCAGAGCCGGGAAGGGCCCCGCCACAATGATCACCAATCCCAGACGCTGCAGCGGTCCCGAAGCATTGGTGTCCAACTTGTAAGCGACGCTGGTAAGCTGCGTCCCGGATTGCTCCGTCACACGTCGCACGAGTTTGGCAGCCTGCGAGAATCCCTGGCGTCGGGGCGGAGCATGGTCCCGCTCCAACGCGGCGAGCTTTTGGCCCGCCTCCGGCAATGCCTCGCGGAACTTCTCCAGGCGCTCGATACGAACCTCCGCGTCATAGATGCGCCGGCGCAGAGCCTCAAACTGTTGTTGCTCCGAGAAAATCAGCGCTTGGGTGGATCGCAACATTCCGAAATATAGCAACACGTCGAGCAGAACCAAAGAAGCCCCGGCTATTTGGAAAACGCGGATTACGGTCTGGCGATGACTCCTTGCCAATTATTCCCCCGCTACTTCACTCTCGCCTGGCAGGTAGTGCGCTGTGCAGGCGATGTTCTCCAACTCGGAAGCGGCGCCTGTCTGTTGGAACCCTTGATTGACAATCGCTACATCTTTAAAGTGGGGCGAGTCCTCGAGGTCGCTCAGAAAGCGCTCGATGGCTTCTTCGCTCTTGCCTGTAATCACGAACCGGACGGCCAGTTCCTGGCCCTCCGGCGCCAAGGCCAGCCCCGTAAGGCGCACCTCATCCGGCATGAGATCGGTAATGTCTGTGGCCAAGCCGGTCAGTGAGACCCGCTTCTGTTCAATCAACGCGTTAACGAACTGCACGTCGTCGAGAAGGCGGCGAGACTTCGGCTCCTCCAGTTGTTTGCGCAGCGCCATTTCCTGAGCGCGCAGAGTGTTCTCCCGTCCCTGCTGCTCGGCGACGGACTTCTGCACGGCCTTGTATTCACGGAATGAACGAACCGTGAACAAGAGGAGTAAGATCAATCCTATAACACCCAGTAGCGTAGCTGGGATAGCCCAATACAGCGCAAAACGCTCGCGCGCGCTGGGCGGAATAGCCAGATTCAGTACAATCTTCATGGGCCTAGTCTTAGTTCTCCAGCAGTCCGGCAAACGTCATGCCGAAACCTTCCAAGATCTTCTTCTCGGCGGGGGGAAGGGTCGCCCCGTGCGAAGCTAAGCCAGTCAGGAGCTGAACATGCCGACCTGTGGCTTCCCCGATTTCCTTGTCCAGCGAGCGTGCTGCCGGCGGTCGGACGTAAATCCACAGGTCCTCGATCTCACTCTTAAGGCGGTCGCGACAAGTCGCCACTACGCGCGCGATTTCGCGGACCACTTCCTCATCCCCCTCTGCCGTGTGGGCCTCGAGCAGGCGATTGCGCCAGAAGGTAATGCCGTCTCCTGCCATCACCACCGTGGTCACCGAACCCGAACAGACATGCACAAGAACCTGGCTTCCTTGGCTTCTGGCGGGTAACAAGGGAAGAAGGGCTGCCGTGGCAGGCAGGACCAGCGCCGGACCGGAACTCACAGTCTCGAAGGCCGCCTCGTATTCCGCCACTACGGAATTCCGCAATGCCATAGCCAACAACTCTACGGATTGCTCTCCCTTGGAGAGCCGTTGGTAGCTGACTCTGGCTTCCTCCGCTGGAAAGGGAAGAATCCCTCCCATCTTCCATCGCACCAGGGCTTCAGCTTCCTCACGATGGTCGGGGAGCGCCTCAAAGTGCAGGACGGCGACGCGCACGGAAGGATCCGGCAAGAGGATGCCCAGCCGGCCACTGCCATTGCCAACTGCTTCCAGGACTTCACGGATAGCCCGGCGGACCACCTCCTGCTTGGCCAGGTTAGGCCGGCTGGGAAGGGGTTCCAACGCTCCGGCCTCAAGTTGCCGGACGGCCACCCGGCGTACCTGACGCGATGACCTATCCAATCTTGCGCCGGCGACAAAACCAGGCTGCATATCGAGAACCACGGAGGGCAAAAGGAAGGAGCCGGTTCTTTTCCCCCGCCTGGGCAACAGTCTGGCTTTCAACGTTTCCCAATTCATCATTTCTCTGACCACCGGCTGTAGCGCGGGCGTCTCGCCCGCGCTACACTCACTCCACAAAGGTGACCTTGTTGATCTCTTTGAAGGTGGTGACCCCAAGCCGGACCTTCTCCAGCGCCGACTCACGCAGTGTCACCATGCCTTCCTCCCGTGCCACCCGGCGAATCTCCGAACTCGGTTTCTTGTCGAGGATTAGTTCGCGCACGCGGTCCGAGAGGGCCAACAATTCACCAATGGCAGTACGTCCACGGAACCCCGCTTGGTTGCACGCCTGGCACCCAACGTTCTCGTAGAAGGTGATGCCGCGCCAGGCCTCAGGGTCTTGCCCGGACTCCTCGAACATTTCTGTAGACGTTTCCGTGGCACGCTTGCACTCTTCGCACAGCGTCCGCACCAGCCGCTGAGCCAGAATACAGTTGAGTGCGGATACAAAGTTATAAGGTTCCACGCCCATGTTCAGGAAGCGGCCCAGCACGTCGACCACGTTGTTCGCGTGCACGGTGGTGAAAACCAAGTGGCCGGTCAGGGCGGATTGGATAGCGATTTGTGCCGTCTCGTTATCGCGAATCTCGCCCACCATGATCTTGTCAGGATCATGGCGCAATATGGACCTCAGGCCGCGAGCGAAAGTCAGTCCGCGCTTTTCGTTCACCGGAATCTGGGTCACGCCGCGAAGCTGATATTCAACCGGATCTTCGATGGTGATGATCTTATCTTCGTCGCTTTTGATTTCCGAAAGCGCGGCATAAAGCGTCGTGGTCTTCCCGCTACCCGTCGGTCCCGTCACCAGCACCATGCCGTAAGGCTCGCGGATGAATTTTCGCAGCCGCTTGATTTCGCGGTCCGCGAGCCCCAGGACTTCCAGCCGCAATTGGCGGAACTTCTCGTGCAGCGATTCCTTATCCAGGATGCGCAACACCGCGTCCTCGCCATGGATGGAGGGCATAATGGACACGCGGAAATCAATCGGACGCCCGCGGTAGCGGACTCGGAAGCGGCCGTCCTGAGGGACACGGCGTTCGGCGATATCCAATTCCGCCATCACCTTGATGCGGGTTATAAGGTTGGACTGGAATTCCCTCGCCAAAGGGGCCATCGCCTGCTGCAGGACGCCGTCAACCCTGAACTTCACCACCACGGAGTTATCACGGCTTTCGATGTGGACATCACTCGCGCGCCGCTCCAGCCCCGCAAAGATGATGGAATCCACCAGCCGGATCATGGGGCTGACGTCTCGCTCCTCAACCAGGTGCTCGAGCGAAAGGCCTTCGCCCGCGGCCTCTTCCTCGCTGATGACGTCCAGCCGAAACTCCTCGGTGGCCTCGTCCAGCACCCTTTGGGAAGGCTCCGTTTTTTTCAGGAAATCACGCACTTGGCTCGGCGGCGCCACACGAATAATCAATTGCCGGTCCAGCTTCATTTCCAGCTCATCCAGCCGTGATAAATCGGTGGGGTCGGCCACCACGATAACTAACTGGTGATCGTGTGCCTCAAGCGGGAGGAACTGGTAATGGAGCATGGTGTCCAGCGGGATCGTGCGGAGTAATTCCCCGTCTGGCCGACAATCCCGCAAATCCACAAAATCAAAATGATAGCGGGCCGCCAGTTGGCGTACTTGCTCGAATTCGGCGCTTAACTCCGGAGTCATTTCTTCCAACTTCCACCTCCCAAAGGTTGTTTTCAGCAACCTCCGAAGTCCTTCAGTGAATCTGCGCGGCCATGGAGAACAGGGGCAGGTAAAATGCCACCAGCACCACAGCCACCACTAACGCCATGCAGGCGATCAGGATCGGGTCCACTAAAGCCACGACAGTAGCCAGATCAACACTTACATCTTCCTCAAAGAACTCCGCCAGGGCCTCCAGCATATTGGACATTGCGCCGGTAGATTCGCCCACTTCCATCATATCCAGAGCGAGGGGAGGGAACAAACCGCAGGGGCGCAGGCTGGCGCTGAGCGCGCGTCCGGCGGTCACTTCCTTTTCAGCTTCCGCAATCGCCTCTGCCATCAGGGGGCTGGTCACCGAGTCTTTCGCGGTCTCCAGCGCGGAAACAATGGGAATGCCACCCTGTAACAAAGTGGAAAGCGTCCGCGCGAATTCTGCCACGGAGAACTTCAGCAAGAGTTTACCCACCAACGGCATGGTGAACTTGGCGCGTTCCCATGCCAACCGCGTACGCCGGGAACGAAGCGCCCCGCGCGTCCCCACCACGGCCAGCACTATCCCGGCCACAATGAGCACCAAGTAACGCTTCACTCCCTGTGACAGCGAGATCATGAAGACTGTTAAGGGCGGTAGCTTCACCTCGAGCTCAGCGTAAAGGCTGGCAAAGCGCGGAACCACGAAAGCGATTACAAAAGAAATCAGCCCCACCACGAAGACCATCAGGAAGGCAGGATAAATGAGGGCGGACCAGAACTTCTTGCGGAAGGTACGCGAAGTCTTCTGATACGCGAGGTAGTGGGCGAGTACCCGGTCCAGGCTGCCGCTCCGCTCCCCGGCACGGAGTGTCGCGCAATACATTTTGGGAAACCGGCCCACCGATTCGAATGCCTCGGAAAGCAGCGCCCCCGCCCGCACCTTCTCCTGGACTTTCGTCACTGCCCCCCGGAGCGCTTCGCTCTGGGCCTGACCGGCCAACATTTCCAGAGATTTTTGCAGGGGCAGCCCGGATTTCGAAAGGGTCAGGAATTGCTGATTGAAAACGAGGAAATCATCCGGCTTGATGCGGCCTCCTCCTGGAGCCCACCGCCTGCTCAACATCTCCTTGGGCCGAACGGAAAAAACGTAAAACCCTTCGTTTCTCAGCCGATGACGCAGTTCCGCTTCCGAACCAGCGTGCTCCGTCTGGACCAAGACCTTGCCCGTGCCCGTCCCGATTTTGCAAACGAATTCCATGGTAAGTCTAGGAGTCGAGAGTCGAGGAGTCGAGAGTAAAAATCCCCTGGAGTCAAAAGTCGAAGGTCAAGAGATTTGCTTTTGACCTTGGACTCTCGACTTCTCGACTCCTTGACTCCTCGACTGCCCTACCAACTGCTATAAGGCGTGCCATCCAGCGCAATCTCATCCGACCCGCTATGCACATCCACTATTCCGGATGCGGCTTGGCTGGGATTCAATGGGACATCCTCAACATCCGTACGCCAGGTTTGGTTCGACCCGGTGAAAGGATCCACAGGGATCCCGCTCCGCAGGTAACCCGCATCCACTAAGTCATCCAGGGATGTGGGCGGACGTTGCTTGTCCAGAGTAAACTCGTCAATGAGCTTCCGGAGCGTGTACAAATCATCCTTCAGGACTGCCTCCCGCGCATGCACGATGGCCAATTGAAAAATAGGCATGGACATGGTGGCGAGGATCAGGAGCAGCGTCAGCACCACCATCAGCTCGAGAAGCGTGAAGCCCCAGTTGTTGGAGCGGGAAACGGGGAATTTGAAATTGGAAATTGGAAATTTGAAACAAAAAGCTGGGGGCTCGAAATCTGCAATTGGAGGTTTGGAGCCCAAAGCTGCGAGTTCGAACTTTGCAATTGGAGGTTCTGAGCCCGAAACGGAGGGTTCGACCTTTGCAATTGGAGATTTGGAGCCCGAAACTGGGAGTTCGGAATTTGAAATTTGGAATCTGAGATTCGGAATTCGCGGGGTGTGAACGGGTGATAACTGCAAACCTAACTTGCTCTCACGCTGCCTTTGGATTTCGAGATTTGAGATTTGAAATCTGAAATTCGCTGCACCACACGCCCCCCCAGGCTCCCAAGGCCATCCCCTGAAGACGAATTTCCGGTTTCGCGTCTCGAATCTCGAACTCTTACCAATCACTGTACTTCGTCCCATCCAAGGCGGTCCCATCGCTCTTGGAAAAAACGTCAAAAACGTTCTCGCCGCCCCAGCTCCGCGAGTCAGGGTCATCCTGCATGGAGCGCATCCCCCAATCGACCGCGCCAGTCATAGGGTCGACAGGCATCTTGCGAAGGAACTTGAACTTCGCCGTAGCCGTTCCCTTCAGCGTGACACCATCGACGAGCGTCTGAAGGTCCGGAGGATAGCCAAAGGTGTCTGCCTTGACCGGTATCATCCCGTGGTCCGAAAAGTCCTTGAAGTGGTCGATGGCTTCGCGCAATTCCCGCAGATCTCTCCGCAGCTCAACCTCTCTAGCCCGCTGGATCTGCAAGCGGGCCAAAGGAAGAGCAACGGCTGTCAGGAGCAAGATGATAGTAATTGACGCCATCAGCTCCACAAATGTAAAAGCGGAGTCTGCGAAGCGCTGATCGTCAGTCGTGTGCTCCTGCGTGCTCATTGCGGTTCGCCGGGCGGTTGTCCAGGAATTTCAGGTCCGGGTACCGGCTGTTGTCCGGTTGGCTGAGGTTCGGCGGCTAAGGTCACGTTGCTTCGTGCGCCCAAAGGGGGTTCAGGCAGGCGCACGACGCGGGGAGTCAACATGACCAAGACCTCCGTTTCCTGTCGTTCGACATGCTCCGTGGAAAACAGGTAGCGCAAAAACGGAACGTCGCCGAGAAACGGCACGCCAGCCACAGTATTAATCATGCTGGTTTGAATCAAGCCTCCGAGCACACTCACTTCACCTTCTTTCAGGCGAATATCATGCTCAATCTTGCGCTCGCCGAAAGTGGGTTCGCTCACACCTGCGATGGTCACATTGGCGCCCAGGGAAGAAATCTCGATCGAGGCGTGGATCGCCACCTCGCCATTAGCGAGCAGGTGTGGCGTGAGTTCCAGTTTCACGCCCACGTCCTGGAATTGAAACTGCGTGCTGGCCAGCAGGCCGGTAGTCCCGCTCGTCGTAGTGCCGCCCAGCGAGGGTAGGAAACTCCCTGTGGCGTAAGGAACGCGCTCGCCAATGCTGAGCTTGGCGGTCTGGCCATCTGTGGAGCGGACCTGTGGGTTCTGCAGAATATGAGTGCGGGTGTCGTTCAATACCGCATTGGCGACTGCACTGGGCACCACGAGGGCGAAGTCTTTGACGCCAAGGGTGTTCAGGCTGATGCCAGCCGAAGTGGTGGTCGATGACGATGAAGTAGGAGGAGCGAATACCAGTCCACCCTGCAATCCAGGTGTTATCGTGCCCGAGGACGTGACTGTGGCAGGATAAAGGCCCAGGTCTCGAGCCCGGTCGCGGTCGGCTTCCACCACCGACACATCCATCACGATCTCGGCTTTGCTGCGGTCAAGATCGTGGACAAGCTGTTCAGCAGCCGCAACTTTCTGCGGCGTATCGCGGATAATGATGGCGTTTGAATCCGGGTTGTCGATAATTCTTTGCAAGCCCAGAACTTGTTTCAAAGCCGTGGTGATGGCGGTGCGGTCCGCTGCCGCCAAGGGGTTGGAGAGGTAAATCGTCTTGAGTTCTTCCACATCGTAGTCCCGGCGATCGGTGGGCGTATCCGGAACCACCAGAATTGTGTTGGCCGTGATCGCTCTCCAAAAGGTGTGAGTTTGCAAGGCGACAATGTTCAGCGCCTCCTCGACCTTCACGTTGGAAAGATCCACGGAAATCGGACCGGGCCGAAAGGTAGAGGTGAAAGCAACATTCAGGTTCGCAAGCTTCGCCAGGGCCTCGAAGACTTTGCGGCTGTCGGCCGAGATGCGGAAGTGGGCCAAGGGCTCCTCAGGGAAGGCTTTCAACTTAATACCCGGCGCATTCGCCGCTTCCTCGTTGGCCTTCAGGGCTTGCTTGAGCGCGGCCTCGCGGGCCTGCTTGGCCGCAGCCTGCGCCGCCACCACCTTGGCCAGTTCCTGAGTTGCGGCTTCATTGGTGGGATCGATGCTAACAGCCTTCTGGAATTCGCCAGAGGCATCGTCCAGGCGTCCCTCCTTCAAGAGGCGCTGCCCTTGCTTGAGATGTAATGCGGAGGCTTGGATCCGAACCAGCCTTTCGTGAATCATGATCTTGGAGTTTTCAGGTTGGTCCCGGCCTGCTTTTTCGTAATCGACCAAAGCGGTATCCCAGTCTTTGCGAAGTTCCGCTTTTCGCGCTTCACGAAGCGCGACGTTGCCGGCGCCGCATCCCACCAACCCCAACAAGCTGAGACAAGAAGCAAAGACGCGTAATTCTTTTGCGAGCATTTCCTGCTCCCGCAGCCTAAACCATTACCTTACAGTGGCCATTATGAATGACGGTAAGCAATAACACAAGGGTGCATGCAATGTGTGCAAGGTTACTTTCGTACCGGCACTGCCCCAGACCTTTTTCGAGCTGCGGCCTGGAAGATTCGACCAAAAGATCGATGCCAAGCAAATCCTCCGACCGCGCACTCCCAGGGAGTTAGACGCCAAAAGAATCCCCAGCGGTTAGCTGCCTGGTAAATTTTCTCGAGTCACCAACTGACGCACTACTCCTCCCGGCTGCGCTTGGGGCAATGGATGAAAACAGAAACTCGAAACCAGAAGCTGACAACCTTGTCTTCTGATTTCAGATTTCTAGTTTCTGGGTTCACTCGATGCCTTGCAAATCACCGGTGTGGCGCCATGTTTTTTCGCTTTGATGGCGCTCCTTGGCGCTCAAAAACCAGTTCGTTTTGCGCCCTTAGAAGAGCTAACTCCTTTCGTTTCAGCAGATCCTTAGCTTCGTTCCGTCTATTTAACATCTTTTTCTGAATCTTCGGTCTATTTTCCACGACAGCCAGGCGACTTTCGAACCTCTTTCGCGCATTCTGTGGCGGCGTTCTCCATAGGTCAACTCTGATAGCCTATCACAACTCGCGCCTCGTGTCAAGGGCGAATGCAGGAGGAGTTTCCTCATTTTTTTGTTCGTGGGATGCGATTCACCTTATTCGACGCGCTGTCGTGAGTGCGGCACTTCTTTTAAGATGTTGAGCGCCGACCTGGACCGCAGGGCGCCTTTAGTGAAAATAAAGGCTTTTCCGCTAGCCTCGTCAACTTGGGAAGTCGCGCGCGCTCGCTCCAAAAGTGGCTAGACCGTCCTTATGGAGTCGAAATTGAAGTGTTCGCAACCCATCACTTCTTGAGATTTGTATCCGCCTTGTTTTCAGTACTTACACCGAATTCATGCCAAATTTTGAGGAAACTCCTGCGAATGCAGGAGTAGTGAAGGTCCGCGATGAAGAAACGGGAGACGGTGCATGGCGTCCAATGCTACAATAGCGCCCACAACCGAGCTGGAGAGAGGAGCTCCTCGTGGCAAAGGTCTTGCGTTGTCGTGACCTGGGGATGAACTGCCCCAAGGAAATTCGCGCCCAGACCGAAGAAGAACTGTTGAAGCTCGCTGCCGAACACGCTAGGAAGGATCACGGAGTTCGCACCTCCATGATACCTCCTTCTATCATGGCAATGGTGAAAGCCCCAATCAAAGATGATTAACCCGCCCGAGGCCTCCAAACGACGCGTCGGTTAATCTTCGAGTTTGACTGCTGGCTCGCCTGCTGCCAGTCGCCACTCACTGCTCTCGACACTTATCGCAGTAACCGCCGGCTTCCACCCGGACAACCTTGATGCTGAAGCGACGCTCGCGTTCGATCTGCCCCTTGAGTTTCTCGAAAAGCGAACTTTCAAATTCTTGAATACGACCGCACTTGACGCAGGCCAAGTGAATATGATCCCGACTCGCCTTGGCCTCGTAAAAGTGCTTTCCACCCTCCAAATGCATCAGGTCAAGCTCGTCCACCAAGCCGTATTTCTTCAGCATGGCCAGGGTTCGATAAACAGTCACCTTATTCAGTGTGGGATCTTGGCTCCTGGCGCGCTCCCAAAGAGCAATGGCATCCAGATGGCTCTCCGCGCTCTGGATTATCTGAATGAGGAGACGCCGCTGATGCGTCATCCGCACCCCGCGCGAAATCAGCTCTTGTTCGAGAGAACGCCGCACATCCTTCGATTCACCTGGCATGAGCCCCAGCCGCCTTCGATCCGCCAAATATAGGCGATAGCATAGTTTCGCTTCCGGCGGATGAACTGTCAACCGGTTTAGACGCGTGAAGCGTTGCCTCCACTATTGATAGGGAATTACATCATTCCTTGGCGGGGATTCAGTGCAAGGGCAAGACCAAAAACAAAGCCCCCGTAGGTAGGTACGGGGGCTTGGGAATTACGGTCTGAAATCCTGTCCAGACCGGCAAAAGGTGGAACGAAGGTTACGGAGTGGGAGCAGGAGCGGTGGTGGTCTTCTTTGCCTTCGTTGTCTTCGCCTTTGTCGCCTTCGTCTTCTTCGCCTTCGTCGTCATCGGCGTAGTCGTGGTGGCTGCCTCCTGCGCGAACACCGGCATAGCCAGCGAGAACGCAACCGCGAATGTGAACAGCACTGCCAAAAGTTTCTTCATGCTAGGTCTAGACCTCCTTATGAATTTCTTTCTCTTTTATGTTGAGCAAGGCGTGGGCCATTTCTGGCCAAATGCACTGGATAGCGCCAAGCGACTCAAATAACAGAAGTTATGAGTACTCCTGGCTAGGTGGCGCTAGATGACGGGAGATCCAAGTCCATCGTCATACACGAACCCGTATGTCCTGCGCACCAAATGGAGCAGAAAAAGCATGTACAGGGTGTCCGAGGCCGGTCTGGCCCTTGAACGGTTTTGGGCACACGCAAGACTGGAAAAGACTTAAGTCTAATGGCGCTGGTCCCAATTGTCTATATCTCGGTTGGTGAAGGGGCATGGCTGACACGCCTCCCCCCCCCGGACAATTGGCGGCGGTCCACCACAATTTGGCCCCCTCCTTAACGAAGGAGGCGGATTCGGATTCCAGGTTTTCCTCCTCAATTGAGGAGGGAGTAAGGGGGTGGTGCTGGTCCAGGTTCCGACGCATCACCATAAGCTGGCCTGAGCGTTCGAATTGCCTAAGCCCCTGGCTTTTGATCAGATTCTACCAACTAAGGCCTACACGGCGGGAGGATTATGTCAATCTTGGTCCCAGGCGAGCGCAAGCGGAAGCTAAGCCTTTTTGTCGTATCCTGGGAAAAAGATGCAGATCCCAAAGCTACCTTCTGGGCTGAAGTCGCAGTAGAATAGGGGGGATTCGGTCCAGCTCAATCGAGCATCTAACAGTAACTAATGCCACGAAACAAGGAATGCCGATGCACGGTCCCAGTCCTCACGATAGCAATCCTCGTGGAGATTGCAGTCACCCTTTGTGCTGCCGCACCGCCAACCCAGACCCTTAAGGGCCAAGTGGTGGGAGACAAGAACGTTCCGATTGCAGGGGCGGCCTGCACACTCGCCGGTCCGGGGTTGCCCGAACAAGGGCGTACTCAAACAACCGGAGAAAACGGCGGCTTTGAATTCACGGGGCTGACCCCTGGAAGCTATGACCTGACTTGCGCAGCGCTCGGATATGAGCCTCTGATTCAGAAGGATATCGGGATCGCCGAAGGACAGACGCCATTTGTCCAGGTTGTCTTGCCTCGCGAGGTGGTCATCCACCAGAAGGTGGAGGTAAAAGAGAAGGCGCCCGCTGTCTCCTTGGAGACCACAGCAGCACCGGCCACGCTCAGCTCGGGGGAGCTTCGGACGTTGCCCTTGGTGGAGCAAAAATTCCTGGCCGCTTTGCCGCTTGTGCCCGGAGTTATTCGGACCCCCGACGGGAAAATAAACATCAAAGGCGTTACTGAGAATCAAGGCATGTTGCTCATTGACTCTGCGGAGACCGTCGATCCGGTTACGGGAAGTTTCTCGATTCAAGTTCCCCTCGACGCGGTGGAATCTGTGGAAGTTCAGAAGACCGCCTATCAAGCGCAGTATGGCCGCTTTAGCGGTGGGCTGACCAGCGTCCAAACCAAAGCTCCACAGGACAGATGGAACTGGGAGTTGAATGACTTTCTTCCCGACCCGCGCATCAAAAGCGGCCATTGGGTGGGTATAGCTGACGACTCACCACGCCTTAGATTCACCGGCCCTATCCTCGGCGACAAACTGAGTTTTTCGGAATCCTTCATGTACGACCTCAATAAGCAGCCGGTGCGCGGGCTGGCTTGGCCGCATAACGAGATCAAAAAGCAAGGGGTCGATTCGTTCACGGATCTCTTTTACGTTTCTTCTCCCCAAAATCTCGTGACCGCCAACTTGAAGGTGTTTCCGTTGCGCGAGCAATACGCCAATATCGACTCTTTCATACAGCAATCCGCATCCTCCGACTATGCCCAGAGCGGATTCTCGGTTGGCGCTACAGATAGGTACATGTTCTCCGACGGCGGGGTGCTGACGACCCTCTTCCAATACACCGACTTCGACAGCTATGCGCACGGTCAAGGTTCACAGGATATGATCCTGACGTCGGACAATTGGGAAGGAAACTTCTTCAACGCCTGGACTCGGGCTAGCGCCCAGCAAGAACTGCTCCAGAATTATCAATCCGGAAGGAAAGATTGGGCCGGCCGACACACCCTCAGGGCAGGGGGGGAATTTATTCATCGCTCCTATAACGACCTCAGCAGTTCCCATCCTGTGCAACTCCTGAGGCCGGACGGTTCGCTTGCCGAACTCATAACCTTCCAGGGAACAGGTGTTTTGAAAGCTGAAGATACGGAATTGGCCGCATTCGCCCAGGACCATTGGGCCTTTAACGACCACATCGCCCTTGATTACGGAGTGCGCTATTCCGGGCAGACGCTCGGCGCGCATGCGGCATTCGCCCCCCGCCTCGGCTTGGTCTACTCTCCGGGACGCAATTCCAAAACGATTATCCGATCGGGTATCGGCCTCTTCTATGATCGCCTGCCGCTGCTGGCCGGTGATTTCACCCAGAACCTCACGCGTGTTGTCACTTATTACGACACTCTCGGAAACCCGCTCGGCCCGCCCATCGTTCTCCAGAATTTCTACGAGAAGAAGGGCGAGCACGGAGTCGTTGTGCCCTCGAACAACCGCCTCGACAGCACGCCGTTCAACTTGACCTGGAACGTGGAGCTGGACCAGGAGATTCGGCCCAACGTGATGGTGCGGGTGAATTATCTCAGCAGCCGCTCCTACGAAGAGTTCATTGTCAATCCGCTGTATAATGCCCCCGGCGGCCCCGTCCTCCTCCTCAGCAACACCGGCGCGTCACGCTATCACGAGCTTGAAACCACCCTGCGCTTCAGAGCTCGAGAGAATGCCGACTTCAACATTTCGTATGTTTACAGCCTTTCCCGCGGGGACCTGAACACGCTCTCCGCGGTTTACGTCCCCTTTGAACAACCGGTCATCCGTCCCGATTTTTTCGGGTCCTTGCCCAGCAACGTCCCCAACCGGCTCGTCACCTGGGGCCGGTTCAAGGTCCCCTGGAAAATTACCGCCAGCCCCGTCCTTGACCTCCATACGGGCTTCCCTTATTCCGCCGTAGATGTTCTTCAGAACTACGTCGGCACGCCGAACAGCCTTCGTTTCCCAACCTATTTCTCGCTCGACCTGCAACTTTCTAAGGATTTCCGCATGCGCTGGATTCCTTGGGCGAAGAATCATAAGTTTCGCGGGGCGATACGGGTCTTCAACATAACCAACCATGGGAACTTCCGCGACGTCCACAACAACGTTACTTCCGCATATTTCGGCCAATTTGCCGGCCTTCTGCACCGGTTCTACGACATGTCACTAGACGTTGTCTATTGAAAAAGCCCTGAAGAGTATTTCGGAAACCCACGTTGCGCGGCCCTAGATTCACCAGACCGCATCCATAATTCGCATTCTGGAATCTTGCGAGGAAGGAAAGGGCCTTCCTTACTGCCATGAACTTTGGATTGTTGGAGAGCTGTGCAGGCCAGCACGCCTTGGCCTGGCTCGAAACTATTGGGATTGAGCTTGCTCTGGGGGTGGTGGCGGCAAATCCTTACCTGCCGTGGTGCGATTCACGATAAAGGTCAATTCCGTTCCTTGCACAAGAATGATGTCCTTTTCGTGCTTAAATAGCATGTAGATCAATGCGGTCCCACCGCCAATCGCGGCCCCGTAACCGATATCGGCCCCCATGCCGTGGCCACCGCACATCCCATAATACTCGCACTCTATTTCATGACCCATGCCGACAGTGGCGCCCGCCCCGGCTCCCATGGCTCCGGCAATACCCGCAGCCTCAAGGGCATCTTTCTTGCTCTTGCCGCACCCCTCGAGCGTGCCTTCCTCATCCTTGGTGTGAGCACAGGGCGCGTTGTTTGAATCGTCCAAGGTACTCGGTAACAGGAACTGCTTGTCTTCATCAGGGGTCACGACCTTGTCGATGACCAGTCGCATTAGGGCTTTGCCCTTAACACGTTTCGAGGGTTTTACGAAGGCGACATGTCCTTGGACCTGGCTGTATTTCGGGACCACCTCTTTGCTGTCCACAACGATCGGCTGGGTGACCTGACCCGTAAATGGGTCGCCTGTCTTATTGGTCTTGGAGGTAAGCGTGGTGGTGAGCTTCATATGAAGCACACTGCCCGCCGGGATTGAAAGCGCTTCTTGCGGCACCTTCGCTTGGTCGGCGAACACGGAAGTGGCAAAGTAAACCAATGCCGTAAGGACGCCCATCACTCTCACCGTCCGAGCTAGCATAATATGCTCCTTTCCGTATCGCCTTACTCTAAGGAAAGGATAGCATGCCCCTCGAGGTACTTGCAAACCCTTCCCCCTGGAGAGCATTCACTCTCCTTCCGTTTGTCCCAACGCCTGGTATTTCGATTCGAAGGACATTGATTCGGTTGCCCGAAAAATTGGCGATTGTTGATTGATGATTGTCGATTGCCGAATGAAAAAGGTAGCGCGGTAAGTCCCTGCCTGATCACCAATCGTCAATCGAAAATCAGCAATTCTACAAGTCCCTGCCCAATCGCCAATCATCAATCGAAAATCGGCAATTCTAAAGGCGCCCACCCAAGAGGCTGTACATCAGTACCGCAAGGACGATGAGCGCAACCACGACGTAAAGCCGATCACGCTGCATGACGAAAACAACAACCGAGAAGGCAACGCGCGCCACGGGAGTTGCGATTAAAAGCAGCAGCCCGAGCTGGATCAAGCCTCGTCCTCGAAGGGCTAGAGCGTCCCTCACGATTCCCGACACACTGCGCAAGTCCGCGGGTTCACCCACAAAAACCAGGTAATGAGGCGCCTCAAGTCCATGCCTAAACAGGTATACGGTCCCTCCGAAAAGAACCATCGCCGCAGCCAGCGTTACCCCCACCCGGAGGAGATTCCCGATCAATTCATCAACATATTGGTCCGTCCATTGTCCTGTTGGCTTTACCACGTTATAGCCTCCCCGTCAGTCCGTGGTAAATCATCTCGATCGCCATAATCGCAATCACGAGACCGAAGACAAGTCGCAACCACCGCGTCTTGGTGCGAGTCAAAACACGTGCCCCGACCAGCGAGCCGACCACCACCCCAAGCATCACTGGCATGGTAAGACCGGGATCAATGTATCCGCGGCCGAGATAGACGCCTGCGCTCGCGGCAGCCGTCACGCCGATCATGAAGTTACTGGTGGTGGTCGAAACCTTAAAGGGAATGCCCATGGCCTGATCCATGGCAATTACCTTGACGGCTCCCGACCCGATCCCGAGTAAACCTGAAAGAATCCCCGCCCCGAACATCAAACTGAACCCAGTGGGCACCGCTTGTGGGCAATAAGCCTTCGGCCCATCCGGTGTGGGATAGCTGCCGTTCATTTCCAGCCGGGTGGCGAGAGGGTCCGGGTGGCAATCCCCAACTCGCTCGTGTCGCGGGCGGCTGGAGGCATAGGCCGAGTAAAGCAGAACGAGTCCAAAGATGATGGAGATGGCGCCTGTCGAAATCCTGGCGGCTAGCAAAGCCCCCGTAAGCGCTCCCACGGTGGTTGCAATTTCGAGGAACATCCCAATCCTGATGTTGGAGAAACCCTCGCGAACGTATGCGGCAGCCGCCCCCGAGGAAGTCGCGATCACCGAAACGAGCGTGGCGCCGATAGCGTATCGAATATCGACTCCGAGAGCCAGGGTCAGCACGGGCGTGATGATGATCCCGCCGCCCAGACCTGTTAACGATCCGACAAATCCGGCAAGGAGCGACGATACCCAAACCAGGAGAGTGAATTCAATAATGTTCACTGATACTTTCCCATGAAGGCGCGCCAGCGGATGGCCATCAAATCAAGGAACATTCGTGCGGAATCACGAAGAAACCTCACCTTGGTGGCTGGGTTGTCATTCCATCTCACGGGTACTTCCACCACCCTTCCACCTGTTCTCTCAATGAGGAACAAAAGTTCGGGATCGAATCCGAAACCCTCCACGCGCATCATTTCAAATGCCCTGCGAGTGGAACTGCGCTTGAAGAGTTTGAATCCGCATTGCGTGTCACTCAACCTGAGGCCCGTGAAGATCTTCACCAGCAGATTGAAAAACCGCCCGGCCATATCACGGAACCAAGGCTGATGAACCCCGATTAGTTCGCGTTCAAGAGCGCGTGAACCGACGGCGGCATCGGCGCCGGAGGATTGCAAAGCCGAAAGCAGCTTGTCCACCTCTTCAATCGGAGTGGAAAGGTCGGCGTCTGTGAAAAGTATGAAGTCGCCCCGCGCTTCCAAAACTCCATGCCGAACCGTGAAGCCCTTGCCATGGTTACGGTCGTTCCGAACCAGACGGATGGCGGGGAACTCCGAGACTCTCTCGACAGTCTGGTCTGTCGAGCCGTCATCCACTACCATCAGCTCAATCGAGTAAGGCTTCGTCTCCTTGAAGTGACAGAGCCGCTCCAGGGTTCCACGGATACGCCGTGCTTCGTTGTAGGCAGGAACTACAATACTCAGGAAAGGCTCGGGCATCGAAGTCGACAAGTCAAGAGTCAAGAGTTGAGAGCCAAAGCATCGAGACGCGACTATAGTACGGGCATATTTCGAAATGCAAGAGGGCTGTGCGCGAGGACGCAGGGGCGCGCCCTCCAGTGGGCGGGAACCAAGCCTGCCCCTACGACGCACCATTTAGAGTTCATGGGCGGCGGTCATAGACGCCGCTTCAGAGTTCCGATTGGCCCACTACCCAGTTTTAACCTGCCTGCCACCTCCCGGGACCAGAATATAACTTATTTTTTTACAACATAATACAAGCAATGCGGCGCTAACTAACTTTGTTTTCATGCACATTCGGGCTCAACGCCTGGTTTTCCACAGCGGCCCTTTATTCTCAAGGACATTCGGGGGTCGCTCGTTCAGTTTTTGATGTCACTGGTTCCTCCGTTGGCGGAGGCAGGGGCGGAATGTCGATCCCAAGAATCTTGTTGATTTCTTCCATTTCCGCGTCCTCGGCTGGGTCGGCGGGGCGGTCCGGCAGGTGAAGCTTTAGGAACTCTTTGCGCAGCGCAAGCAGAATCCTGACTTTGCGGTCGATCGAGCGGTCCAGGGCGGCTTGTTGGCGCACCATGGTGGTCCACGCCTCGCCAACGGGAGCAAGGGCGGCGTCGCGCTCGATAGCGGCTTTCTCCTCATTCACCTTTTCAGCGTACTCGAATTCTTCCCGCACGTGCGCGATTTCCTCCTCCAGCAAACGGAGAAGTTCCTGCTGCTGTGGCTCGCCCGCCTCCTCAATCGGGCCGCCGGTCTCGGGCGCCATTTTTCGGCACTCCTCGTTCTCCGGTTCCTTCCGCTCCGAGAGCGCCGCGGGGTCGGCGAAAAGGTGCAGCAGCCGGCAAATCCGCCCCGCGCGCCAGCCCATCATACCCTGGTAAAGAGTTTCGAGCACGGCGCACTGGCGGGGCCAGAAAGTGCGCTGCCGGGCCTGCTCGCGAATAACCTCGAGAAAGGAAAGAAGCTTCCTCAGGCGCACGCCGGGATCGGCGGAGTCCGACATCGAGACCTCGAGCATGTGCGGCTGTGAGGGGCCGAACGTGGCGCCGGCGAGTTCCTGCCGCCGGCGGTGCTGCCACTCCTCGACCGCCAGCATGGCGCGGCGCATCAAGCCCTCTTGCGCGCGCTCCAGCCTCTGCCGTCGCCAGTAGAGCCGCGCCAGGTCGTCGATTTGCTTCTCCCAGAGTGGGTCTCCGGGGCCGTAGGTGAGCATCAGGTCTTGCTTCAAGTAATCGAATTCTTCCGGGTGTTCGCCCAGCGCCAGCATGACCAGGCGGTGATTTTCAGGGCTGGCGCGCTGGCCGTGCTTCAGGGCGTTCAATTTCGAGTTCTGCTTTCCCGCCTCGCTGCGCGGCCCGGCGGAGCGCTGGCCGTTCCGGCGCGCCGCGGCGAGCAGCTCTGGCGTACGCTCGGGTGATTTGCGTAAGGACATAGTACCTCCTCAGTGGGGGTGTTGGATTACCGGGAAAAGGACTTCCCCGGCGGGTGAGACTGTTCACACTAGTAGGCTATCACGGCCAGGGGCGTTTGTCAAGAGAAATATGTCGACGACCCTAGGCCACAACGGGCGGCGTAGAAGAACCAAGCAGGGGCGAGGCGGCGCCTCGCCCCTCCGTCGGATACACAGCCCTCTCCCATGGGGAGAGGGTGGACCGCGACCGGCGTTTTCACCAGCCGGCGCGGGCCGGAAGAAAGTCCCTTCGGGAGATCGCAGACCCCCAAGAACAGGGGTCTGCGCCAGCCGGCGGCGAATTTGATCGCTCCATCACGGGGCCGAAAAGACGCGGGATTCTGGATAGGTGCTGGCGGTCAGGTAGTGGGGATGGTTCTGACCGTAGGAATGCTTCGGACGTGGCATGGGAACAGTCTATGTCACTTGGCCGAGGGGCGCAGACATCAAAGACCAATGTCTGCGCCACCCGCGGGCGCAAAAAGTGGTACTATTCGCCGTATGGCCAACTTCAATTTCATCTCCATACCTCAGCTTCGGCAATGCTTGGAGAGCGACTACACGGAACTTCAAGCCTGCCTGAAAGCCAAAGCGTGGAAGGCAGTTCACGTGCTTTCGGGAAGCATTGTGGAAGCCGTTCTGATCGACGCCCTGAGGGGTATGGGGGAGGATGAATCGGAGCTCGACTCGATGGAACTTGCACGGTTGATCGGGTTGGCTCAAGAGAAGGGAATTCTGGACGGTGAAGCTGTAGACTTGTCAACGGTGATCCGCAAGTATCGTAATTTGATCCACCCTGGCAGAGTTAAGAGGCTCGAAAAGGTCGTAGACGGCAGTGGAGCTGTGATTGCAGCGCAAGTGGTTGAAATCATCACGTCCCAAGTCGCAAAGAAGAAGCAGCAGACTTATGGCTACACTGCGGAACAGCTACTCGAACGGCTAAGGGGTGGCTCATCCGCCCTTCCACTCGTCACGCTTCTGCTGGGCGATACCCATAAGGCTGAGGTAGAGCGTCTCCTGATTGACGTGCTCCCAATCGCCTATTTCGAGGCTATCAACGACCCCCATTCGCCACCGGGAGAGGACAGCCACTTGATAGTCTGCTACAGGACGATTTTCGATGCTACCGATGATGACGTAAGAACAAAGGTCGCGAAGAATCTTTTCAAAATATACAAGAACAAACCCGAGGCAACGGTCGTGATTTACGAGGATAACTTCTTCAGAGGGTCCGATCTCGCTTATCTGTCTGAAAGTGAGAGGCAGTTCATCAAAGCTCACTTTCTCCCGAGGGTCAATAACACGTCTCTGGAACGGCTGCTAGACAACATCGGCGGCATTGGCCCGTTCCTCGATACTGAGGAGGCTTATTCTTTAGCGTTGACGCTCGCCCTTGCGGCGACTGGCGAGGATAAGGAATTGGCGAAGCGGGCGCGGTCTGCAGTCCTACGTGAATACCCGAAGATGACGACAGACGGTCGCGTTGAGATTCGAGGCTATTTCGAGGGACTGGGTGCTGTTGATATTCTAAAAGAGCTTGATGTGCATGAGGCAATAATCAACTGCTCAACCAAAAATGAAGCCGAGTAGTGAGGGAAAAGGTGTCTGACACCTTTTCCCGCGTGAGAGCATTCCGCGGGTGCTTCTCGACGTTGCGGAGATGATCCGCAACGAGCGGGATGCCGCGCGCTAGGCGAGTATATCGCCCAGTCGCCGGCGCACGATCCCGTCAAGAGTGGTAGAATCCCTCAATGCGTAATCTCGAGGTTCCCCCATGAAAAAACATCGCGTTGTTTCCTTAATCCTCATGCTGGCGATCACGTCTGGCACTGCCTGGGCGAAGCCAAGGCAATTGATTTCCGTTCAAGTGGTACGGTATACCTCGGATCCCTATGTTCTGCGGGTTCCCGTGGCTGGTCATCCCGGCTCGTCCACCACAAACTGCACTAGCACGCCTAGTGGTGCGACCACGACTTGCAATACTCAGGAGTATCCAGCCCAGGAGCCGTCGGTAATTGGCTTGCCGATGCAAACCGGGTACATATACGCAGTGATGCCGGATGGGAAGCACGTAACGTTGGAATCTTGGGGGTTTATGACCCTTTACTACCCTCTGTCACCGGGATCGTATGACGGTTGGACCGATGGCGGCAAGGTGCTTCACATACACGTCCCGTATTACAACCCCCGCAATCCCAAGTCCCCAGAGTTTCACTGGCACAAATACCGCGTCGTCGGCACTTGGTGACTCGCGCGGGGGCGGGCCTTGCTCTGCTACGAATTCAGGTCCTGCCATCTTCTCACCTCGCGGGTGGCGCATACGCGGCTGGCGCAGAGCGAATCTCTGCGGTGTTGAAGCACGACAACCGGCCAAACGCAGAGCTAGCGCTCTGCGCCAGCCGGCGTCCAGCAAACCACAATGGAAATCCTGGTTCAATGGGGGATTCCGACATGACCGCTCCGAAACAGCAACAGGCCCTTGATTTCTACCGCGCGCTCATGGAAGAAATCAAGCTCCGCATTGCCGCAGTGGAGAGCGTGCTGTGCGGAAGGGTCGAAGGATTCGCGACCCCCATCAAAGTTGATGGATTCCCTCCCTTCTTGCGCGAGTTTTGCTTTTTCCACTTTCGCGCGATCTGCGAACTCCTGGCCTGCGCCTGCGTGGTGGCTCACGGAACCTTGCCCGTTGTCAAGCTGAAGAAGGAATACCAAGCCGACCGCATCGTCAACATGCTCGAGAAAATGCATGCCAACTTTTATCCGAAGCCGGTCAAGATGACCATTACTTCAGGACACGTCCACCTGGAAGACGTTACCGAAGGTTTCCTAACCAAGAAGGAATTTGTGGACCTGTGCCACAAATCAGGCAGCTACCTGCACAGAAGTTTCAGAAATTTAGAAAAAACGAAGCAGCCGGTGGACGTCGATTACAAGGAAATCCACGGCATCTTGAAGAAGGTTGTAACGTTGCTGTCCCAGCACATCATTTTCTCTCACGACAGGTCCTACTACGTACTGTGCGCCTTGTCTGTAGCTGATGCTGGTGGCAATGTTCAGGTGTCTTTCGCTGAAGCCCCGCGGGCAACGTGAGTTATCACCAACTGCCTTTTTTCAATTGCCGGCGTCGATCAGTTCAACTACCTGCCCCTTCTTCAAAAGCAGCGCAGACCCGCTTCCCAGGGTCTGTGCTATCCGCTTCGGGGCCTCTGTAATCCTTTAATAGTCCGCGGGGAGGCGCGCGAGCTGAGCCATGGTGAGGATCGGGCCTTCCTTGCAAACGTAGAACGATCCGACGTTGCACCGGCCGCACTTCCCTACCCCGCATTTCATGCGGTTCTCCAAGCTCGTGTAGACGACGCTGGGGAGAATTCCCATCCGGTAGAGCACCGGAAGGGTATTCTTGATCATGATGGGAGGGCCGATAACGAGAGCGACTGAGTTCTCCGCCGAGACGCCCGCGCGCTCGAATACGGTGGGCACAAACCCGATCTCACCCTTCCAGTCGGGCGTCTCTCCGCCCGGATCGACGCAGCGCACCACGCGCACCTTCGGATGTTTGGCCCATTTGTCCAGCTCGTCCACGTAAACGAGGTCAGCGACGCTACGCGCCCCATAGACAATCGTAATGTCGCCGTAGTCAGCGCGGTTCTCCAGCACATACCACACCGCGCAACGGACGGGTGGCATGGCAATGCCGCCGCCGAGGAAGATCAGGTTCTTCCCTTTCCACTCCTCCGTCGGGTAGGCATTTCCGTAGGGGCCGCGGAAACCGATCACATCACCTTCCTCGACGCTCCACAGCGCTTCGGTGACGCAGCCCACGCGGCGGAAACAGAACTCGAGGTGGTCCTTCCAGTTGGAGCTCGAGCAAATGTTGAAGGTGGATTCACCGTAGCCAAACACGGAGAAGATGCCAAACTGGCCAACGCGAAAAGAGAATTCCTTCCCTCGCGCTTCCTCGAGGAAGCGGACCTTTACGGATTTCACATCCGGCGTCTGCTGGCGTGTCTCAATGACCTTCATCAGGTCCGGTTGATAGATGTTATGCATGGTCGATCTCGGTAGGGGCGGTTCGCGAACCGCCCCTACGTCGGCGCTACAAAGCGGTAAGAACACTCAGCACGCCCATCCCCACCGGGCAATTGCGCGTGCAGTTGCCGCAGCCAGTGCAGAGAATCTCCCCGAATTTTTCCGGATAGACGTGGAACTTGTGATCGATGCGCTGGCGCTGCCGCGAAGGCTGGTCGGGGCGCGGGTTGTGGCCGGAAGCGTGGAGCGTGAACATCGCGAATTGGCACGAATCCCAGTTCCGGGCGCGCACCCCGCGCTCGATATTTCCCTCGTCGACGATATCGAAACAATGGCACGTCGGACAGGTGTACGCGCAAGCGCCACAGCCGAGGCAGGCCAGCGTCTCGGACGGCCAGAAGGGGCTGTCGAAATGCTCCTTCACAAAGGCCCACACCTGCTGCGCCTCGAACCGCTTTTCAGGCCCCGCCGCGACGCTCGCCACGCGCTCCGAGGCCTGCAACTTGCCGTCGAACAGCGCTTTCCCCTTCTCTGTCAGGCAGCGGACTTCATACTCGCCGTCGTCCAATTCCAGCAGCATCGCGTCCGAGCCGCGCTCGGCAGCGGGCCCCAAGCCCACCGATGTGCAGAAACACGCATCATCGTGCGCCGTGCAGGCCAGCGTTACGACTGTAGTTAATTGGCGGCGGAGATCATACAGTTCATCCTTATAATCCCAGTTGAAAACGTGGTCCAGGATGGGCATCGAGGCCGCATCGCATGGCCGCGCACCAATCAGCACCTGCTCGCCGGCGGGTGGCTTAACCTCGATGAGCTCAATCCTATTCCCTGTAATGCAGTATCCGTAAAGCTCTTCGTGCTTGGGAAAGATGAACTCCTTCACGGAGTTGGCCGGGTGGACGAAGCCTTCCAGCAGCAACTGGTCGGAGGACTCGAGAGGCTCGTAGAGCACGCAGCCGGGCTTCACTTCGCGTGGACCGACAACACGTTTGCCTTGCTTGATCCACTCTGTCACCAGTTCTCGCAGCGCCGCTTGGGAAATAGTTGCGCTCACCGGATAAAGTTCTCCTTGTCCTGAAGTGAGTAAGCGCCGATCAGTAGTTCGGCCTTGGGGTCCATCCCGGCGCGGTAGGCAAAGTGCTCTTCCGCCGCTTTCGCGAGCGAAAGGTTGAGCAGGCGGAGGTCAATCCCCGCCGGGCAGGCCCGCGTGCATTCGTCGCAGCCGACGCAACGGCCGGCAAGGTGAAAGGCGCGCAAAATGTGCCAGGCGAAGTTGCCCTTGGCCGTGGCCGAAGGCTCAATCTCCGTGGGCCGGTTCTTCTCCACCAGACAGCGCTCGCAATAGCACATCGGGCAGACTTGCCGGCAGGCATAGCACTTCACGCAACGCTCGAATTCTCCTGCCCAGTAATCCATGCGCTCCGCCGTGGGCAGCACCAGCAGGGACTCCAGCGATTTCCACCGTGCGCCGGTCGCAGCGGGCTGCTTGGCCGCCTCACCCATCACTTCGTCCGCAAAACGCGGCACGCGAACGTCGCAAGTCTCGCACTTCTCCTGGCCCATCCCTTGGCAGGCCATGCCGATGACATGCATTTCCTTGCGGTCAATCTGCGATTCCTTTTCAAGCACCACTAAAGCGCGCTCGTCGCACGCTTTCACCACGATCGCCGGCCGCCCCAGCGCGCGAATCTCCTTGCGCTTCAGATAAACGGTGAGGTTTGCCAGGCAGTGGTCGTTCCAGACTAGTTGCTCGACGTCGTCGGGCCGCGTCACGAACACCGGGCCGCGTTTCCCGTAGCCGATCAGCACCTTCACCTTGCCCTCAGCCAACAGGCGGCGGCAGGTCTCGCGCAGCGCCGCCTCGTCTGTAGGGGCGCATTGCCATGCGCCACTACCGCACGCCTCGACCGGTACCGTAGGGGCGCATCGCGATGCGCCCCTACCTGACGATGCCAGGTCGCCGCTACCGGAGATCTGGTAAAGGTCCTTATAGGGTCCAAGCTTGCGCGTCTTCTCGGTAATCTCCTTGACGAGCTGCTGCCACTTGTGGCCTTCCGCAGCGGAAATCCAGGCAAAGTTAATTCGCTCCAGATCGAAACCGAGCGCCTGGAGCAGCTCGCGAAAGAGAATCCAGCGGCGGCGGGCTTGATAGTTCCCTGAGGTGTAGTGGCAATCGCCGGGATGGCAGCCGGAGACAAGCACCGAATCTGCGCCGATCTCAAACGCTTTGATGATGAGGTTGAAGTCGATCCGGCCGGTACACGGCAGCCGGATGATGCGCACATTGGGTGGGTACTCGAGGCGGGTCGTCCCCGCCAAGTCGGCGCCCATATACGTACACCAGTTGCAGACAAAGGCGACGATTTTCGGCTCGAACTCGGGTCTTTCGCTCATACCAGGCTTTCGACCATGGAATAGATTTCCTGCTCGGTGAAGCCCTCCAAGTCGGCGCTCTTGGAGGGACAGACGGCCACACACGTCCCGCACCCCATGCACAACCCGGGGTTCACCCGTGCCGTGCGCTTGACGAAGACTCCGCGCGGGGTGCGGATTTCCGCCTGCTCAATGGCGTGGTACGGGCAAGCGTGCAGGCAAGTGAAGCAGGCCGCGCAGGTCTCCTCGTTGATTTTCGCAATCTCCGGCTCGCGCGTCAGTTCGCTGGCGGAGAATGTTATCAGCACCTTGCTTGCCGCCGCGGAGGCCTGCGCGACAGATTCGGGAATATCCTTGGGGGCCTGGCAGGCGCCGCAGAT
>Ga0326727_10005149_pt1 | contig 37840 bp, 25 predicted proteins | sample MB2enrmetagenome_FD_207643 | JGI IMG/M metagenome (GOLD analysis project Ga0326727, IMG submission 207643) | Lab enriched peat soil microbial communities from McLean, Ithaca, NY, United States - MB29MY | ecosystem: Environmental > Terrestrial > Soil > Wetlands > Peat | place: USA: New York... | reverse complement strand
ACTTGGACAAGTTCGTCGCGCTGAGAGAGTGTCAGACGAAGAGCGGGTGCGGCAGGCAACGGCATAGTGAATCCAGTATGCAGCAACCCTGTCGATTAGTAAAGACATTTATGATACAGGACACTAGACTCGATTGCCAAAGCGAACAGGCAAGTAAATGCAAACAACGATTCGAGAAGAATCGAGAGAAGCTATTCACATTTTTGAACCATGACAGTATCCCTTGGCACAACAATAACGCAGAGCACGCGATCAAGGCGTTTGCCCAGATACGTGACATCGTTCGGGGGAGCTTCACAGAAAGAACCGTCCGAAACAATCTTGTTCTATTAAGTATTTGTCAGACATGCAAATGCAGTGGCATGGATTTCTTTGAATTCCTTCGCTCGGGCGAAAAGGACATCTACGCGTTTGGGAAAGATCGGGTCAGGGCGAAAACGATGGTTGGGTTTTAACCGTTGTGCCGCTCGCTCTATCTCCTAGTGCTGGACTAGTGTGCTGGCCGTTTACCTGCACGCGATAATCGCGGCCGCCCCGTTTCCCCGCCAATGACGTGGGCACGCCCTCGCGCAGCGAAAATTGCATCAAAAGTGTGCAAAAAAGGGGGGTGCACATTCAGACCTCGCTATCTCCTAGCCCGTCAACGCAATAGGACCCAATAAGACGGTCGGGGAAGGTTCAAATGGCGGAACAGTTCGCAAGAGGGCCGTCTGCAGGAGCACCTCTCCGTGCTGGATCCACCACGAAGTGGTCCCGGCAGAAGGCCGAGATTTCCCCAGGGCCTCCTCTGCACATTGCGGGTGGTGTGTACACGCAATATGGATTGGGAATGATAAGTCGGCTTCCCTTCGACTGGCTCACTGCTTGGGTGGATTCAGACGCAGAGGGGCGTCCCAGGCAGAATCCGAAAGGCTCGAACAAACTACAGCCGGCCGGGCGTTTCCGAATCAAAAGCCTCGCATGCCAAACCGTCATGGGACAGCACTCATAAGCCCTTGGTGCTTGTACCGAGACGCGTTCCTTCGGAGATGCCAAGCGGTTTCAGCTTTACGGTGACGGTAGTTGAATCTCGTCTTCTGTTCTGCGGGCAGAGGTGTACTTGCGCCGATTGTGATGAGATACGCCGCCATGAGTGTTTTTCTCAGGCGACGGCCGGTGAGGGCAGTTCTTATTTACTGCCTATTGGTGCTCCAGGACCACCTTCTTTGGCTGTCGATGCTTCATCAACACCCTTTAACGGCGTTCGCCCGGAGAGCTTCAACTGCGGTCAGTCAAGGCGCTCCGCAGCAACGTCCACCGGTGGCCACAGAGTTGACTGGTGGGCCACAACCATTCCTTGAATGCCGCACCGAACCCAGATCCAGCAAAGCGAGGCAGACGCGAACCAGACTAATTTGGTTTCCGGCTCAACCGTTTCGCCGGCGTCACGTTTTCAGCCGTTCCTTCTGAGGTCTTGCGGGATAGTTTTAGCTTCTGCTCGATGAGGGGCGAAAGGACTTCATTTTCCGCCTCCACCCAGTCTTCCAGATCACGGCCGTGGTCGGCGCCACGCCTCTCATAAAGTTCATACGCACGGGACGAAACACGCTCTCGAATACCGTCATTGCCCAGTAGATGAATTCGTAGTTCTTCGGTCTGCTTCAGATCGCGCGGATCTAATTCTCGTTGAGACGTCTTCTTCATGAATCCTCCCATTCTTAATCCAAAGGTGCATTGTCTTGCCGGGCAAAGGGACCCGCGGCTTTCGGAAAGCACGGGCCCCCGACCCGATCTAAATCTCACTTGCCGCTACGAGCACGGCTACCCGCGGTAATTATCGCGACCGCGGGAGTATCCCCCGCCACCCCGTGGGCCGCTCCCCCCCGTCTTGGGCTTCGCTTCGTTCACGTTCAAGGCGCGGCCGTCCATTTCTGTTCCATTCAACGCCGTAATCGCTTTGGCCGCTTCCTCGTCATTCGACATCTCTACGAAACCGAAGCCGCGAGCCCGGCCGGTGTCGCGGTCCGTGATGATATTGACGCGCGTGATCTCTCCAAAGGGTTCGAAGATCGAGCGTAGTCCGCTTTCCGTAGTTTCAAAACTCATGTTTCCGACAAATACATTCTTCATTCTTTTATTCTCCTAAAGTTGCCGCACCGCAAATGCGGAGCGGACACGTAGGCCAGTCGTCAGCAAATCGCTTCGACAGAGCTCTAGGACATTTGATGGAGTCAATTAGGCAGGGAGCAGACAACAACTCAAGATCTTTTCAAGCAAACGGACTACTTCAAAGTCACTAGCAGTATAACACAGCACCAAAGATAATTGGGGAAATAATTCGGAGGGGACGGAAACCCTGTGGTTTTCAGCATCACTCCACAGTGATAGTCACCGTTCCAACATTCTGGGGCGTGCTGATTCCCGCCCCGCTGGCCTGAACGGTAATCATAAACGTAACTGGCGAGGGGGGCGCCGGACCACTCGGTTGGCTTCCGCCCCCGCCGCAAGACACTGCCGTGAACACTATCGAGGCAGCGATAATTGAGAGTACGACTAGAGGCGCCAGCTTACGCTTCCGAGCGGCCGTGACGATGAAGGTGGCGAAGAGGACGTACGCCACGATCGGAAGCGTTCCAAGCCAGCCGATTGTGGGAGTCCATGGTATGAAGGGCAGAGGGGGCGCGAGGGCCGGCTTGGAATTAACCTGTACGGTCAGAGTATCTGAGACATTTCCGTTGGCTGGCAAGCTCGCCGTGGTGGGATTGAACGTACATGCCGTGCCGGTGGGAACGTTCAAACACTGGAAGCTGACATTGCCGGTGACGCCGCTCTGCGAATTGAGGCCGCTGGTGAAATTGGCGGATTGTCCCACGGAAAGCGTTGTAGAGCCCGGAGTGATGCTGCCGGTGAAGCCGGGGGCATGCAAACCCAAATCTCGTGTAGCCGACTTCTTGTCACTTTTCCGGCCTCGCCTTATGGCTCGTCGGGAGCTTGGGTTTGTTTCCGCAAAATGCGCTGTTATTGCTCCTTTCAGGCTCAAATTTGTGCAAATTGGCGCGCAAAACGCGCGTCATTTGCAGTCTTCAAAAAAGTGATGTGCTTTGTTTTCAGCCACTTCTTAGCTTCGTTCCCACTATTTTTGTATTCGCTCGCGGTCCCTCGCGTTTCCTCCAGCAGGGCAATTTCGGTCTCTGTCACATCCGCCACGATCCAGTCCCGCGCCCTAAGGTGGGCGATGTCAAAAAGCTCGAATTTTGAGTCCATTTCACGCATTTGAGCAGTCAATTGGGGTTCGTTTTGAGTTCGTTTTGAGTTCATTTTCGAAATGCCTCGTTTGTTTTCAACAACATACTGGCTTCGTTCGTACTATTTTTTGTTTTCTTGAAGCCACTCTCTCTCGCGTGCCCCAGGACCATCCCACTTTTCCTTCCCCATCCGGCCATCCCGGCGCCCGCCTGCGACAATGTGTCCATAATAAGACCACTGTTGTAGGCTATCACAGGTCTGTGAAGTTGTCAAGTGGAAAATGCAAAAAAGTGAGGGGACTGCCCGAAATTGCTCGCCCTGCCTGGCCAGACCGCGCCAGGAAGAGTGGCCGTGACAAGAGGTCGTTCTGCGGTGTGCCCGTGGCCGGAAAATGAGAACCTGCCCTCCTCCTGGACGCCAGTTATTCCTCCCGGAGGTCACTTCGACGGCTTGCCGACAGCTCATGTGGATTACTTCCGAATTGCCGACCACTCGCCTAGAATCGCCGGATCGGCTCCACACGGATGCGAGTTGCCTATTGGGAATCGTCAGAATAAGATGTGACGTGAGCAGAGAATTCGCAGCCGAACGCGAGATACAGAATAGTGGGGATCCGCTGACAATCAGGCTAACGATGTGGCCCGACTCCAAATCGCTGACGAGCTTTTTCCGCAACCAGGGCGTCTACTTGTTCATCGCTTTCGTGATTGGCGCCATTTTCTGGGCCATGGGCGAGCCCGTACATCTTTTCACCGTCATCTTGTACTCGCTGTGCCTCGGCAATTTCCTTTCGCCTCCCATGCAATGGCTGCACGCGCTGTACGAAAGGCCGGCTCCTTATGACTGGCTGATCTTCCTGATCTTGCTGTGCGTCGTGATGCTGCCCGTTTACGCGCTGACGAGCGTAATTGTCTGGCGGTTCGCTCCGTCTGCTCCGCAATCGCTTGGAAACCTGATCGCGACCGGCTGGAAGATGCCATTCCTGATCACTGTCGTCTACGGCGTTATAAATTTTGTCTACAGCAGGACCAAGGCGCGCCTCGAGCGCCGCAATGTCGAACTGCAGAGCATGGTCCAGGTGGGCGCCGCTCGGCTGGAAGTCCAGGACGAGGAATTGCAGCGCGCGCGGGAGATTCAGGAGTCGCTGCTCCCCAAAGTAATTCCCCAGTTGCCGGGGTTCGAGGTGGCCAGCGCCTGGCAGCCCGCGCACGCGGTTGGCGGAGATTACTTTGATGTGGTGAAGCTCGGCGAGAACCGGCTGGCCCTCTGCATCGCCGACGTTTCCGGCAAAGGCGTTCCCGCCGCTCTGCTCATGGCCAACGTGCAGGCGAGCCTGCGCGCATCCGTTCGCGACCTGGATAGCCCTGCGCGCGTATGCAGCATCATCAACGGCATGCTCTGCGAAAGCATCGCGGCCGATAAATTCGTGACCTTCTTCTGCGGCGTTTTGGACGCCGCCTCGCGCACCTTTCGCTACTGCAATGCCGGCCATCCGTATCCTATTCTGGTTTCCTCCGGCGCCGTGCACACGCTGGACCAGGGCGGCGCGGTGCTGGGTGTTTTCTCCGCCTGGAAATATGAGGACTTCAGCGTGGAGCTCAGCTCCGGCGACAGGCTGCTACTATTTACCGACGGCATCACCGAAGCCGAGGGGCCGCAAGGCGAGGAATTCGGCATGGAAAAAGTCGCCGCATTCGCCAGAACACATGCGGCGAATTCCGCCGCGAAGATTAATCAACTGCTGCTGGCGCAGGTTACGGAGTTCTGCGGAGCGCAATTTCAGGATGACGCTACCCTACTCGTGCTGGCAGTGAAGTAGCCGCCGATTGCGGGTGGATTACGGGCAACCCGGAAGTTGAACAGGAGCGGTCAAGTTGCCGATAAACGGCCTTATCGCCGACTCGATCCAAGCTGCGTTGCGCGGGGGTGCGCCCGGATGAAGCGAGTGCACCTGCCTTTCAGAGAGTGCGGCTTTCCTGCCGAGACCCTCGGGTGGCGCGTGCCTTCTTATTCTATACGCGTTCTGCACTGGGAAGCCCGACCTTACCGGTGTGGCTCAGTTTCAACACAGCGCGGCAGAGGCGCAATTCAAAATTCAAGATCTAAAATTCAAGAGCATATGAGGAGAACGATTAAAAACCTTGGCGCGCCGCGAAGAAATGCGAGAAGAGTAGTACAGCGCGGCAGAGCGGCGATGCGAAATTCAAGATTCCAGATTCAAGAAGAAACCTTCGCAAAATAACAACGTCTCATGAACTAGCGCTACAGGGATTGTAGTATTGGCTGCCGTCCTGATGGTGGTCGGGGCTTTCCGGGCGGCGGAGAAATGCGAAGGCAAGTGGAACCTCTTCGCACGGATGCCGGGACAGTTGTCCAGTTCGGCCGTCGCACCTTAGTGTGACGTTAGACTTCATCCATGATCGCGTACGACGCCGTCCGAGAGTCTGTTATCGCCGTTGTGGGCGTGCCCTTTCCAAACCGGCACCGATAGGCAAGAGGGGTCAAACCAACCAGAGTGGTGAACGTTCTGCCAAAGTGACTCTGGCTGCAAAATCCCAACATCGTGCTTATATCAGCAATCGATTTATCGCTTGTGGAGAGCAGTGCTTGAGCTCGGGCAACCCGAAAGCGCTGTAAATAAGTGTGAAAGGTCTGGCCGGTAACCTTCTTGAAGAATCTCATAAATTGGACTTTGCTCATTGCGCAAAGGCGGGCCGCCGTGGCGGCGTGGATAAGCTGCCCGTAGTTCTGGTCGATGAACTGAAAAAGTGGACCCAGGCGCTCGAGATCCTGTTGCCGGCGTTTCATCGCGTCGTGCATTCCAACGTGTGCATCGTAGTGTTGAAGCAACAGCAGAAGCAGCATCCTCAGGTACGTCTTGACCGCCAGCCGCGCCACATCGTTACGTGGAGGAAGTTCTCGATGAATTCTAAGCATTAGCTTCAGCGCTTCGTCCGGGACGCCGGTGGAGCGAGAAACCACATTCGGAAACTCGGCTTCCTGGCAGAAGAATGGCGCGAGAAACCGCTCCTCTTCTCCTCCTGCACCGCCCGTTAACATCCCGGATTGGAAATGCAGAAACGGAAGCATGAGCTTGGTGCCTGGGCGGCAGGCAATCTGGTGATAGAGGTTAGGCCCCAAGACCACCAAGTTGCCTTTGCTGATAGGAAGGCGGCGTTCCTGGATCTGGACTAGCCCCTGGCCCTGATAGACGTAGATCACCTCGAACGAGTCGTGGCGGTTCATGCGCACGTTGTGATGGGGATCGTGTACATCGAAACCGATCTCGATCGGCAAAGCAGGATCGAAGTGACAGGCGTAAACCCCCTCTGCATTAATGACGGGAGTGCTGGTGAGATCCGCGTTCGTCCAGAGCGAGCGGCTTAGTCGCACAAGCACACCTCATTCGTCCCATTTGCTGGGCGTGATCAGAATTTAGTATGATCTGTGCCGGTTTGCAAGCGTTGCCTGATCTCGCGCGCGAGGGCGGGATGAGCGTCTTACGATTCGAATGCAGGGCTTGCTTCAGTGCAGACTTAAAAGATTCTTAACTGACCGCGGTCAGCAGCACCTCGGCGTGGAAGTCACGCCGGGCGCGTCCGGCGAGGGGCCACGGCCGCAGCTTTTTTGACAAAGATTTGTACAGTTGTGATAGACGCCCGCAGCCAGCGAAGTACGATAGCATTCAGGCGGTTCCAAGTAACAACTTCGGGTCGAGCGGGATGCCGTGCCGCTCCCTGCCGCCCCGTTGGGATACGCCGATCAGAAGGAGGACGCCATGGCAGGCAACTTGGACCCACTTGAAGCACAAACTCCTGAGGCTGGGCGCCCGGCGCAACACACCGGGTTTTACGTTAAAGGAGCCGAATCTCTGGATTGGGGAATGAAGAATCGGCTGGCCAGGATCTTCAGCCCCAAAAGCCACAAGACTCTGATGATGGCGATCGACCACGGATACTTTGAGGGGCCGATCACGGGCCTGGAACAGGTCGACGTTAGCGTTGTACCGCTGCTTTCCCATGTTGACGCGCTGATGCTGACTCGGGGGATGCTCAGAACCAGCGTTCCTCCGTCGTTTCGGCAGAGTGTTGTTCTGCGCGCCAGCGCGGGGCCAAGCATCCTGAAGGAGCTTTCCAATGAGCATCTCGCGCTGGACATTCAAGAGGCGATACGGCTCAATGCGGCGGCGCTCGCGGTGGGAGCATTCGTCGGCTCCGAGTTCGAGACCCAGACCATTCTCAATCTGACCCGGATGGTGGACCTGGCCAGCCCCAACGGGATTCCGGTTCTGGCGGTCACCGCAACCGATGAGGGCGCGCCGCACGATGCCAAGTACTTCCGCATGGCCTGCCGGATCTGTGCGGAACTGGGCGCCCAATTCGTAAAGACCTACTACGTCGCCCAGGGCTTCGAAACGGTGACATCTTCCTGCCCTATCCCGGTCGTGATCGCCGGGGGAGGGAAAGTTCCCGAATTGGAAGCATTGACCATGGCGCATCGCGCTCTGGGTGAAGGAGCCGCGGGCGTCGACATGGGGCGGAACATCTTTCAGTCCGAAGCTCCGCTTGCATTCGTGCAGGCGCTTCGAGCTGTCGTGCATGACGGCGAGCCGCCTGCCAGTGCATACGAGCTATATTGCTCTTTGAAGGAAAGTCATACTCCTCAAGGCTGATTCAGCGGCCGCAAAGGGATCGCTGACCTGTCAGCACGTGTCGGCGTGCGAAACGCTAGGCAAATGAAACGAGGACAAAAATGCCTCGCTGGCTTAGTTACAGTCTGATTACGATTGCGCTGTTCGGCGTTTGGGGCTTTGTCTCAACCGTGATAACCAAGGAAGTGGATCCCGTTACGGTTCAGATCCTCTCGACCATTGGTCTTCTGCCGGTGGCATTTGTAGTGGCCTTCTCCCCCAACCTGCGGAAGGGGACGAGCTTTGGGTGGGGAATCTGGTGGGCCACGGTTACGGGCGTTTTGGGCGGAAGCGGAAATGTGGCCTTGTATAAAGCGCTGCAGCTAGGCGGAGAGGGATCGGTAGTTGTTCCGCTTACCGGAATGTACCCGTTGGTGACCGTCTTTCTGGCTCGATTCCTCCTCCACGAAAGGTTAAACCGGATTCAAAAGCTGGGAGTTGGGTTGGCCTTGGTTGCCATCTACCTTTTCAGTCCGCGGGAAAGCCTGAGTGCAGGCGTGAGTTGGAAGAGTGCGTTTTCGGTCTGGATGTTGTACGGACTGCTAGCTCTCGTGCTCTTCGGCACCGCCTGCATTACGATGAAGTTCGCCACGCGGCACATTTCCGATGAGCTCTCCACGATCTTCTACACCGTTGGTTATATTTTGCTGGCGTTTGTCATCGTGGCTGCGACAGCGGTTGACTGGCATGTCTCACCGAAAAACTGGGGGCTTGGGATTCTGGTCGGCCTTTTGATGGCCGCTGCGACACTGACTCTCTTCGTTGCCTACCGTTGGGGTAAGGCCTCGATTGTTACGCCACTCACCGCCCTCTACCCGTTAGTGACGGTCGTGCTGGCAGGACTGATTCTGAAAGAGCACTTCGACTTGGTCAAAGTTGTGGCGATCGCCGTGGCGCTGACGGCCGGTTTGGCTTTGAGCATCGAAGGGCGACCTGCGGAAGCAGTTCAAGCGGCGCCCAAAGCTGAGTTGCCCTCTAACTAAGGAAATGCGGACAAGGTCCACAGTAGGTTCTCTGCAGCCTCTAAGACTCGGTGGCGAGGCACTTACATTGGTACTGATGCTGGCGCTCCAAGCATCAGGGACCTCAAGCCAAGCAAGTGATGAATACTACCCTGCCGAAGAAGCTGCGGAACGCAGTTCGATTGTGTGGCCTCGCGTGGCGGAATTGCGGGCAAAAGAGGCCGTGCTGGAGTGGCCGGACAAATCCGCGAAGGCGCTGAGCGTCGGAGACCGCTATCGTGAACTGGAACTGGTAGCTGTCATCCCCCAACCGGCGCCCATGGCAGTGCTGGAGCAGGATTTTCCCCGCTGGGGTATCCTGGCCTACGTAGGGACCAACGGAACGGTTGCCACATTAAGAAAAGCAATCGGTAGTTTGGACAAGCTTCCAAGCGCGAAAGCCTTTCCGCCTGAATACTTCGACCGTATCCTCAAGGCACGAGAGGATATGCTGGGGCAGCAGGTCCTCGCCCGTGGCGACGACCCTGACTACGAAGCCGTGGCAGCCCTGCTCCCACCTCTCCAAACTTACACGTTTCTAGGAACGAAGACATTCAGCCAAAAGATTATTGTATGGCCCGACGGACGGCTGGGCTTGGATGTGCATCACCATCAACTGGAGCATGTGCTCTTTGACCCGGCGGCCATTCTGCAAAAATCGAGCAGTGCGGTCACAGCCACCAAACAGGGATTAATTGGGACGTATCTACCGGTGGTTGATTACGGTTTTTCCGACGCCGGTATGCGATCGGGTTGGGAGGAAATCGCCTTTGCCGTCGGCGGCCGGGATCTTGAGACCTACGTTTGCCTGCGCTCGACAGACGGAAAACGATCCTATTGGCGATTGCCCGAAGTTCATCAACTGGAAAGTGGCACTCCATTTTACACCCGACTACTGAGCGTGCGCCAGGAATGGGAGCAGTTTCTGGCAAAAGGAGTTCAGTTCCAAGTGCCGGATTCTCGTGTGAGCGATGCAAGCAAGGCAGCGATTGTGCGTGCCTTGATCTCGGAGGCCGGAAACCAGCCGAAGTACGGCGTGGGTGTATACGGCGCAAAGGAACATGACACATTCCCGCCCACGACCATTCTGCTGAACTTGTGCCTGTTGGATTGGGGATTCAACGACGAGGCCAAGGCGCGATTGAGCTATTACCTCTCGCACTTCGTCAAGCGGGACGGAAGCTTCGATTACTACGGTCCGGCGATTTCGGAATATGGCCAGTTGTTGACGGTGGCAGCAAGGTACGTCCGGGTCACGGGGGACACGGCCTGGCTTCGAAAAAGCCTGCCGCCGCTGCGGCGGATTGTCCAATCGCTGCTGGCTCAGATCGGCGCGAGTCGGAAACAATACCCGCCCGAATCGCCTGACTACGGCTTACTCTGGGGATCCGCTGAGGCGGACACGCGGAAGGATAAGCGGTTCTATATTTCAGGCAATCTGTGGTGCTGGCGGGGGATCGAAGACATGGGCCGGTTGCTTACTGATGCCGGGCAAGCAAGTGGCGATGCTGGCCTTGGGAAACTCGGTGAGAAGTTGCTCGGCGAGGATGAAAAGTTCCGGGGGAACGTTTTGGCAGCACTGAATCGGGAATTTCAAAATGGTGCGGACCCTCCTTTCATGCCACCCATCGTTGGGATGAAGGAGCCCTTTGGCAACATGACGGAGGACGAGTTTGCGTCCTACACGAATTACCGGTATTGGCCGGAGATGTTATCCACCGGAATGTTGCCGGCGGAAATGAGGGATGCCGTCATCAATTACCGAACGGGCCACGGCGGAGAAGTCGCCGCCACAACCCGTCTGGAGGATGTGATGGATGACTGGCCTTACGCTCACTACGCGTGGGGCCTGCTGGAGGCTGACCAAGTGAGACATTACCTGCTCGGGTTCTTCGGTCACCTCGCCTACCATCTAACCCCGGGCACTTTCACGGCCTATGAATCGGTAGCGATAAAGGGCGATCGCAAGCGAGATAATGCCAGCGACTATTGCGTACCCGCGCAAGTGGTGGGGCCGCAGTTGTTGCGCTGGATGATTGCTTGGGAACCATGGGACAAGCAGGAACTTTGGCTGGCACGCGCCGTACCCAATGAATGGTACGCACATGGCTTTTCGGCCAGCCGCATCCCGACCCGCTGGGGACTCATAGACCTTCAAGTGACTCCTTCCGGCAAGGGGTTGACGGCGCAGGTCGAAATGGAATCTCCCCGGCCGGAATTGCAGGTCAACCTCCGCTTGCGCTCAACTGTCGTCGGCAAAGCACCCAAGCTGTCGGTCGAGGGAACAAAAGCGTGGAAATGGAATCCGCAACTGGAAGTAGTGGAGTTAAGTGGAGCCTGGAAACGCGTGACCATTTCGGTGGAAAACTAATCGGGGCGACAAATGACAAAGTGGAACAGAGTGCCATTTATTCTTGGAGTCGCGATACTACAATGCCTCATGCCGCCGACCGTCCGCGCGCAGGCCACAGGGCCGTTGCGGGTCTGCGCTCGCAACCCGCGTTACTTTACCGACGGATCGGGAAGAGCCATCTACTTGACGGCCACGCACACCTGGACAAACCTGCCGGACATCGGACTCACCGATCCTCCTCCGGCCTTTGACTTCGACGGATACCTGGATTTCCTCACAAAGCACCGCTACAACTACATCCGCCTCTGGAGGTGGGAGACACCGAAGGATATCGAGAAGGACGGAATCGTCAGGTACAGCGCGCCCCATCCGTGGAAGCGGACGGGGCCCGGAACGGCCTGGGACGGGAAGCCGAAGTTTGATCTCCACACACTCGACGGAGAGTACTTCGCTCGAATGCGCAAGCGCGTCGAGATGGCGCGCGATCGCGGCATGTATGTTTCGGTAATGCTCTTTGACGGATGGGAACTGCAGTTCTCCAATTGGACCGGGCACCCATTCAACCGCGAAAACAACATCAACGGGATCAACGGGGATACGGACGGAGACGGGCGCGGCACCGAAATTCAGACCTGGCCTCTCGCCCCTGCGGTGCAGGAAATTGAAGAAGCTTATGTGCGCAAGGCCATCGATACCGTCAACGATTTAGATAACGTTCTCTACGAAATCTCGAATGAGAGCGGGCCGTATTCCACGGACTGGCAATACGCGATGATCGAATACGTCAAGTCTTACGAAAGCGGCAAACCGAAGCAGCATCCGGTCGGCATGTCGTATCAGTACCCGCATGGCAGCAATAGCGCTCTGTTCAACAGCCCGGCCGACTGGATATCTCCCAATTCGGACAGCCGCACCGGCAAATACAATTACCGCAATAACCCACCACCCGCAGATGGAAAGAAAGTGATCCTTTCAGACACAGACCACCTTTGGGGCAATGGCGGCGACCGGCAGTGGGTCTGGAAGAGTTTCCTGCGTGGCTTGAATCCGCTGTATATGGACCCCTATGAAGACCCGCCGATCTGGGAGCGCCTGCTGCCCGATATCGAAGAGGTGCGTCGCAACCTGGGATACACGCGGGTTTTCGCCGACCGCATGGATTTGACAGCTATGACCCCGCGCCTCGAGTTGGCCTCCACAGGTTATTGCCTTGCGGCGCCAGGAAGTGAGTACATCGTCTACCAACCGGACTCAGGTGAGTTCACCGTGGAACTGGCTGCGGGAACGTACAGTTATGAGTGGTTCAATCCCGTTACAGGAGCCCGAACTGCCGGCGGCGCGTTGGTGAGCGAGGGCGGATCCAAGTCCTTCAGCGCTCCCTTCGCCGGCGACGCGGTTCTGTACATCAAGGCGACTGGGGCTGCCACCCACACACCGTAAACGCAAGTATGAGACCAGCGCAAGCCGCATGGTCAGTGATGTTGAGAGCCTCCGTAGCGGTGTTTACGGCCCCTTGCCAGGTTTTGGGCGAGATAACAGTCTCCAGCGCGGAGTCTGGGCCTTCCTTGGCGCTGTCACTTTTGTGAAAAAAAAAGAAGCGATCATAGTAGACGAGCGCGAGTGAACGGAGTGATTGTGGAGACAGTTCAGGAATAAAGCCAGAGAATCGCTAGAGCCAGCGTATCGTGGAGGGATCAAAATGAGAGGCAGGAATGCAAGCCCCTTCGTGAACTTCACCTCGCATGCCCGCCATTTGTGGGAGAGAACTACCCGTGGCGAAGGTGTGCGACTTTCTTGGTGTATTCCCTTCCTCATGGGAAGCGTGATTCTGGCAGGTCTCCTGTTGCGGCCTCTCCCGGCCTTCGCGCAGGCCACGGCTGGGACGCTGCTCGGCCACGTGACAGACCCCACGGGGCTCGCGGTGCCCGACGTGACGGTCACCGCGCGCCAGACGCAAACGGGATACGCCCGGACTGTGACGACGAATGGCACCGGCGACTACCTGATGCTCTCCATGCCCATCGGAGCCTATGCCATCACCGCGGCAAAGGCGGGATTTTCGCAATTTGAGCAAACCGGAATTGAGCTCACGGTGGGCGCTGAGGTGCGGGTGGAGATTCCGCTGGCGGTGGGTTCCCTGTCGCAAAAGGTGGAAGTCAAGGCGGAAGCCGCTATGGTCAATACCGTATCGGGCCAAGTCAGCGGACTGGTGGACTCGGCACGCATCGTCGAGCTTCCGTTGTCCGGCCGGAACGTGCTGGCTCTCACCGCGCTGCAACCAGGCGTCTCGGACGTGAATGCACCACAAACCTTCGCCCGCCTGGAAGATGCCGGAACGATGAATATCGGCGGTGGCCGCACCAATGAGTATGCCGAATACGTGGATGGCGCCATCTCCATGTCACCGCTATTCGGGTATGGGCTCAATCTTCCCCCTCCCGATTCCGTGGCGGAATTCCGCATGCTCCTGAATTCGTACGCGGCAGAATACGGCCGCACCAGCGGCGGCAGCGTCAACGCGGTGACGAAGTCGGGGACCAATCAGATTCACGGCACGGCTTACGAATTCGTCCGCAACGACGCCTTCAACGCACGCACCTTCTTTGCTCCCTCCGTAACGCCCTCGAGGCAGAACCAGTTCGGGGCTTCGGCCGGATACTATGTGCCCCTGCCTCGAGGCAAGCGGCTCTACCTTTTCGGGAACTACGAGGGGCTACGAGTTCGGACGGCCGGTGTGGCGACCTCAGCCTATTTGCCCACGTCCCAACAGGAAAGTGGAGTCTTTCCAGACACGATCATCGATCCCAACACCGGCCAGCCGTTTCCGAATAACACCATACCTCAGGCCCGGCTCAATCCGGTTTCCCTGGCCATCCTGGCAAAGATCCCCACGGCGCCTTGCACCAACTGCGCGTCGACCTTCTTCGGGGCCTCTCCGGACAACCTGGACGAAGAATTCATTCGCGGCGACCTCGACATCAATGCCAAGAACCGCCTGTCGGTGACCGTCTTCAACTGGAAAAACACCAATACCTCCGCCTTCTCGCGGAGCACGAATGTGCCGGGATGGAACCCGGGGTTTCAAAACCTCCACATCTTGAATCCGACCATCGCGCTGACCACAACCTTCAGCCCCACGCTCTTGAACGAATTCCATGCCGGCACTGTCCCTGCGAATGAGCCTTTTGGCAACTTCAATCACTTCGACCTGCATTCGCTCGGCTCCGCGTTCCCGTCTGTGAAAACTCCGCCCTGGGTTATCGTGGGCAACGAATTCAGTCTTGAACCTGACGTCGATGGCTTTCAGGAGGACCGCGACGCATGGTTCACCGATAGCCTGGCATGGATCAGAGGACATCACACTTTCAAGACTGGCTTCCAGTTTTGGCGGCAACGCATGAGGTTTACCTGCAACTGGCTGACGGCCTCCCAGAGCCTTTTTGACGGGAGTATTACCGGTGATCCTGTTGCTGATTTTCTGCTCGGCAGCCCGGCGCTTTTTACGGTTCTCGAGCCCGACACCCTGGATGACGGGGAGAGCACGGTGGCGGGCGCGTTTGCACAGGACGATTACAAGGTGTCGTCCCACCTCACGTTGAATCTCGGCGTCCGTTGGGACCTGCAAACGCCGTGGGTCTCTCCTCAGAATTCGTTCGGCACTTTTCTTCCCGGCCGCCAGTCGAAGGTTTTCCCTGACGCCCCGCCGGATTTCGTCTATCCCGGCGATTCCGGAATTCCGCGTGGGTTAACGCCCACCCGGTGGACCCATTTCAGCCCCCGTGTGGCGTTCGCCTATAGTCCATCTGAAAAAACGGTAGTTCGGAGTGGGTTTGGTGTGTTCTTCGGCACGCTCATCCAGGACTCGGGGACCGTTATTGAGTCGCCGCCCTTCACGGTCTATTCGGCCTTCGCTGACCCACCGGGAGGGTTAAGCAACCCTTTGTTGGACGAGCCCTCCACCTTCCCGAACTCGTCGAGCTTCGTTCTGCCCATTTCGACTTTCTTCAAGGACTGGCATCAGACTCAGCCCTACAGCATGCAGTACAACTTCACCGTGGAACGGCAGTTCAGCACGAACTGGTCGGCGCAGGCCGGATACGTGGGACGCCAAGGGCGGCATCTCTTCAGCCAAATCGAAGCCAACCCCGCGATTCCGGGACCCGGCGCAACCATCGATAATGAACAGGAACGGCGTCCCTACAACCCCGACTACGCCAGCATGATTCGCGGCACGACGGATGGCAACTCGTATTACAACAGCCTCCAGACCAAGGTAGAACACCGCATGGCCCACGGATTTACGATTTTGGCAGCCTATACCTTTTCGAAGAGCATGGACACCAACTCCTGTATCTCGGAATGGTGCGGCGTCTCCAATCCTTTTGACCCTCATTTCGATCGCGGCCTTTCGGATTTCGATCGCCGCCATGTTTTCTCTCTCTCCTTCGTTTCCTACCTGCCTCAGGTGCACGGCTCGTCGGCCGCCTTGCGCAAATTCACCAACGGGTGGGAATTCACGGGAATCGCCAGTTACAAGACGGGTGTGCCCTACAACATTACTACCGGGCAAGACACGCAGATGACCGGGGTGGGATACGAGACGTTCGGCACGGCGCGGCCGCAATTGGTGGGCAATCCCTACGTTTCCCACGCTAACAAGAGCCAGTATCTCGAGGAATACTTCAACCCAAACGCTTTTGCCCTGCCCTGCCCGGTGGCCTTGGTCGCGGGCAGTTGCCCCGAGCCCGCTCTTGGAAACTTTGGCCGCAACGTGTTGATCGGCCCCGGCTATGCGGACTGGGATCTGGGTCTGTTCAAGGATACCAACATTACGGAGCGGACCAAGATACAATTTCGCTCGGAGTTCTTCAACGTTTTCAACCGCGCCAATTTCAGTAACCCCGACTCCTATATGCCGGATTCAACTTTCGGCGTGATCAGCAGTGCGGGTCCCGGCCGAACCATTCAGCTCAGCCTCAAGGTGATTTTCTAGCGGATGAGACTGGAATGGCGACGAGGCTGCGAAGTAAACACGATCCTCATGGGGGCTTTGTAGGGGTAGCCCTCGTGGTTACCCTGGGGCGGTCACAAGGGCCGCCCCCGCAACTCGAGTCTTTCACACCTAGGCCGGCGCCGCTCGTTGCGGTTCGACGCATATCCCTAACGCGAAACGGGAGTTCCCAATTATGAAGCGTGCAATCATCGTCGCAGTAGCATCGATGGCAGCCGGCGTGCTCGTACTCTCTGACCTTGGCGCCGCACCCCGGGGTGCGAACCCGCCCGGCAGTAAGACGCTCTCCATCTATTCCGCCAACCCCGCTTATTTCGAGTCCCCGGACGGCAAACCCGTGGTAATGATCGGTGACTACGAAGCTAGTCCAATCTGTCCCACGGGCGTTCCCATGGACCCCAATTATGATTACAGGATTTTCTTCGATACGCTCAAAGACAACGGGTTGAACTTTGCTAAGGTCTGGATCTTTTACGGAGTCGAAGCCGAATACGACAGCGAAACGCCCTTTGACGACTATCATCGATTCAACCTCCTGCCCTACCTGCGCACCGGCCCAGGGCTTGCCAACGACGGGAGGCCCAAATACGATCTGAGCCAGTTCAACCCCTACTACTTCGAGCGGATGGCGGCGGCCTGCGCCGCGGCGCGCGCGCGCGGCATCTACGTGCATCTGGTCCTCATCGATGGCTGGATCTTCAGAGTCCCGGCGCTCTGGAAATTCCACGCCTACAACGTTGACAATAACGTTAACCACGTGGATGGCGATCCCAAAAGGACGAGCATGAGTACGGATCCGGAACAGGGATCATGCTCGCTGGGCAACGATCAGGTGCTGGAAGTGGAGAAGGCTTATCTGCGGCGGATTGTGGACGCCGTCAACGACTTTGATAACGTGCTTTTCGAGGTCTCGAACGAAAACTATTACAACCTTGAGTGGGAGCTCAGTATCGCAAAGTTTGTCCACGACTATGAGAAGAGCAAACCGCGGCAACATCTCGTGATGCCTTTGGATCTACCGGATCACGATTACGGAGGCGTGACGTATGGCGCCGAGGCAAAGAACGACCACACAAAATCCTGGAAGACCTGGGACCTGACGCAGCTCCATGCTAAGCTGCTCGCCGCGCGCAGCCTGAAGCAACCCTTGATCTACGACACAGACGGCATTGAGAGCGACGACAACCCTGTCCAACGCAAGGGCTTTTGGACGGCCTTCGTGAGCGGCGGGCATGTGAACTACACGGACTACAGCTTTCAGCCTGAGATTGGCGGCGACGAACGAGGGTTGCGGCGCGCGGAATTGCGGCGGCAACTCGGGCATCTCGCATCCTTCACGCGGCAGGTTGCCTTCTGGGAAATGCATCCCGCCGACATAGTGCGCTCGGGCGATGCGTACGCCTTAGCCAGCCGGCGCGAGGCCGTGGTCTATCTGCCCAGCGGCGGCAACGTGGATGTGAACCTGGAGGGGATGCCGAGCAGCTTGCGCGCAAAGTGGTACAATCCGCGCAATGGGCTTTTGAGCCAGCCGGGTACGGTCCCAGGTGGGAGAACCCAAAGCTTTGAGGCGCCTGACCGCCACGATTGGGTGCTCTACCTTCAAAGCGAGGAGGCTGCTCCGTGACCGCTCTCGAAAACACTATACGATCAGAACGGGCCTTTGACGCCTATCGTCAATCGATCGGTCGGCGGCGCTGTGAGTTGACGACTCCTGCGCTCATCCTCGACCTGGAGCTACTTCGAAAGAACATTCAGACCATGGCGGAGTGGAGCAAGTCGCACGCCCATGTCCGCCCGCATACCAAGATCCACAAGTGCGTAGAAATTGCGCGCTTGCAGGTAGCAGCAGGTGCGGTGGGGCTCACCACGGCGACGGTTTGGGAAGCCCTGGTGATAGCTCGGGCGGGCCTCGATAACATCCTGATTGCGAACGAACTCATGGGGGAGGAAAAACTCCGGCTGCTGGCTGAGGCGGCCCGCAAGACCCATTTCATTGTGGCGGTTGACAGCCGGGTGGGCGCCGAAGCGCTCTCGAACGCCGCCATGGCGGCGGGAGCGAAAATCGGAGTGCTGCTCGACATAGACGTGGGTTTGCGCCGGGGTGGCGTCCGCACTCAGGGGGAAGCGTGTGCTCTCGCCTCGGAACTCGTCCGGCTGCCCGGCATCGTGTTTCGCGGAGTAATGGGTTACGAGGGGCATGTGGTGGAAGAGCCCATTCGCGACGTACGTGCTCGCTTGGCAGCCGAAGCGATGGAGCGGCTCATCGCCTGCGTTGATCTACTTGAAAACGCTGGATTCAAGATCGAAATCGTCTCTGCCGGCGGCACGAACACCTACGACATGACGGGCGCGAACCCGCGCGTCACTGAGCTTCAGGCGGGCTCCTATGTGTTCATGGATACCACTTACGGGCCCATTACTCCGGCCTTCAAGCCAGCGCTCAGCATCCTCGGCACGGTCATCAGCCGGAACGAAAAGACCGCCCTGCTGGATTGCGGCACTAAAGTTCTGGCGATGGATCTTGGGAAGCCGGCGCTGATGAAACCGTGCGCCAAGATCCGGGCCGTCCACGAAGAACATACCCTGCTCGACGTCGAGGACAACAGCCTGCTGCCTGTGGGCGAGCCGGTGGAAATGATCGTGGGGTATTGCGGCGGCACCGTCAACGCGAACGACGTTTATTACGTTGTGGAAGGCGGCGAAGTGGTCGATGTCTGGCCGATCCTGGCGCGCGGCCCTGGCCGCAGCCTGGCCGGATAGGTCAAGCCTATCAAAACGAGAATCGCATGAACAACGCAAGCTTCGATCCGGAGAAGCTGACGACCTACGAGTTGTGGTACGGGCGGAACGAACCGCCGCCACTCCGCACCTGCCTTCGTGCCGGGCCGCTTGAAGCCATGTGGGAAGCAGGAGACCTTCGGGGCGTGCGCCTGCAAGGTCTAGAAATCCTGCGCCGGGTGTACGTGTCAGTGCGTGATGAGAACTGGGACACCATCCCTGCCTGCATGACCAATCTTTCCGTGAGCACCGAATCGGACCGCTTTCGGATTTCGTTCGACGCCACCAATTCCTCCCGCGCGCTTCAGCTTCAGTGGCACGCCACGTTTACTGGCGAGCCCGATGGTACCATAACCCTTGCCATGGAGGGTCAAGCGACCCTCGATTTTTCTTACTGCCGCATCGGATTTTGTCTCCTGCACCCGCTGACTGAATACTGCGGCCAACCCTTCATCGGGAATGGCCCGGCCGGCCCGGTGAGCGGGCACCTGCCCACGCTGATCGCTCCGCAACGCTACGAAGGCGGCTTCTACTTGCCCTTGTTCCCGTCTGTTTCGAACCTGGGCGTCTGTCTGAAGAGCGGGATCGAGGCAAAGTTCGAATTCGAGGGCGACCTGTTCGAAATGGAGGATCAGCGCAACTGGACGGATGGCTCCTTCAAGACCTATTGCACTCCGCTCTCCCTCGGATACCCTTTTCAGGCGCATGCTGGACAGTCGTTCAAACAAAAGGTGACGCTCAGGGTGCAGGGTGGGCCGAGCCAGGAACACACCAGGAGTGCCGATGTTCGACTCGAGGTCGGCTCTTCGCTGCGGCGCGCGCTGCCGCAAATTGGGCTCGGCATTGCCTCACATGGTGAGAATCTCTCCTCGCAAGACGCGGATTTGCTCGCGCGGCTGCGCCTCGATCATTTGCGTGCTGACCTGCATCTCGAGAAAAGCGGCGCGGAGCAAGAGTTGGCCCGCGCCGTCGGCGAGTGCAGCTTACTGAAGTGCGGCTTGGAGTTGGCGCTCTTCCTGACCAACAACGCGGATCAGGAGCTTCACAGTCTTGTGTCGCGGTTGCCGCTCCCGGTGCCAGTCACGCGCGTCCTGGTCTTCCATGAGCAAGAGCCGACCACCTCCTCGACCTGGGTCAAGATGGCACGGGAGGCTTTGGCTCCGCGCCTCCCACAGGTTCCGATCGGCGGTGGCACAAACCTCTATTTCGCAGAGCTCAACCGTTTCCGGCCAGACCTCTCCGCCCTCGATGCCGTCGCCTTTTCAATCAACCCGCAGGTGCACGCTTTCGATGAAACGTCGCTGGTAGAGAACCTGGAAGGCCAGGCCGACACGGTGGGCACCGCGCGGTCATTCTGCGGGAGCCTCCCCATTGTTGTCAGCCCTGTGACTCTCAAGCCGCGCTTCAATCCTGACGCAGCAGGGCCGGAACCGCCGCCGCTGCCGGGCGAACTGCCCAGCGCCGTAGACGCTCGCCAGATGTCGCTGTTCGCAGCAGCCTGGACGCTCGGCAGCTTAAAACAGCTCGCTGAATCGGGCGCCGCCTCGCTCACCTTCTACGAGACGACGGGTTGGCGCGGGGTGAAGGAAACCCAGCAAGGGTGCCCGCTTCCTGAGGTGTTCCGTTCAGTTCGGGGCATGGTCTTCCCCGTGTATCAAGTTTTCGCGGACCTTGCAGACCTTAAGGACGGGGAGCTAGTGGCATGCAGTTCTTCCGGATCGCTCAAAATCCAAGCGCTCGCTGTGCGGAGAGGCGAAGGCCTTCACCTCCTGATTGCGAACCTCACCGCCCAAGTGAAGGAGTGCACCGTGTCACCCGTCGGCGGTCGTTACATGTTCGCGAGGACCCTGGACACACTCACAGCACCGCTCGCCATGAGGAGTCCCGATGAATTTCGATCGGAAGCAAATCGCCTTAAGATTCCCATTCGTGATTCGACGCTGAGCCTCACGTTGCAGCCGTATAGCGTGGTGAAGATCGACCCCGCATCCGTAACATTCTGAGAAAAGGGATTACGAGCATAAATGAGACGTTTACTGGGCATCGACCTCGGAACCACTTCGTTCAAGGCGGTGGTCTATGATGGGCACGGCAACTGTCTCGCCAGTTCGCAGATCGCGACACCTGATGAGCAAACGACTGTCAACGGATTCCGGGTCACAGTGTGGCGGGCCGAGAGTCTCTGGAACGTCATGTGCTCTCTGATTCGCGAGGCGATCCGCCAGTTGCCCGACTCGCGAATCGACGCCTTGGCAATCGCCGAGCTGGGGTTGGTTGGATACCCCATGGATAGCGCCGGGAATCCACTTTACGCCGGGGTGACCTGGATAGATCCCTCCGCGCCACCCTCCTCGGCGTTCCGGGGCTGCGCCATTGAGGATGCTGCATTATTCAGCGTGACGGGCAATCACCTGAGTCCCATTTATCCGCCCGCGTGGATCACATGGATGTCAGAATCTGAGCCGGGCTACGCTGGCGGCATGACCTGCTGGCTGAATGTCGGCGATTATGCTGCTTACAAACTCTGCGGCGAGATGGCGCTCGACTACTCGATGGCGTCGCAGACGACCATATTCGAGCAAAGCAGCTTGAGCTATCGACGCGATTTACTTCGTGCTTTCAAGCTTGCCGAGAACGTCTTTCCTTCCCCGCGTCCCTCAGGCACGTTGCTTGGTCGGGTACTGCCGGAGGCCGCGGCTGCAACCGGACTTGCTGCCGACGTGCCTGTGATTCTTGGCGGCGCCGACTTCATCACGGGCGCCTACGCGGCGGGGTTCCTCGATTCCGGCGATGCAGCCATACTCACCGGCACGTGGGAGAACGTGATCGTTTGCTCGGATCGGCCGGAATTGGGCGCCAAGCTTTTTGAGTGCGGGGCGATCTGCGATGCCCACGTCGCGCCTGACCGGTGGTCGATTCGTATCGAGAACCTGTCGGGCGAGGTGACGGAGTGGTACAGGACGAAGATTCGTCCCCACGGCCTGGCGGAGCCGGAGGGCGCTGAAACGAGTTGGTCCCGCCTGATCGAAGAGGCGGAAACCGCTCCTCCAGGCAGTTCCGGCGTGGTCTTCATGCCCCACGTGTTCGGCAGCTACGGCCCTCGCCACGACCCGCTGGCACGCGGGGCGTTCATTGGCCTGTCAGGCGACTGCACCTGCCGGGAACTGACCCGCGCGCTGTTCGAAGGATTGAGCTTCCAGACTCGACATGCGCTAGAGGCTTTGACAGCGGGGATTGGCAAGGCCCCCCGCCGCGTCGTCGCCATGGGCGGCGGCACGAAGAACCGGTTCTGGGTGCAGAACAAGGCGGACATTCTCGGGTGCCCGCTCGAGGTTGTGACCACGCCCGACGTCACTCCACGCGGGGCCGCGATGATCGCCGGCGTCGGCATCGGCGTATTCTCGGACTTCCGCGATGCTCTCCGGCAATTTGGGGGAGCCGTCACAACGGTCACCCCGAACCGCCGTCTTACCGAGTTCTACGACCGAGTTTACCGAGAGGTTTACTTGCCGCTCTGTAATCAGCTCGCTCCCTTTAACGCTCGCCTCGCGAATCTGCGACCGCCGCAGTTCGAGGCTGCGAGTTCGAACGCTGCGCTGAGCGGCACAGGAGGTGGCAGATGACCGACCTTGCTCTCCCGATTCCCATTTCCCAGGTGGCCCTGGTCGTTAACGACCTCGAGAAGTCGATGCGCGAGTATACTGAAACGATGGGCTGGGGACCCTGGAACATCTATGAGTACAAACCTCCGCGCATTCACGATATTGTGGTGCGGGGCAAGCCGCAGGAATTCACTTGGATCGGGGCGGAGACTCCTGTGGGAGCCACCTACGTCGAACTCCTTCAGCCGCTCGAGGGACCCAGCATTTTCCGGGAATTCATCGACCGGCGCGGCGAAGGCCTCCATCACATCGGTTATTGGGCGAAGACGATGGCAGAGGCGGACAAGATCCGCGACATGTTCTCCGCGCGGGGCGCGCCGTTGTTGATGAGCGCCTGGATTGATCGCGTCTTCTTCTACTACATTGACACGTCGCCTATGATTATCGAGGTCTGGACGGGCGACCTTGATTCTCTCGTGGCAAGCCGAGTTTATCCGTGAGGAGGCTTTCCCCTGGAGCGCCGGCGAGCAGCCCGCGCTCGATCCGGTTGAACGGAAGGTCCGATGAAGCTTGGTTTTTTAATCCTGGCAGGCGTTCTGGCAGCAGCAAGCCTGCCGGGGCAATCTTCTGACGAATTAAAGCAGAAGGGAATCAAGGCTTTTCAGGCCGGCCAATTCGCCGCGGCGGAGGAAGCGTTCAGGCTCCTCGTTCAGCGAGATCCCTCGGGAGAAAACTACTCCTACGAAGCGGTAACCGAGCTGCGCGCCGGAGAGATCCCAGCAGCGATCACCCATTTCGAGCGGGCCATCGAGTTGGGATATGCGCCCGGAAGCGTCCACTATAATCTCGGTCTTGCCTACCTCAGGCTGGAGAAGTCTCGCGAGGGCATTCGCGAATTGAAGCTGGCTGCCACACAGGAACCGGGGAACGGTGAGGTCGAGTATTCTCTGGGAGTGGCCCTCCTGGAGACCGGCCAGGCTGGATCCGCCCTCCCCTACCTTCGCAATTCTCTTCGACGCTCACCTGGTGACCCTGCTATTCGGGCCAACTGCGTGCGCGCAGAATTCGAATCCGGAGATGCGGAGGCCGCGATCGAGGACATTGATAAGGCCGTCGCTGCTCTGCCGAAGAACGCAGCCCTCGAAGTGGCTCTGACGCAACTCTGCCTCGCCCACCGGCAAGGACAGAAGGCCCTGACACTTCTCGAGAGCGCCGACCATCTTGCCCCTAATGAGCCTGAGATCAGATTCTTGTTTGCGCGTGCCAACGTCCTTCTTGAAAGGCCCACTAAGGTGTTCGACATGCTGAAGAGCGTCTCACCGGGGACCGGCGCGCCCGGGGAGTGGTCTCATCTAATGGCTCAGGCCCTGGCGCAAGCCGGCGATTTAAAGGAGGCTAGGACCCAGGTCGAATCTGCCATCCAAGCGGACCCCAAAAACACGGCCTACCAGTTAACTTCGGCATGGATTGATCAATTGGACCTGCGATATACGCAATCCATCGCAACCCTCGAGCGTGCCCGCGAACTGGAGCCGAAACGCGCACTGATTCCCTACCGCATCGCGATTGGCTATTACTACACGCAACGATTCGATAGGGCTGCGGAAGAGTGTGAAGCGGCCGTCAATTTAGCTCCGTCGTACGATCCCGCCTACTTCCTGATGGGAATCTCAAAGCTCGAGACACACGATCTGGAAGGCGCGCAGGCGGCATTGCAGCGAGCGGTGGAATTGAAGAGCACCTCGCCCCTTTATCATTACGAGTGGGGTGAGACGTTGTTCAAGGGCGGGCGGGTTGAAGAAGGCAAGCGCGAGTTCTCTCGAGCGGTGGAGTTAGACCCGAAATTTGCCGGCGCTTATTACTGGCGGGGGCGAGCGCTCAAGCAAGAGGGCGACCTGACTGCGGCGATCCGCGATCTCGAGGCCGCCGTGGCCATCGACCCGGGCCTTACCCTGGCCTACCACGAGTTATGGCAGCTCTACAAGAGCACCGGACAGCCAGAGAAGGCGAATGCGGCTCTGGCCCAGGGTGAACAGCTCAGGCTCAAGATTCGCGACGAGCAGGAAGAGATCCTGCGGATGGCCCTGCTGGCTCCTGATTAGGAGCTACAGCGTGGCTCGCTGAGGCGCGCACAAATGACGTAGGAGATCCAACCATGAAACGACCGCAGAGTAGCGCAGGCACGATGGTGGCAGTCTGCACCATCTGCTCTCTGCTCACGACGGCGATTGGAAAAGCGCAATCGCCCAGCGCTTCGCCCCGGCTCTCCGTGAGCGCGAACCACCGGTATTTGGTCGATCAGAACCATGTTCCGTATCTTTTGCAGGGTGATGCAGCCTGGTCCTTGATCGTTGCGATGAACAACTCCGAAGTGGAGCTGTACCTTCAAAACCGGAAAGAGAAGGGATTCAATACCGTTGTAGTGGAGCTCATTGAACACCGCTACGCAAAGACGCCGCCGCTCAACGAGGCCGGAGACGCCCCATTTACTACACCGGGTGACTTCTCTACGCCCAACGAAAAGTATTTTGCTCATGCCGATTGGGTAATTCGCAAGGCCGGTGAGTACGGCATGCAAGTACTCCTGGCCCCCTTCTGGCTGGGCTATGTTGGCAGCGAAGAGGGATGGATTAAGGAGATCCTGAAGATCGAGCCCGAAAGGTGCCTTGCCTATGGGCGCTACCTAGGAAAGCGATACGCAGAATTCGCCAATATAATCTGGCTCATGGGAGGAGATCGTAATCCCGAAGCCGCTCTCGAAAAAGTGAATCTGGTTGCATTAGGCATTCGGGAGTTCGATCACCGACATCTGTTCACGGCCCATTGCGACCCCGAGCATTCCGCTCTGGACCGGTATGCCGAAGGCGGATGGCTTGACTTTAATACGACCTACACCTACGAAATCGTACACCAGAAGCTGCTCGCGGATTACAACCGCAATCCTGTTTGGCCCACCATCCTCCTCGAGTCCTCTTACGAGGGCGAGCACAATTCTTCCGAAGTTCAGATTCGAAGGCAGGCGTATTGGTCTGTACTGTGCGGTGGGTTCGGCCACGTCTTCGGCAATAACCCCGTCTGGCACTTCAATGGCCCAAGCCTCTTTCCGATCGACATGACCTGGCAGCGGGCGATGGATCTCCCCGGCTCAGTAGGCATGATGCACTGGGGCAGACTCTTCCGCTCGCGCCCGTGGTATGAGTTGGTTCCAGATCAAAAGCACGAGGTGGTCACCGGAGGTTTGGGGGAGTTTCGGGGCCTCGACTACCTTGCGGCAGGCCGGACGCGGGACGGCAGTACTGTGATTGCCTACATGCCCACACGCAGAGCCATCACCGTCGATTTGAGCAAGGTTTCCGGAAACCGGGCGCGCGGCTGGTGGTTTGATCCCCGTACGGGGAAAGCCACCCCGGCCGGTGACTTCCCCACCAAGAGCACTCGAGAACTCACTCCGCCTGAGGAGGGAGATTGGGTCCTCGTGTTGGACGACGAGTCTCGGAATCGTTTGCCTCCGGGGCAGGGCGACTAGGCGCGATGTTGGCAAGAAGGCCCAGCGTACCTGCGTCTACGCAATGAGGCTGCTCGCTTTGACGGCAACTCACTTTCCTCAGCTTTGGTCTTGACCCCGGCCAAGTACTGGCGCCGAACGGGGCATGTTCGAAGCATGTCCAGGAGAGGATCTTATGTTTGACATGCCCAAGCTCCAATCTCTGGCCAACGCCGGCGAGGTCGTCACCAGCTTTCCTCGCGAGTGCTACGTCTCGCGCGAATGGTTCGAGCGTGAGATGGAGCAAGTGTTTTCCCGGCACTGGCTCTATGCAGGCCACGAGAGCGAGATACCTCACACCGGAGATTTCTTCTTGCGTGAGGTCGGCGACGATAGCATTGTGGTGACCCGCGATGGCAACGGCCTCCATGCTCTGTTCAACGTCTGCCGGCATCGTGGCGCACGTCTGTGTCAACAAGCGAAAGGAAACACGCGACGCTTGGTCTGCCCCTACCACCGCTGGACGTACGCTCTTGACGGCCAGTTGTTGGGCGCGCCTGCCATGCCCGACACATTCGAACCGGCCGGCTTCCCACTGTTCACGGCGCACGTCCGCTCCTGGGACGGTTTGGTGTTCATCAATCTCGACGAACATGAAGCAGAGCTGCTCGACCAAATACTTGAGCCGGCAAAAGGACCTTTCGCACGGTTTGATATTGGGGGTTGCAAGGTCGCGCACGCCTTTACCTACACCGTCGCAGCAAATTGGAAAATCGTCCTCGAGAACTTCGTGGAGTGCTACCACTGTCCCAGCGCTCACCCGGAGTTCTGCCGTACTTTCGATCTGAGCCGGAATCCGGGCGGCCTGCTCAGCTCCCCGGCCCACCCCAAGATGCTGTTGGATCTTGGCGAGTTCCTCATAAAACCTGGGGCAAAGTCCAACACTTTGACAGGACAAACGGTCTGTCGAAGGCTGATGGGGACCCTAACGGAAGGCGACTTGCCCGCTGCCGTGGCATTAACCTTCCGCCCCACGACGAGCGTGATCGTCTTTGGTGACTATGGAATCGTGCATGACTTCCAAGCCGTCTCTCCCGCCGAAACGCGAGTTCGTTGTCAGTGGCTGGTGAGCGGCCACGCCGAAGTGGAGCGCGACTACAACATTGAATCCCTTATCGCGCTCTGGGACGTCACCAACCGTCAGGACTGGGAGTTATGCGAAATGACTCAACAGGGCGTCCGCTCAAGGCGATACGTTCCCGGGCCTATCAGCCTTCAACAGGAACCTGCCCTGCAGGTACTTCGCGCCAGTTACTTCGCCATGATGGGAGAGTAAAATCGAAATGAGAAACCAACCGCGAGGTTCGAGCTCCGGCATAGGCTCGATCATCCTCTTTCTTGCCGCTTTCATGCTTAGACCAATCGTGGGGACCGGACAACAAGCGGCAAAGATCACGCAACTGCGTGACAGCGCCAACCGCAGGTACCTGATCGACCAGAACGGCACTCCATTCTTAATGGAGGGTGATGCGGCGTGGTCGCTCATTGTAGCTATGAGTGACGCAGAAGTGGAGCAATATTTGCGCAACCGACGAGCGAAGGGGTTCAACACGGTGCTCGTGGAGCTGATCGAACACCGCTTCGCACAGAAGCCGCCGTTCAACGAAGCGGGTGACACCCCTTTTGCTACTCCGGGCGATTTCTCCACGCCCAATGAGAAGTACTTCGCTCACGCCGACTGGGTCATCCGTAAGGCTGCCGAGTACGGCATGGTAGTCATGCTGGCGCCCATCTATCTCGGGTATATCGGCACCGACGAGGGATGGATCGAAGAGATCCGGAAGCTCGAGCCTGAGAAATGCCTTGCCTACGGGCGGTACTTAGGCAACCGCTACAAGGATTTTGACAACCTCATCTGGGTGATGGGGGGCGACCGCAATCCGGAGTTTGCGCTGGAGAAGGTGAACTTGATCGCCCTCGGGATCCGAGAATCCGACAAGCGCCACTTATTTACGGCGCACTGCCACCCGGAGAATTCCGCTGTCGACCGCTACGATAGTGGAGGCTGGCTCGACTTCAACACCACTTACACCTATCAGATTGTGCACCAGAAACTGCTGGGAGATTACAACCGCACTTACCCCTGGCCGTTCATTCTGATCGAGTCTTCATACGAAGGGGAACATAATGCTTCCGAAGTCCAGATTCGCAGGCAGGCGTACTGGTCGGTCCTGTGCGGCGGGTTTGGCCACGTCTTTGGCAATAATCCCATCTGGCACTTCAACGGGCCCACACTGTTTCCGACCAACTTGACCTGGCAGCTGTCGATGGACCTTCCCGGTTCGGTGGGCATGATGCACTGGGGAAGACTGTTTCGGTCACGGCCCTGGTTCGACCTGGTTCCGGACCAGAAGCACGAAGTCGTAACGGCAGGGCTGGGTGAGTTCCAGGGCCTCGACTATCTGGCGGCTGGCCGCACGCCCGACGGCGGCACGGTGATCGCCTATATGCCTAGCCAACGCACGATCACCGTGGACATGAGCAAGATATCCGGCGGCCAAGCCCACGCTTGGTGGTTCGATCCTCGTACCGGCAAGGCGCTCGCGGGCGGCGATTTTCCGACCCGCGGAATGCGCGAGCTTACTCCCCCGGCGCAGGGTGATTGGGTTCTGGTGCTGGACGACGCTTCACTGAACCGCCTGCCCCCGGGGAGCGGCTCCTAGACACGGGCGGCCCTTGCGCCCGGGGGGCAACCACAGGGGTTGCCCTTACATCTTCTCAGCTCGAGGACAGTCATGAAAGCTCCACTACGGGTATTGTCCGACGCCCAACTCCAGCAGGTCCACAACGCTTCGCTGAGGGTTCTAGCGGAAACCGGAATGAAGGTAGAGCACGACCAGGCGCGTGAGTTACTGCAAGCTGCCGGTGCGTGCGTTGATCACGACAACCAGAGGGTGCGATTCCCTCCCCCGTTAGTGGAAGAAAAGCTCAAGCTGGTGCCCCGCAAAGTCACCTACCACGGGCGCACGCCTGAATTTGACTTCACAGTGGAGGCGGGCGGAGAGATTTATTCGCGTGTGGCAGGTGGCGCCATCAATTACATCGACTTGAACACCGGGAAGAGCCATCGCGCTTGCCTGGCCGATTGGGTCGAATTCGCCTGTCTCGTAGATGCCCTGCCCAACATCCATTGTGTTGCCACTCTTCACTGCGGTGACGTCCCGGAAGCCACGGCCGATATTCACAGCATGCGCGTTATGCTCGAGCATCAACGCAAATGCATTATCCACAGCGCATTTACCGTCCAGATGCAGCCGTACCTACTGGAACTGGCTCTCGCCGTGCGCGGTAGCAGGCAGGCGTTAGCCGAGCGTCCCTTGTACCACCACATGCTCTGCCCGGTCTCGCCTCTCTTCCTCGATAAAGACAGCAGTGCTCAGCTCTTCCTGGCTTGCGATTATGGCATTCCAACGGATATCCCGATCATGCCGGTTTCCGGTTCCACGGCTCCCATCACCTTGGCGGGAACGCTCGTGCAAGCCAACGCTGAGTTCTTGGGCGCCATGACGCTTGCGCAAACTTACAAGCCCGGCCACGTCATGCCCTACTTTACAGACCCGGTGGTGGCCGATATGCGAACCAGCGCCCCGCTGTTTGGCGCTCCCGAGGTCGGTCTTTTGGTCGCCGCGATCGCCCAATTGGGCAGCGAACTTTATGGCCTGGCGCCACAGGGGATCGGCTTGGATAGCGACGGTTACGTTGTGGAGCAGAGTCTGTTTCAGAAAGCTCAGAATGCGGTTTTTCAGTGCATGGCCGGCGGCAAGCTGATCATCGGCGCCGGCGCCGTCGAGGCTTGCATGGCCCTTAGCCCCATGCAACTCATCATCGACGATGAAATCATGGCCATCGCCCGCCGGTGGGTAAGGGGCATCGAGGTCTCAGAAAGCAGCCTTGCGGTCGATGTTATTGGGAATGTCGGCCCGCGCGGCCAGTTTCTGAGTGAGGAGCACACGCTCAGCAATCTCCGCACGGGAGAGCTTATCACGACCGGTATTTTTGAGCGGGACCTCCGCGCTCAGTGGGAAGAGCGGGGATCGCGCAGCCTCGAACAGAAAGCGCGTGAGAAGGGAAAGGCGCTGTTGGCTAAACACACGGTGCCGCCACTGCCGATCGAGGTGCAGAGCGAATTGGCAGCCATAGTTGCGAGCGCCGACCGCGATTTGGCCGGGAAGAGTTAGGCATACGCAAATCTCAAAACATCTTAGGAGGTGCAGACCGTGCGCTTGAAGGGAAAAGTCGCGATTGTTACTGGTGCTGGGGCGGGGATCGGGGAGGCGATCGCTCGCCGCTATGCCCACGAGGGTGCGCGCGTCGTCATTGCGGAGATTGACGCTGCGCGGGGAAAAGCGAATGAGGATGCGATTCGGGAAAAGGACGGTGAGGCGATTTTTGTCGCCACCGATGTGGCATCGGAGGAACAGATCAAAGAAATGATCAACGTGACGCTGGCGCGTTACGGACGTATCGACGTCTTGGTGAACAATGCCGGCATCATCCTGGGACAACAAGAGGCTCGCGCCCACGAATTGACCAATGAAGCGTGGGACCGCACCATGGCTGTGAATTTGCGCGGCTATTGGCTGTGCTCGAAATATGTTATTCCCTCGATGCTCGCACAGGGACGCGGCTGCATCATCATGATCGCCTCGCCCTGCGGGATGCTTGGATTTACGCGCTTGGCCGCTTACAGCACCAGTAAAGGCGGAATCTTCGGCTTGATGCGCTCCATGGCCGCGGACTACGCTCCGGACCACATCCGTGTAAATGCCATCGTGCCGGGAACCATCGACACACCCATGAATGCGGAGGAGTTTCAGATTCCCGGAGCCAGGGAAAAGTGGGCCGCGGCCGCTCCGGCAGCACGGCTCGGAACCGGCAACGACGTCGCGGGGATGGCTTTGTTTCTGGCTTCTGACGATGCCGACTACTGCGTGGGAGGCGTCTATATGGTGGATGGGGGGCAGACGGCAATTTGATCTCTCGCGCCAGCCCGGGGCCAGACCATTTTCATCATCATCTGCGACTCCGGCAACCGCCGACGCAGGCGGCGGCTTGGTTAGACAGAGAGCCTCAATTGCCCGCAGGCCCTCCGGCGGCGCCGCTTACGTCCAGGTCAACGTCGTAATAGAGCGCGGACATTGGGAGCCCGGAGATGGGCTCGCGGTTGTCGGCTTTCACGACGGCGTGGTAGTGGCCCCTGCCAAGTCCCGCGACAGAAACCTTGTTGGAGAACGTCTGCGCCCTACCGCTTGGAGTCACCGTAACGGACAACCAAGAGGGAAGCCCCGGGCTCAGTGCCCAGAGCGGTAGTTCGCTGCTGCCGTTGTTCTTGACGGTAATCGCCTGTGTGAGCTTCTGAGCTGAATTGACCGAGGCGTGGAAAACCACCCGATACGAATCCGCCACAGTAATCGGCGGCAGGGGAAAGGAACTCGTCTTCGAGATGCGAAGCAGGGCCACATCATTGGGAGCCACGGTAACACGAATGCTTCCCGCGCGCGGCCCCGAGGTTTGCTGCGTCCACAGGTCGCGCACGTAGAGTGAGGCCGATTCCTCAAATCCCGCGTCGCCCGGGGTTACTTGCACCTGCGCCGGGGCCTCCCCGGGATTGAACACCAGCACGGCTTGACTGCCATCGAACAGCCGCTTGCCCGCCCAGATCTCCGCCGCGCCATCTTTACGCACGATCCGCGCCTGAATGCCCAAGGGGTCCTGGTTGATTCCGATCGCCTCGCGATTGGTGAGAATCTTGATGGTGGACTCGGTCATACTCCGCAGATCGTTTCCCGCAATGAGGGGCGAAGCCATCATGCACCATAGGCTGAACAAGCTTCGGTTCTGCACTTCACTCAAACCGCTCATTCCGGTGATCATCATGTCGGGGTCGTTCCAATGGCCGGGACCGGCCGATGCGGAGAGCTTTTGGTTGGCTTCGAGATTCTTCATCGCCGCGGTCCAACTGGCCTTCCCGGGCCCGCAGATGTCTTCGGTCGTCCGCCAAAGATGCCCGACCGATGCTGCCCACTTCCAAGGTTGTCCCTGGCCCCATGAACACAGGCTGAAAACGATAGGCCGCCCCGCCGCCAGTTGGGCATCGCGGAGTTTGGGATATGCCGTCTGCGGGGTCTGCCCGGTCGTGTTGCACCAGTCAACCTTGACGTAATCCGCGCGCCACTCCGCGAAGGCCTTCATATCCTCGAATTCATGGCCCTTGGTTCCCGGCATGGCCTTGCTGCACGTGTGGGTTCCGGCATCCGTATAAAGGGCGTATTTCAGCCCCTGCTGGTGGACGTAGTCGCCCAGGCCACGCAGGCCGCTGGGATAACGGGCTAGATTAGGAGTGAGCTTGCCGCTCGCGTCACGAGAAAAACAGATTCCCTCGTCCGGGCCGATGTAGGTGTAACCGGCCTCCTTCATACCGCTGCGGACCAGCGCTTCGACCGTCTCCTTGATCAGTTTCTCATTCTGTGGCTCCTGGCCGAACTCATTCCAGGGATACCAGCCCATGGGCGGAGTGAGTGCCAATCCGTCCCGATCCGAGCGGAGCTTCGCGGTTGGATCTTCCCCTCTGCCAAAGCCAACAAGCAGCAAGAGTCCCATTGAGACGGCGGTAACTATTCGAGCGAGTTTCGTCATAAGTCATCCCCTTTAGTGTGCTGTAACCTAAGTTGATCCTCCAAATCAGTCTGCTGAGGTCGCCAGTTTCGAGCCCCGGCAGGGGCGGCATAGGGTAGCCCAGGGCGTGAGACGCTGCGACAAAATCGAAACGGTTGTCATCCCGAGAGAGCGTGACAAAAAAATCACGCTCTCTCAGGATGACACCTTCCGAATTTCTTCACACTTTCTCACTTTCCTCGGAATCTGTTAGGCGCAGTTGCACAATGTTCTTGTAGCCTGAGGCGAAGGCAAGGGGCTTGTCATAGTTCCCCCACTGCAAGTCTGGGTAGCCCCACAGGTTGAGAATATGAAGGCGGACCGTGCCATCCTGCAAAACTTCTGCACGCACTGCCGCCGTGCCGCCGGACTCCGCCCTGACGCGCAACTCGGTTCCCCCAAGAACGCAAGACGCGCGCCAGATGTTCTCTTTCAGGCTGCGGAAATCGTTCGTGCCGCGGTCGCCACGGTCGTCAGGACCGAAGAGGAAAAAGTTCTTGGAGTCTTGTGACCACGGCTCCTGTGGAGCGCTACGGTAAGTTTCTGCCGGTCCGCTGGGATTTTTCATCGACATTCCCTGCGGGCGGCCAATGTGGTCCGGAGGATAAGCTGACCACAGGCCTTTCCGGTCCCAGGTGAGCCCGTCGATTGAACGGGAAAGCGTGAATGCGAGTCCCACCTCACTCATGCCCTTGCGCTGGCCGAGCAATTCGTAGTTGACGGTTATCAGCCCTTGGCCGTCAACCCGGATCTCGAATTCTGCCCCCAGATCATCGCCCCCTCCGCGCAGGGCCATGTAAGCTCCTGCGGTCTTGATGATCGCGGCCTCCGAGGTTGTCGAGTGAGTCAGGCTGGTCAACCACCAGGGAGGCAGTTCGAGCGATCCAAGGCTAACGACGGGTCCACTTTCGATGATCCGCTTGCCGCGATATGTCCCCTCCGCAATCAGTCCCGTGACTTTGTCGAAAACCAGAGTGAAGTCCGCACCCTGAACAGTAAGCGATTTTGTGGTCTCTGATAGGTTGGGCGCAGGGCCCTTTTCAGCCGGGAACGTTACCGGGCGCGCTCCGATTCTGAGGTTGAACTCGTCCACCAACATGCCGTACTTGTCGATGAACTTCAAATTGACAGACTCCCCCGATTTCCAATCGCGACCAGGAACACGAAGGACGCCTTCTTCGCCGGGAGCCACGTTCACTCCGGATGTTTCGCCGGAGTCTCGACCCACTGCCCAGACGATCTTGATTTCATGCAGATTGGTATGGCTAAACCAATTTTTGATAGGAATCGTGAGAGGTGTGCCTCCAGCAGGAACGTGACGAATGTCTTCGTCGAGGATGCGGACCGGCGAATAGGCCTTTTTGGTTAGCCAATACTCCGGCTTGGGCCTGCGCCATCCGTCTAAGATTCCCCATTCGCCGTAACCAACGGGTGATCCCGGCAGCATGAACACTTCGTCAAAGCCGGCCCAAATTGCTCCGCCCAGGCAGCCGTCGGCGGCATAACAGCTTTCCCAGAATCGCTTCAGACTGTGTCCCCAATAGTTTCTGACGCCCGGATCTCGCTGCAGTGTCTCGACGTTGTAGCAGGAGATGTGCGCGTACTCGTCATTAAGTTTCGGGAATTCCTTGCTCGACAGATCCGCACCCACCTCAGGATAGTGGTAGCTGAAGATGTCGTAGCAATCCGTACCCTTCGGGACACTCTGGGGGTAACTGAAGATAATCGGCCGTGTGGTGTCCTCTTGTTTTGCGTAGTCGTGCTCTTTCTGAAAGTTCGAGCCCCAGGCGCTTTCGTTTCCCAGCGACCAGATAATGACGCAGGGATGACTTCTGTCTCTCTCGATCATTTCCGCAAACTGATTCATATAGCGGGACGTAAACTTCGGGTCTGATTCGGTCGACTCACCCATGACCGACCATTCCTGGTGCACAAAACAGACGGCTGATTCTTCTTCAACGTAAATTCCGTGGCGGTCGCAGGCCTCCAGGAAGCTCTCCGTCGGAGGGTAGTGCGAAGTCCTCACGAAATTGACGTTGGCATTGCATAGAAGAAACGCGTCGTTCGCATCCTGCTCGGGCGATGTCCTCCTTCCCCACAAAGGATGAACATCGTGCCGGCACACACCATGGAGCTTCACGGCGTCGCCATTCACGTATAGCTTATTCTGCCGTCGTTCGACTTTTCGGAATCCGAGCTTCCTCTCCAACTTTTCCACGGCGGACCCTCCCACCATCAATTCCGCCTCCAGCGTGTACAGGTTCGGATGCTCCGCGTCCCACTTCATCGGCGAAAGGACCGGGGTCTCGATGGAGAGTTCTGACCTGTCAGCAGAAAAGGCGATCGAACCCGGATGCAAGGGAACTCGATTCCCCTCAGGGTCCGTCAAACGCAGGTTCAAGAAAACGTCGTGGCTATCGCGGACGGCCACCGTTGCCATAACCTTCAAACGCGCATCCCGGTAGGACGAATCGAAATCCGTCTCAACATGCCAGCGCGAAACGTAAGTGGCAGGCAACAACACAAGCTTCACACTGCGCAGGATTCCGCCAATGTAGTGCTTGGCATAATTGCTGGCGTAAGAGACCTCGTCGGCACGGTCGGTGACTCCGATGGTAATCCAGGCGGTTTGGCCGGGCGTTACGTTCTCAGTGACGTCACAGTCCCACGACGTGAACCCGCCATGATGATCTCGCACAAACTTCCCGTTCACCCAAACCCGGGCGTAGCTGTAGACGCCGTCAAACCGCAATAAGATTCTCTTGCCTCTTGCCTCGGCGGGGATCTCCACAGGGTGCTTGTAAGCAAATTCATTGTCTCTTGCGAACTGTATTCCCTGCGCGGTGAGTTCACCCGGAACGGTGATGTCGGACCAACCTGTAGGATCAACACCATTGGTCCAAAAGTCAGCGGAAGGAGCGGTAGTGAGTTTCCAGGTTCCGCCCAAATCAACGATGGGATGGGAAACGCCCGCGACCTCCTTCGGCAGAGGAACAAGGACCGGCCTTGGCCAGACTCCATTGGGTTGTCCAGCTTCTCGAGCAGTCGGAAGGCCGCCATTCGAGGGCAAAACGCCATGCGCCTTGGCCAGAGCTGCCTCGTCCCCTAACGCCCACGCTGATGAAATGGCCGAAGAACCAAGAGTCTGGACGAATTTTCTTCGATTCATGATGACGAATCTCCCTCGATGCGGGGCGTTGTTTTTCGCCTCCGCACCAATGAATTCCGGCAAAACGGCCTGAGGACAAAAGTCGTTGGCCGGCAGACGTACCATAATCCTCAAAACCGAGCCGAAGTCAAGACCGGCCGGAGCGCACCCAATCCGTCGATAACCGCCCCGCCGTAGGGGAACGGCTTGCCGTCCCCGCGTTTTTGCTGGCCCCGACGAGGGTAGGACAAGCCCTACCCCTACCCCTACACCTCCCGGGTGCCGCCTCGCCCCTACCTCCTCGTGGGTTGCGTGCAACGAAACGGATCGGCTAGACTGCAAACACAACTCGCGGGCATGACCCTCGCAGGTCTTCGCAGTGCCGATCGGAGGCTTCCGCGGAGTTGGCAATTGGCGCCAAGGGTGGGAAGGGAGGCGAATGAAACATCGCGATAGGGTATTCATGGCCCTCGAGCACGAGGAAGCGGACAGATGTCCGATGCAGATCAGTTTCACTCCGGAGTTCGCAACCCGGCTGCGAGCGGAATTGCTTTTCCAGGACTCCTCCGTACACAACCCGCATGGCGGAGGCAACACCTATGCGCTCGAGCGCTCGCTCGGCGAAGACATGCTCCTGACCTCGGTGGGCTGGGCAAATTGCTACTACCAGCACCCGGGCGATTATATGGACGAATGGGGCGTGGGGTGGAAGCAGTGCGAGTACACCACGCGATTCGGCAAGGGCAGCTACACGGAGATGTGTATTCATCCTCTCGCCGATGCGCAGGCGCTGGAGACTTACCGCCCCCCGGATCCTGACCGCGCGGAACTTTATGAAGATGCGGCGCGAACGATCAGGGACTTCAAAGACGAATACTGGATCGTGGGTGTGACGGTGACCACGATCTTTGAAACCGCCTGGGCCCTGCGCGGGCTGGAGCAGATGTTGATGGACTTCGCGCTCAATCCTGAACTGGCGGAGAGGATTCTCGAGATTCCCTTTCAATATCATCTCGCCGCTGCCAAGCGGCTGGTGCAAATGGGCGTGGACATGATCTGGACCGGCGACGATGTGGGCGGGCAAAAGGCCATGATCATTTCCCCGGCCTGCTGGCGGAGATTTCTTAAACCCCTTATGGCGAATTTCATCGCCGAACTCAAGGCCATCAACCCGCAGGTGAAAGTCGCGTATCATTCCGACGGGATGATTACTCCCATAATTCCCGAACTGATCGAGATCGGAGTGGATGTCTTGAATCCAATTCAGCCGGCCTCCATGGATCCGGCGGAGATCAAGCGTGACTTCGGAGACAAGCTGTGCTTCTGGGGATCCATCGACGAGCAATACACCCTTCCGTTCGGAAGTCCGGACGAGATTCGCGGGGAGGTCAGGGAAAGGCTCAAAACGATCGGCAAGAACGGCGGGCTGATTCTGGCCCCGACCCATCACGTTCAACTCGATACGCCCATGGAGAACTTCCTGGCCATGCAGCGGACCATCACGGAAACGTCCTATTCAGAGATCAACATGTAGCTCGAAGTGTCATAGCAGTTTCGTAATATGGATGTCATTCCGACCCCTTCACTGTCATCCTGAGCCCTTCGCTTGTCATTCTGAGCGCAGCGAAGAATGACAGACTTTCGAGAGAGTTTCCATGGGCCTTTGGCCCACCCGAGGCAATGAAAATCAGCATCGTCCCCGCGAAGGCGGGGACCCATTGTCGGTCCAATGGATTCCCGCTTGCGCGGGAATGACCTGACTTTCAGGAGAGTACCCATGGGCTTGCAGCCCACCCGAGTGGATGAAAATCGGCTCGAGGCGCCATTGTACAAT
>Ga0326727_10005148_pt1 | contig 37844 bp, 29 predicted proteins | sample MB2enrmetagenome_FD_207643 | JGI IMG/M metagenome (GOLD analysis project Ga0326727, IMG submission 207643) | Lab enriched peat soil microbial communities from McLean, Ithaca, NY, United States - MB29MY | ecosystem: Environmental > Terrestrial > Soil > Wetlands > Peat | place: USA: New York... | reverse complement strand
GTGCACGAAGCGCAGAAGCTGACCGGGCTCAAAACCAAGCGTGCGATTGTCGACCGTGCCCTTGACTTGCTGGTGAGGACGGAAAAGCGCAAAGGTTTGCTGCGTTATTACGGCCGCGGCGTTTTCGTCTTTGGAATTGACCCGAGGTTCGTCATCGAAAGAAAAGGCCGCGGTCACAAGAGCAGTGACCGTGGCCCGCTCCCGGTTAGGTCATCAGCAATCCCTGCCAAAGCCAAATGCCTGTGATCGACAGCAAGAGGACGACCGAGATTGTTCCCAAAACGTACAGGAAGGGCGCGAGTTTCTTCTCCTTCTTAAGAGTTGCTTGATGCTCGCTCTCCAGCGCATCTTCCGCCGCGCTGAGATAGAGTTGGTCCTCACCCTGCGAGCCCAGCGTGCTGCGATAAATCAAGAGAACCACCACTATGCCCGTCACCACTGCCCAGATGATGAGCAACCCTTCGAGCAAACTAATATCGAACACCGTTGCTTCACCTCCTTCCCGCTTTGTGGGGCCTCGCCGCGCCCCAGAAACCCAGGGGAGCGTCCAGGAGAGCAGATTTACGCCCTCCCAGCGGTTGGATCGTTCCTCGCCTGAGGGCTTGGCGATTCTCCCCACTTATTTAGTAGGATTCAGGTTGTGGGGAATTCGATGGCCCAGGCAACGCAGAATATCCAGCCGGGTGATTAGCCCAACGTTATTCCAGCTCAACGGTATGTTTGCCTTGCGGGAGCACAAGGCACACGTGCTGTGCATCGCTCAGAGCCTTGGCGACGCCGGGTGCGCCGTCACAGAGCACCGTAGTGGGTTGCCGGTTCAGGGTCACATAGCATCGTCCGCGAGCTTCATAGGTAAAAGTCACGCGCGGGCCGGTCCGTTCTGCCGTGAGGATGGCGCTGTTAATGCTCTCAATGCGCAACGCTTCCGGCCCGGTATTCTCGGCCTGGGGGCGCGTCAAGACGCGGTGCGTCCCGGCAGGGATGAGGACTTGGGAATCGGAGAAGCACGGCCATTCCCGGCCATCGAGGTAAACGGTTCTCCCGCGGGTGTCAGTTCGCCACAAGAGTTGGCGCCGGGCCTCGACCGCCCCGCCGTCGCCGATCTCGCCCACAATCTGCCGCGCGCCCAGAACGAATGGCACCAGCCGCATATCATCGGGCGAGAGGGTGCTGAAACCGTAAAGCGTGAGCAAATCAACGTGCGCCGCCACGGTGGACACCAATTCATAGAGCTCCAACCCACGAGGCTTATCCAGCGGGCGCCCCGGCGGCATTCGGTCCGTCACATTGATATCAATGGAAAGCAAGGCGCCGGGTTGGACGCGCGCACGATAGTATTCGCCGATCATTCGATAGCGGTCTGCCCCCGAATTCCACACCGTGTAAGGGTCTTCGATCTCGACGGCGAAACCGAACTTCATTTGCAGAGCAAGGAGGCGATCGGGATCGACCCCGAACCGCTCTTTCACGGAGGGATCGCTGAGCGCGTCCACGATAGTGAGCGTGGTTCGGAGATAGGGTTTTTCCGCCCGGCAATCCGAGAGGGTGCTTAGGAAAGTCTCCGTCAGCCGGGTGATGAGCTCAATGCGGTATTCGCGCAACGCACTCCGCAACTTTTGGTTGGCAAGCCCGTAATGAGGTGACTCGGGGTCAAATAGCTCGATCGGGTCGACGCCGTAGCGCTCCTGGAACATTTTGCGAAAGACCGGATGCATGGGGGTGAAATCTTCCGGATCCTTGAAGATGCCGGGAGCTCCCTCAAAGTACAATTCCGCAAAGTCCACGCCGTCCCAGTCGTAGTCCAGCACCAGGCGGCGGGTCTGGTCGACCACGGCGCGCAAGCAGTCGGGATCTTCCAGCGCCATGTGATAACGCCAGTCCATGATCGCCGGTTGACCATTGGCCGTGACTTCACGCCATTTGGGGTGGCGTTTCCAGAACTCCTCGCTGACCATGGGATATTCCAGCCAGGCGTAAACCGCGATACCCTCGCGGTGGGCGGCCTCAATGAAGCGGCGAGCGAAATCCTGGAACAGCTCTGACTCGTAGAAGGCGCCGAGATGGACCTCGCGAACCGACCAACTCTTCAGTTGCGCAGCCACCACGGCGGGATCCATCCTCGGTTCACCCCCCGCGTCGACGTAGACACAGAGATTGTCCGCCGCCAGCGTGGGAGCGACGCGCAGCTCATCCACAATCGCTTGCGCCAGGAAAGGCAGGTATTCGAAAACCATCCCTGCTTGCGGCTCGAGCGGGATGGCGCTGTGGATGAATCGCCCTCGCCCACGGGCGCCCGAAACCACGAGCGGGGCGCGGCTCTTCGGGTCGAAAGCCAGCACCTGAAGGGCGGAGTTTTCCTTGAAGCGGGTGTAGGCCAGCCGGCCAGGCAGGCGGAGGGGATCTTCGGCATAGCGGTCCCAACGATACTTGGTCATCTCCGCACGGGTACCCGTGGCATTGACGCCCAACTCCGACGCCAAGGGCGTGGCGCCATCCAGAAGCAAGGGCATGCCCGCTTCGACGTCATGAAGGATGGTCTGGAGAAGTGGAGGGTCAAGCTGTTGGCCTTCCGATTCGGGAACGATGAGAAGAAGATCACGGTCCCCGTGGGATGATAGGTAGGTCTTACCCGATACCTCCTGCACACGGAATCCCACGCTGGAAAGCGCGCGGGTAATCCCGGGATAATGCTTCCCGGTAAGGGACAGAAGCAAGGCTTGAGGGATACGGGGGTAACTGGCGGTGGCGGCCGCTTCGCGGCCCTTGGCGGAGGGAAGGGTTTGCGACAGGCAAAAAATCAAGCTGATGCTGAGCCAGTGAACTCGGCGCATGCGCGGGATTATACCCGCGACGAGCGTTTTTGTGTTGCGCAGATTCCGAAGAAGGGAGGAGAGAATTCGCGGCCGCCTGGGGATCTTGTGGACTAGCATCAAACTCTGCGAGCGCCAGTGCTAGCAATACTTCCTACCCGCCGGCAAAAAGATGTACAATCCTGGGTGTTGCGGTGAGCCGACGCCGCGATAATACAGGTTTCCCTCGCATGGCAGCCGGCAGTTGGCATGCCGGGCCCACCTGCTTTCAGTCCGCGTTAGGAGTGCAAATGCTAAAACCCCCGTCTCTGCTTTATGCCGCAGCGCGCAATCTTGCTGTCGCTCTGGTTTTCTTCGTAGTGGCCGTACCCTTTACAGAGGGCACGCAAGACGCGCGCACCCCCCTTTCCAAGAGTGAAGTCGTGGAGTTGCTGAAGGGAGGCGTCCCATCCGGCCGCGTGACCGACATTGTGCGCGTACGAGGGATCAGTTTCGAGTTGACGGGGGAGGCGGAGGAGGAGCTGCGTCGAGCCGGAGCGACTGGCCCGTTGCTCACCACGCTGCGGGAACTGGCGCCGCGGCCCACGCGAACGGTGATTGAAACCTCGCCCGACGCCTTGGTTTATTGCGACGGCATCTTTCAAGGACAAGCAAGCTCCGAGGGGCGGCTGGTGATGGTGAATCTGAAACCCGGAGACCATTCGCTCAAAATCTCCCTTGCCGGCATGAAAGATTTCGAGCGGCCGGTCACGGTCGTGGCGGGGCAAGTGGCCACGGTCAAGGCAACTCTCGAGGAGTCAGGCGCAGCGCCCTCCAGCCGATCGTTGCGGATGATCACGAGCATCCGACTCCCGGATAGCGCAGCCATTTACGTCGATGTCGATCCCAACACCAACAAGGTATTTACCAGCGGCGGCGCCTCCGGCGGTCAGCAGGTGGCGATGATCGACGGCGGCACCAATCGAGTCGTTGCCACGCTGGGAACAGGGTCGGGCGCCCACGTGAATCCGGCCACCGGCAAGGTCTACGCCGCGGGTGTTTACAGCGGCTCGATCTACGTCTACAGCTCGGTGGACGGCCATTTGATAACCACCGTCAAGGCATTTGGCTGCCCGGTCGAAACCACCGTGGATTCGAGCCGCAACCAGGTTTGGGGCGGCGCACAGTGCGGCGCAAACAATGACCCCGTCTTCCGGATTGATGGCAGCGCCGATACCCTGACGAGCGGGGAAATTGGATCGGGCGGCGTGATGAGCAAAATCATGGTCAACCCCGTGACCCACATTGCTTACGTCAATGCGGGTCCCGGAGGAGAGGGCAAAATTGCCCCTGACGGACTGACCAGAGCCAACGTCCCATTCTCGGCGGTGGTCAGCGCCGTCAATCCTCGAAACAATCGACTGTATGGCGCGGTCATCTCCGGAAGCGGCGTCGAGGTGATTGACGGCAACACCGAGGCGGTTCTTTCGACGCTCCCCGTCTCCAGCCCCGGTCCCATTGCTGTCAACCCTACACGCGATCGCGTGTACGTTGTTGACAACTCTGCGTCGCCGCCCATGCTCAAAGTTTTCGATGGTTCGACCAACGCTCTAGTTGGCAGCATGCCGCTTTCCGCAGGCGATTCGAGCGCCACCATGGCCGTCAACTCCAACACCGGCGCGATATACCTGCTCATCAGCAATAACAGTGTCCCCTCCCTGTTGGTCCTGAACGATGGCCTGTAATGCTTCCTCATCCTATTGCGCTTTCAGGCCGATAAGAAAGTTGAGGATTCCCGAGGCGGACCCTTACGGGATGAGCTCGGTATGGCTGACTACCGTTCTGTTGCTTGAACCATGCCCAACGAGGAGGCCGGTAACATCCTCTTCGCTTGAGAAAATAACTGTGAGGTCGCAATGATTCCACCCGTAACTCCTTCGCGTGTTGCTTACTTCTCTATGGAAATCGCTCTTGACCCTGCCATTCCAACCTACAGTGGCGGCCTGGGAGTGCTGGCCGGAGACACGCTGCGCTCCGCCGCGGATCTCGGAGTTCGCATGGTGGCCGTCACCCTGCTCCATCGTAAAGGCTATTTCTCGCAACATTTGGACGGCTACGGCAACCAATCGGAGTCGCCGGTCCAGTGGAATCCCGAGGAAAAGTTGGAACTGATGAAGCCGGTGGTTACGGTGAATATCGAGGGGCGCGAGGTCAAGGTGCGCGCCTGGCGATACCTGGTGGAAGGCATTGGTGGAGATGTGTTGCCGGTCTACCTGCTCGACACGGCCCTGCCCGAGAATTCCGCTTGGGACCAGACCCTCACGGATCATTTATACGGCGGAGATCTCCACTACCGCCTATGCCAGGAAGCTCTGCTGGGCATGGGAGGTGTGGCCATCTTGCCCAAGCTGGGGCACCACCATATCTCCAGCTATCACATGAACGAGGGCCACGCTGCCTTGCTGGTATTGGCCCTGATCGAACAGCGGTTGGCGGGCCGCAACGTGCGCGACACGCGGCCGGAGGAGGTCATCGACGTCCGGCACAAGTGTGTGTTCACGACGCACACTCCCGTTCCCGCCGGCCATGACCAGTTCAGCGTCGACATGGTTCGCCAGGTGTTGGGTGAGGACCGCACCGCGGCCCTCGTCACCCTCGGCGCTTGCCTGGACGGACATTTGAATATGACGTACTTGGCGCTTATCGGATCTCGTTATGTGAACGGCGTGGCCATGCAGCATGGCGAAGTCTCGCGCCATATGTTCCCGCAATATTCCGTCCGGGCCATCACCAACGGCGTTCACGGGCTCACCTGGACCACGCCTCCATTGCGCGATCTCTTCGACCGTCACATGCCGGAGTGGAGAAGGGATAACCTCTACCTGCGCTATGCGATTGGCATCCCGTGCGAGGAAATTCTCAAGGCCCATGCCGTTGCCAAGCGGGCGCTGATGGCAGAAGTTCAGGAACGCACGGGGGTCCAACTGGACGAGAAAGTCTTGACTATCGGATTTGCCCGCCGTGCCGCCACCTACAAGCGCGCCGACTTGTTGTTTTCGAAGGCCGACCACTTAAGATGGATCGCCGAGAACGTGGGGCCCATTCAGGTCGTCTACGGCGGCAAGGCGCATCCCGCGGACGGCGGCGGTAAGGAGGTCATCCGCCGCATCTTCCAGGCGGCGGACACCTTGAAAAACACTGTGAGGATTGTCTATGTACCTGACTACAATTGGACCTGGGCGCCGCTTCTATATAGTGGTGTGGATCTGTGGCTGAACACGCCCAAGCGCCCCCAAGAGGCCTCCGGCACAAGCGGCATGAAAGCTGCCCTCAATGGCGTTCCGAGCTTGAGCATCCTGGACGGCTGGTGGGTGGAGGGCTGTCTGGAAGGCATCACGGGCTGGGCGATCGGTCACGGAACGGAAACCATGGAAAACGAGGATGCGGAGGCGAATTCGCTTTACGCCAAGTTGGAAATGGTCATCATCCCCATGTTTTATGGCAGGCCCCGGGGATATGCCACGGTCATGCGCTCCGCCATCGCTATCAACGGTTCTTTCTTCAACACCCAAAGGATGGTGTCGCAGTACATTTCCAACGCCTACTTTCAAGAAGATATGTCTTGACGGAGGGCGCTGCCCCAGCAAGCAGAAGCAGCGGGCTAGCTGGCGGAGCGGGTAGCGACACCGCAACCGGCTGCTCACATGGGTGGGTTAGCCCGCACTGCTCACCACGCTCGGACAGCCTCAGAGACTGGTGGAAGGGCGGGTGTTGAGAGTGGCAGCGCCAATGGGTTTTCCGGAGCCTGTTTAGCCCCGCCCAAATCGCGGCTCCCGCGCTCTGTTCGTCCCGCGCCGCTAGCGCCCGTCGAAGGTTCACCTACCACTAACTTTTCCGGTAGTGACTCGTTTTGATGTGCCACGGCCATCTTGGCCGTGCCCGTTCACGGGCGGGACGCCCGTGGCACCTCAAAATGAGTCACTACCACTTTTCCTTGTTTGCAGTCTCATGAACTTGAGCTATGTTTAAACTGGGGGGTTGCTTGATGCAGATTGCAGGCCGCGCTATCAGGCCGGCTCTTTTGACAATCCTGGCAATAGCCTTCAGCGCTGTGGCCGGTCCCTGGGATGTTGCCCCTCCGGACGGCAACCCTGCCATGACCGAAGCGCTGCACTGGCTTAGCTCCCCATCCCGCTTTGACGCCCAATACAATTTTGAGATGACCGTCCAGATTCGTTTGCTCTTCTTCTGGACGGGGAAAGATGACGTGGGAGCCGGTTACATCAAAGTGGGCCAGGCCGCTGACGATCCCAGCCTGGAGGTCATCCATCTCCTCTTCGGTTCCGATCCCTCGAAAGCCCACGGCATCAATCGCTGGGGCGCGGGAACGGAAGTGGTCAAGCGGGGCACGGCCGGAGCCGCGGAGTCGAGCGCTTTCATGGGATTCATGAAATCGTACAATAACGATTCCGTGGGCGCCATGCGGCAGGAGCTTTCGAAAGAGAAAACCGCAGGCCAGCACCGCTTTGAGGCCATCATCAGCCGTGCGGATCCCGGCCGCGCGGTTTCCACCACGGTGCCTTTTTATTCCGATCGCGATTTTGACTATCGCGACCTGGCGGCTGCCCAGAAGGTGGTCGAGGATCGCTTGAAAGACGGGCAGGAACGCAAGTTTCACGTGCTGGAGGGGCCGTCGATGGGCTGCCATCGGCAAGCCGGCTTCCTTTCCACCGTCCAGGAACTGGCGAGCGATGCTTTAGAAGGGCAGCACACCCCGATTGAGCTTTGTTACCTCTACAATTCCCGGCGCTACACCATGACTTTGGAGAGCACTCGGCCCGTGCCGGAAAAGACCGTCCACTTCACTCTCAGTGACAGCAAGCGGAAGATCGAACACACCTACCACAATCTCCAGGGAGCACGCTTCCTGGTGGTCAACCAAACCACGGGGGGAAAAACCGATTTCGAAATCCTGCTGGGAACAACCGGCGACCTGCGCGGCGCTCCTGTCCAGATCAACTACCAACCTAACTGGTGGTTTCAGATTGTGTTAAACCTGCAACCATCTACCGCCGCATCCGCGGGCGGTAGATAGCCACGCGACAGGCGCTTCTGCTTGCTTTTCGTAGAGGCGGGCTTTAGCCTGCATTTCTCACCACGGGCAAGCGAACCGAAGTTTGGAGTGCGGCGACTCGTCGCCGCTTTCCATCGCCGCGACTTGTCGCGGCGAGTCACCAAACGCTGACGAGTCAGCTGTAGAAAAAGCGGGAGCGAGCTCCCGCACTCCGAAATTTGCCTCTGTGCCCCCGGACAAGCTGTTGGATCGTGGCGGGCGCAGCAACCATCAGAAAGCCCCTTTAACAACAGGCCTCAAACCCCGCCCTTCCAAAGCCGTGGGTAGAAATGCGGGCTAGGCTGTCTGGGATCACGGGCAGGAGCGCCACCGTGAGATTTGACACCTCCCTGACAATCGCTGTACGCTTCCATTTTGGCTCCACATTGCAAGTCTGAAGGTTACCTGATTGCTAACTTTCTGGTCGAGGCGCTGGACGGCGGGGCTCAAAGGTAAACATGCAGGATGACACGGAAAACTTTTTCCCTGAGGCCAGCGATGTGCCGCCCCCAACCCTGGCGCCCGCGCCTGCCCCGCCGCTTGCCCCCAGCCAGATCTGGACGCTGCGCGATCTTGTGCTCTTCGCGGCCTTTCTTCCCTTTGCCTTCCTGGCGGCGAACCTGCTGGGGTTTACGGCCTACGTGGTGCTGCGGCCGCTCGCCGGATGGCACGCGCGGCCGGATTTGCTGCCCACCAATACTTTTTTCATGCTGATCTTGCAATCCGTCTTTTACATTTTTGTCCTAGGTTACCTGTTCCTGTTGGCCAAGCTTGTGCATCATCAGCCCCTCTGGAAATCTCTGGGTTGGAGGAAGCCCACGGGGCGGCAAGTCCTGGCGTGTCTCGCGGTGGGAGGCGGGCTGGCCGTGTTCGTCAGCGCGTTGCTTTCCCTTCTGCCGGATCCGCAAGGGTTTCCCCTGGAGCGGCTCTTCACCTCCACGGCTGCGTCCTACGCCATCGGCGTGTTCGCCATCGGCATCGCACCGGTGGTGGAAGAATCCGTCTTCCGCGGCCTGCTGTTCGCCATTTTCGAGCGTGCGGTGGGAATACCCTTCGCCGTGGTGACCACCGCCGTGCTCTTTGCGGGGTTGCACATTCCCGAGTACTGGCACGCCTGGAATCACGTCTGGATGATTCTGCTGGTGGGGGTGGTTTTCTCGCTGGCCCGGGGCGTGTCAGGAACCCTCACTCCCAGCATCCTTCTCCACGTCGGCTATAACTGCCTCATCATGACCGGTTTGTTCCTCTCGACCCAGCACTTCCGCGCCCTGCATGCCTGTTTCGCAGGGTGGTGACGCCGCCCGTCCTTGCGATTGCCGCCCAGAACTACGGTTCGAAATGCCTTCATTTTGTGATTCCACAGCCCCGGCCGCGTGTTAGAATCCCCGCCATGTCAACCACCCTCCTTCAACCAAATGCCGCACCTTCGGCAGAGACCCCTGTAAAGCCTACGGCGACCCCCGAACGCTACGTGGCGCTGGACGCGTTCCGGGGATTCATCATGATTATGCTGGCCTCGGATGCCTTCGGCTTCGGAGCGCTCCAGCAAAACCCCCACTGGTCGCGCGTCGCCTCCTGGTTCGATCATGTCCCCTGGACGGGCGCCGTCTTCTGGGACTTGATCCAACCCTCCTTCATGTTCATGGTGGGGGTAGCCATGCCCTATGCCCTAGCCCGCCGGCGGGAGTTGGGCGCGACCTCGAAGCAGGAGTTCCGGCATGTCGCCCTCCGAGCTCTCAAGCTGATCCTACTCAGCCAAATCCTGATCATCGCGGCGGACGGGCTCCGCTTCCAGCTTATCAACGTGCTCTCGCAGATTGCCTTCACCTATTTCCTGACTTACCTGATTCTCCAGTTGGAATTCCGCTGGCAGGTGGCGGTGGCGGCGGGGCTGCTGGTGGTTCATTCCGGGCTCTTCTTCGCCTTCCCGGGACCCGCTGGCGCGTTTTCGCCCCTCGGCAACATCGGCCAGAGAATCGACAAGGCGCTGCTGGGATACAACTATGAAGACCACTACGTGACGATCAACTTCATCTCGAGTACGGTCACTACGCTGTTCGGAGCCTGGACGGGCAACCTGCTGCGTTCGGCGCGGCCGCGGCTGGAAAAGCTGAAGATTCTGGCCCTCTCCGCGGGGGCGGCGTTCGTAGTGGGCCTGGCGCTCTCGCCGGTGATTCCCAATGTCAAGAAACTCTGGACCGCCTCGTGGACGTTCTATAGCACCGGATGGGTCCTGCTGATGATGCTCGTTTTCATCCTACTCGTGGACGTGTGGGGCCAGAAAAAGGCAGCTTTCCCGCTGCTTGTGGTGGGGATGAATTCCATCTTCATCTACTCGCTGGGCTTTTTGATCCGAGGGTCCGTCGACCACGCGATTCGCTCCTTCAGCCAGGGCTTTCAGTTCGTCGGAGCCCTCGCCCCCGTCGCCCAGCACTGCGCCGTCCTGCTGGTTTTCTGGTACCTGTGCTATTTTCTATACAAGCACAAGATTTTTCTGAAGGTCTAACCCTGACGGGCCAAGTTGTCAAGCGTCGCGGCGGCGTTTCACGTCGATTTGCAGGCGTTTGATCTTCTGATTGAGGGTCGAGAGGGGAATCTTGAAGCGTTCGGCGGCATCGGTCTGGCTCCAGTGGGTGCGGGCCAGCATGTCGAGGATGATGCGGCGCTCGCAGGCTTCCACGATCTCAAAAAGGGAGCGGCCGTTGGAGCTTTCCTCAGGGAACGGGCGGGCGGGCGGCGTACTCGTCTGGGTGACCTGTTCCGGCAGAAGTTCGGGGCCCAGGGTCGGGCCGGAAGCGAGAACCACGGCGCGCTCCACCGCGTTCTCAAGCTCGCGGACGTTGCCAGGCCATTCGTAATCCATCATGACCCGCAGGGCTTCCGGCGTAAACTGCAACCCCGTGCGGGCGTTCTCGATGGAAAACTTCTTCAAAAAGTGCTCAGCCAAGTGGGGGACGTCTTCCACCCGGTCACGGAGCGGCGGCAAGCTGATGGGAATGACGTTCAAGCGATAGAAGAGATCTTCGCGGAATCTCCCCTCCACCACCATCTTGCGCAAGTCGGAGTTCGTGGCTGCCAGGATACGCACGTCCACCTTGATGGTTTCCGTTCCTCCCAACCGCATGAACTCGCGTTCCTGGATGACCCGCAAGAGCTTAGTTTGCGTCTCCACGCCCACCGTTCCGATTTCGTCAAAAAAGATAGTGCCCTGGTCGGCGACCTCAAAAAGCCCGCGCTTGGTGGCGATGGCGGAGGTGAAGGCGCCTTTGACATGGCCGAAGAGCGTGCTCTCCAGCAAATCGGCCGGCATGGACCCGGTATTGACGGGCACAAAGGGGCGATCGGCACGGGGACTGGTGGCATGAATGGTTTTGGCCACCAATTCCTTGCCCGTGCCGCTTTCCCCGCTGATCAAGACCGTGGCGCGGCTGGCGGCGACCTGCGTGATCAGGTCCATCATCTTCTGCATCTTTTCGCTCCTGCCGACGATATTGGGCAGGTCGTAGCGCTTGAGGGCGCGGCGGAGCTGGTAGTTCTCCGCTTGCAGGCGGGATTTGGCGAGCGTGTTGCGAATTTCCAGCAGCAGCTTGTCGTTGTCCCAGGGCTTGGTGATATAACTCTCGGCGCCCTGCCGGGAAGCCTGAAAGGCCATCTGGCTGGAGTCGTAAGCAGTGATCATGATCACGCCCAGCTCCGGGCTGTCGCGCTTGACGTACTGGAGCACATCGAGGCCGTTGCGGTCAGGCAGGTTGATGTCGAGCAGAACCAAGTCGAAGATTCCGTCTTCGATGCGTTTTAGGCCTTCGTTGCCGGTGGAAGCACAATCCACCTCATAGCCTTCGAGCTTCAGGAGCTGTTCGAGGCTCTCACGAATTTCCAGTTCGTCATCGATGACGAGAATTGAGCCCTTAGCTGACATTCACGGCTTTCCTTACCGCAGGAATTTCCAGACGAAAGGTGGTTCCCCGTCCTACCACGCTATCCACTTGGATCGATCCGGAATGTTCCCGGATAATGCCGTAGGTCACGGCCAACCCCAAACCCGTGCCCCGGTTGGTGGCCTTGGTGGTGAAGAAGGGATCGAAAATCTTGTGGAGCTGATCGGGGGGAATGCCCACGCCGGTGTCGGAGACTTCCACATGCACGGAAGAGTTTTCCGCCTCCGTGGCGATGGTCAATTCCCCTCCGCGGGGCATGGCATCGCGGGCGTTCATGATCAGGTTCATAAAAACTTGCTGGAGTTTCCCGGCGTTGCCGTACACCCCCGGCAGCGCCTCACCCAGTTGCGCATTCACGGTGACCTTGGCAGCCTTCAGCATGGGTTCCACCAGCGACAGGGTTTCGCTGATGACCCGGTTCACGTCCAGGTGGGAGTATTCACTGCCGCTGACGCGCGAAAACTTGAGAAGGTTGTTGGCAATTTCCGACGCCCGAAACGCTTGCTTGATGATCTTATCCAGGGTGCGGCCGCGCGGGTCGTCCGCATCCATCTGCCGCATGAGCAACTGGGCATTGGAGGTGATGACCGCCAAGGGCGTATTCACCTCGTGCGCCACGCCCGCGGCCAGCAGCCCGATCGAAGAGAGCTTTTCCGCCTGCATGAGCTGATCTTCCAGGTTCACGCGCTCCGTGAGGTCGGTGAAGATCAGCAACCGTCCAATCACCTGGTCTTCCTTGGCGATCAGAGGAACGACCGAAAGGTTCACAATCAGGGTACGGTCCTCCGCATTGCGCAAGCGGAACTTGTACAGGTTAAGGGTATGGTGTGGATCGGAGACCCGCGAAAGTTCCGCCCGGAGTTCCGGGGGGAAGATCGCCTCGAGGGTCTTCCCCAGCGCTCCCGAACGAGACATGCCGTAGAGCCGCTCCAGGGCGGAATTCCAAGCTTCGATTTTGCCTTCCAGGTTGCAGGCCAACACGCCGGCATTGATGGATTCGATGATGTTCTGGCTGAAATCGCGCAGGGCCTGGTAATCGCGCGCCTTCAGTTCCAGCGATTCATAGAGGCGGGCGTTCTCGAGCGCGATGGAAACGTAGCCGGTGATGGTCTTGAGAAGATCCAAATCCTCGCTGGAAAGATAATCGCCATCACGGGTCTTGCCCAGTCCCAAATAGCCCAGCGTTCGCTCCTTGACTTTGAAAGGCAAGTAATAATGCAAGGCCAGTTGTTCGATGGTTTTCTGCGCCGCCGGAGAAAAACCGTAGGCGTGCTTCACATGGTCGAAGAAAAGGTAGCCTTTGGCGATCTCGGGGTGATCCGGATCGAGGAAACTCGTATCCGTTTTGCCTGGGAAACTCATGCCCCGCGACCGCACCAGGCGGTAGCCACCGGACTCCGCGGCCAGGAACACGGCGAGCCGCTCCACCCCCAGGGTCTCCGACAGGCGATCCGAGATCTGCTCGAGCAGCCGGTCGATGTGGAGCTCGGAAGTGAGCTCGCGCGCAAACTCCAGCAGCGTGCGGCGGTAATCGTAGCGTTCACGATTAAAGAACCGGTCCAACCACTGTTGAATGTAATTCACAATGGGTTGAAACAAGATGGCGGTGAGAACAATCGCCATCACCCAGGTGCCGCGGCTGGATATGGAAAAGGTGGCGCGGAAGAAATCCGCAAACAGGGCGATCAGACCGAAATACAAGCCCACGATGCTGGCCGTGGCCAGGGTGTAGGCAATGCCCCTGCGGAAGATGATGTCCACATCCATCAATCGGTAGCGTACGATGGCATAGCCAAACGTGACAGGCAAGAACGCCAGAGATAGCGCTGAGGCGTTCATCCAGGCGTTGGGAACGAATCCCAGAAAATAGGGCAAGGCGTAGAGCGCCGCAAATGGCACGATGGCCAGCCAGGTGCCACGCGTGACCCATTTCAACTGGTGGCGCACAAGCGGATCGCTGGCGCGAGTGTAAGCGTATCGGAGCGCCAAGGCGCCGGCGACGAAGTACGCCGCCAGATAAAGCAAGTCAACCCGGTCCAGCACCCAACGAACCTGCAGCAGGGGCAAGGGAAGCACCAGGATGTCGGTGGCCACCAGAACATGAATCGCTCCCAACAGGACTCCGGGTAAATAGAGCAAGGGAACAAAGTAGCGGCGCTTACGGATTAACTCTGACCGCTCCGGAAAACGCAAACAGAAGTGCAGAAACAGCGCCGGCTGCAAGACCAGCGCGCTGACATTAAGCCAGTAAATTGTCCAGTCGAATAAGTTCAGTTTCCCCGTGTAGGAAAAAGTATAGAGGACGAAGGAAGCCAAGCAAAAAACATAGAAGTGCAGTGATTTGCGAGCCGTCCAGCGGCGGAAGAGAATGAAGGTGCCGATCAAGAGGTAAAGCAGACCTACTAATGCCAGGTAGTGCCGAACGGAATTGGCAGTACTCTGCGGGACCAGCACCAGACTGGTGTCAAACGGCTCGCCATTCCGCGCCAAGGTATAATTCGCGAGCGACCAGATACCTACGCGAAAGACCTGCTCGACCGCTTCCGAGGCCTTCGAGATCGGCTGACCGTCGATGGCCCGTAGTTGATCACCCTCGCGGATTCCCGCCCGGTCACCCGGCCCCCCGCGAACCACAATCCAAGCCGTCACACCCTGGGAGGAGTCAATCCAGGAAACGCCATCGTCGGGGGCTTGGTATAGGTCACGTTGCTGAAAATTCAGAATGCCAAACACCACCAAAACCAGACTCAGTAGGGCAAGCGAGAGCGTAGTGAGTCTAAAAGGTGGAATTTTGGTCATTCTGAAACCTGGTGTGACAAATCAATCGATACTAATTCATATGATGATTGAGCACGTTTACTTCCATGAATTTAGGCCTTGCCAAAATTTAAGTCACGTATTTTCTTTTAGATATAACTTCAGTGGCGCTAAGCCCGCGTTCCCTACAAAATTCGGAATACAACCTACGCTTTTTTGTATATACACAGTTAAGAAATACGTCCTGCGCGCTAGTCCGGCAGGGAATGATTTCCTCGGCTTGTCCGAATGATAGCATGAAGGCGCTCTTCCGCAGATTGTTCACTCCCGTCCTGTCACTCCGCGATGAAAAATCACTGCTAACTCCTTACAGATTTCCGTCGATTGTCGCTCATTTGGCGCACTTTCTTGTAAAAAGCGACATTCTTGGAGAATACGATTTGTCAGTTGACATATGTTTTCATGCACATAGCCGGATCGATCTTCATTTTTAACATCTCTAAGGGTCAGGGGCTGACCAAAGTGTCCTGATAAATTTCCGTTTTCGACTCTCGCGACCGTCCATCACCAACCCCTATTAGCGACGCGAGTCGCCCCATCCCTTTACAATACGTCGCGCTTACTTCCGTTTCTGATGATAACAAATTTTATGATGGTGAAGTCAATACCCCAACGTACGATTTGGGCTGCCGGGAGGAAAAAAATGAGGGAGGGGCGACCAATTGTCAGTTATTTCTCCTGTGGTTAAAGGTAAGATGTCCGAATGTTGGATAGGCACTGCTTGCCACGTTCTGGCATTGGCGGATTATCCACTTAAAACTGGACTGAGAACCCGCCACGGAAGCAACGATAGCCCGAGCTTAGGACCACGGGTTTATCACCCCCTGGGCTAACCGGGACGTAGCCTTGCTCAGTGAGGTTTCGGAAATCCGCCAAGGCTTCAATATGGGCGGGAAAGAACGCGGGGGAAGGAATGGGCTGACGAATCTGCACGCCCAAATAGGGCTGGGTCTGAAGCATCGCCTCGCCGTACGGATCGACCAAAGTCACACGATCGTTTGGAACCCGCTCATAGGAGGTAATGATCCGGGTGTGAGTGACAGGAATTTCGACGGAAAACTTTCCGGTCAGCGAAGTCGTCTGCTGCGGCCGCAGCATGGATTGAAAATTTCCTTGTGAGCCCGACACCGCCAGGGCATCACCCGTGGCAATGGAGATCAATGCCTCGCTGTGTGCGCCGAAGTTTTGGGAATAGACTGCGCGGAAACCCGCGGACTGGTAACTCCCCGCGTTCATCACGATGCCATTGCCAGCGGGGTTAGGGAGGAAATTCCCGGCGAGCCAGGATGCGCCCTCGGGGTTACTGATCCCCCATACCGCGGCGTTGTGCAAGTTGTCGTGATAGGCCGCCACCTGCAGGCGGGAGGACCTGCCGAGCCGCCGATTGACCGAGACTTCCGAGTGGTTCAACTGCTCCATCTTCACCCGATCATCGCGCAGGGTCAGGCGCGGGAAGGCATTTAGCATGCCGACGCGTTCCAACAGGGAGTCGGCCCCCTCCCCGCGCCCTGAGCCGTACTGCGCGGCAACAACGGTAGAGGGGGTCGCCTGGTATTCCAACTTCATGTGCGGTTGTGCGGTCATCACCTCGCCCAGGCCGTTCAGATAATCCACGTCCATCCCGGCGGTCACCATGACCTTGGGAGAGAGGAGGCGCGTTTCCGAATAAGTTAACGCCAGCGCCTGGCCCTGGGAGAAACCGTTCGGCGCGCTCGCTGCGTCCAGCCCAGTGCCTCCGGGGAAGCTGAATTGATGAATGGCCAAACCGAATTCCTGGGGATCATCTTTGAGCAAATTGCGACGGTACATCGTGGCCACCGTGCCTGCCTCAAGGCCGGCCGTCGCAAAGGAGTTCGCCACGAGCAGGTCGGAGTCGGCCGAGAGAGCCCGGACATAGCCGACCACGCTCCCCAAACCCGGGTCATCGGCCAACGGATCCCGTCGCGTTAAACCCGGCAGCATGCCGATCAAGTACTGGTCTTGGAGCGGCGGCGTTTGGGAATTGGAAGCAGAATCCTTGGCCGCCGGCGCCGCCTCGCGATAACGAAGGATGGGCCGGGTGGTGGAGGAGGTCCGCAGCACCCACTTCCAATCATCCCCCCACGTGGAGACGGAACTGTTCGGAATCTGCAAGCGGATGGGAGCGAAGATATCGGTCAGAACAAACCTGGCGATGGCCGTTTCATCGGCGTCCACGCGAATGCCGTTGCGCATGGCCGGCACGCGCGTCGGGGCGCTTACCTTGAGAGAGTACCAGCCGGGGACGAGATGCTCAATCGAGAACTGGCCGTGCGCATTGGTGATGACGCGCTCCACGGTCTGGCTGGTCATCTCCGTGGCGATGGCGGTAGGCCCGAGAATCATCACCGTCGCCCCCATCAAGGGGGTCCCCCGGGTGTCGGAAACGATCCCCGCCAGTTTCCCATACCCCGCCGCGAGGCTCTGGGAGGGTTGCAGGCATGGAACGAGAAGCCCCCCCACCAGCAATAACGTCGTCAGCCGGTTTCCGGATTTAAGTGTCTTCATGAATCCGTTGTGCACTCCCTTAAGCCTACTGTCCGTTGGGAAGAAAATATCCGTGCTTAGCGTACCTCAAAACTGGCCGTAGGGATAGGGCTAATACTTTGTTTGCGGACGTTGTCCGTGACCTTGATCTGCACCGTGTAGGTGCCCGGCGCGAGCGCCCTCAAGGGCATGGTCTTTTGCACCGTGAACTGCTGCGCCACCTTCGCCAAATTCTTCGGATCCTCAGGTTGATCCAGAATGGGCTTCCCGTCTTTCATAATGGCATACTGGACGTCCAAGGAGGATTTGTGCGTCTTTTCGTCGACCGCCAGATTATACACCTGCATGTAAATCCCGAGCGTTTGATCACGCGTGAAGGTGCGGTTGACGCTGGGACGGACCTTGGTCCCGCCAATCACAAACATTCCGGTTCCCACCTGGCTGGTGGGGAGCGGCTGGATCTGGTCGGCCAGAATTAGGGAACTGTTAGTGAGCTGATCGTCTTCGAACCGGGGCACGACGATCCCGACCTCCATGGATCCCATGTGGCCATTCAAATCGTCCTTCAAGACCAAGCTGAGCTTGTAACGGCCGGGCTTGAGTGGTACGGAATACTGATACACCGACATGTGATTCTGGTAGCCTTGGAACTCATGTTCGGGGACATCCAACACCAAGCTCTTTTCCTGCGTATCGACGATACGCCCACCGAGGCTTGAAAGCTCGCCAAAGATATCTAATACCCCATGCATGACCCCGTCTTTGTCCTGAAACTGCAGGTCACTGTTATGGACCTGGACCGTAATCGGGGTGAGGACGGTTTCCTCGGTCACGCGGATGAAATCCGTGCGCTCGTCAAAGGGCAGGAGGTTGGCCGAAAGCTTGGACGTGACCACCGCTTTCAGGTCCTTGAACTTCACCTCGGGCGGTTTGAAGATCTTGGCAAAGAGATCCAGGCGGGTAAATTCTTCCATGCTCTCTGGCTCTGCGCCCATGGCGGTCCCGGTGGTCATACCGTCGGTGCGGGTAAAGCGGTCTTGCTTGGAGCGCTGCCCGCCCAGGCCCATCTGCTCGGCCAGGGTCAGGCCGGCGCCGGGCACGTAAAGCAAGGCGTCCTTTTCACCGGGGTCCATGGTGAGATGGAACTCTCCGGTCATAGTGGTGTCGACAAATTCCAGTTCGATGTTGGTTCCGATACCATCGATGTAGCGGTACCGCCACGTCTCGAAGGGATATGTCTCCGTCGAGCCGCCGCCTTCACTCATCGGACGCTCGTAGGTGCCCCCACTGGGGTGGGAATCGATTTCGTCGGGCGGGCCCCACATGATATAGATGCGGCCGCGATCCGTCTTCCAGCCGGGGATGCCGGAAGCATAGTGCTCATTGGCGTAAGCAATGCGGCGGTAATATTCCTCTTTAAATTCGTTTTCAGGGCTGCCGGGGCTGGGATTGCGGCGCTCCCAGAATCCCTCGATGAACTGTTCGCGCTCTTCGTCGGTACTGAGTTTCTTGAAAGACGCCCGTTCTTCGTCCGTGATGATATAAGGCACTTCCTCGGAGAGCCACTTCTTGTAGGGGCTCTCCATTTCTTTCTGAAGCGCCTTCTGACGCCGCTTCTGCTCTTTGCTTGGCTTTGGGGTGTCCGGCTTGGTCGTAGTGTCAGATTCCTGGCCAGGCGCGGCCCGCAAGGCCACCAAATATGATCCCAAAAGGACTGCGGCAAGAACCCAGAGGGCTCCGCGGCTTATCCAAGTATGGCGTCCTGACAGAACTGCATGTTTCGACACTTTGCCCATCCTCTGCAATATTAGGTTACGTTCCGATTGTATTTTTGTGAATTCGGAAAGTCAAGCCTGCACCTCACGGCGTTAGCTTTCGCTCCCCCAATCCGGACCTCATTTTCGATGCATTCGCGCCGGGAAGGGTGGCCTGCCCTCCCCTGTGACAAAATTCCTCATACAACCCTCCCACCCCCGCGAACCTCTTAAGAAGTTACAAACGTCTAATCACTAGAGGGAGGTTGAGATTCTTGTTTTTTGCGGTGCTATAAGGCGCTAAAATAGATTTGAAATAGTATAAGTGTCGGTACTCCGTCACGTATGGGTATTGCAGCCGGACTATAAGACTGGATCTCGCCCCCACCGATTGACTGGGCATGTCGCGGGATGGCGAGTCAAACCCACAAGTCCCGTTAGGCATCCTCGCTGTTTGCCACCCAAAGGGCAGAGATTTTGACGAAACTTTCGAGGTTCAAACAGCGTACTAAACCTTGGGAGCAAAAAACGGGGCGTCCGGCAGGGCCTGCGAGTCGGTTGCTCTCGAAGGGCGCGCGCTTCAGCTTCACGCCTGCGAGGAGAAACCGATGCCCATTCGTACCTTCGAAGAGCGAGAGGATCTCTCCATGGCACAAACCAAGGAGCTGGAACTGGGGAAGACCAACGGCCCCGGCTGGGAGGAGAAGCCCGGTCCCGTTCCGCCCCCGCGTCGCAACGGCACTGGCAAGAAACGCTGGAAGAAGATCACTTTACTGAGCGTGGGCGCCGCGGCCGTCATCGGATTGGCTATCGGGGGAGTGGTGTGGAGTAACCGCGGGATGGTGACGGTCCAGACCGGCAAAGTCCTGCGCCAAGACTTGACCCAAATCGTTACCGCCAACGGTGAGGTCAAGCCCGTCGAGCAGAATCAGGCCAACGTCAACGCCAATTCCACCGGAAAGATCACCGAAATTCTGGTGAAGGAAGGCGATCACGTCACCAAGGGCCAACTGCTGATGCGCACGGAAGACATCTATCAGGCGGCCAGCGTGGAGGCCCAGGAGGCGGCCGTCACTACCGCCCAAGCCGATCTGGCGGCGCAGGAGGCCAATGTGCTCTCCGCCAAGGCCGCGCTCGACACCGCGCAGGCGGACTTGGCACAGGCGGTCGCCAAGCAGAATCAAGCCACGGACAATTTCAAACGTGGCCAGGAGCTCTTCAAGGACAAGTTGCTTTCCCAACAAGACTTCGATACGCGGCTGAGCGACTATCGGGTTGCCCAGACGAGCAAGGATTCTGCCGAGGCGAAGGTGGGCCAGGCCAAGGCCCAATACCAGCAGGCGTTGTTCAATCGCGACTCCGCTCGGGCGAAGGTAGGTCAAAGTAAGGCTCAACTTCTTGGCTTCAAGAATCAACTCGCCCAAACCGTCTACAACTCTCCGCTGGACGGATATATAACCTCCCTCCCTGTCCATTTGGGGGAGAACGTTGTCCCGGGAATCCAGAACGCCGTCGGAAGCCTGCTCTACCAGGTTTCCAACCTGGCGATTATGACGGTCGAAGTCAAAGTGGATGAGACCGACATCCCCAACGTAAAGCTGGGACAATCGGCAGACGTGTTGATTGACGCTTACCCCGACAAAACCTTCAAAGGCCACGTGACTCAGATTGGCGAGAGCGCCGTGGGGCGTAATAGCGGGACGACCAGCGGTGCGACGACGACAGCGGCCACCGCTGAGGAGGCCAAAGATTTCAAAGTGGTCGTGGTCATCGATAATCCGCCGCCCAGCCTCCGGCCGGGACTTTCCGCTACCGCGAAGATCACCACGGCAACCCGGCAGAACGCCGTGACGGTGCCGATTCAAGCTATGACCGTCCGCATGCGGCGTGAACTGGAAGAGAACAAAGACAAGAATGGCAAGGTCGAGGCGGCAAACAATACGCCAGCCACCGCCAAGGACAAAGAGAAGGGCAAGGAAGAAGTGCAGGGGGTCTTCAAGGTGCAGAACGGCCGCGCCGTCTTCGTTCCCATAGTGAGCGGCATTATGGGCTCGACCGACCTGGAGGTCCTGAAGGGCGTACAACCCAACGAAGAAATCGTTACCGGCAGTTTCAGCGTCTTGCGCACACTGAAGAACAACTCCAAAGTGAAGATCGATAACAGTGCCAAGACGCCGGGTGGGCCGGGAGCGTGATCACCTACCTGCCTGCCGGGGCGAGCTTCCTATTGGTTTGCCCCGGGCAGCGAAAGACCAGCGCCACGCCAATACCGGCCTGACGAAACAGGAGTCTGGATGTCAGAGGAAAGGGACAGGCGAACCCCCATGGCGACTCAAGTGGCTTCCCCCTCCTTCGAGGAGACGCACGCCCCTGGGGACGGCGTCGTCATCAAGGCAGAGAATTTGTGGAAGACCTATGACATGGGTGAGGCCATCCAGGTCCACGCCCTGAGCGGCGTTTCGTTCGCCATCGATCGGGGAGAGTATGTGGCCATCATGGGCCCGTCGGGCTCCGGCAAATCCACGCTGATGAACCTGATCGGCTGCCTGGATACCCCCACCAGCGGCGCCTATTGGCTGAACACGCGCCTGGTGAGTGAACTTTCCGACGATGAACTGGCCTACATTCGCAACAAGGAAATCGGGTTCGTCTTCCAGACCTTCAACCTGCTGTCCCGCGCCAGCGCTTTGCACAATGTGGAACTGCCGCTCATCTATAGCGGGATGCCGGCCAAGGATCGTTTGGAGAAGGCGGCGGAGGCCTTGCGCAAAGTAGATTTGGCCGACCGCATGTACCACAAGCCCAATGAGCTTTCGGGCGGCCAGCGGCAACGAGTGGCGGTGGCGCGGGCTCTGGTCAACAACCCCTCCATCATTCTGGCCGACGAGCCGACCGGAAACCTTGACACCGCGACTGGCGAGGAAATCATGGGCCTCTTTGAGCGGCTGCACCAGTCCGGCAACACCCTGGTGCTGGTGACCCACGAGCACGACATCGCCGCCCACGCCCATCGCATCATCCACGTTCGCGACGGCCGGATCGAGCGGGACGAGCGGAACGGTTGAATAGGTGAATGCTTGTCGTCCATCGGCCAAACCGCTTCGCTTCCGCACGCGCTTGGGGCCCGTTCCAGCGTGGGCTCCGGGATCTGGGTCACCACACGCGAGGCCTTCTGGATCGCCCTGGAGGCACTTCGGGCCCACAAGCTGCGTTCCTTCCTCACACTCTTGGGCGTAGTCATTGCCACCACAACGCTCATCGTCGTCATGTCGGTCATCAACGGCATGAATTCCTATATCGCCGATCGCGTCGCCAACCTGGGCGCGAACACCTTTGTTCTCCACCAGTATCAATGGGCGCAAGGTTATGAATCCTGGCTGAAGGCCCGGCGCCGCAACAAGCCTATCCGTGTCGACGATTTCAATTTCCTGCAGGAAAACCTTACGGGCTACAAGGCCATGGGCGCGGAAGCCTGGATGGATGGAGAGAGCGACGCCCATTACAAGGGCCATATCCTTTATGAAGTCAACCTGACGGGAGATACGCCTAACATGATTGATATCGGCCAAGCCAAGGTGAGCATGGGCCGGTATTTCAATGAGACTGACTACCAGCACGAATCCTTCGTCTGCTTCATTGGCTCCGACCTGGTGGATGAGTTCTTTCCCACCGTTGACCCCGTCGGCAAGGATATCAGTGTACGGGGCGCCAATTTCACCGTGATCGGCGTCGCCGCCAAGATCGGCTCGACTTTCGGTGAGAGCCAGGACAAGTTCGTGCAGATTCCCCTCAGCACCCTGCGGAAACTCTTCCAGGCCCGCCCGCAACTTGCCGTCAGCGTGCAGGCGTGGGATGCTCAGCAGATGATGGTGTTGGAAGACCAGGTGCGCGCCCTCATGCGCGCCCGGCGTCACGTGCCTTACACGGAGGAGGACCCTTTCGGGATCAATGCCTCGGAAACCATCATGGCGACCTGGAAAATGCTGACCGGAACGATTTTCGCCGTCACCATCGGCATCGTGGCCGTCTTCATGGTGGTGGGCGGCATCGTGATCATGAACATCATGCTGGCGAGCGTCACCGAACGGACGCATGAGATCGGCATCCGCAAGTCGCTGGGAGCGCGCCGGCGCGACATCCTGGTGCAATTTGTCATCGAGTCCAGCATGATGGCTTGCGCGGGCGGGGGCGTAGGAGTTTTGCTCGCCCTTATCATTAGCAAGATTGTGGATTATTTCTTTACGTCCTCGGTGCCGTTGAGCGCCGTGCTCGTCGGGCTGTTGCTTTCCACTGCAGTGGGCCTCTTCTTCGGGATTTACCCGGCCAGTCGGGCCGCCAAACTCGATCCCATCGAAGCCCTGCGCACGGAGAACTGAGTATGGTGACCGCTCCTCGCCACAACATCCGTGAGAACCTCCTGCTGGCGCTGGACACCCTACGGACCCACAAGTTTCGCGCCTTCCTGACGGTCCTGGGAGTCTTGATCGGCACCATGACGGTGATCGGAGTGGCCTCCATCTTCAATGGCCTGGACCGGCAGGTGGTCGACGTTGCCCAAGGGTTCGGTACCGACACGCTTTTCATCTTCAAGTGGGACCCCGGCATCAAGTTCAACGTCACGCGCGAGGAGTGGCGGCGCAAAGAACTCACCTACGACGACGCCATGGCCATCCGGGAGAACTGTCCTTCGGTGAAGACAGTGTCGGTGCGGCTGCTACGATTTTCCAACGCCGTGGTGTCCAAATATAAAGGCCAGGAAATGGTGGACACCAACTTCAATGGTGTGACCTCGGAGTATTTCGACAACGGAAATTTCGAGCTGGCCGACGGCCATATTTTCTCGAACATTGACAGCTTGCATCGCCGCGACGTAGGCGTGGTCGGCGCCGACATTGTACTGCGCTTTTTCCAGGGCGTAGACCCTATCGGAAAAATCATCACCGTGGATGGAAAATCCGTGGAGGTTATCGGAACCCTCAAGAAGGGAAAGACCATCGCGGGCGGCGACAACGGGTTCGACCGCTTTGTTTGGGTTCCTTACTTCACGTATAAAAAGTATTACCCCCAGGCCAAGGAGAACTTCATCGCCGCGGAGGCGCAACCGGGAAGGCTGGACCAGGCCCGGGATGAAGTTCGCAGCCTGCTGCGCCGGCGGCGCAAAGTGAAATACTCCGACCCCGACAATTTCGGCATCTCCAGCGCCGAGGCTTTGATCTCGCAGTTCCGCGACATCATGGGAACCATTGTCCTGGTGACCATGGTGATCTCTTCCATCGGCCTCATGGTGGGAGGCATTGGCGTCATGAACATCATGCTGGTGTCGGTCACCGAGCGCACCCGCGAGATCGGCGTCCGCAAGGCCATTGGCGCACGACGCAGCGACATTACCTGGCAGTTCCTGCTCGAGGCCATGACCCTCACCGGCACCGGGGGCTTGCTGGGCATCCTGGCCGGTACCACGCTCAGCTTTCTGATCCGGACTCTCGTTCCCAGTCTCCCCTCCACCGTCCCCCTCTGGGCGGTCATCACGGGCTTCGTCACTTCCGTTAGTATTGGCTTGTTCTTCGGAATGTGGCCCGCCGTCAAAGCCGCCCGCCTCGACCCCATCGTGGCCTTGCGACACGAATAAAAAAGAATGGTTCTCGACTGGGCCTTATGCGGGTGCCTTGGGGGTTCCCGTTGCTGCTCTGCTGCCGGTGGGCACGACTTACCGGCCGGCGTTACTCCACGGCGCCGAGGAGCGTCGGGTGAGCTGAGGGAAGCTCGAGGAGGGAAGACCCCCGGCGCCATGGAAACTAGGCAAAGATGAGAAACCCTGCATAGCCGAGCCCGGCGCCCACGAGCGCGCCGACCAAAACATCACTCAAAAAATGCATCCCCAGGACGATCCGCGATGTAGCCACACTGAACGCGCAGAATAGAAGCACGCCCAGGGAGTTCGGATAAATGCTCCCGACCGCGAGCGTGAAGGCGAAGGCGGTGATGGTATGGCCGGAAGGGAAAGAAAACTGGTCAGGCGGCAGCAAGGTCGCCCAGCAATGCGGTTCCAGCGCATTGGGTCGCTTGCGCCCGGCCATTTTTTTCAGGACAAGGAACAGAATCGCCCCCGCCCCGCAGGCAGTCCAGGCGGCCGCCACTGCCGCAAGGCGTGGAGGGCCGCCGTAAAACAGGATGAGTGCGGTAAACCCGTACCAGAGCCAGCCGTCGCCGCCCCGCGTGGCGTAAATCATCCAGAGCCGGAACCAGCGCGGCGGGCGCCACCGATGCACACGGCGCATCAAGCGATGATCGCGCGTGGCAATATACTCGATCATATGGCCGGCAAGCGTCATGCGGTCGCCTCCCCGGACCTGGCCGCCATACCCCCCGTGGAAGCACCGGTCTCAAGTCCCCGTAACTGCTTCCAGCGCCTTCCCCACCGCCGCGCGAACAGGTCTTCCAGGCAGTAATTGAGCACCGTCACCGCCGGAATAGCCAACACCAGGGGAGCCAGAACTCGCGCCCACGGCTTCTCCTGGAGCAGCGCGACGCCAATGTGCCAGATGTCACGCGTCAATCTCCAGAATTTCCCTGACCCGCCTTCCACCCGCCCGCGCCCGCTCCGCAGGTGCTGGAGGAATTCCGCTTTGTTGCGCGCTCCCTCGACATAGGTACAAACGCTTCCCAGGGAGTACAGCGTGTGGGCGTCGCTCCCACCCAGCATGACCCTGCCGGAAGTCTCCGCCATGCGCTCTGCCAGCCGATTGCAGCGCTCCAGTACATGCCCGTTTAGCACTTCCACGGCCGGAAATACGCGGTCGATCCAGTTGAAGTCTTCCAGCGAGCGGCGGCCGGTGAGGCCCGAAAAGGCGTGGTTCACGCTGTAGAAAAGCTGCTGCGTGTCGAGATAAGCCACCAAGCGCGGCAGGTCGTTGCGCCGCCGCTGGATCTCCACGTGCTGCCGCTCCGTGAGGTCGTACACTCCGATGTGCAGTTCGTTACCGCTCGGCATGCGGCAGGTCACTTCCTCGCTCAGGAAAAAATCATCGTGCCGGCGCAGAGCCTCTGCGGCGTCGATGGAGTCGTGATCGGATACCGTGACCAAGTCCATACCTCGGCGTTTAAGTTCCTGGTAAACTTGCTCCGGGGGGCTGTAGCATTCGCGGCAGAAGTTTTTCAATACCGGGAACGTGCACATGCCGGAGTGGACCGTGTGAACATGGAGGTCACATCGCACGTATCAGAGTAGAAAACCAATGTTACAATTGTATATATGCGGAGTGAAATGTTTGTGAACAGTGCCTATTGCCTATTTACAAGATTAAAGAATTATGAAAACGTAAGGGCATGATTAACGTCGCCCTGATCTTCTTCGATGCCGGCGGGGGCCATCGCGCTGCCGCTGAGGCTCTCCGCCTGGTGATGGGTGATCTGGACGGGTGGAATGTCCGATTGGTTAACCTGCAGGATTTGATGGATCCGATCGACCTCACGCGCAAACTGACGGGTCTGCGCACGCAGGATTTTTACAACTTGATGCTGAAGAAAGGTTGGACGCTCGGCACGGGGCAATCCTTGCGCGTGCTGCAAGCTTTGATCCGGATGCTGCACGGAAAATCGGTAAGCCTCCTCAAAGAGTTTTGGCACGGCAGCCGGCCCGACCTGGTGGTTTCGGTGGTTCCGCATTTCAATCGGGCGATTCTGGAGAGCCTCCACGCCGTGTGGCCTTCGACGCCCTTCGTCACCCTCCTGACGGATCTCGCCGATTTCCCCCCCCACTTCTGGATTGAGCCGCAGGATCAGTTTCTCATCTGCGGCACGGACCGCGCGGTCGAGCAGGCGCGCTCCCTCGGCCATCCTGACGACCGGATATTTAAGACTTCCGGCATGATCCTGCACCCACGCTTTTATCAGCCCATCATCTGCGAGCGGCGGGCCGAGCGGAAACAGCGCGGGCTTGATCGCGACCTGCCTACGGGCCTGGTGCTGTTTGGCGGCCAGGGTTCCGACGCCATGCTCGAAATCGCCGAGCGCCTGGACACCGAAGGCCCTTTCAACCTTCAGCTCATTTTCATTTGTGGGCGCAATCAAAAGCTGGCCGACGCCCTGCGCCGGCGCCACAGCCGCCTGCGCTGCTTCGTGGAAGGATTCACCAAGGAAGTCCCCACTTATATGGTGCTTTCCGATTTTTTCATCGGCAAGCCCGGCCCGGGCAGTGTGAGCGAAGCGGTCGCCATGCGGCTTCCTGTCATCGTCGAGCGTAATGCCTGGACGCTGCCGCAGGAGCGCTACAATGCGGAGTGGATTCTGGAAAAGCAGGTGGGACTGGTAGTGCGGGGGCCGCACCAGATTCCCGCCGCCGTCAAGGTACTGCTCGAACGGGGAAATCTGGCGCGTTTCCGCACCCACACCGCTGCCATCCGAAACCGGGCGGTCTACGAAATTCCCGGTATCCTGCGCAGAATCGTGGAGGGAGCCCCGCAAGCCCGCGCTTTCGAGCCGGAAAATTCACTCAGCGTACAGCGCGCGTAGGCTGTCCGTGAAAGGCGGGCGCGCCACGCCGCGCTCTGTGATGATGGCGGTAATGTAGCGTTGCGGGGTGACGTCAAAGGCCGGATGCCGCGCTTCGACGCCTGCCGGGGCGATGGAGACTCCCGCCAGGCGCGTGACCTCCTCCGAGGAGCGCTCCTCGATGGGAATCTGCTCGCCCGAAGACAGGCTCATGTCGATGCTGGAAAAAGGCGCGGCCACGTAAAAGGGAATGTGGTTTTCGTGGGCCAGCACGGCGACCGAGTAAGTGCCGATTTTATTGGCCGTGTCGCCGTTCCGGGCGATGCGGTCCGCACCCACAATCACCGCGCCAATCTGCCCCTGCTTCATGAAGTGCCCCGCCATGTTGTCGGTGATGATGGTGACCGGAATCTGGTCCCTGGCCAGTTCCCAGGCCGTCAGGCGAGCCCCCTGCAGGAAGGGCCGCGTCTCATCGGCAAAAACCCGCAGCTTCTTCCCCGCCCCCACCGCGGCGCGAATCACCCCCAGCGCCGTGCCATAGCCGCCCGTTGCCAGCGCCCCGGCATTGCAGTGCGTGAGAACGGTTCCCGCCTCCGGCATCAGGTCCGCGCCGTGGCGGCCCAGGGCTTGGTTGATGGCGATGTCTTCCGCCAGGAGGCGCTTGGCCTCTTCCTCCAGGCCCACACGCACTATAGTGACCATCTGGGCATCCGTGTGATGGCAGGATAGGGAATTGTCAAAGGCGGCCCGCATGCGCTTGATGGCCCAGAAAAGGTTGACGGCCGTGGGCCGGGTCCGCGAAATAGTGTCGGCGATTCTTTCGAAATCCGCGCGCAGTTCAGTCGCGTTCTTCGCTGCTGAAAACTTGATACCGAGCGCCACCCCCATCGCCGCAGCCACTCCAATCGCCGGCGCGCCGCGAATCACCAGGGAACGAATCGCCTCCGCAACGTCGCGATAGTCCGTGTAGGTCCGATATATCTCTTCCGCGGGCAGGCGCGTCTGGTCGATCATGCGCACGCCCTCGTCGGTCCATTCGATGGTCTTGAACGCACCGCCGGCCGCATGGGGTTCCATCATAGGGTAAGCAGATTATCACACTCTTGCGCCCCACCTCACGATCCCATTGTGGGAAGAAGAAATCCTGCTTCCCACGCGGAGGGAATGCAGGCCGAGGGCGGAAAAGGGTTTACAGCTCTTTGCACCCCCTGCGCTAGCCCTATCCAGGGGTGGGGAGCTTTGCCGACGCTCCTATTCGGGACTCCCCCAAATGGCACCGGGCGTGCTCCCAGGTAAGGGGAGGCGCGGGTATAGGGGGTGGATAGGGACATTTTGGCGTGTTCTCACCCTGTGGCCTCGCCAGCGGCACGAGTTTTGCCGCTAATCTTGCAGGAGGGTTCTATGGATGTCCTCGAAAAGCTTCGCACCCGCGCCCGTCATTTTCCCCAGCATATTGTGTTGTTCGAAGGGGAAGAAGAACGGACCCTTCAAGCTGCGCATCTAATTGAAAAACAAAAGCTTGCGGACCTGACCCTGTTGGGAGATGCCGCGAGGATCTCTGCCCAGTTGAAAACATTGGGGATTCGCCTTGAAAAGGCTGAGCAACTTGACCCCTCTTCCAGCCCCAAACTTCAGGAATATGCCGATTTCCTTTACGAGCGCCGCCGCGCCAAAGGCATGACACCGGAGCAAGCCCTCCAAGCCACCCGCCAGCCGCGCAACTATGCCGCGCTGATGGTATCCGCAGGTGACGCCGACGGTTCCGTGGGTGGCGCGCTGAATACCACGGCCGACACCGTGCGCGCCGCACTCTTGGGCATCGGCGTAGCGCCGGGCGTCTCGCTGGTCTCGAGCTTCTTCCTGATGCTCTCCCCGCGCCATGATCTCGGTTGGGAAGGCGCAAGCCTTTTCGCCGACTGCGCGGTAGTGCCGCAGCCCACGCCGGCGCAACTGGCTGACATTGCCATCGCCACCGCCGCCAACGCCCGAGCTCTGTTGGATATTGAGCCACGCGTCGCATTGCTTTCCTTCTCGACCCGCGGCAGCGCCGAGCACCCCATGATCGATGCGGTTCGGGAGACGCTCACGCTCGTCAAACAGCGGGCGCCACACCTTGCCGTGGATGGGGAACTCCAACTCGACGCCGCGCTGATCCCGGCGATCGGCCGCCGCAAAGCGCCGGATTCCCCCGTCGCGGGGCGTGCCAACGTGTTGATCTTTCCTGACCTGAATGCTGGTAACATCGGTTACAAGCTGGCGGAACGCTTTGGCGGGTGCGAAGCCATCGGGCCCATTTTGCAGGGGCTCGCCAAACCTGCGAACGACCTGTCGCGTGGCTGCACTCCGGAAGACATTGTGCAGGTTGCCGTCATTACCTCCATCCAAGCGCAGAGCCTCAAGCAGCAACCCCGGGCGGCGTAAGGGCCACAGCGCCTCGTGCTTAATGGTCACCCCCTCACTGGTGACCGCGCAGACCACATCCACGGGTAGGCAACAAACCGTCAAGGTGACCCGGGATGTTGTGACGCTCCCCAGCATCATGGTAGGGCGTCTTCGTTCTGAATCCGGCGACGTGCCCGCACGTCAAGGTTTCCTGGCAAGCATGGCGCTTTGCCGCCGGTTGCCACTGATGCTATCTTAAAGACATTACTTGAAAATTATAGCCGGGGCGCGCATACTCCCCGCGACGGGAGCAAGAATGTTTCAGGAGATCAAAGCTTCCCTCCGACAACTTTTTTATCTGGAAGACAAACGACCCTGGCTGGTCGGTTTTAGCGGCGGCAAGGACAGCACCATGCTGGCGTCGCTAATTTTCGATGCTGTCCTATCCATCCCCGCCGAACAGCGAAAAAAGCCCATCTCGGTCCTCTGCACGGACACGCGCGTGGAGATTCCCGCCATTGCCGAAATGATTGAAGGCACGCTGGACCGCATGCGGTGGTGCTCCCAGCAAAACGACCTCAATATCGACACCCACTTGCTCAAGCCGCTCCACGAAGAATCCTTTTGGGTCAATATCATAGGACGGGGCTACCCTCCGCCCAACCGCACCTTCCGCTGGTGCACGCAGCGGATGAAGATTGATCCGGTCAACGAATTTGTGAAGCAGCGCGTGGGCCATTGGGGAGAGGCGATCCTGCACTTGGGCGCGCGCCGCGCCGAAAGCTCCACCCGCGCCCAAACCATGGCGGCCCGCCAAGCGCGTAACGGGTTGAATCGGCATCCTGACCTGCCCCGCGTTTGGGTATCGAATCCCATTGAATTCCTCTCGACCGAAGAGGTTTGGGCCTACCTGCTCCAGAAACCCAACCCCTGGGGTGGAGACAATCGCCCCCTTTATGAGCTTTATGCCAGCGCCTCGAACGGCGAGTGCCCCATCCAGATCGACACTAGCACTCCCAGTTGTGGCAACAGCCGCTTCGGCTGCTGGACGTGTACGGTGGTTGATCGCGATAAGGCCAGCGAAGGATTGCTCGCCAGCGGCGACGAACGGATGGAAAGGCTGATTGAATTCCGCGAAACGCTACTGTTCTACCGCGATCCCGCCAACGGCAAGCGCGACACCCGCCGCAAGAATGGCAATCAGGGGCCCGGGCCACTCTTAATTTCTGCCCGCCGCGATCTCCTAACCAAGTTGCTTAACTTACAGGAAGACGTCGGCCTCAAGCTTATTAGCCCCGAGGAGTTGTTGTTGATTCAGCAAATGTGGAAGGCCGCCCGCGACCCCGACGACGGGCGCGGCGTGGCGCGCATAGTAAACCGGCAGAAAGGTGTCATCATGAACGCCGACTTAAGCGAACTCAGCCGGTTGCGCGAAATTGAAGATAAAGTCGCCGCTGAAAAAGGCATAAACGTTGATACCCTGCGGCGCATGGTCGCCAAGGTGGAAGAATACAGCGAAAAGCACCGAGCAGTCGGCCTTCCCGGCGATTTGTTGAATATCCTCAAGGACGATTTGAACCGCACCTCAGCAACGGAGAGGTAATGGCCACTGGCACACTCCTCTCGACCTCATCCCCCGAATGGACGCGTTGGCTTGAGCGGCTGAATTCTCTGCGACCCGACAAAGCGCATCCTGCGCTGGGAGACGCTCCCCAGAAACCCCTTTTGCTCCTTGTCGTCTGCGACATTGTGGAACAAGGCAAACTCGACGGCGCGCTCCTTAGAAAAGACGGTGATCTGGCCTTCCGTTACAGCTCCTATTGGCGAGTTGTCGCGCCCCGCAGGAAGACCAAGCCTGATATAAATTTTCCTTTTTACCACCTCAAATCTGAAGGCTTCTGGCAAGCGCTTGACGCTGTAGGACGGCCCGCTCCTGATCGGCACGCGGCTATGATCGCCCAGTTGGACGTATCTTTTCTCGTTTGCTTGGGGTGGACGGAGTTTCGCCTGCTTGCTCGTCGCACTCTAATCGCAAAATACTTTAATCCGGAAGAAAGGGCAGAGCTTTATAGCTTGGTTGATATCCCCGTTCCGCCTGACGACGTAGTTGGCGCGGATGCGATCCGGTTTATGCCCGCCCGTGAATCCGAGAGGCAGCGTGATGCGAAGTTTGCCGTGCGCGTGCTTCCGGCATACGATTACACCTGTGCGCTCACGCACTACCGGATGATCGCGCTGGACGGCAAAACCGCCCTTGACGCTGCCCACATCCACCAATTCAAAGAAGGTGGCAGCAACCATCCCACCAATGGCATCGCGCTATCCAAAACTGCCCACTGGCTCTTCGATCAAGGCTTTTGGTCAATCAGCAACGATTACAGAATTTTGGTGGCCGAGGACCGTTTTGATGAACGCGGAGATGCCGCACATCTCCTGAAGCTTCGTGCGAGCAATTCAATTCTTCGTCCACTAAACCAGCACTACTTGCCCGACCCTGAGTGTCTCAAATGGCACCGCGACCGCCACGGATTTGGGTGATGAGTCACACTGGCGGGGGTGCTTCCAGCATTTGATGTCATGACCCCGGCCGCGTTCACGTTAGCAGCTCTGTTCGAGTAAGCCTCAATTAGAAATACTATGACTCTTTCCGATAGAACGCCCATTTTGTGTTTTTCGTAAAGTTAGTTGGGCGTCCGCCTGTGCACCTGACAGCAGATATCGCAATTGGCCGATAGTCCCTGCACTCGCACAAGGTTCTATTAACTCTCCGAGCATGGCAGGCGTGTGGTGTCTGCCCGTCCATAACGGAGCCCACCACGTGAGCATTCCGGGCAGTCCTTGGCTCTCCTCGACTCGACCAAGCTATGTTTCTGCTTCAGAAAATGAAAATGATCGTAGTAGAGGACTTTGCGTTCTGGACGCAGCCCGAGGTAGTCGAGCAGGAAGTCATTGACAGCATGCGCCGCGGAGATCGCGTTGAGGCTGATGACGCTTGGGTTGGGCTCTTCCACGCCGTAAGCCTGCGCCCTGCGTTCCTCCTCGGTCTTCGCTTCCTTTGCAAGTTCGTTTGGGTCGATAAGCTGGTTGCACCACAGACAGCCATCTCCGGGACGCACTGGACGATTGGCGCTCATTACATCCAGAAGCGCACCGTCGCGATCAGCCCGAATCTTAGAACCAAGCTGCACGCCGGGGATCAAATACTGATGAACTACGGCGTTGAACACCAACCGCGCGCGCATCGAGTCGGCGGCAAGGAAAACGAAATCACAGCCGATAAGCTCTCTCGCCGCGGCTTCCCTAGCCACGTCACTTGTGACGAGTTTTACCTTCGCGTTGGGGTTCCCTTGCAGAATTTCGCGCTCCGCGACGTTTACCTTCATGATGCGGTGCCGGGCGTCGGAGATCGTCGCGCCAACGATTCTCGACAGGTTCGACTCCTCTACATGATCGTCGTCGATGAGGCAGAACTCCCCTATCCCCAGTCGAGAAAGATTTTCGGCCACCAGGCTTCCGATGCCGCCGAGCCCAATGATTGCGACACGGCAATCCGAGAGCAAGGCTTGGCCTGCCTTGCCGAACATCCTGATCTGCCGGTCGTAGCTAGCCTCCGCTCCACGGAGCAAGAGGCCCGGTGAGGGCGTCAGCCGCTTTATCGTATTCCCAACTACCACGGCTCCGTCGAGCGCCAAACGCGTGCCGTCAGACAACCAGACATCCGCCTGCACCGATCGGAGGCCAAAGACGAGCGCACCCACCGGCACGCCTCGCCCAATCTGCAACAGGGCAGGATAGCCGCGCTCATGCGAGTCATAGTCGATGGCACTAAAGCCAACCTCGCGATCCGTTCCGTGGTTGTGGACCGCCAGATACGCGAGCCGCTCGTCGCGCGCCCGCGTTATGAGGCGATGGATAAACTTCGGCGTGAGCGCGCGATATCCGATCGAACCCTCAACATAACCTGAACCCTCCTCGGCGAGATGCACCTCGCGCACATGGAGCACGAGCTGTCCGGCTACGCAAGACGTGCCGGCAAGCAGGACGGCCCCGTGCTCATCTTGATCTCCGGGAAAGAGATGGTCAATAAGGATGTCGAAGTCGTGGCGAGCTATTCGTACGCGGCATGTTTTGGTCATGGTAGCTTCTCCAGAAAATCCAGCACCTTTAGAATCTTCGATCCAACTTTTTGCAGTCCCGCTTGCGCGGAGCTGTTGCGCCGTGACACCTGGAGTGCCGGTCGAGCTTCAAATTGGTGGCCTGGTCTAACCGGGTCCGAGAAGGGCATCCCGTTGGCCCGCGCCACATTTCCTCCGATGAAAACGGGGTATATGTCGGCATACGGGTACTGCGGCGGAATGTGGAAGCCGACCCAGGTTGTCTCAGGTCGGTACCTAGAACCCAATGTTACTGGTTCCATCACGACATACGCGCCCCCCTGCCCGTCTTCACGGACGTTAAAGGAGGCACCGCTGAACTGCCGCTTTAGCTCATCGATAGCGGACGACACTTCAACCTTCATATATGCTCCCGATTAGGAATTATCGTCTGGCGCTATTGCTGTAAAGCGCAGGTGCTCGCGCAGATGGACCTCATCGTTGTCGCTGACGATGCGGCTGGTGCCGTTCGGAAGCTCTTCCTGCAACATAAAGTTGGGCTGGATTTGAACGCCCTGGGCAATTGCTGCAGCCTTGATCTCGGCGCCGGTCGCCCTGTGCCCCTCCAGCTTTACTGGCTGCTCGTTGACGCTGACGGTGACGATGTGTTTCTTCGCATGCGCTATGAAACGCAGGCCCTCATCAATGCGAACCTCCTCGTGGTCTGCGATTTCACGATGTACGCCATCAGGAAAATCCTCCTCTAGGACGAAATCGAGGTGGATGGGCACGCCCTGCTCAATAGCGGCCGTCTTGATCTCCTTCCCGGTTTCGGATTGACCGAGAAGTTTCACCGGGAGGCCGTTTACGGACACGGTCACAATGTGCTCCCGAAAATTCTCCCGCCCTTCGTTCTCTGGGACCTGTACTTCACCGCAGTTCTTGACTTCGATCGAATCCATAGTTCCTCCTTGCCATTTAGGCTTGAAATTGCTAAAGTGAAATCCCAGAGGGAACTATAGCGAAGTCTAATTAGGAAGTCAATTGCTTTTTCGCAATCAGGGAGCTATCAGGAATGGCGAGTGAACACAAAGGATTTAACGGGGACGCGTTCTATCGGGCGCTTGAAAGCACGGTTACTGCACGATCGAAGAACTGGAAACAGGTCTCAATTGAAACGGGCGTGAGTACGTCAACCCTCGCGCGGATGGCGCAGGGACGAAGACCTGATGCCGCGAGCCTGGCGGCTCTTTCGGCTTGGGCCGGTCTCAACCCATCGGATTTTGTGGATGCACCATACAAGTCTGCCCACGCGGAACCGATGGCCCAGATTTCAACACTCCTAAGAACCGATCCCAACCTTGATCTTGAGAGCGCAGAAGCTGTGGAGGCGATTGTCCGCGCCGCCTATGAACGCCTCCGCAAGCCAGAGCGCGAGCGATAGACCCGCTGAGTCAATTTTCATAGCTAGCACTTAAGCTGCCAGTGCCGGCTCTCTGCCGCGAGCATGCGACGTTCTTCAACGACCTTTATAATTTCCGGGATGACTTCCTCATTCATCGCGCGCTGGAAATCGGCGAGAGCATTCGGATCGACCGGCGTGAGGCCTTCTATGGCCTCGAACACGTCGCCTTGTTTTTTTTCCTCGTCCATGCACGTCTCCTTGCTTTGATGAGTAGTCACTTGGTTTGTGTTGGCCGCAGGTTCTGATCCATTCGGGTGAATCCTGCGTGTCCCAGATCCGCCAGCTTTAATCCCCTAATGCCGGACTGTAAGTCAAGACTGACCGTGAGACGGTTAAAAACGAGGGCCTGTGTCCGGCTGTGTATCAGCCAAAGCGGCATAACCTCGCGCAAGCTAGCGGTCGCATCGATCACCGCGCGGGCCGCTATTTGGCCCACGGCCCACTGCGGTTCCGTTGCGAATTCCACGATCCAGACGAATTGCGCAAACGGCAGCGTCATTATTGTTGCAACCAGTTTGGGATCAAATTCGGATTCCCTCTCTCTCACAAAATGCCGAAGGGCCGACCCCGTAGTAATGAAGTAGCGGATTATCGTTTGGTCTGGCGGTGGAAGACCGAGCACCCCTCCAAGTTTGAAGAGGGTTGCGGCGAGCCTGTCAACGGCGTCCGCGGGATAGAACACCTTCTCGGGCAGAGCCACAATGAACGCGTCAATATCTTCAGCCGAATAAGGGGTTCCACCTTTGACCGGAACCGGAAGATAAGGTAGATGGTTGTCATCCACGAACGCAAGAGACTGGACTTCATCCCAGGCGTATCGCATTCCTAGCACATGCGTGTTTACTGGCGGTCGCCACTCATACCCCACTACGGCTACGGCATGCGCGAGCTTGTGCATGGCGGCAAACAGGGGGAATCCCGACTCGACGTAGGCACTGAGCTGTCGGTAAAAGGATAGATCGCTCGCCTTCTTCACATCACGCGTCACGTGAACAGGATACGTGCCACCCACCTGGAAAACCCGCTCAGCGTGTGACACTTCCAGACCCTTTGACGGGATCAGTCCGCCCGGGTCGAACTGATGTGCCATCAAAGTAATGTCATGCGTAAGAAACTCCCGATAGGTGTTGTAGCGTTCGCTATAGTGCCTGAGAATGGACCAGCAAGCTACGTGTGCGCACACCGATATGTCAACGTGCTGATCCATTGAAGGGAAGCCCTGAATCATCAGCTTGTAGCCCAAAACATGGACCTTATGATTCGCGGTAATGATATACCGGCAAGCGCCGCTTCGGACATCCGGCGACAACACACTGCGTCCGATCGTGGCGATGCCGGTTGGCCGGAGCACCATGTACCCGAAATAGTGATCATTGAGATGGTCTGGGCCATCAGGGCACGCAAGCTTCAAAGCGCTGTCATCAAACGTAACCGTTTGGTCGAAAAAATGAAGCCTGACGCAGTCGGCGCGATAACGTTGTCCCTTCTTCGCATAAAAATGGTAATAGGTACTTCGATAGTCCTTATCGACATAGTTCCGTTCTATGAGCACACCCTTCACAGCACCAGAAATTGCACCGGCTAGCTTGTCGGCAACGCGTTTCGGGTCGTACTCCGGCGATATTTGACTTTCGAGCTGCGCCAAATCAGAGCTCGATTTTAGAGGTAGCCAGGTGTACATCCGGTTTAGGGTCGTTTCGCAATTTCCCAGACAGGGGCCGGGGATGGTCTAGTTCGCGCAGTTCTTCCGCACGGCAATCTGCCAGTTGTCGATTCATACGACCGATCAACTCTGTCCGTGTCCAAACGCCGGCTTCATAACTAAACCGGCACGTGCAGGTTAACATATTCCCTGACCCACAGTATTCAATTTTAATGCGGGCTTATTTTCTTAAGTAGATCGTGCCGTGGCTTTACATTGGTGCAGCTTGCCGAAATCGGCGAGGCACGCCGAGCCTCATCAAACGCAGATTCATTCCTTGTCGAGCAGGGTGGTCAGTGCTCCATTGCCTCCGTCACCGGCACGCTCCCCGTTCAACCTCGCCGATTGCGCTCTTGATGCCCGCCATAAACCAATGGCGAGAATGGCGATTTGCGCCGGACGTACAGCGCGCCAATCCCTTTCGGCGCATGAAACTTGTGGCCCGTCAGCGAGAGGTAATCCGCCGGAATCTTTCGCACGTCAATTTCCACCTTGCCCGCTGCTTGCACGGCGTCGCAGTGATACAGCACGCCTCGCGACTGGCAGATTTCCGCAATCCGCTCGACAGGGAACAACACACCCGTTTCGTTGTTCGCCCACATGAGCGACACCACCGCAGTCTCATCGGTGATGGCAGCTTCCAGGTCGGCCAAATTCAAAAGGCCCTCGCGGTCAACCGACAAGTAGGTGACGCGGTAGCTTGGTTCTTGTAGCGCGGGCGTCCCGCCCGCTGTCTCGGGAGCGTCCCGCTCCCGCCACGCGCGGGCAGGATGCCCACGCCCCAGCGGGCGGGAC
>Ga0326727_10005147_pt1 | contig 37848 bp, 29 predicted proteins | sample MB2enrmetagenome_FD_207643 | JGI IMG/M metagenome (GOLD analysis project Ga0326727, IMG submission 207643) | Lab enriched peat soil microbial communities from McLean, Ithaca, NY, United States - MB29MY | ecosystem: Environmental > Terrestrial > Soil > Wetlands > Peat | place: USA: New York... | reverse complement strand
CTGAACGCCGAGGCGGAATACCGCACCGTGCAACTGGCCTACGTGAACTTGGTCGGTTCTTACCTGACCGCAGCGGCCCAATTAAATATGGCTGTGGGCCGCGAGGTGATCCCATGAAAAACAGATTTGCCAGCCTGATCTTAGTAGCAACTCTCTGCTTACTCCTGAGCTTTCTTTTCTCTGGTTGCGGTGAAACCAAAGCCGACCCGAAGGCCGAAGCGCCGCCTGCGGTAACCGTCGAGCCCGACCTTGATGCCAACAACTTCAAAGTCAACCATCCCGACCAGTTCCCATTGGCAACGGCGATTGAGCATAAGGCCGCGCCTGCTTTGAATGTGACCGGCATAGTACAGCCCGATATCGCGCGCGCCGTGCCCGTAATCTCGCTAGCCTCGGGACGAGTGGTGGAAATCAAAGCCCGGTTGGGAGACGTGGTGAAGAAAGGCCAGCTGCTTCTGAGGGTTCGAAGCAACGATGTTTCCGGGGCTTACCAGACGTACTTGAAAGCTGTGAACGATGAACGGTTGGCGCGGCAGCAACTCGAAAGAGCACAGATTCTGTATGACAAGGGTGCCATCGCAAAAAGCGCCATCGAGCAAGCCGAAGACACCGAACAGGACGCCAAAGTCGATCTGGATACAGCCACCGAACAGTTGCACCTTCTCGGCGTAGACAAGGACCATCCTTCTGGAATCGTCGACGTCACCGCCCCCATTTCGGGCGTAATCACCGATCAGCAGGTTACCAACGCAGCGGGAGTCCAGGGTCTGTCGGGCCCCAACCCGTTCACCGTCTCCGATCTGTCGTATGTCTGGATCATCTGTGACGTTTACGAAAATGATCTCGATGCCGTCCACGTCGGGGAGTACGCGGATATCCGCCTGAATGCCTATCCCAACAAGGTCTTCAAAGGCCGGATTGACAACATCCTGCCCATTCTCGATCCCAATATCCGCACGGCCAAGGTTCGCCTCGAAGTTCCCAACCCCGGCATGATGCGCGTGGGGATGTTTGTGACTGCGACCTTCTATGGCAAGCAGCCGGAAATGCACGCTGCCATTCCAGCGACGGCGATTCTGCACTTGCATGATCGCGAGTGGGTATATACGCCAATTCCGAAAAGTACGGACCATTTCAGACGCCTGGAAGTGGTCACCGGGAACATGCTTCCGGGCGACCTGCAGGAGGTTGTTTCAGGCATCAAGCCGGGAGATCGGGTCGTCTCAAATGCTCTGCCGTTGCAGAACACTTTGGAGCAATAAATGGGAGCAAATAAATGATTCGTCGAGTCGTTGACTTTGCTCTTAACAACCGCCTCCTTGTCCTGGGCTTCGCCCTCCTGCTTTTTGCGGGGGGCATCGTTTCGTTTGAGCGGCTGCCGATTGAGGCTTATCCCGATGTCGCCGACAACTACGTCGAAATCATTACGCAATGGCCGGGAATTTCGGCGGAACAAATCGAACAGCAGGTCACGATTCCGCTTGAGATTTCCATGAACGGCATCCCGGAGGTCGTGCATCTGCGCTCGTTCTCGTTGTTCGGGCTCTCGGACCTGAAGCTGATCTTCGAAGACGGATCAGACAACGCCTGGAACCGGGAACGGGTTCTGGAGCGGCTGAATCAGGTCACGCTGCCGCCCAGCGTGGTGCCGCAAATGGGTACCGACTGGAGTCCGGTCGGCCAGATTTATTTCTTTACCTTGCACAGCACCAATCCCGCGTACGACCCCATGGAGCTGAAATCCATTGAAGACTGGGTCGTGGAAAAGAACTTCAAAGCGGTACCCGATATTGTCGACGTGGCCAGTTTCGGCGGCCCCACTCGCGAATACCAGGTTCGCGTGGACCCCAACAAACTCATTTCTTATGGGCTCAGCCTGGCCCAGGTCGAACAGCAACTCACCAACAACAACGTTAATGCCGGCGGAAGTTTCATCGAGGAGGGTCTGCAGCAGATCAACGTGCGCTCTGTCGGATTGGTGGATCGCGCCCAGGATATCGAACGCACGGTGATCGTGACAAAGAATGGCACACCGCTGCGGGTGAAGGACATTGCTGTAGTTTCGCAAGGTCCCAAGATTCGGCTGGGTCAATTTGCCAGGGCTATTCACCACGAGGACGGAAAGATTGTTGACAACGACGACGTAGTGTCAGGCATCGTGCTGCTGCGGAAAGGCGCGGCGGCAGATACGGCCCTGCAGGGCATTCACAAAAAAGTAGAGGAACTGAACAGTCACATTCTGCCGCGAGGCGTGAAAGTGGTTCCGTTCATCGATCGCAGCGATCTGGTTCACTTCACCAGCCACACCGTACTGCACAACCTGACCGAAGGAATGATCCTGGTCTCGATAGTCCTTTTTCTGTTTCTCGGCAACATCCGCGGTGCTCTGATCGTCGCAGCGACGATCCCGTTTTCGCTCTTGTTTGCGTCCATTTGTCTGGACCTGAGGCACATTCCCGCCAACCTGCTGTCTCTGGGCGCGCTGGATTTTGGCATGGTGGTCGACGGCGCGGTGGTAATGGTGGAAAACATTGTGCGCCATTTGGGCAGCAAGAATGGGGTCAAGACAGCGAGCGAGCAAATCAGCGAAGCCGCCCACGAAGTGCAGCGCCCTGTGTTTTTCGCGATCGCTATCATTATTACGGCTTACTTGCCGATCTTTACGCTGCAGCGCGTCGAAGGCCGCCTATTCCATCCCATGGCCTGGACCGTAGCCTTTGCGCTGCTCGGGGCATTGATCTTCTCGATTGTGATTGCGCCCGTGCTGGCCAGTTTCGCTTTTCAGAAGGGAGCGAAGGAATGGCGCAACCCCATCCTGCACTTTCTGACTGAACGGTATCGCATCGCGGTGCGGTGGGCCATTCGTCATCGTGCAGTGACCGTTGGCGTGTGCTTGCTCCTGGTCGGCTTGGGGAATTACCTCGCCTTCAGCGGCGTCATCGGTTCCGAATTTCTGCCCCACCTGGATGAGGGCGCGCTCTGGGTGCGGGGCACGCTTGCACCCAGCACCGGGCCTGACGAGGGGATCCGCGTGTCCAATCAAGCGCGGATTATACTGTGTTCTTTCCCCGAAGTCCCGCAATGCACCAGTCAAACAGGGCGGCCGGATGACGGCACAGATACAACCAGCTTTTTCAATACCGAATATTTCGTCGACCTCAAGCCGAGAGAACAGTGGCGGCCCATATTCCACGAAAACAAGGACGAATTGATCGCCGCCATGCAGCGCGAACTCGACAAAATTCCTGGCGTCGTCTGGGGTTTTTCTCAGCCTATCGAAGACAACATGGAAGAGGCGGTGAGCGGAGTGAAAGGCTCCCTGGCCACGAAGATCTATGGCGACGATTTGAAAACTCTTGAACAGAAGAGCGATGAGGTCGTCGGCATCATGCGAAAGATCAATGGCATTGAGGATCTTGGAGTCTTTCGCGTGCTCGGCCAGCCCAATCTGAACGTGACCGTGGACCGTGAGGCAGCCGCTCGTTACCAGATCAACGTAGCCGACGTACAGGATGCGGTTCAGACCGCAGTGGGCGGTAACGCGCTCACTCAGGTTCTCAAGGACGAGGCGCGCTACGACCTCACACTGCGCTATCTTCCAAAATACCGCGATACCAAGGAAGCGATTGAGAACATTCGTTTGCTGTCGCCTTCCGGGGAACGGGTGTCTCTCGCCCAGCTCTGCAAAATCAGCGTGACCGATGGCGCTTCTGAAATCTATCGCGAGGGCAATCGGCGTTATGTTGCCATCAAGTACAGCGTTCGCGGTCGCGATCTCGGCAGCACCGTAGAAGAGGCGATCAAAAAGGTGAACGAACAGGTCAAGCTGCCCGCCGGATACACTCTCGATTGGGAAGGCGAATACGAGAGCCAGAAAAGAGCCGACGCGCGGCTGCTGATTGTGCTCCCCATCACCGTCCTCCTCATCTTCATCATCCTTTACACCATGTTCAAATCCTTCAAATGGGCGCTGTTGATTATGGCAACCGTTGCCATTGCGCCCATTGGCGGCCTGCTTGCCCTTTGGTTGACAGGCACCAATTTCAGTGTCTCTTCCGGCGTCGGTTTTCTGGCCCTCTTCGGCGTGTCCGTGCAGACCGGAGTCATCATGCTGGAATACATTAATCAGCTTCGCGCCCGGCGCTATTCCATCGAAGACGCCGCCGTGGAGGGAGCTGTGCTGAGACTGCGGCCAATCATGATGACCATGCTGGTCGCAACCCTGGGGTTGCTGCCTGCCGCTCTCTCGCATGCGATCGGTTCAGACTCTCAGCGTCCTTTCGCGATCGTGATCGTCGGAGGTCTCATTGCAGCCCTCGTCATGAGCATCTTTCTGCTGCCGACGTTGTACGTGTGGATCGCAGGCGAACGAGATGTGCTTCCGGCAGCCGAAGAGGGATTCGAGGTAGGCGAGCACGTGGATTAGTAGTTGCGGAAGAACTCAGGTTTCGTATCAGGGTATCGCTTTAGCGATACCGAATGTTCTTCAAAACCGGACGCCCCTTCAGGGGCCGGGCGCTTCATTTCTTGCTTTTTGGGGACCGTTCCACTAATTTCATCTTTGATACGAACAATCCATGATTGTACCGGCAGGGCAGGTGGGCCACTTTGACGGAGGAAGTATAACGCGGGTTTGTCTTTTGGCATTGCCGAAAAATAACCGTGGGTGCGCCACTTCTCGCGCTTTTCGAGAAGTGGCCTGCCGAACCGCCGACCCCGCGTAGCCTCACCCGTTCCCGCACTCCGTTCGCTTGCCGTGGCTTATACCCCCTTTTACAGGAATCCACCTGCTGCCATATCTATATGGTGAGGGGTATAGCAAAATCCCCTCCGTGCGTATAACCCCGTCAACCAAGTTTGGGGAAACGGATCTGTAAGGAAAAACCCGCGGGAGGCTGAGGAAAAGCATTTTCCAGCCACGCAAAATCCCATGCCAGACACTTTGTGGAATCCCACCCTTACGCACAAAACGCGCAAGGATGGGGCACCCACAATTCTTCTAGGCGGTGATCAGGTTCTCTAACGCAATGCGGTTGGGGATCACGAGCGTTGAGCCGCTTTGCTGGATGAGGTGTTGCTTCTTGAAACCTGCGAAAAGCCGGCTGACGGTCTCCCGCGAAGTGCCAATCATCTGGCCGATCTCTTCGTGAGTCAACGCCAGTTTCATTTGGCTTGGATTTCTGGCTTCGGTGTTCTGATCGAGCCATCCTACCAACAGCCGCGCAAGCTTTTCGCTGGCCGAATCAGAAAGGATCAGGTCGCGGATGTCGCGGCAAGTGGACGCGTAATCCTGCGCGATGTGCTGGGTCACCCACAGGGCCAGTTCGCCGTGCAGGCGCATGAGGCGCAACAAATCGCTGTGTCGCAGGAAGCTGATTTCGCACGGCTCTTGGGTCTCGGCCGTTGCTTCATACTTGTATCCTGAAACTACAGCGGCAACTCCCAAGGGACAACCGGCGTCGGCAATGCGCAGAATCAGCGTCCGGCCGTCGCTCCCACAAACGGAAAGCTTCACCTTGCCTCGACGCACGATGAACACTCCTCGCGGAGTCTGCCCTTCCGCAAATAAAACCGCTCCCGTGGGATAACTGGTGGTGAGTGCTTCCTGTTCTAAGGCATCGGCTATGGCTGGAGAAAGATCGCAAAAAGTCTTGTCTGTTGAGGGGAGTTTCTGGGTATGATTTATGATCTGTGTGGCCATGATTGCCTCCGGTCACAGGTATATAGGCAAGGCCTTAGCCATTCTTCGCAAGCAGCGTAAAGCTCCCGAGGAATCTCCATAAGTAAAACAAAATAAATAGGTTACTTTAATATGGTTAGATGCTGTCAAGTCCGCTGCCTATCCCCGATTTATCCCTGGAAGTGAGTAGTTTCACACAGCGATGTGTGATCTCCATCACCAAACGGTTGGTTATATGACCAAAGAGTTTGGTTATATGACCAGAAGTTATGACTTGCTGTTGGGGCAGTCTGCTTCCAGGTTTCATCCCAAGGTTGCATGGATCGTATTCAGGAGAGCGGCTCGCGTAAACGGTTTCTCGAGCAAGATGATTCCGCGCTTCAAAACTTCTCGCTCTGCAATCAGTTCACCGGTGTAGCCCGACATGTATACGACTTTCAGGTTCGGATGAGACGCGCTCAAGCGGTCAACCAGTTCAGGGCCACTCAGGCGGCGCATCACTACGTCGGTCAACAACAGATCAATGGGCCCAGGATGAGATTGCACCCATTCCAGCGCGGACTTGCCGTCATCGGTCTCGACCACGCTGTAGCCGTGTTCCTCAAGCGCTTGCCTCGTCAAGCTGCGCATGATTTCGTCGTCTTCAACGAGCAGGATTGAAGCCCCTCGCCGTTTGGGACAGACGGTCTCCACTTCCGGCTTGGACTCGAGCCCGACTTTGTGATCGGCGCTGGGGAGATAGATCTTAAACGTCGTTCCATGTCCCAATTCACTGTAGACGAGGATGTGTCCTGCGCTCTGCTTGACAATGCCATACACGGTGGCCAAGCCCAAGCCGGTTCCTTTGCCCACTTCTTTGGTGGTGAAGAAGGGTTCGAAGATGCGCGACACGGTAGCTCCGTCCATTCCGCTGCCGGTATCACTGACCGCGAGCAGGACGTATTTCCCCGGCGTCATGGATTGATGCTGCTCGGCGAAGGCCTCGTCAAATTTCGCGGTGCCAGTTTCCAGAATGAGCTTGCCGCCCCGAGGCATAGCATCGCGCGCATTCACAGCGAGATTCACCACGATCTGATCGAGTTGGCCAGGATCTGCCTCGACCACCGCAGTGGGTGATTTGGAGACGACCAGAATCTCCACGTCGTCTCCCATCAGCGGACGCAGAAGCTTGCTGACATCCTTCAAACGCTCGTTCAGATCGAGAACACGAGGCTGGACGGCGGAAGAGCGGCTGAAGGCCAGCAGTTGGCGCGTTAAAGACGAGCCACGCTCGACTGCCTTCTTGATGTTCTCCACGAAGAGCGATGATTCCTCGGTGGAATCGATCCGGTCGCGAAGGAATTCGGCGCAGGCATTGATAATCCCCAGGATGTTATTGAAGTCATGCGCCACTCCTCCCGCCAGCCGGCCGATCGCTTCCATCTTCTGCGATTGATGAAGCTGGCTCTCAGCCCGTTTCTGGGTGGTGATGTCGCGCGCGATGGCGGAGGCTCCGATCACGTCGCCCTTCGCATCGCGCAAGGGAGATACGGAAATGGAGACGTCCAGACGACGTCCGTCCTTCGTCACCCGCACCGATTCGCAATGCTCGATACCTTCCCCTAACGCAATCTTCTCTAGAATCTCCGGGATTTCATCGGGACGATCACTGGGCGCGAGAAGGGATATGTGCTTTCCGATGGCCTCTTCCGGCGTGTAGCCATAGATGCGCTCGGCTCCCTTGTTCCAACTGGTAATGATGCCGTTCAAGTCTTTGCCAATGATGGCGTCTTCGGAGGAATCAATAATCAGGGCCAGCCTCGAACGGTATTCTCCAAGTTGCTCGGCCGTTCTGCGGTGGAGTTCTTCATTTGCCCGGCGCAGTTCTTCCGCGATTCGCTTGCGATCGCTGATGTCGCGGATCGCACTCAGCACGAACGTCCCATTCTCTGTTGCGACCGGACTTAGACTGATTTCCACTGGGAATTCCGAGCCATTGCGCCGCCTTCCATAAAGATCCAACTCCGCTCCCATGCGTCGCGTCTTCGGCGCCTCCGCGAAGTTCTTGCGATGATGGTGGTGTTGACGGCGATAGCTCTCGGGGACGAGGACTTCGATCTTCTGGCCAATCAGTTCGTCGCGGGTATAGCCAAATAGCGCTTGGGTCTGTGAATTGATCTGAACAATGGTTCCATCGCCATCGACGGCGACAATGGCATCTGGAAGCGTCTCCAGCAGATCACTGGAAAGGAGGACCTCCGCCATGTTCTGCGCTGCAAGGGAGGGATCGGGCTGCGGATGCTCCGACGAAGGTCGCGACATAGTCACTCTACTGTTCCAACCATCGGTCTCAAATCTATGCGGAAAGCCCATCCCTGTAAAGGCGAGGGTCGCAAGTCATTGAATTAAAATGAAATATTCATCGCGTTTTAGGCAAGCGTGATATAAATCACAAAAAAGCGTGATCTACATCACTACAATTCCGGAGTGCTTCTTGGCGTCCGCCTAATAGCATCTCGACCACGCGAAGGAATGGAGCCCCTGTTTCATAGCCGCGAAGCGGCGAAGAATTCAGCCCGCAGCGTAAGCTCCAGGTTCCGACCCAACCAATCCTCCGCGTCAATATACAATGATGTGCATATTGCGTTTTCGGGAGCCTTTCCTCATGAAACAAGCCGTCCAACGGCTGCGGTCGCCGATCTGGTCCGTTCTTCTAACGGCAGTTCTCTTCCTATTTGGGTGTGGAAACAAAAATCAAGTTCAGGCAGGCGCTTCCGGCGAGCGTCCACCTGCGCCGGTGGTCGTGGCCAGCGTCGAACAGCGCGACATTCCGGTGCAGATCCAGGCCATCGGCAATGTCGAGGCCTACCAGACGGTGCAGATCAGGTCCCAGGTCAACGGTCAGATCCAGAAAATCTTCTTCAAGGAAGGAGAAGACGTACGCGAAGGCCAGCCGCTGTTTCAGTTAGACAAACGGCCTTTCCAGGCGGACCTTGAAAAAGCTATCGGTCAGATGAAGCACGACCAGGCGCAGGCGGAGAATTCCCGCATCCAGGCCGAACGCTACTCCGGCCTGGAGAAACAAGGGATTGTCTCCCACGAGCAGGCCGAGCAGTTGCGTGCGCAGGCCAAGGCCGATTCGTCCGCAGTGGAGGCCGACAAGGCCGCCGTCGACGCCGCCCGCGTGCAGTTGCAGTACACCGACATAGTCGCTCCCATCAATGCTCGCACCGGAGTGTTGATGATCAATCTGGGCAATCTGGTGAAGGCGAACGATACCCCCTATCTGCTGCAGTTGAACCAGGTCACTCCCATCTACGTCACCTTTTCTGTGCCCGAAGCGAACCTGGATCGGGTGCGGCACCGCTTCTCCTCCGGACAGCTCAAAGTTCTCGCCTTTCCCAAGGGACAATCGGACAATCCGGCAGAGGGCCGATTGACCTTCATTGACAACGGGGTCGACACCACGACCGGCATGTTCAAGCTCAAAGGCACGTTCCAGAATAAAGACCGGCGTCTGTGGCCGGGGGAGTTTGTCGATGTTGCGTTGGTGCTCTCGACGCAGAAAAACGCCGTCGTCGTCCCCACCAGAGCGATTCAAACCGGACAGCAAGGCGAATACGCATATGTAGTCAGAGCCGACGGCACGGCAGAATCGCGTCCCGTGAAGACGGCCGGAGCATACCAGAATCTGACCTTGATTTCAGACGGATTGAAGCCCGGTGAGCAAGTGATAGTGAACGGCCAGTTGCGCGTGGCCCCCAACGCAAAAGTAATGGTGCAAAGCGTTCTGCCTGGAACTCCGAAGAGTCCTGCCGGAGGCGGACAGTGAGTCTCTCCGAACTCTTCATTCATCGGCCCATTATGACCACGCTGGTCATGGGCGCGATCCTCATCTTCGGTATTTTCGCGTACCAACTGCTACCCGTCAGCGACCTGCCGAATGTGGACTTCCCCACGATTCTGGTGAGCGCATCCCTTCCCGGCGCCAGTCCCGACACGATGGCTTCTTCCGTCGCCACCCCGCTCGAAAAGCAATTCTCCACCATCGCCGGCATTGACTCGATGACGTCCACGAACTCTCTAGGACAAACCGGTATCACCATCCAGTTCAATCTCAGCCGGAGCCTCGATGGCGCAGCGTTAGACGTCCAGGCCGCCATCACGGCGGCTGGAGGCCAACTGCCTCCGGAGATGCCGACGCCGCCGACTTTCCAGAAAGTGAACCCCGCCGATTCGCCCATCCTCTATTTGGCTCTGAGTTCGCCGATTATGAAATTGTCCGACGTCGACGAGGCTGCGGAGACCACCCTTGCCCAGAACATCTCCATGGTGGGCGGTGTGGCGCAGGTGCAAGTGTATGGCGCGCAGAAATACGCCATGCGGGCGCAGCTCGACCCGAGCGCTATGGCTTCACGCCAGATAGGAATCGACGACGTCACTACGGCGCTGCAATCGGGTAACACTAACCTTCCCACCGGCACGCTGTATGGGCAGAACCACACTTTCACGATTCTCTCCAACGGGCAGCGGATGAATGCTGCGCAGTTCGGGCCTATGGCGATCGCCTATCGCAATGGTTCCCCGGTTCGCCTCAACGAACTCGGCCGCGTCACCGACAGCGTGCTGAACGACAAAACCGCGAGTTGGTTCAACGGAGTCCGGGCCATCGTGCTGGCCATTCAAAAACAGCCCGGTACCAACACCGTTGCCGTCGTGGACAACATCAGGAAGCTGCTGCCGAGGTTGGAAGAGCACATTCCTGCGGCCGTCCGAGTTGATACCCTTTATGACCGCTCGGTCTCGATTCGCGCGTCGGTGAACGACGTGAAGTTCACTTTGCTGCTGACCATCGCTCTGGTCATCATGGTGATCTTCCTCTTCCTGCGCAACGTATCCGCCACCATCATCCCTTCTCTTGCTTTGCCCATGTCCATCATCGGGACGTTTTCGGTGATGTATCTGCTCGGCTATAGCCTCGACAATCTTTCGCTGATGGCGCTGACACTATCCGTAGGCTTCGTGGTGGACGACGCCATCGTCATGTTGGAAAACATTGTCCGCCACATGGAAGGCGGTAAACGGCCGCTTCAGGCAGCGATCGATGGCTCCAGCGAGATTGGTTTCACCATTCTCTCCATGACGCTGTCGCTGGCCGCCGTCTTTATTCCGCTCCTCTTCATGGGTGGAATCATCGGACGCTTGTTGCATGAATTCGCGGTGACCATCGGCGTCGCCATTCTGGTTTCGGGATTCGTATCCCTGACCCTGACTCCGATGCTCTGCAGCCGGTTTCTCCGTCACCAGGAGCGAAGCGGCCACGGACGCTTCTTCAATTTCGGCGAGCGGGTCTTCACTGCCTGGTTGCGTGGTTACGACCGCAGCCTGAAAGCAGTCCTGCGGCACAAGTTCGCAACCCTGATGGTGTCTTTCGTGATAATCGGGCTGACATTTTATCTGTACACGATCTCGAAGACCGGCTTCATTCCCGACGAAGATCAAGGGCTGGTCTTCGCCTTTACCGAGGCGCAACAGGGCATCGCGTTTCAGGACATGATGCAGTTGCAGCAGAAGGTAGCCGATGTGGTGCGCTTCGATCCCAGCGTCATGAACACCATGTCGTCGATCGGCAGTCCCATCAATCAGGGTCGCATCTTCTTCCGTCTCAAGGACAAGAAAGATCGCGTCAACCAGATGAGTGCGACGGAGATCATTCAGGAGCTTCGTCCCAAGGTTTCGCAGATTCCGGGACTGAATGTGTTCATGCAGATTCCCCCGACCATCCGCATTGGCGGAAACCTGACCAAGTCACAATATCAGTACACGCTGCAAACGCCCGACACCACCGAGCTTTACCAGGATGCGCCCAAACTGGAAAATGCTCTCCGCGCCCTTCCGCAATTGCAGGACGTTACCAGCGACCTGCAGGTAAAGAACCCGCAGCTTACCGTCGAAGTCGACCACGATAAAGCGTACGCACTGGGATTGACGCCGGCGCAGGTTTCCGATGCTCTTTATTCCGCTTACGGTACCCGCCAAATCAGCACCATCTACGCGCCCAACAACGAGTACTACGTGATCGTAGAGTTGCTGCCGGAATTCCAGGACAATCCCGACAAGCTCTCCTTTCTATACGTCCGCTCCAGCGCTGGCAAACTGGTTCCGCTCGACACGGTAGCGAAGCTGGTGCCTTCCGTGGGCCCCCTGATGGTGAATCACCTGGGCCAGTTGCCGGCGGCAACCATCAGCTTCAACCTGAAGCCTGGAATCGCGCTGGGTGATGCCACAAAGCTGGTTGAGCGTGAGGCACTTCGAGTTCTCCCCGGGGACATCCAAGGCACGTTCCAGGGAACTGCTCAAGCTTTCCAAAATTCATTCACCGGTATGGGCCTGTTGCTGCTGGCGGCGATTCTGGTGATCTACATCATTCTCGGAATTCTCTATGAAAGTTTCATTCATCCCCTGACGATTCTCTCCGGATTACCTTCCGCCGGCGTGGGCGCGCTCCTGACTCTTTATCTCTTTCACCAGGAACTGAATCTCTACTCGTTCGTGGGGATCATCATGCTGATCGGTATCGTAAAAAAGAATGCCATCATGATGATTGACTTCGCGCTCGAAGCGCAGCGGACAGGAGGAAAGAGTCCGGAGGAATCCATCTATGAGGGCGCGCTCGTCCGCTTCCGTCCCATCATGATGACTACCATGGCGGCCCTGATGGGAACGCTGCCGATCGCGATCGGCTTTGGCGCGGGCGCAGATTCGCGGCGAGGCTTGGGCTTGGCGGTAGTGGGCGGTCTCCTCTTTTCGCAGGTCATAACCCTCTACATCACGCCGGTTTACTACGTATACCTCGACAAGCTGCAGGCAAAGTTCCGGAGGCGGCCCGGTGGACGAAAGTCTGAGGCCCATCCAGAGGACAGGCTCAACGAAGTGACTTTGGTGGGACAAAACCACTGAAACATCCGACCTTGCGCACGCCGTCGCCCTCAGGGTACGACGATGTCGCTATTTTGCCGCTGGGGATTCCTCGAGCCCCCTATACTTCAACATCGCCTTTGTGTTGGGTGGCGCACCGCGCCAGGCCTCGTACATTTTTCCGAGGTCCTGAGTGTTCCCGCGAGAAAGGATCATCTGACGGAAGCGGTCGCCGTTAGCACGCGTCAGCCCGCCATGTTCAACAAACCACTGGAAGGCGTCGTCGGCGAGCATTTGGGTCCAGAGATAGGCGTAGTAGCCGGCGCTGTAGCCGTCGTTTCCCCAGATGTGGGCGAAGTAGCTAGAGCGATAGCGCGGTGGTACGTAGCCGACATTGAGGTGAGTCTTATCGAGCGCCTGCTTCTGGAACTCATCGGGGTTCTGGAGCGGAGCGGTGGACGGAAGCGAGTGCCACTGCATGTCGAGTTCGGCCGCAGCCAGGAGTTCCGTCATGTCATAGCCCTTGTTGAAGGTTTCCGATTTCTTGATCTTGGCTACGAGATCTTCGGGCATGGGAGCGTCGGTTTTGTAGTGCTTCGCGTAGTGGGCAAAAACCAGGGGATCGCTGGCCCAATGCTCGTTGAACTGCGAGGGGAATTCGACGAAGTCGCGAGCGGTTGATGTACCCGACAGGGTCGGATACTGGGTATCGGCGAACATGCCATGCAGGCCGTGTCCAAACTCGTGGAACATGGTAATCACGTCGGTGAAGCTGATCAGGGCGGGCTCGCCCTCGGCCGGCTTGGAGAAATTCGCGACGTTGTAGACGACGGGCAGCTTCCCCAGCAAGTGTGACTGGTCGACGAAGTTCGACATCCAGGCTCCGCCGTTCTTGTTGTCGCGCTTGAAATAGTCGCAGTAGAAAAGCGCGAGTTGCTTGCCGTTGGCGTCAAAGACATCGAACACCCGCACATCCGGGTGGTAGACGGGAAGGTCGTGCCGCTCTTTGAAGGTAAGGCCGTAGAGCTGGTTGGCGGCGTAGAAGACTCCATTCTGCAGCACGTTGTTGAGTTCGAAGTAGGGCTTCACTTGCGCATCGTCGAGGTTGTACCGAGCTTTGCGGACCTGCTCGGCATAGAAGTTCCAGTCCCAGGGCTGGAGTTGGAAGCCGCCCTTCTGGGCATCGATGACGGCCTGGTTATCTTTGGCTTCGCTCGCGGCCTTTGCGGTTGCGGCGGGGACAATCGCATCCATAAACTGCAGAGCGGCTTGGGGTGTCTTGGCCATCTGGTCTTCTAGCTGCCACGCGGCGAAGTCTGAAAAGCCGAGGAGCTTGGCCTTCTGAGCACGGAGTTGAGCGAGACGTGCGATGGTGTCGCGAGTGTCATTGGCGTTGCCGCGCTCGGTGCGATTCCACGAGCGCTCGAAGATGGTCTGACGGGTGCCGCGGTTGGTGAGTGAGACCAGATCGGGCTGCTGGGTGGTGTTCTGAAGTGGAATGACGAAGGCGTCGAACTGGCGGCTCTTGGCGGCGTCGGCAGCGGCCGCGATGCGAGCCTCGGAGAAGCCAGCGAGCGCGGTCTTGTCGGTGGTGACGAAGGCGCCCTCCTTGGTGGCGGCGAGGAGTTTGTTGAGGAAGGTATCCGAAAGTGAAGACTCCTCTTCGTTAAGCTTCTTGAGTTCAGTCTTGTCGGCCTCCGAGAGGTTGGCGCCGGCGTGTACGAACTTCTTGTAGTCATACTCGAGCAGACGCATGGACTCGGGATCGAGCTTGAGCGTGTCGCGTTGCTTGTAAATTGCGGCAACGCGCGCGAAGAGTTTCGCATTGAGGTAGATGAAGTCCTGCTGGGCAGCGAGTTTGGGGGCCTCTATGGTCCTCACTTTCTGCAGGGTGTCGTTGGTATTTGCGCCAGTGACTCCATCGAAGACTTCCATCACGCGAGTGAGTAACTGCCCGCTCTTCTCCAGGGCGACGATGGTGTTGTCAAAGGTGGGGGCATCGGGATTGTCGGCCATGGCTAGGATTTCGGCCTGCTGCTGCGCCATGCCAGCCTCGATCGCGGGCTGAAAGTCTTCGTCCTTGATCTTGTCGAAAGGCGGAGCCTGGAAGGGCAGCGCACTGGGCGCGAAGAACGGATTCGAAGGGCCAAAGTCGGCGGCGGCAGCGAGTGCGGGGTTGATGGAACCGAGCGCAATGGTTCCGGCAGCGATCACGGTACTCATGAATAACAGCATAACCTTTGTGTTGCGGACTCGAATGGATTTCATCATGGCAGTAGGGTTCCTCGTATGCCTGATTGTAACGGGTGAGTAGGCTTTAAGGGAGCATGGCGGAAAATGGAGGGCGGTTTCCCGTCGCAACAAGTCTCTATTTAAGGGCTGCAGGCGCGCTCAGCCAGTAGCGTCGCGATGGGCCCGCGAGCCATGCAGGCGGTTGCGATTTCAGCCCCGCCGTTGCCGCGCATTGAGGCGAAGAAGATTGCATTGGAGCCGATTTCTGCTACTCTGCACAGTTCTCATCCCTAGGAGGTAGATCCATGTCTTACTCCTATATTGTTCTTGGTTCCGGACGGCAAACGACCGCCTCCGCTTACGACCTCGGGAAATTTGGCGATGCTGGCAAGATCACACTAGCCGATGCTGATCTTGGCCGCGCCCAGTCCGCTGCCGATTGCGTCAACCATCTGCTCGGTCGCTCCGTGGCCGAAGCGATTGCCCTCGATGTTCGCGACGAGTCGGCCGTTCGCAGGGCACTCGCTGGCCATGATGTTGCGCTCAGTGGTGTCCCGTATTTCTTCAATCTTGCGCTGACCAAAATCGCTATCTCCGCCGGCGTGTCGTTTTGCGACCTCGGGGGCAACACCGGCATTGTTCGCCAGCAGCACGCCCTCGACGCTGACGCCAAACGCGCTGGTGTGCGCATTATTCCCGACTGTGGCATGGGTCCGGGCATGGGCAACACGCTTGGCGTCTATGCCATGAGCCTGCTCGATCAGCCTGAGCACGTATATCTGTTCGACGGCGGCATCCCGCGCGACCCCCAGCCGCCTTTTAACTACCTGCTCTCGTTCAGCATTGAAGGACTCACGAACGAGTACTACGGCGGCATCACTTTGCTGCGTGACGGTCAGTTGGTTCACGTGCCCTGCTTCACGGAATTGGAAATGGTTGATGTTCCGCCGATTGGGACGCTCGAAGCCTTCATCGTTGCGGGTGGAGTCTCGACCGCCCCATGGACTTTCCACGGCAAACTCAAAACTTACCAGCTGAAGATCCTCCGCTATCCGGGAACCTTTGCTCAGCTCAAGGCCTTCAACGATCTCGGTCTCTATGAACTCGATCCGGTCAAGGTGGACGGCACGCCAGTGATCCCCCGTCATGTCTTCCACGCACTTTACGAACCGAAGGTTTCTGCCGCCGTGATCAACGATGTTTGCATCATTCGCGCTCACGCCGTCGGGCTCAAAGGCGGCTGCAAGGCCAGTGCGGTTGTCGAAGTCGTTGATTACTACGATCCAGTCACTGGCTTCACTTCCATGCAACGCACTACAGGATGGCATCTTTCGATCGTGGCATCGTTAATGGCGCACGGCCAGACTCCGGTGGGCTCCGTGCCACTGGAACTCGCCGTCCCAGGAGACGCCTTTGTGCGCGAGGCTCGCCGACGCGGATTCAACATCACTGAGCGCGTCTCGCCAGCCTGAAAGAATCTTTCGCAATACTGACTTTGGGAAAAGGTGACCAGGTGAGACGCTCTTCACGGTATTATTTGGTTCTTGTATTCGTTACAACCTTCTTTCTTGTTCAGACGGATTGCTCGCTTTGGGCGCAGGGAAGCTCCGGTGAACGGCTCTTCTTTCATGCCAAGGTCTTCACCGGCGACGCACAGAATCCTTATGCGGAGGCGGTTGCGATCCGTGGAGACAAGATCATTGCGGTGGGCAACTTCGCAGAGGTGGCGAAGTCTTTATCCGGGAATGCCGAACGCATTGATCTCGAGGGCAAGAGTCTTTTCCCCGGGTTCATCGATTCACACAGCCACTCGATCGACGGGGGACTCAGCCTGATTTCTGCCGATGCCAGCGAGAAGGTGCAATCACTCAATGATCTTCCGCCCTTTGCCGAGGACGCGAAAAAGACAGGCAAGGGCATGCGCGGCGACATTCTTGAGATTCTTGGCCTTCCGCTGGAGTTCTGGTCGCACTGCGACGTCCTCAATGTCGAGTTCAGCACGGGGGTATACGAGAAGCAAAGTGTTCTTCTGCGCGGAATGGATGGGCACACGGCGTGGGCGAATCGTGCTTTGTTGCAGCGTGCGGGCATCACGGCAGATTTTCTGAAGAAACTTTCCGCGGACGAACGGAGTTACTACGGCGTGGATAGAGACATGCAGCCGAATGGCTTTCTGGTCGACGCCGGCACGGAGAAAGTCGAACCGCTGCTGCCTCAGCCCACGTCCGAGAGGTTGCTGGCGGCGGGGCGCGCCGCACTGCAATATAACTACAGCCTCGGCATCACGGCGTGGCTTGATCCGCTGGCCAGCGATTATGTTTTGAGGGCCTACGAGATGCTGGCGGCCCAGGGGGAACTGATTTCGCAAGTGGTGGCGTTTCCACAGGTGTTGGCGAAAGATCCCGCGGCGGAACTCGCGGCGGTGCAGAAGACGCGCGAGGTTTATAAGAATGTACCCAATCTGCACGTGAGCGGGATCAAGGTCTTCGCGGATGGAGTGGCGGAGTATCCGTCGCAGACGGCGCACCTCAGCAAGCCGTACAAGAGTACGGGGCGCAATGGCGATCTGCTGTTTGATCCGCAAAAATTTGCCGAGCTGTGCGTAGCGGCCGACAAACAAGGGTTGATCGTTCATGTGCATGCGATCGGCGACCGTGCGGTGAAGGAAGCGCTGGATGGGATTGCAGCGGCGCGAAAAGCCAATGGCAATTCCGGGTTGCCGCATACGCTCACGCATGAACAGTTCGTGCAGCCGGAGGATTTTCCGCGCTTCCGGGAACTCGGCGTGGTGAGCGCGTTGCAGCTTTTGTGGGCGGAGGCGAGTCCAGACACGATTGAGATTCTGAAGCCCTATCTGGATCCTGACATTTACAAGTGGCAATATCCGGCGCGGTCGATCCTCGACGATGGCGGGATCATTTCGGGCGCGAGCGACTGGCCGGTTTCGAGCGCGAACGTGTTCTGGGCGATATATCAGGCGGAGACGCGCAAAGGATCGGAAGGGGTGCTCGACCCCTCGCAGGCAATGCCACGCGAAGCAATGTTCTATGCCTACACACGGAACTCCGCTCGTGCCATGAATCTCGATTCCATTGGAACGATCGCCCCCGACAAGCGCGCGGACTTGATTGTGGTGGACCGCGACGTTTTGACGATTTCTCCGGCGGAAATGCGAGACGCGAAAGTGTTGTTGACGATGGTGGCTGGAAAGACGGTGTACCGGGCAAAGTGAGGGCCGTGCTTCCATGGCTTCCCTCTTGCAAACGGATGCTAGTCATCATCGGGGTCGGTGGGCGGACTCTTGTCGTTGATGAAGTGGGCGGCATCGAGCGGCGCGGGAATTTGCTGAAACGTGATGGGCGTCTGGGTGAAGTTGAAGCAATCGGCAAGGTCGTCGGCCGGAGCGTCGGCGTAGCCGAGCGAAGGCAGGTTGAAGGTGGTTTCGATAAACTTGAGAATGCTTCCGAAGTCATGAGTGTCTTTGGAAATGTATGCGGCTTTGGCGTAGGGTGAGACCACGATCAGTGGCACACGAAAGCCGTAGACATATCCTGATCCCCAGCTGACGCCATCGTTGATGACCTTGGGCGCGACGTGATCGTACCAGCCTCCCCAATCGTCCCAAGTAATAATGATGGCCGTGTTTGCCCAATACGGACTATTGCCAATTTCATTGACAATGGCGGCCACCCAGGAGGGTCCGCTGCCGTCGTTGCTTTCGGCGTGATCGGAATGGGCGCCATCGGGGATGATCCAGCTCACTTGCGCAAGTTGGCCGTTGGTGATGTCCTCCAAGACTTGCCACTCGGGAATGATCACATTGTTCGTCCAATCCGGGCCGGTGCAGGTGAGCGTGCCGCTGACGGTCTGCGGCTGGCAGATGTGGTCAATGGCATCGGGTCCTGTCCAGATCGACCCAGCCGAGGGAGCGTAGTAACGCCAAGTTACACCCGCCGCGTCGAGCAGGTCCGTCAGCGTCGCGTGTTCGAAGCAGGGATACTGCGATGAGTTTTCAACGCCCAGCGGGCTGATTAACTCCACCGTTGTCGTAGCCGCGGCGATGCAGCCCGCGTTGCCTGCCCCGCTCATATTCTCCGACGCAAACAGGTCGCTGGTCGCAGTGGGGGCCGAAGTACCGGAAATGATGAACTGGTGAGCCGGGAAGCTCGGGCCTTCGTTGGTCTGAAACATGCGGTCGCCGAAAGTGTATTGCTCGGCCAAAGCGAAATAAGGCGCAACATCGGACGGATTAACGTACATGAATTGTGGGTTGGGATGCGCGTTGGGAGGACAATTGGCGGCTGGAGAACAAGGGATCAGATCCGCCCCGTTCATTTGGCCGCCGTCATACATAGAAACGAAAGCGGAGTGGGCGTGGCTGAGATCGTAATTCTGGGGGTTGGAGCCAGCGGTGCCCAGGTCAATGGGACTGAGCGTAATCGTCTGGCCCACTGAGTTCATACCGCTTTGGGCAATGTCCGCGCCGCGCTGCTGGTATAACACCGGATCCTGGAAGAGATTATCCGGGGTGCGGTTTTCCTGAAAGATGACCACAATGTGCTGGATCACGGCCGCCGTTGTCAGGGTCAGCGCCTGAGGACCGTTGCTGGGCGCTGAACCCTTGGCATCGCTCCCGGTGACGGTGATGGCATAACTGCCGCCGGGCGTGGTGATCGAAGTGGACACAGTCAGCGTGGAAGTGCCCGGAGCATTCCCCGTGATCGTGATCGGAGAAACACTGAAAGAACAAGTGGGAGCCGGAGTACCACCGCTGATCTTGCTGCACGAAAGGCTGACGCTGCCGGTGTATCCATTTGCCGGAGTCACGGTGATCATAGAGGTGGACGTGCCTCCTGCGGTGACTGAACCTGGGTTCAGCGCTACCGCAGTGAGTGAATAGCTGGGCGCTGGGCCTGCCGACGAGCTACCGCCGCAAGCGCTAAGGCTGAGTAGCAGCGCGCTCAGGACGAGTACTGCTCCAGGGAAAAACCAGAAACGGCGGCAACTCATGGGAGGATCTCCTTGCCACTGCCGGATAGTGTTCCACCGAATAGAAACCCTAGTGGCGACGTTTCGACTCGGAGAAAACATACTTTTTATGGGAACGCATTTTGAGGGCTGAAAGAAGCGGCGCCTGCCGCTTGTACAAACCGATGGGTGCGTTGCATTCGTCTTCCGCGTTGACTTGGACGTTGCCATCCGGGCCAACAATTACTTCCGAGCAGCCCTTGATCCGGACCCCAATTGCCGAGACACCGGGGGTCCTATGCGAATGCCTCGCTGGCGATGGCAAGAAGGTCGTATGACTGATTTCGGGATTTGCTTCGCCGTATGAATTTTCGGCGTTTAGGTCCATGATGAATTCCTACCAGTGATGCAACACTACTACACCGAGAACCTGGCTGCCGAACGCCTGCGCACCTGCTATGACCTGGCTCCGCCCAGAGTCAAGGCGTATCTCGAAGCCGAGATCGAATTTGTCCTCCAGAAAACATCTTCCCCCATGATTGTCCTGGAGCTCGGTTGCGGATATGGAAGAGTCCTGCGGCGGCTCATTCCCCGCGTGCGAGTTGCGGTCGGAATCGACACTTCTTTCCCGAGCCTGCGCATGGCTCGGGGCTTTCTGGGCCGCACCGAATCGCTTCATCTCGCACAGATGGACGCGGCTCATCTTGGGTTTCACGACCGCACCTTCGACGTCACGATCTGCATTCAGAATGGGATTTCCGCTTTTGGGATTGATCAGCAGCGGCTATTCGCGGAGGCTGTTCGTGTAACACGATTAGGGGGGACTGCCCTGTTTTCAAGCTATTCCGATGGCTTCTGGGCGGATCGCCTGCGGTGGTTTGAAATTCAGTCTGCACACGGACTCATAGGCGCTATTGACTGTCAGGCCACAGGCAATGGTGTCATCGTCTGCAAAGACGGTTTTCGCGCGACAACCGTAAATGCTACAGGTTTTAGGAGCTTGGCGGGAGTCCTTGGTCTTGTCCCTAACATTCTCGAAGTAGACTGCTCCAGCCTCTTTTGCGAAGTCACGGTCTCTTAAGGGTATTTGATCGTCATTAGGCGAGTGGTCGGCAAACCAGAAACCATCCGGTTTGTTGTCGCGAAATCCGGCTGGCAACGGGAGTCATATTCTCATACGTCCGCGAGGTGATCAGCGCGACTGTTCCGCTGCCTGGATACGGTGCAATCCTTCACGCGCCTCGGTATTGCGGCGGTCAAGCTTCAGAATAAGGTTGTACTCGTAACGTGCCAAACGATAATCGCCGCGCGCAGTTGCGGCTTCGGCCTGGCGCAGCAACTCTGGAACATCCCGCCGGCTGAAACCGTCCACCGTCAAAGCGGGTTCGGGTACTCGCTTCTTGCCAGGCTCCGTTGTTGTCTTTGGCACGGCACTTTGGTTTTCATCGGTACCGGAAGCCAAGCGTGCGTTGGCGGAATCTCCTTCAGATGTGCCGTCAGCCGCAGCTTGGTTCTTGTCACTCTGCCGGACGGATGTCAGTAACGGCGCAATGTGTGACGGCACAGCGTGGGAATCCCGGGAAGTTTGTGGCAGTGGGGAAAATGGCGATCGCCGTGTGGCGGAGGAGTAGGTGCCATCACTTGTCGGTTGATTGTCCAAAGGTTGCCCCGCGCTTGGTTCTTGCGATGCGATGGTGGGAGGGGCAGAGGCCTCGGGAACCGTCGGCGCTTGCGCCCCTGTCGTTTGCGTCTCGGAGTCCGTTCCACCGCTCCGGAGACCGGCGGTCGTGGCGTTCTGGCCACTGTGTTCTGCATCGCCAGTTCGGGGCGGCTGTGCCGCAAATTCGTTGACTCTTCCGCTGGCTGTAGTCCGTATTCGACTGAACTCACGCTCCAGCTTCACCACCAGCGGAGGGAAAGCACCAGTGTGCGAGCGAGTGTAGAAAGCCCAACCTGTCCCCCCCATGAGGACCAAAGCCAATGCCAGAATCATGCGTGGCCAGATTCGCCGCGGAGTGGCATCCAGCAGGTCGAAACGGGGAACGGTAGCGGGGCTCGGCGGCATGCTGCCGATTACCGCCCCGGCTGGAGTGCTCGCAGGCAGACCTAGGTTTAAACGCGCGCCTTGTTCCACGAGAGCCTTCCGCATCTCCTCGCAAGTCTGGAATCGCTCTTTGGGATTCTTCGCCAGAGCCTTGCGAATGATGGCATCGATCCCGCCGGGAATGGCCGGATTGATCAGTGATGGCGCCACCGGATCTTCATGCACGATCTTGTAAAGGATGGTCGGGACATCGCCCAGGAAAGGCTTTTCGTTAGTCAAAAGCTCATAGAAAACCGTGCCCAGGGCGAAAATGTCGGCGCGATGATCCACTCCCTTGCCCGCCACCTGCTCGGGAGCCATATAGCTGGGTGTACCCACCACTGACCCGGTTTGGGTGAGCGACGCGTTTTCGATCTTGGCAATTCCGAAGTCCAGGACCTTGATGAGCCCCTGCTCGGTCACCATGAGATTGGCAGGCTTCAGATCGCGATGAATTACGCCGCGGGCGTGAGCAAAACCGACCGCTGCCAAAATCTGGTCGGACCACGAGATGAGGGTCGGCAGCGAAGGCACCCCGACTTCCGCCAGCAGCGTCGCCAGGGTGATGCCTTTCACGAATTGCATGCTCAAATAGACAACGTCATCCTCCTGGCCAACGTCATAGATGGTGATGATGTTGGGATGATCCAGTCCGCCTGCTGCTTTGGCTTCCTGCTTGAGCCGTTCGATCAGTTGGTCGCGGTCGGGAGCATCGCGGTCGATCAGGATGGTCTTGAGCGCGACCGTCCGGGCGATGAGCGGATCGTACGCTTTGTAGACGCTTCCCATGGCACCGCGTCCCAGTTCCCCCTGAATCTGGTAACGGCCCACGGTCTTGAGGCTCGCGCAACTGGCCTGCCGCAGATGTCCGTAAGTGGATTCATCGGTCCAGAGCAACTCGTAGATCGCTTCTCCACCGAAGGTCTCACCTGTTTCACGCACCGGCGTAGGATTGAACTGAAATCCCGGCACGTTCTTCACCAACTCGCAAATACCTTCGGCGACGAGAATCTGTGCCGAGGTGAAATTCAAGAGCATATCCTCCGGAAGCGCAGCCTCAGCGCTGGAGACTTTTTCAGTTTTCGTGCTGTAAATCAGAATCGCGGGAACTATCTGCTGCGGTTCTGTTGTGCGGTGGAAAGTGAGGAAACGATGCTGCAGTGCTTTGGCTGCTGAGAGGGCGTGCAGAGGGTTGTCGAAGCAAGACGCCAATAGTTCGGGCTGCCATTCAGTGATTACTCCGTGACTCTCGCCAATCACGCTGCAAATCAGCTCTGCGATCTCCGGGTCTCGTTGCAGGGCCAGCCCGCTCGGAGGCTGCGAAGGACCGCCATAGCTCCACAAACGCAGGAAGAGTGACACGCTTCCTTCGAGGGCGACTCGCTCGGAAGCGGATTCATTTGGTTCCAGACGGCTCGGTTGTGACTTCGGCAACTCCATGAAAATATCTAATGAATTAGCCTCGCAAACACACGAGTTTCCGAGTCCGGGGGCGGCAAGTTCATCATAGCCTCGGTACCTGCGCCTTCCCAGTTACTTTAGTGTCTGAGGCGACCATCTGGTTGTTCCTAGGTCTCCTGTCCCGCGAGAAAATGAATCCATCTCCCATTTCTTTATGAAGTTACAGAAAGTCATTCCGTTCCTGTTCGGCTCGAAGCCGCGGAGCAGCGGTCTTTCTCGTCTGGAACGCAATTGCCTCGCAGCCGTGCTCGTCATCGCAGCCTCGATCGCGGCCCCCGGCAAAGACGTCCCCATTACGGCGGTGGTCTTGTTTGAGGGCCCGCAGGGTACAGCCTACGTTCAGATTACGAACGCGACTCTGAATGGAAAGGCAGAAGTGCGGCTCTGCGAGGGCGTTTCGAAGCTAGACAAGAGCGGTTATAACGGGCTTCCACGCACGACCCTCATAGGAGCTAAGTCGCTCCAGCGCGCGGCAGACGGCGTACTCACCCTGACGGTAAATGATAAGCCGCTCTGCGTCGTCCCTAGCAACCTTAAGTTCGATCGGAGAGTTGAAATCACGCCGGCGGAGGCGGCTGAACAGGCCGTAATTCAAGGCACTCCCGTCGCCTCCTGGCCTCGCGATTCCCTCATTCCCGCGTTGAAGCCTGGAGTTCAACTGGTATTCATCGCCGCGCCTGACCTTGAACTTGCCGACTTTCTGCGGGCAAAGCGGGCAAATACTGTAAAAGACTGGCAGGATTTTCTGGTCCGCTATCCATCTTCTACGCGCCTGTCTGCTGCGCAAAATGCGATAGCCGAGCTTCACCAACAGGTGGCAGAAGCTGCCTTCGCGCAATATCAGAAGCCGGGCGGCGGTAAGCAGGACCTCGCCATGCTTCGGCAGGCGTGCATGGAGGCACAAGCCGCCAACCAGGTTTCTCCCGGCTACAAACCCGCTTTCCAACTGATGGGCAGCATCAACCGAGAGCTCGATAACCTGCTGGCAACGGAATCCGTGCGCCTGCAGGCATTCCAAAGGGCCCTGCAAGAGCATACGTCCGGGTATTCGCAACTGGCCGCGGCCGCAGTGAATGTGGAGCAACTTGTCGGAGTCCGGCCGGACTACGCACCTGCGCTCAATCTCCGCCGTGAAATCGCCGCAGAGCAACGGAAACTCGAAATGACTGTCGCGAATGCGGAATCGCTGACAGCGCTGGCGCGCTACGATCAGGCCGTCAATACCCTCGGACCCTACGGCTCGTTGGCCTCGGAAATCCCCCGCGTGGATGCCGTTTTCAGTGCGGCGTTCAAACACCACTTCAATTATGGACAACGATTGGCGGCCGAGCAGGATTGGGAGCGAGCTGTAGCGGAGTTTCGCAAAGCGGCAGCCATCCGGCCCAAGAATAAGGAAGCAGAGACTGCCTTCAATAACGCCGTTACCCAGCTTAGCGCCCAACGCGATCAGCAGGCAGTCAATCTTGCTCTTCTCGAGAGCAACGATTACGCAGGGAAGAACCAGTTTGTCGAAGCCTACAACGTGCTGGCCGACTTGCCGGATCAGCAACGTGCCCTGGTGACGTCGCAGCTCTCAGCATTGTCGCGCAACTATGTGAGCGCAGCTACGCGACGCGCACAAACTCTCCAGGAGGTCCACATTCCGATCAAGAGCCGGACCGATGAAGATGCCGTCCTCGAGGCCTATGTTCTGTGGAATCGCGCCAGCTCCATCAGCAGCGACCCAGCCATTACGGTCAAAGGCGATTTCCTCTCTAGCAAGATCAGCGCTTACTACGTCGACCAAGCCAATCGATATCTGGTGAAGCCTTCTGGATCCGGAGCCGGTGTTGGATGGCTCTACCTGAAACAGGCACAGCGCTACGGAATCACCAATCTCGACAGCCTCAAAGATCAGATGGCCCGCTACGAACCGTTGTATCAACGACGAGCCCACCTCTCGATTGGCATCATACTTGGCGATCAGACCTCACGCCGCGACGGCCCCGGTTTCGCCAACCAACTGGCGGACGCGATTGCCAACGGTCTGGATTCCTCCGCAGTGTCAGTTGAGGTCGTGCGCAAGCCCTCGCAGGTCGAGGATGCCCTGCAGCCCAACTTCACCCTGGTCGGAGAGGTTTTGGAAGATCGAGTGGTCAAGAATGCGAGTCTGGAAGCGCCGCAATCGAAGTACCGGGCCAGCACGCGCGAGATAAAAAACCCGGCATGGCTCGAAACTGAAAGCGACTATGCGTCCACTCAACAGCAGCTCGCTTCCGCACAGCAAGCGCTGGCTGATGCCCAGGCCCAACACAAGAAGAAGGAAGTCGTAGCGGCGGCGATGGATGCGGTACAGGAGGTGCAGAAACACGTCGACGAGTTAAGACATACGCTGGAAACGACCGATCAGAACCGCGTGGAGACGGTGCTTGAACCTTACCACTATACGAGAAAGACAATTGATTTGAGCGCGTCGGTTGAGCTGGCATTCCGCTTCCGTGACCGGGCCGGCAACGTGATCGGCCAGCCTGGCGACGTGCGCAAGGACAATCGCAAATCCGTGGTTGTCTTGCAGGATGTCAAGCCCGAAGATACCGAAGGAATTACCAACCAGGGCGTGGAGCCCGACGAGACCCAGTTTCTGACCGATTTGGAGATTGATGCGCGGAATGCCATGGTCAAAGCAGTCCGGGAAAAGGCGGCGGAATTGCCCGCCGAGGTCCTGCAGGAAGCGCGGGCTCTGGCGCAGCGCGGCGACGTGGACGGCGCCGCCGAACAGTACGTGTTGTACCTGAATTCCACTCCTGAAACTGTTTCTGCCGAACGCGACGAAGCAGCCCGATTCCTGCACGACCGGTTCAACCTGGCTGTACCCGTAGATGCGAAATTGTGAGACCGGGCCGACCCGCGATTTATTGCGAATTAAGGTACGACCGATTGAATCGACCGTTTGTCGAACTACGCCAGCGAAAGGCGCCGGGCTGATCCTGGGCTTGCCCGGCGCGGAAGGATTGTAAAGTCATGGCCGAGAATCCGAAAGAAGGTCCGGAACTTTCGTCCCGTCTGAAAAAGACCAACGAAGATCTCAGGCACCTGCAAGACTCGGTGAAGACCGGAATGATCAATGTCAAAGTTCTCATGGACTTCCGGAATGCTACGGAACGGGCACGCCAGGCAAGCGTAGCCGTGCAGCAATGGCTGGAGAGTCAAGGAAAAGGAGGCGATCCCTACAAGCTGATGGAGCAGGTCATGAGGCAGCGCCTCGAAATGACCACCCAGCTGATTAAGGACGTGACCAGCGACCTGGAATGCCTTGATGTGGACTTCGATACGCCTGGGCTCCCTGAATTAAACAAGGCGGTGCGTACCCTTGTGGAACGGCTGAGCAAGCTGTTTCCCTATTGATCGAAATCTGGCTCTTTGAAAAATGCCTGCCGGGAACTTGTCACGATCCACCCTCGCAGACGATTACGGACAAACGTACAAACGCGGCGTTAAACTTAAACTGTACTGGGTACGGCTAGCCCCGGAAGGATCGGGTATGGCACATAGGGAATTGCGAAGCACCCTGTTACGTCTCGTCCTGCTCACAATGCTTTTTCTCGCGGCGACCCTGTGCGCAAGGGGTTCAGCGCCTCCGCAAAGTTCGTCAAGAGAAGGTCAGCAGGTTGGCAAAGTCCTCAACGTTCGCAAGGTCTTGCGTGATCCATACCTTTTCACTCGCTATCCACGAATTCGCTACTACCTGCTTTATTTTGCAGTTCGAGCTTCCGAGCAAATGTACTGCAGCGAGTACGAAACACCTGTTTTCGATGAGATTGATGATGTGTTTTCCGCGAAAGACAAGGATGTCGAGTTCGTGGTCAAAGGCAAGAGCCTCACGCTCAGAACACCACACGGCCGCACGATTAAGGCTCACTTGGTAGACCCAAAGCAGTGCTAACCGCACGGGGCAGGCAGGCTCACTACCCAGCCTTGGTCCCCCAGAATCAGTCGGTCAATTCGCGAGTCGTCGGCAAACTGGTTGCACCGTTCACAGCGGTAGTACAGGCTGTAGCAGCAGGTGTGACTGCCCATCAGAAGCGGGCACCTGGACGGCGTCAGGGACGCTGCTCCTCGATTCAATTTCAGTGGCCCCATCGTCGCTAACCGCTTGTACTTCCTGGAAGGCACCGAATACCTGCTCGACAAGCAGGACGATCACAAGATCGATTTCGGCCGCGAGCGGATTTGTGGCGACCATCAGCTTCACCTGCACGGTGCCACCGGCCATGCTTGAGGCCTCCTGCTCCGCAAGCCCTGTGCAAGTCACGGGCAGCGCGCCCGCGACTGCGAACGTGACCGTGAACACCACAGGCCCGCATCAGGTCTCCGGCCTTGTCATGGCCTAAGCCGTGGAACGGGGTGCCCTTTGGAATCGTGTTCGCGGCCGTCGTCGTGGCCTCCGGCGCGGGCAGAAGGAAGTTGAGAAGGGGAATGCTGCTTGTCCCTCTCACGATCGTCATGCTTACAGTACTGGTGAGCTGCGGCGGAAGTTCGAGTTCGACAAGAACAGATCCAGGCACTCCGGCAGGAACCTACAATTTGACGTTGGTGTCCGCCAGCGGCAGTGCCAATTACACCACCACCCCTGACGGTCACCGTGGAATAGGACTGCATCGGTGATCGACTGTTACGGCGATCAGGTTTTGTCTTGTAGATGCTTCCGCGGGACTTTTGCCCATTGATAACAAGCGACTTGTTGGCTTCGTTTCGCAAAAATACGAGGTTTCGCGGTTAGCCTTCCAGGTGTCCATGTGAATCCGCTGGCATAACCAACATCCCGACGTCTCCCATCGACGTTTCGTTCGCCCGAGAGGGTCACGTAAATGGCTCCCCTGCTATGGGCAATGGTCGCTTTGAGGTTCGACACTCAACAAGCTGGATAGGACACTTACTCATGGGCTCGATCAATGCGGCCGGTGCAATCGGGCTTGGGCGAAAGCCGGCTCGAAAAAGAACAATCCGCGCCCGACGCAGGTGATCCATGAAGGGCTCTGGCAACATAGTCGGCTCCTCTCGCGTCCTTCTAACTCCGCGGTCTCCCAGGCTACTCGGAACGAGAGACTGGTTCGCGGGCCTTCCAAGATACCGAAAGGAACGAAGAAAAGGCTAGGAATTTGGAAAAACACTGCGCCCGCGTAACCGCGAGTCGAGTTACGAAAGCGCTCTTGTCCCCAGGATGTATGGCGGATACAGAACTCGCAGCGGCTGCCGCTTGTCGGTCCCGGCACCGGCCTCCGGTTTTGCCGCGAGGGCGACGGGGAGTAGCGATTACCCCCGCCGCCGCTCCCGACTAGGCCGCCTTTTCTACGTCGCCCGTCGGAGCCGAGTCCTCGCCGCTCGCCGTCTCGTCCTCGGATTGCGAGCCACACGCGGCCGTTCCCTGCTCGGTCGCCACCACGGTCAATCCGCTGGGGGACTCCAGTACGGCAGATGGGTCCTCAGGTTGTGGAGTCGCAGTCCCACCTTCGCCTTCGTCCTCGTTTGCCTCCGACGTGGGCGGTGGCAGCTCATCCAGCAGTGCCAAGTGCTTCAGCAAGGCATGCTGGCTCGCCGTGCGGTAACGCTGTAGGTTGGTCATACAGCCTTCGGGAGAAAATTGCCAACCCGGACGCTGCAGACACTCCATCTCCAGTTCCAGGGCCTGATGTTGACGCCAGCACTCGACCAGGAGACCTTCGATCAGCAACTGCGTGCGGATGTCGCCGTCGCCGTACTTGTCGTGCAGGCGTTCAGCCAGCTCAAGGAGTTCCGCATTCATCGGGTTGCCATCGTCGGAGAACAGGAGTTGCTTGACCAGGAGTCCATGCGTTACCGCGTTGCGGCAACTGAACTTCTTGCCGCGAGCGGTTTTCGGGCCCGTCGACTTTTGGGCATTCTTGCGGTTCGCACCGAGCCGTGCTTCCGAGATGAGTTTCTTGGGCTGGCTGGTTTCGGAGCCATCGACCTTATCATCTTGAGGGTCGCTGGTGTTGTTACGGTTGATGTTGGTGTTATTGGTGTCGGTCTGGGAGCTACCGGCACTATTCGGAGTCAAATCATTCTCATTTGTATCGTTGTACATTTGGTCCTCGGAAACGGTTAATTTGCCCCGATGTGTGACCGCTCTTGCTGGCGACCAGCGAGACTCCGCTTCTATCCAACCGTTCCGGTATTACGATTTTCGCTTAGTTATCGAATTCACTCAGCACGCGCCCCTGTTCGGTCCCGTCTTTGCGGGTCCTCCGGCGCGGCACACCCGGCGCACTCGGTCCTCGCGGTCCTCTGCCGGCAGCCTGGCCAATGGCCCGCCAAGCATGGTTTCGGGTCGATTGTCGCCCAGAGCCGGGGCGAACACGCCTGCGCCGTTCCCAACCGTCATTCCAGCCGGCTGGCCACAGCTCCACAGTTCAGCCCCCAGACGCTTCTAACCTTCAGTTTCAGTTGAGCAGATCCTGGTACGCGCGGTGCGCCAAAGCCGGCCGGCGAGGAGGGTCCGTCGGGGTCCCTTCGGAATGCGCGCGGTGAGAAGGGGTACTACGGAAGTCTTCCGGATGCGCACGGCGCCCTGCCATTTACACCGGGCGGGGCCAGGGTGCGCCGGAAGGTCAACTTAGACGGAACTGTGTTTTCACCTTTTAGCCGGGGAATTTTTCAGAAACCCAGTATTAGAGGTTATCGGTGCTCGCCGATGGAGCCCCAAGAGGGAGCCCGTAGCGAAGCGGTAGTCCGAAATCTAAATGACTGAGGTCATTATGAAAGCGAAAATCAACAAGAAAATTGTCCTTAACGAGTTCTTGCCTACTGGCAAGAACCACGTATCAATCTATGGATTTTTCTGCAACACTGCAGGTCCACGGAAGAGCAAGTACGCCGTCCGCACTTGCCCCAATCGTGGGGAAATCCTCATCCTTCTCACCTTCGCCTCCTCCTACGAAGAGGCATTCCAGATCGCAAAGTCCGCCTACGAAAAAAGTCCCTACCCAAAAGTCGGCATGGATCGCTTTGCGGTGCTTGCCATCTGCTGCAGCCGCCATTGCCCCTGCGGCGGTGAAGTTGTCTCCCAGAACTTCTTTGTGGACTGGTCAACTTCCCATTAGTCCGCTGACGGGAAGGGTGAATGGAGTTCGTTCACCCTTCCCTGCCAGCCACACCGCTTCGATCCTCTCCTCCCGCCGCCCTGTCACCATTCCGTCGGTCCTCCTTCGGCGGCTACCCACTGCCCCCCGGGCGCGCTCGAGCTTGGATCCCCCCTGCCGACAGCCCCGGACAAACGGCCCGCTAAAAGCATGACCCCGGCTTGGTCACGCTGTATCGTTCCACCGGCAAAACAAGGGCGGCGCACCGGGTCCAGGCACGCTGTGCCCGGATCTGCGCACTCTTGAAACACGTACCCGCTCGACTTGACCCTGGAAGTCGACCGAGGCGTTTGCCGGCCCAGGTACGGGAATGCCGGGCTCGGCATCGTAGGAACATCTGACTGCAGCGAAGCGCCGCAGTCGACAGCGCCGGCGAATCACCGGAGATTGGATGTATGGACGCGCAGCAGAGGCTCCCGAGCCGGCCGGCGGCACTGCGCCTCCCGGCTACTCTGGTCGTCCAGCTCGTATCAAGCTCCGAAATCGTGACCACCCTAGCCACAGGCTCCACCAGGGGCCCAGTCCAGGTAGCGCGCCGCGGCATGCTAATGCCGGCGGTGACTGCGTTGTTCGCGGAACATACGCGGATCATAGGTGAGCGGTTCCACTTCTCGCGCGACGATCGTCTTGTAGTCGGAATGCGCGGGATTGATCAGGCAGTTATTTTCGCTGGGCGCGAGTACGGAGGGCACCAGTAGCAAGCAATTCTCCCCTCGTTGCGCGAATTCATCACCCAGACGAGCAAGCTCGGCAGGAGCCGCAGATTCGCGCCAGTTTGACTGCAGACTGCCAGTCTCAACTCGCTCCCGGGCGAGATCGTCTGGGACTTCCGCAACCGCTAGAACCAGATCACCAGGAGGATCGTCGACATCAAGATGGACAAAATACTCCAGCATCGCGAGAGATTGATGTTCGGAGGTGTAACTGAGGCGGGTTCCGGGGCTCGACCAACGTCCACCGTAGCGGTAGGCCCCTTCGCCGTCAAAGGGAGCGCGGGCATACGTCTTGCGTAAGACTCGATATAGTCGGCTCAACTAATTCCGCCATAGGCGACGCGGCCCAGGATGCTTTCCACTTGGCGCGCTCCCAGCTCGGTGTCGATGGCAGCGATGGGTGCCAGGCCGCCGAGGGCACGGTTGGGATGCTTGAGCCAGCGCATGGCACGCTCGTGGTCACCAAGATATTCATTAGCAATCGCTACAATGCGAGCCAATCGGTAAAGCCGGTCCGATTCATAACGTGCCAGCCTTCCGCTGCGCCGACGGCGCTGCAAGCTTCGAGGCGAAAGGTCAAGTGCGCTGGCGAGTTCTTTTAGAGTAAACCCCGAGGTTCGCATCAACTCTTTCACTACCGCGGGAGGAAAACCGTCCCGGATCGCCTCGCGCATATCACGATCGCTGGAAAAAGCGCGACCCAGGGTTTGCTCGCCCCCTAATTCCTCCACGACCGCTCGCAGCTCATTTACCATTATGGCGCATATAGTAGCGACAAATGGCGCCTCTGTCAACTCGCATTCGGCTAGAAGTCTGCTCTAGCCGCCTCATGCTGTCCCCCAGGACGACTCGCGCATCAGCCTCTTGCGGTACTCGCTGTACGCGCGGTTGATGGTCCTCCGGTCGCCGCCCCGTTTTTCCCACTCGGCGGAAAACAGCGCGAGGAGCCGTTTTTCAGCGGCGTTCAGTTCGTCCATCAGCGCGAAGCTACGATTGTATTTGCCATCCCATCGCTGCTGGAGAGACACGAGCACTAGTTGCGCCTCCCGCATTTCGATGTCATCCATCATTCCTCCCCGAAAAATAGGTTGATTTCCCTGCTGAGCGGCTCTGAGAACAGCAGCATCGGACAGTTCTTGGCGATGCACTGAGTGTTGCTCAGCACGATCTCCTGCGCCTGAGCAGGAGTGATCCCCAATCTGTGATCCTCGCTCTCAGCCATCTTCAGAATTTTCTTGGCGAGCTTTTGCTTACCCGCAGGGCTGAGATCGGGGCGCAGCAGCGCAGCACACGCCCAAGCCGTGAGCACCCGGTCACGGCACTTTACGAGCCGCTCTTCGAATTTATCGTCTTCGTGTTTGTCCCTCATCGGTGCCTCCAGCGGGTACCTTCACGATCCGGTGGACTGTTGTCTTGCTGATCCAGTTCTCGGGAGATTTCGCCAAGGCCTTTACCAGCGGCACGCAGCTTGAGAAGCTTTCCCCAGTCGCAGTCGATGCGTAGTCTGCCACCCACGCCCTTGAGCCCGAGCCTGTTCTAAACCCGTGATGGTCCACTCTGACAGGCGAACGGTCTGCGAGTGTTCCGAGCGGAGCTTGTCCTCCAGTTCGGTTCTGACACATTGGATTTCGAGTGTCTTATGCTCTACCGAGACATTCGCGGCGGATTCTAGTTCTTTGGGGACGACCAAAGTCTGAAGCTGGTCTCCGTGTCGCCGTTCAATCTCGGCGGTTCGCTTCGCCAGTTCGGTCCCGAATCGAACCCAGACCGCTTGCCCTTCGTGGTTCTGCTTTTGGAGGAGCAAGCGGAAAGCTTCCTCTGCACTAAGCTGGGCCACTCTCCCGAAGTCCTTCACGACGAGGCGATCCAGAACCTCGGTTCGCTTCAACCTGCCTTCGCCTAAACACAGCGGGCACTCGATGTTGTCGGTCGGCATTGTTGATCGTGGGCTCAGATAGCCTCCAAGATCGTGGAAGAAAAGGGGGAAGTTTGAGGAACAGATTCCGCTACTTCTTGTGCTTCCCGATTAAGAGACCCGCGTCGGCGGTGTTGATCGAGGCCAACTTGCCGTGCTCGTCGCGGGTCGTGCCGAAATCCTGGCTTGTCCGCCCGATGATGTGTTCACGTTCGTCACGGACGAGCGTTTCAAACGAGCCCGTGTACCCCGTGGTAACTGAGCCAATGATCCTGCGTTGACCGTCCCGAATGAACTCCTTTTTTTCAGGGACATGATTTCCTCCACTCCTCTTCTACCAATTTCTTCGGGAAAATCGCTAGGAATTCCCAACAAAAGTTGTCGAGATGGCACCATGGTCACCTTTTCGTGTAGTTACTCCAAATTATTTGTTTATTTCTAGCGATTTCCGAAAGCAAATTGGTAGAAGAGGAGTGGGGATTTTGTGCACAACCACTGTTCCGCTGAGACTATTTTGTCAACGTCACGTGTAATTGGTGACCTAACAGTCTGTGCCCGGGCCGCATTCCATCATTCCGGACCGGAACATGGGTCCGCTTTTAACCACCGCTACGACCCGCTATCAACTCCGCATTCCACTGCGCTCCGCCCAGTCACGGAACCCAGAACGGCGCCTTTGGGTGAGCGGTCTCTTTCCCGGCCACATTCTATGCCAATGCATACCAGGCGCCGCGACCACTGCCGCGCATGACCAGATACCCTTTTTGCTGCAATTGGCGGAAGTGCGGCTTGAGCGTGTTCCGGCTCGTGCCGGTCAGCGTAACCATGTCGCCGATGGTGACGCGTCCGTGTTCGCGTGCATACTCCACGATTTGGACGGACAGTTCCGGCATGACCGACAGAACGATTTTTTCTCTTTCGGCTTTCCTGGCCAAATGTCTCATCTGCTGCTGAAGCGCCCGCAGGAAGAACAATATCCAGGGCTGCCAATTCGGCGCGTCGGTCCTGATTGTTTCTTGCGTCTGGCGCAGTGCAACGTAATAGCTTTCTTTACTGCGTTCAATCACGCTTTCCAGTGAGCTGTAGGGCACATAGGCATAGCCGGCGCGCAGCAACAGCAGCGTGATTAAGATGCGACTCAACCGGCCGTTGCCATCCTGAAAGGGATGGATTGCGAGGAATACCACAGTAAAGATGGCCGTGACCAGCAAAGGATGCAGTTGCCGGGTCTCCATCTGCTCCCTGACCCAGTCAAGAGCTTCCGTCATCAGGCGCGGTGTGTCGAACGGCGTGGCCGTTTCAAACACGATGCCGATCTCTTTTCCGGTCACGTCAAAGGCGGCAACGCTGTTGGATTGGGTTTTGTATTGGCCGCGATGATACGCATCCTTTTCGCTGTATTTGAGCAGGTCGCGGTGCAGCTGCTTTACGTGGTTTTCCGTCAGAGCCATCTCTTTCCACGACTGAAAGACTAGTTCCATGGTCTCGGCGTAGCCGGCCACTTCCTGTGCGTCCCGTGTATCGAAGGCTTTGACTTCCAGATTAGACAGCAGCTTTTCGACCTCGCGATCGGTGAGCTTGCTGCCTTCGATGCGTGTGGATGACCCGATGCTTTCGATGGTGGCCACGCGTCGCAGAGCAGATAGACGTTCGGGTGAAAGTGTGCCCAAGGCGCGCCATGCTCCTTTGAATTCATCGAGTTCGGCGATGAGACTAAGGATTTCGTGAGTGATATTGAGGCTATCGGTCTGGATCATGACACCCAAGAATACGCCCATTTGCACCCAATTAGTCAAGCTAAAATGTCACCTATTTACACCCATTATCGCCAACACCATCAGCTGCTGATTGCTCGGCAGCCTGCGCTGACACGGATCGGGGAGCGCAAACACACCCACTATCAACTCAGCATTCCACTGCGCTCCGTGACTTCCGTCGTGGGGAACGAACAAGGAGAAATAAATTCTGGCGACATTGCCGGAGTCGAAGCGAGTCCGGAGGAACTGGCCCCTCCCCAAATTTGATATGCTCCGCTCATCAGAATCGAGATGGCTTGGTATGGCTTCAATCGTGCTAACCGCTTAAGGTATATCAAGCAGTAATTTGAGTTGGAGATATAGCCTTGCCATAAGCCGTATGCCTATTTCCTCATGATTTTGAAAGTCTCGGATTCTGGGCCGCTCGCCGAACGCTTACGAACCATTCCAAGGATCAAGGACATCCAGGCCACAGTCCTCGAAATCTGCAACATTGCGCGTCGCCAGCTTGGCCCCTCGCACTTGGGCAATGGCTGCGATCTGCGCATCGGCGTGGCTGATAGGTCTGCCGAGCGCACGGCGGTGAACGGCAATCGTAGAAAAAACTCGCGCTGCATCACTCTCGAACCCGAAAATGCGGCCTGCTAAATCCTCGGCAAACATAGCTTCTGCTGCGGCCAGCAGCCCCTCGCGACGCTTGCCCTTGGTGAGCAGCTCAATTCCATAAAAGATCTCTGCCTCGCTAATTGAGGTCGTAAAGAGTTCTGCTGCTGGTTGTCTCGCAACCCATGCGACAACGCCAGGAGAGGGCTTGGGCCTCATGAGCTCAGACAGCACATTTGTGTCGAGGATGATCATTCGGCAAATTCCGGGGCTTGGCGCATCGTGTCGCGTCGTGGCAACTCAAGTTCGAGCCCGCCAAAAGCTGCAAACCGCCGATGGATGGTCTCGGCCAGATTCCCCTTTACCGGGGAGGAAGCGGTTAAAGCTGAGCGCAAGATTTCTCTGGCCTCCTCCTCCATCGAACGTCCGTGATGGGCAGCACGGACCCTCAAACGGGTCTTGGTTTTCTCGTCCAGTTGTCGAATGGTTAACGTCGCCATGCTGTCAATGCTATCACTGCTAGCCACGAATGCAAGTAGCCATATAGCTGACCGCTTCTGATTATTCAAGTTCAGCAGGAGGCGTCTTTTCAATAGGGGGAAAGTCCCATTAACCATATGCGAACGTAAGGCGAAAGTCCGCGTTTTTTTGGCGATCGGGGACGTCGCCGATCGCGAGATCGGCGGTGCTGAGTTGTGATCGAAAACCTACCGATTAGGGTTGATGGTCCATTTATTTGTATATACAATTAAATAGTGAAGATCGACTTCGATCCGGCGAAAAACGCGAAGAATATCCGGGAAAGAGGCCTCCCGTTCATGCTCGCCGCGGAATTCGATTGGACCACAGCTATGGTCGTACCGTCCAGCCGCCACGGTGAAGCCCGCTTTTTCGCCATCGGTTATATCGGGAACCGCCTTCATGCTTTGGTCTTCACCAAATCCGGTGTGACGGTGCGGGTTATCAGCCTGCGCCGCGCCCACAAAAGGAAGGTAAAACGCTATGAAGAAAAAGCCTGATCCCGAGATGATCGACAAGGAAAACCCGGAGTGGACTGACGCCATGTTTGCCAAGGCAAGGCCGGCATCCGAAGTCTTTCCCGATCTCGCCGCACATTCGGAGAGACGCAAACGCGGCCAGCGCGGCCCGCAGAAAAAACCGCGCAAAGTTCTGATCGCTCTGCGCCTTGAAGAAAGCACGGTCGAGGCGTACAAGGCGGGTGGCCGCGGTTATCAGACCCGCATGGCCGCCGTGCTGGAAGAGCACGCGAAATAATTCCTACCAAACGCAGAGGATACCCGGACCAGAAGCACCCAGGCGCCGGTCCGGCAAGAAAGAAGCTTCCCGGAGTGCAAATCATGCATCTTTGACCCTGGACTTCTGATTGGCAACCAGGCGTTGCATGAACTGGGGTCCTTCCTTCTTGTAGGTCTGCACACCCTCAGACAGGAACAGTCGCAAACCCGGACTTCAGGATTGGCCATCCACAGGAAGAAAACTCACCAGAGGTGATGATTATTACTTTTCTTTCTTCTGTTTAGCCCACCTAGCGAGGGCAGCCTTTTTGGCACTAGCACTCCTCTCTTCGGGGCTCAAGATGGCGGCTCGTCTTTTCCCGCCTTTCGAGCCTCCCATTTTTCCCAATGCAACTGCGTGAGGGTTCTTCCTGGACATTTCTGCTTACTTTTATGCCTTAACCGGAGACAAGAACGCAACAGTTAAAAATCTCGTTGACAATGCGTGGCCGCCTACGCATAATACAGATAGCATGCGTTAGCGCCTACGCATAAACCAGAGAGGGTTGGAGGACTTATTATGACGCGAGCGACAACCGCAACGAATCGTAATGTTCGGCTTGCAAAACAACGATGGGCGGGATTGACGAGGACAGCGCTTATAGCGTTGAGAGCTCTGAGCCGAGAATATCGGCTGTCCGTCGCGTTAGGCGATCTGCTTTACATTGATGAACGCTGGTACGTAAGCCACGCGGGTCTCTTAAGAATTGCTCAAAAGAAGAAGTGTTCTGGAATAAATGTTGAGTGCGTTGAAGAAATTTCCGACCCAAGTGCAACGCGATGGGCATTCAAAGCCACTGTCTTTAAGCCCGGCGATTGCAAAGGATTTGTTGGCTACGGCGACGCGGATCCCTCCAATGTTTCGTCCCTCCTCCGCGGGGCGGAGATGCGCGTGGCCGAGACGCGTGCTGTTAACCGTGCCCTGCGCAAGGCCTACGGCATCGGCATCTGCTCGATCGAGGAGATCGGAACCATTCCGAACTCAGGCGAGAAGCTCCCTCCACAGAACACGAACGGCAATGGCAACGGCGGTGGCCCCAAGGTCCGCGATCGTCTCTGCCAGATCATCCGCCAGCACAAGCTCGATCCCGAACTCGTAAAGGCC
>Ga0326727_10005144_pt1 | contig 37880 bp, 19 predicted proteins | sample MB2enrmetagenome_FD_207643 | JGI IMG/M metagenome (GOLD analysis project Ga0326727, IMG submission 207643) | Lab enriched peat soil microbial communities from McLean, Ithaca, NY, United States - MB29MY | ecosystem: Environmental > Terrestrial > Soil > Wetlands > Peat | place: USA: New York... | reverse complement strand
CTAGGCGGACGACGACTATGGCCCACCTCACGGCAGAGCGGTTTCTAACTATGGCGTTTCCGCTTCCACCCATCGAGGAACAACGCCGAGTCGTTCGTTTAGCCCATGAAGCTTTGTCACGCATGTCGCGCCTTCAATTAGAACTCGTTCAGGCGCACGAGAAGGGTGCCTCCCTTCGGCGGAGTACCCTCGCTGGTGCGTTTTCTGGAACGTTGGTCCCCCAGGACCCGACCGACGAGCCCGCCTCCGTGCTGCTCGAACGCATACGCGCCGGGCGGGGATCGCAAGATAACCAAAAACCCAGCGGGCGAGCGCGCCGTGCCGCCGCATCGAAGGAAAAATCATGACGAAGCCACCAGAGAAGAAGACAGCCGCGAAAAAGTCCCCCGCCAAGAAGCGCGCAGCGAAGAAGGCGCCCATGTCGCCCCAGGCGCTGGCGCGGGAGATGATGCGCCTCCTCACCGAGCGACTTGGCCCCGATGAGCTCATCATGCCGGAGGACGTGAACGCGCTGATAAATTCGCTGAGCGGCCCATCGCCCAATGACCGGTTGAGCGACGCCGAAGCCGACGCAAAGGACGAAGCCCAGCAGATCGCCTTCGACGCCATGGAGGCGGAGAGCGAAGCCGAGGCGCGCAAGCTGGCCAAACGCGCGCTGAGACTTGACCCGGACTGCGTGGATGCGCTGGTAGTGATAAACGATCTGGATGCGCGCTCGACGCGGGAGAAGATCGAAGGGTTGCAAAAGGCCGTGGCCGCCGGGGAGCGCTCACTGGGCGCCAAATTCATTCGCGAGAACACGGGCCACTTCTGGATGTTGATCGAAACGCGGCCGTACATGCGCGCCATGGCGCAACTGGCCGGCGCACTTTTCGCCGAGGGGCTGAACCTGGATGCGATTCGCCTCTATGAGAAGATGCTGGAACTGAATCTTAACGACAACCAGGGTGTGCGCGATCCGTTGCTGGGCGCGTACCTGGCTGTGAAGGATCTCGATGGCGCGGGCAGGCTGCTGAAGAAGTATGAGGACGACGCGATGGCGAACTTTGCCTGGGGCCGCGTGCTGGAGCGCTTTCTGGCCGGCGACCTGGCAGGCGCCAGCACAGCGCTCAAGAAGGCGCGCAAAGCAAACCGGTTTGTGGAACTCTACATGACCGCGCAGAAGCCGATTCCGAAGCAGATCCCGGAGATGTATTCACCGGGCAGCGAGGAAGAAGCCGTGCTGTGCATGGACGGCGTTGGGCGCGCCTGGGCCCAGCACAAGGAAGCAGTGTTCTGGCTGCTGGATCAGCAGGAAGCGGATGGCCGGCGCGGGATTCCCAGCAAAGCCGCTCTGAAGAGAGTTCCGGTCGCGGGGAAGAAACTGCAATGACATCCAACGGCGTCGTTCAGAAGCTCTGGAACTACTGCAACATCCTGCGCGATGACGGCCTGTCGTATCAGGACTACATCGAGCAGCTCACGTTTCTGCTCTTCCTCAAGATGGCTGACGAGCGGCAGAAGCTGTTCCCGGAGAGAGCTGCGTTGATTCCTCGCGCGCTCGACTGGCAGAGTCTCGAACGGCTGGACGGCGACGATCTTGATGCACACTACCGGCACATCCTGGTGGAACTGGGCAAGAAGCCCGGCATGCTGGGCACTATCTTCCGCAAGGCGCAGAACCGCATTCAGGACCCGGCCAAGCTGAAACGGCTAATCAGCGACCTGATCGGCCGCGAACAGTGGACTACGCTGGGCGTGGACGTGAAGGGCGATGCCTACGAGGGGCTGCTCGAAAAGAACGCCGCCGACGTAAAGGGTGGCGCCGGCCAGTACTTTACGCCACGCGCGCTCATCCAGGCCATTGTGGACGTGATGCGCCCCGAGCCGGGCAAGCTTATCCACGACCCGGCGTGCGGCACCGGCGGCTTTCTGTTAGCCGTGCATGACTACATCAGCAATCACTTCACGCTAGATAAGGACGACAAGCGATTCCTCAAGGAGCAGGCGCTCTCCGGCATCGAGATTGTGGACGGCGCGGCGCGGCTCTGCGCGATGAATCTCTTTCTGCACGGGACGGGCGGTGAGGATTCTGTGGTTGTGCGCGACGCACTGAGCAGCAAGGGCTCAGTTGAATACGACATGGTGCTGACCAATCCGCCGTTTGGCAAGAAGTCCAGCATCACCGTGATCGGCGAGGACGGCGACGAGCAGCGCGAGACACTCACGATTGTTCGCGAGGACTTTTGGGCGACGACCAGTAACAAGCAGCTTAACTTTGTGCAGCATGTGCGCTCGATCTTGAAGATCGATGGCCGTGCCGCGGTGGTGGTGCCGGATAACGTGCTGTTTGAGGGCGGCGCGGGCGAGCTGATTCGCCGGCGCCTGCTCCACGATTGCGATGTGCATACGCTGCTGCGTCTGCCGACGGGGATCTTCTACGCGCAGGGTGTGAAGGCGAATGTGCTGTTCTTCGATCGCCGCGTGGCCAGCGAGAAGCCATGGACAAAGAAGCTGTGGATCTACGACTTTCGCACCAACGAGCACTTTACTCTGAAGACGAATCCACTGCGCCGCGAGAACCTGGACGATTTTGTTGTCTGCTACCACGCCGAGAATCGCCACAAACGCAAGGAGACCGAGCGTTTCCACGCCTTCGATTACGACGACCTGGTGAAGCGCGACAAAGCCAGCCTGGACATCTTCTGGCTCAAAGACGACAGCCTGGAAGACGCCGCCAATCTTCCCGCCCCTGACGTAATCGCCGCCGAGATCGTGGAGGACCTGCAGGCCGCGCTGGATGAATTCGCTTTGATCGCCGAGGACCTTAGAAAGCAGTGAGCGATCGTTTGGCGGTTGAAAGTTGCGCCGTCATTCGAGAGCGTAGCCTATCTCGTCCATTGCTTTTGAAGAGCGATTTCGAGGGCAGCATCTCTTACAACTGGATCGGGAAACGCGAAGAAAGCCCAGCGGCAAAGCCACTCATGATACCAGCCGATCCAGTCGGCATTATTGTCCATGGCCCGTTTGGGTCGTGAACGTTCGATGATGGTATTGATTGGGATGTCGGGGTTCTTCGGCACCGAGGGCAGGCTCCGATAGAGTTCGCGGTCAGCAAACTCCCGCCGTACTTCATCGATGATTTGTTCACCGAAAGAACCTGCGATGCCAATGTTGACGAACCAGTTGCAGATGGTGTCGGCGGCTCTGAGGGTTTCCCTCGCCTGTTCAAGAGCGATCTCTTCGCGATGCCGGGCTGCGCGATTGAGGCCGGCGGCTTTGGAACGGCGCACCAACTCATTGGTGGTGAGCTTCCCTTGGCGGGCGAGGAGTCTGTCCTCGACCGGGGCATCAAGTGCGATGAGCAATCGGCGAAGAGATGATTCGCCCTTGTGGAGTTGACGTGCGATCTGGCGGAGTGAAATGCCGGAGTCGTGAATGGAGCGAATAGCGTTGGCACGATCCAGGTCGTGGAGATTGATCCAATTTGCCTTCAGTTCGGGAATCGTAGAAACGGAAGTCATCTAACGCGATAGTCCCTTCTGATAATCCTGTAACGGCTCAGCGCTCATGCCTGATATTCATTACAGAGCGCAAATATGATAATTCTCCATTTGGGAGTGGACAAAAGTGATCCAACTCACTGTTGCGCATTGAGTTCGTGCGTGTTGCGTACCGAAATTTGTGTAAAGCGGGTTGTTGCGCAGCCTGAATAGTTGGAGTGCGCAACGAAATGGGTGCGCAGCTGGCTGCTGGTCACCGTGCATAGGCAGGATTTGTGTTGTTGGTCGGTCCGGTGAGGGAAAAAAGGGGGACTGAAAAAGGTAAATTTACCGATTTCGATCAGTTTTCCTATACCGTCTTTCGGGGCGATCGAACTTGCTTGAAGTATCAAGACTGTTTTAGGGGGAACCGGTTCCCCCACCTGCCTCCCGACAAAATGGCGCACCACGATCGCTCCTCAAAAAGGCCGGTTTCCAGGAACCGGCCAAACCAAAGTAATCTGCGGGGCCAGGAGTAACCGGCGGACTAAAAAGCAGCCGAGTGCGCCGACAACCCTGCTGCACTGCTTTCCTAGCCCGCCGCGGCGCGATTGCAATCTACGGCGACATTCGCTCGGCCGGTTCTGAAAACCGGCCTCGTTCTGGGTGATCAGACTGGGCATTTTGCAGGCCAGAGATCCCGGGCAGGGTTCTGATGCAGATTACGAGCGAGTTCCTGCTTTTCGCTCCCTGTCCTGCCCCCAACCAGGAGCCTTGTGCCGGTGCTGCGAAGGCCTGATAGTTTTCTGCCTTTCGTCTCTTTGCATTCTCTAAACGCAGTATCCGAGCGCTGATAACGAGCCTCCGGCTCCGTGACTTATTCCTCTTAATCAAGCACCAGGGCATCCACAGCGACTGGCCCTGGACCCCTATTGATAATGGCGAGGGAGTGCTGCCCCGGAGCCAGATCGGTCAATTCGCAGACTTTCTGCTGGGCTAGGCGCATGCCAGTGGTTGAGAGGTCTACCGTTGCCCGCGGTTGACCGTCAACCTGGACCTCAATCTTTCCGGCTCCAGATTCTCTCGGGGCAATGACCGAGACGCCGCTGCCAGAAAAAGAACAACTCCAAACATCACCGGGCGTGTCGCTCGTGGTGAGGTCGTTGTTGTAGTCGCCGGTTCCCAAGTTGCATCGGCGAAGCCATCCATGCGACACCACGTGCAGATCGTCATCATTGATCCATGCCTTGTCGTGCCTGATGCGCAGAACTCGGCATCCGGAAGCCAACGATTGGCTTGCGATGCCCGGCAAGGCTTCTACGGGTGCGCCGAAAGTGACCTTCAGGCCCTGATCGTCCTGAACAAACTCCAGCGAAACGCTTGACCCGAGCAATTCGACTTTCGACACTTTGCCCAAGGTCGCTCCGCCGGCACGGAGAGCTTTGAGAGTGATCGGTCCACCGTCCCAGTCCAAGAGAGCAGCGTAGACACTTCCCTTGTTCCGCGTGTAGCAGACCCCAGTTTCGCCGGACACCTCAAACGGGCGGGAGCCGTAGACCGCTTCGCCATTCACTTTCAAATACGCGCCTACGTCCTTGGCCATTCGAACCACTTCAGGATCAAGATCGCCGCGACCGTGTTGGGTGAGGTTGAGCAACATGGATCCGTTACGGCACACGTTCTGCATCAGTAACCGGATGACAGTGTGGCTGTCCATGTATTTTTGACCCGTCTTATAGTGCCAATCCGCGATCGTGGTTTCTGTTTGAAACGAATAGGCCATGATCTCGGATTCAATGATTGCCTCGGTGCTCTTGACCAATGCGCGGTCGACCTCGGGAAGCAGTTCGGGATGATGTTGAAAGCTGTTGTAGCGTCCGCCAACGCCTTTGAGATTGACGACCGCTTCCATCTTCCCGTGGTTCCATTCGAGCGATTTGTTATAGAAATTTGCGACCAGCGGCGGAGCCAGAAAACCTAACCCCATGTTCACACCCAAGTCCAAATACGAATCGCCTGCGAGCTCGTCGAAATAGATCATGTCAGGATGGTACTTGCTGATTGCATCATCGACCCGCCACATAAACTGGTTGGCGAAAGGCGAGAGCAACGGGTCGTTGTGCGGTGAGCGCGGCACATTCAAGGCGACGGTATGCGGGGGGCCGTAGAGGGCCACCGGATCCATACCCTCCCACCATTCTCCTTTTCCGTCCAGAACCGTTTGAAGCGCATCGTAGGGTACGCCTTTCATTGGTCCCGTCTTATCGCTGGTATAACGCACCGGCATAAATTGACCCCAGGTACGTGGTGGACTGTCATGAAAACCGATTCCGAAGCGCATCCCGTGGCGGCGGGCCACCTTCTCCCAAGTGCCGACGACGTCCACCTTGGGACCGACATGCACAGCATTCCAAGGCTGGTATTTTGAATCGAAGCAGTCGAAATTATCGTGATGACAACCCATCGCCATGAAGTAACGGGCGCCCATTTCGACATACAGGCTCATCAGGTTCTCAGGGTTCCATCGGTCGATTACCCAATTGTGGCAGATGTCCTTGTAGCCGTATTCGGATGGATGTCCGAAATGCTCGAGGTGGTATTTATATTGCGGGCTGCCCTCCATATACATGCCGCGCGCATACCAATCGCCTTGCTCAGGCATCGATTGCGGATCCCAGTGCGCCCATGCGCCGAACTTGGCGTCGCGCCACCACGCCGGAGCAGTATAGGCGTGGCCCAGCGCCTTCCAATCTGCGGAAAATGGACCGGCGGCGACTGGGAGAGCCGGCAAGTTCCAGATATCGGGCGGCAATCCAAGATCATCGCCCACTGTGAGCCGCTCGATGCTCACACCTACGTCGTCCGGCGCCAGGCTTATGGTCACTGCGGAATTGGCAGGGATCGCCCGATCGACGACGGCATTCAGATATGAGCCCGTAAGCGCTCCCGAGGAATGAACATTTACTTTGCCGACCGGCGCTCCGTTGACCGCAACGCTGACTGTGCCCACCGACAGCGAGGCGTAGCGAATCGCCAATTTGCGGCCAGCAGGGAGATGAGTGAATGTGACACCTTGGCCGGGCTGGGTCAAGCTGACTAGATAGCCTGCCGAGGCGTTATGATCGGCTAGTTTGCGCGCTCCTCCGATGAGTTCCGCCGCCGTGTCATACTTCTGCTTTTCGATTGCTTGCGCCAGTTGGGACAGAGCGATCATCGATATCCCGCCTGTCAGGAAGCTTCTACGATTCATCGCTTAAATTCTCCAGCACCTGGATGTGCAGTGTTCGAATCATCGAACTTTCCAATCGACTCCCGGAACAGGCAAGGAGCGGACCAAACAGTTAACGTAAACTCTAAAGAACGCGGGTATTCTAAACCAAGCTTGCTCTATGCTGTCAACCGAAGACGGATTATGGTGCTGCGCTGAAGATCTCGCTGGCCTGAGGAAATGGTTGTGAGCATTTCTTCGGAGTTCCAACGGGCGGGAAGACGTTGTAAGCAGTTCCACGGAGTTGTCGATGAGTAAAGAGAATATGTTCACACGGCGAGAGGCGATGCAGGCGATGGCGGCCGTGGCTGCCTCCGCTGTGGCGCCGCCGAGCGCTTTTGCGGTCGGACCAGAAAAAGACGCGGAAGACAGCTGGCCGGGGGCAAGCGGCCAGAACCGGGAGAGGTTGCAGGCGTTCAATGAGAACTGGCGGTTTCATCGTGGGGACATCGAGGGAGCTGAGGCTGCGGACTTTGTCGATTCCGATTGGCGCTTGCTCGACGTTCCCCACGATTGGAGCATCGAGGATCTTCCCCGCGACGGGGACTCGGGCATTGGAACAATCTGGACAGACGCAGCCATTCCTGTCCGGACGGGTCCGTTCGATATGTACGCGAGCGAAGGCGAGGGCGCGACGGGTTGGATGGTAGGCGGAGTGGGCTGGTATCGGAAAAAGTTCCGCAGCCCTCAGTCCCTATCGCCGGGCGGCAAAACCGAACTGCGCTTCGAAGGCGTCTACATGAACTGCGACGTGTGGCTGAACGGCGCGCATCTTGGCAATCACCCGTATGGCTACACCGAGTTTGCTTTCGATCTGACGCCCCACCTGAGAGCAGACCCGAATACAATCGCGGTTCGCGTCAACAACGCGGGACGCAATAGCCGGTGGTACTCGGGGTCGGGCATCTTTCGGAAAGTCTGGCTTTCGGTCGCCGGCGAGTTGCGGATTCCCGCGCACGGAATCTACGTGACCACACCGGAAGTGGCGGCGGATACGGCTTTGGTGAACCTGGCGATCACCGTTGAAAACGGCGCGGCGGGAGCGAGGGACGCCAGGATCCGGACGCGCCTGCTTGATGCCGCAGGCGTGGTTGCCGGAGTTTCGGATGTAACGCTCACAGCGGCCGCGGGCGCAACTTCAACCATCGCCTGCGCGGTGCGGCTGCAATCGCCGCGCCTGTGGTCGCCTCAAATCCCGTACCTTTACCGCGCAGAGGTCGTCCTGGAAGCCGACGGGAAAGCGGTCGACTTTACCTCTGTGCCCGTGGGTGTGCGCAGGATTGAGATCGACGCCACGCAGGGATTACGCATCAACGGAGAGAAAGTCAAGCTTCACGGCGGCTGTGTGCATCACGACAATGGACCCTTAGGATCGAAATGTATCCCACGCGCTGAAGAGCGGCGCGTCGAGCTTCTCAAGGCGAACGGGTTCAACGCCATCCGTACCAGCCATAATCCTCCGTCTCGCGATTTTCTCGACGCGTGCGACCGCCAGGGCATGCTGGTGGTTGACGAGGCGTTCGACTGCTGGGAAGCCGTCAAGAATCCCGACGACTACCACCTGTACTTTGATGAATGGTGGCGACGCGATCTGGAGAGCATGATTCTGCGCGACCGCAATCATCCCTGCGTGATTCTCTGGAGCATCGGCAATGAGGTGAACGAGCGCGCCGAGCCGCGCGGCATTGAGATCGGCAAGGACCTGCAGGCGTTTGTTCATCAGTTGGACCCCACCCGAAAGGTGACGGCGGCGATCACCGCCCCCTACGATCACCCCAACCTGACCTGGCAGGATATGCAGCCTGCTTTCACGTACCTCGACGTCGGAGGGTACAACTACCAGATTGCCGACTACGAGAACGATCACAAGAAATATCCGGAACGCATCATGTTCGGGACCGAGTCGTTCCCGACCCAGGCATTCGCGGTTTGGCGCGCCGTCGAGAGCGAGAGCTGGGTGATTGGCGACTTTGTGTGGACGGCGATGGATTATCTGGGCGAAGCGGGGGTGGGGCGTGCTGGGATCAGCCGCGGTCCGGCGCGGTTCGGGGGTCTTCCCGCGTATCCGTGGTTCAACGCGTTTTGCGGCGATATCGATCTGATTGGAGACAAGAAACCGCAATCGTATTTCCGCGACGTGGCGTGGCGGCGAAGCAAAGTGGAGATGGCGGTACAGCGTCCGGTTCCGAAGGGCTGGACGGAGCACGGCAGCGGATGGGCATGGGGCGACGAGTTGCGCAGTTGGACGTGGGCCGGATTTGAGGACACGCCGATGACGGTTCGCGTGTACACGCGCGGCGATCAGGCTAAAGTGTTTTTGAATGGCAAGGAGGTCGGGTCAAAGGATCTGACAGAACAAGATGCGCTCAAGGCGGAATTCACAGTTCCTTACGCTCCCGGCGAATTGAAGGCGGTCGCCTTTGAAAACGGCCGGGAGATAGGATCCATCAGCTTCAGGACTGCAGGCAAAGCGCACAAGCTGAAGATGAGCGCGGACCGGCCAAAGATGAGAGCGAGCCGCGACGATCTGATCTACGTGACAACAACGGTGGTCGACGACAAAGACCAGATGCTTCCGGATGCAGTGGTCCGGGTGTCGTTTACTGTGAGCGGGGCGGGCGAAATTGCGGCGGTAGGAAATGCGAATCCAAAGGACGTAGCCAGCTTCCAGCATCCACAACGGAACACATTCCACGGAAGATGTTTGGCAATTGTGCGGCCGACGGGCAAGGCCGGAGGGGTTGAGGTGCGGGCTGAGTCGCCGGAGCTCGGATCTGCAACCCTCCGGTTGGATGTGATGTAGGCGCTTAACGACTTTCAGCATTTCATTTTGACCACGCGACATCGACCTTCCGCAGCCACACTCCTATCTCTTTCTTTTCAACCCCCTTGTTCTACTATTGCCTTCCAAGTCGAAACATTTGAGGAGGTCTAGGTATCTTACAGCATCTTGCGGATAGCATTGGCCTCAAGTCTATGAAAATAAAAGACCGAACTGTTTGATTCATCCCCTGGCGATTGAACAAGGTGAACTGGAGAATCGATTCGAAATGATCGTAAATATGTGCAGGAGGTCGATATCAGGCGGACAAGGCGTCTTGGTTCCGGCGCTTCCTCGGATGGGGGAAGCCGAGCGAAAACTGATCAGTGCAACGGGGCAATCGACTACCAGCTCTTCATGGCCACAACACGCGTGGATGAATCGGCGCTGCCGATTCTGTCAGTCTCAATGACGATCTCGAGGTTTTTGTCCTGCCAGCCAGGAGGCGCCGATCGAAGTGCGGCATTGAGCAGCGCTGGATTCGATACGATCTTTCCTGCCGCCTCTGTTCCCGGCTCGCTGATGCCGGCCAGGATGATTAGGAATTGGCCGGTCTTGGAATTCACAAGCCGGGCAATGATCGCAAAATCCTTACCCTTATCAAGCTCCCCCGAAAGCCAGATTCGGCCTTGACCGCCTCTCTCTACAATCTTGTCGTCCTGTTCACGAAGAAAAAAAGGCAGCTCAGAACCAAGGCGAACTGACCATGGGTTATCGAAGGCACCCATCAGGATAGCGGGCGAGTTCTGCAGGTCGTTGTAAGACAGGTCGCTCCCGATCTTGACTTCGCTTGACTTGTGCATCTGGGTAAAGAGAGCTGCAAGCCCGGCGACATTGTAGACGTGCGCCTTGTTGACAACGGTATCGGGATAGACAGTCACATCGTGCCACCGGAGAAGAGTTTTCGGATCGAGCTCGAGAGGATTCACGGTGCGCTGCAACTCGGAATCGTAAAGGCCCGGATGCTCTCGGCTCGCCTCGAGAAAAATCTTGTCACTGAGCCCGTAGATCACGGGCGACGCAATGCAGATCAGGATAGGTTTTCCAGTTACCAATACAGGCGCCCAGAATTCATCAGAGGCAGATTTCTTGGGAATGAACCTTCGCACGGCGGTTGCCATTAACAATCCGAGAATTGCAACCCCCGCCATGATAATCACAGCTTTCCACACGCGGAACTTTTGTCTCGGTGGGGGCGGCTCTACGACCAGGGTTTCGCTGGACGGAACGCCATGACGTGCTGAATGGTTCCAATGGAAGCGCGGATGATAGGAGCCGATGGGAAGCTCGATGCGAACCTCCGGGAGTTGCTTCACCTCGGCGTAATATTGAACCAGCCGCTTCCTCACGTCGGCTGCATTGACGCGGACAATCGGGTCTTCCCCGGTGGCATAGGTGGGCCCCCGGTGAAACAGGCTTACACCGATCGACCGTTCCTTCAAGAGTTCGGTCCGGCCCTCCAGGGCGTGCTCAACCACATACCACAGGAATTCTTTTGCCCGGGAGCTATTGGAGAATGCAGGGCTCTCCTCGATCCGCTTCACTTCCCGCCGAATGGCGGCACGCTGGTTTTCGTCAGGAACCGGGGGATCAATTATTGCGTGCGCCGGATGGTGCTGGTTCATTGTTCAAACAGCTCCTGGAGGTGTGCACTCGCCAGTGATTGCAGGCTCGTCTACGGCGCCTCAAAAGCTCGCACTGCACTGCGCGCAGCAAGAGGCCGCGGGCCGGCACCCCAATTCCCTCGCGGATTTGGCTCTTGCTCGGGTGCCCTATGCTCGGCAAACTGAATTATACGAGCAGAGTCAAGACAGGTCTAACGTCTCTTACGTGAGTAACGTAAGTAAGTTCCCCGTCCCGGCCTACTTCCCCGTATTTTCAATCATTTACAAAAACATCAAGCCTCATTTTACTGTAAGACTCTGTGTCGCACTTGATTTAGTTATCGATTAAGTGAAGGGTTAGCAACCAGAAGTCGTACGCGACTTTCCTCCGAAAGTCTGAGGGGAACTTGGGGCTACGCGAACTCCCGCTTCCCGCAACGCGTTAGGGACGGCAGGAGTACGCCCGCAGACCTCCAAAACACAACGCCAGTCGCGCGAGGGAAAGGGAAAGGAGATTCGGATGTCGAATTTGAATCGCAACCATTTGAGGCCAGCGCTCACACAATACAGTACCATTCTGCTCCTGCTCGGTTTTGCCGCAATCCTTGCGGTCTGTGTGCAGCCGAGCTACGCCCAGCAGTCCGGTTACGGATCCATCAACGGTGTTGTCACAGACACAACAGGCGCCGTCGTGAGCGGCGCAAATGTCACCATCACCAACGTCGATACCGGAGTGGCAAAGGTGACGGTCACTGGCAGCGCCGGCGACTATGCAGAGCCTTATTTGCCGCCGGGCCGTTATTCGGTTGCAGTTTCCCGCTCGGGCTTCAAGACCACAACGCAGCCGGGGGTGGTTTTGACCGCCAGCCAGGTCGTCGGCGTCAATATCACGCTCTCTGTCGGCCAGGCGCAGGAAACCGTCCAGGTTTCGAGCGCCCCGGAAATGATTGAAACGGCTTCGGCGGAACTCGGCCAAACCGTCAACAACACTTCCATCACCGAACTTCCGCTCGATACGCGAAACCCGGCTGCGTTTGCCAATCTATCTCCCGGCGGCGTGGACGGCACACAGAGAGGAGAGCCTCTGACCGCCAACAGCACGCGCAATGGCATCCCGACCGAAGAGGGGACCTCGATCGACTCCAGCCGCATGGGAGGCGTTTTCTACATGTTGGACGGTGTAATCAACATGGACACCCAGTTCGACTCGGGCGCCGAGTTCCCAAACTCTGACTCGACTCAGGAGTTCAGGGTGATCCAGAACAACTTCTCCGCGGAATACGGAGGCGGCTCGACAGCAGTGGTGAGCGTAGTCACCAAATCGGGAACGAACAATTGGCATGGCGACGCTTTCGAATTCGACAGGAACCAGATCTTCAATGCGCCTGATTGGTTTTCCAAGGTCAAGGACGGGTACAAGCGCGACATCTTCGGCGGGGGTGAGGGCGGGCCGATCCAAAAGAACAAGCAGTTTATCTTCGGCAATTTCCAGCTCACCCGGGGAAGCACTACGCAGAACGGCTCCCCGGAGTATGTGCCCCTCACTGCGATGATAAATAACGGGGACTTTAGCTCCATCCCGGTTCAATTGCATGATTACGACGGCACACCTTTCGTGAACAACCAGATTCCGACCTCTAGGTTCGACCAGGTATCGCTGAATGTCATGAAACACGTCCCGACAGCCGCTTCGAACCCGATCTACGTTCCCGGCGTGCCGATCAAGGACCGCTTCAACGAGTTCACCTTCCGCTACGACTGGGATCCCAGCGCGAAGGACCATATCATGGGCCGGGTATTTCTCAATAAAGCCAGCGACCCCGAAATCTCGGACGACTCGAACTGGCCGGCTTGCAGCGTAGCTTGGGCCGACCAAATCTGGAATTACGCCGCGAACTGGACCCATACCTTCAAGCCGACGCTGATCAACAGTTTCAGTTTCGGATACGATAAGCTGGCCAACCCGAACACCAGTTGCATTGACCAAAGCTGGCAGCAACTGGGAGCCAATATTCCCGAGGCGGATCCGGTCGCTACGATCCTTGTGAGCTGGGGGAGCACTGGGTTTGGCTGGTCCGATCAGAACACCGGCCTGCATGCTCATGATTTCGACTTCGCCGATCAGGTTTCCTGGACCAAGGGAAAGAATCTGATTGTGGCTGGAGTCAATGTCATGAGCCAGTACAATCTGGAGCAGGCTTCCTGGCTGGCCGACCCGTTTGTCGACTTTAACGGGACCGTAACCGGCGCCTTCTTCTCGGATTTCCTGCTCGGTGATATCGGGGAGTTCATGGAAGGAGGCGGGGAATACAACAAAGACGCGGCGACCAATACGGTTGCCTTCGTTGAGGACACGATCAAGCTGAAGCCGAATCTGACCTTGGATCTTGGCGTGAGGTATGAGCCCTTTAATCCGCCGTCGCCAAATCCGGCGGGGCGCGAAGCCGACTGGGTGCCGGGCCAGCAGAGCACTGTCTATCCCAACGCGCCGGAAGGCCTGGTATTTCCCGGAGACGCCGGTGTTCCGGCCGCGGGCATTTCGTCCGAGTACGACCGTGTGTCTCCGCGGATTGGATTGACCTGGCAGCCCAAGTTCCTGCCCAACACTTCGATTCGCGCCGCAGGGGGCAGATTCGCTATCCCCGTTTTCCACGCCTACTACAACCACATCTCCGCCGATCCGCCCTTCAGTCCTACCTTTACCCTTACGCCGACAACATTGCCGGGTGTCACAACGCCGACGCGAATCCCGTTCGAGAATCCCTGGTCCGTATTCCAGCCCACCGGAGGCGTGGCCCCGTTTCCTCCTTTCGCGTACAAGACTGGCGCCTGGAACAAGTCGCCGAGCGACACGTTCATTCTGCCTACCTCGCTGTCGTGCATCTGGACGCCCCAGTTCAAGATGAGTTGGGCGCAGGACTGGAACCTCTCGATCCAGCACCAATTCGCGAATAACTTGCTGATAACGGTGGCATACGTGGGAAGCGAGGCGTATCACATCACCATAGGCGCTGACCGGAATCCGGGCATCTACGCGTCGGGTGGGCAGCGCACTCTCTATCCAAACTTCGGCCAGATTATCGCCTATGAGCCTTGGGGCACCGCCAGCTATGAGGGGCTGCAAATCACCGCGGAAAAGCGATTCTCTCACGGATTCCAATTCACTTCCAACTATGCCTGGTCGAAATCGCTTGACGAGAGTTCCGAAAGCGACGTTTCCAACGCGACTTACGTTCGAGACGGGTTGGATGCCGGGCTCGACCATGGAATTTCGGGACTGAACGTGCCGTACATCTGGTCGAACTACGGTGTTTGGAAATTGCCGCAGTTCAAGAATCACGGACCGCTCGCGGCATGGGCGATTGGAAACTGGGAAGTCTCAGGCATCTTCCGAATGGACGCAGGAAGTCCCTTCAGCATTCAGGGCGGTAATGGTGACAACAACTCTAAATCGGACGCCGGTTTTGACTTGGCGGACCTGACTGGCAAGCCGGTGAACACGCATTCGGGGTCGAAACTGAGTGGAGGGGCATGCGGGACCGGATGGCTCAATTGTTACTTCAATCGGGCGGCATTCGAGCAAAATGCTCCGGGAACCTTCGGGGATTCGCCAAGGAATTATCTGCGCGGACCCAGGAACACGCAACTCGATACCGCGTTCCTGAAGAATTTTCCGTTCTACCAGGAGCAGTACAACTTCCAATTCCGGTGGGAGATGTACAACGCGACAAATACCCCGTATTTCGGGCTGCCGGACAACAATCCGACGGACTCGAACTTCGGCCAGATTGGAGGCACGACGGGTTACACCCCGTATAGAGTCATGCAGTTTGCTCTGAAATTCCTGTGGTGAGTCGCAACTGTGGTGAGTCGCAGCTGAAACCTCGGCTCATCCCTGCAGCGAGAAATGGGGACCCGGGCGCATCCTTCCGGGTTCCCAACGCTTTGCCTTGGCAGTTTTTTCGTAGCGTTTAGAAGACGATGGATGGAAGGTGAACATGAGGCCGGCTTGTCTTCGTTCAGCGCCGGATGCGGGAGGTGATTTCCGCCAGCGAAAGCGAATTCAGCGATTTTCGGCTCTAAAAATGTGCCCTATGCGAACTAAGCCGCTGGCAAGTAAGAATAGAATTTTTGTTGAGGATCGAGTCATTCACGAGGTCGCCGTGGGCATCAGAACGGCATTCTGTTTCATCGCCCTACCTGCGCTCACGCAGTTCTGTGCCCAGCTCATTGCACAACCGCAGCCGCCAATGACCACGAGCCAGTACGCTCGCGCCGAAGCGCAGCTCTCCCGCCAGCTCAAGGCCGATCCTACCAACGGTTCTCTCTGGTTCTTGCTGGGCGTTGCCCGAGCGCAGCTCAAAGAGGTCGATCCGGCCATCGAAGCTTTTCAAAAGGCTGCCGCATTGGATCCTCAAAAAGCCCCCACCTGGTTCGATCTCGGCCTCCTCTATATGGAGAAGAACGAGTCCGAAAAGGCGGAGGCAGCGTATGCCCACGGGCTCGCGCTTGATCCATCCAACGTTTCCGCCAACCAAAATGAAGCGTTGCTGCTAATGCGGCGGGAAGCATTCCAGGAGGCCCTCACGCCCCTGGAGCGGCTCAAGCAGGCAACGCCGGGCGACGTTGCGGTGCGAATCAGCCTCATTGAGGCCTGCGTGAGGGCTGGGTTGCCAGACAAGGGCGCAAGTGAGCTTGACGAACTCCTCAGCTCGCACGCGCTTACGCTGCCGCAAGGGCTGACCTTCGGCAAGGACCTCGCCGCTCATCAGCAAACCGATCTCGCCCAACGCCTCTTTGAATGGTCAGCCACTGCCTGGCCCGACTCGCCCGAGGCGCACGGCGAACTCGGACTGCTTCTTCTCAAGAGAGACAAATCCAGTGAGGCAGCCAAGGAACTCAGGCAAGCCGTCCAGCTCAAGCCGGATTCGGTGACGTACAATCTCGGTCTCGGTGAAGCCCTGAATCGCTCCAAGCAGTACCTGCAGGCTTTTCAGTTTCTTCAGGCCGCCCAGCAGAGGTTCCCCGATCAGCTTAGATTTCAATACGAATTGGCGTTCACCGATGTTTGTCTGCAACGCTTCCAGGATGCCATCGCCCTTCTGGAGGACCTTGCTCGCTACAAAACGGATTCAAGCGAAGTGCAATTCCTATTGGGCGGGGCGTATGAACTCTCGGGAGAGTTGCAAAAGGCGGAGGACCATTATCGACAGGCCATCCACCTTGCTCCGCAGGACGCGGCGAATTACCGGGTCTTGGCCTCCTTGTTGCAGGAGCAGGGCCCCGAGCGGCTCGACGAATCCATAGCGCTCTTGAGGAAAGCGCTGGCCCTCGACCCAAGGGACGCACAGAGCAAGATCGTACTCGCGCGCTGTTTGGGAAAAAAGGGCCAGCTTGACGAGGCTGCAACTCTGCTTCAGCAGGCCGTGGCAATCCAGCCGGAGTGGCGCCGGGCGCACTCAGCCCTGGCCGAAGTGTATCGGCGGCAGCATAAGCTAGCCGAGGCGGAACAGGAACAATCCATCGCGGCGAAGCTTGAAGACGAGAAAATCACCAAAGATTGGGACATCTGGGACCCTCACGCCACCAGCCCTTGAGAATCTCCATGGATGAAGATTCAAGTTGCCATCCCAACCCGCTAAAGCGGAAAAATGATTCGAACAGCCGGAAATCGAGCAGAAATGTATTGTGCCGTCATGGTCGGAATATGTTCGTCGTTACTGGGTGCGGCGCTGCTCGGTCAGTCTACTGAAGTGCTCGTTCGGCAAGCTCAAGAGGACATCAGGACCGGGCACTATTCCCAGGCCGAACAAGAACTCTCTCGCGCTGCCCAAGCGAATCCTGCCGACTGGAAGCTCTGGAACAACCTCGGTGTGCTGCGGATCCAGTTGGGAGAAAACGCATCAGCTATCAAGGCCTTTGAAAAGGCTCGCGGCGCAGCTCCCCAGCAGGCGCCCTCCTATTTCGGTCTGGGACTCGCATACATGAAGACGGGTGATCTTGAGAAGGCACTGGAAGCGTACCGTGGTGGACTTGCGCGGGATCCGAACGATGCGGCAGCGAATCAGAATTGCGCTTTCCTGCTGACCCAGAAAGGCGATTTTCGAGATGCCGTCGAGCCACTCAAGCGATTGAAAGCACTGCAGCCTGCGGATCTGCCGACGCGGGTGACCCTCATTGAGGCGTATCTGAAGGCAGGCTTGAGGAGCGAAGGCGAAATCGAAATTGGCGATTTTCTGAACGCTCATATTGCCAAAATGCCGGAGGAGTTGTCACTCGCTAAGGTGCTGATTGCCGATCGCAATCCCGAAGCAGCCGCACGAGTTCTTGAAAATGCTGCGGCAACCTGGCCTGACGCCGCTGAGCCGCATGGGGATTTGGGCCTTCTTTACATTCGCGGCGGCCAATATGAACCTGCGGTTCGCGAACTGGGCCGCGCCGCCCAAATCGATCCCGATTCTGCAAAATACTCGTTGGGCGTTGCCGAGGCCTTGTTGCGCTGGCGCCATGACGGACCCGCATTGCAATTTCTGACGGCAATCCAACCGAAATTTGCCGCGCTCCCTCTTTACAAATTCGAATTGGGGCTTGCTTATTACTATTTGACTCGATACCCGGACGCAATTCAACAATTCGAGAGCATTGCCCAGGCGCAACCAAATCTCAGCCAGGTTCAATACCTGCTGGGTGGCTCTTATCAGGAAATGGGGAATCTCGAAAAAGCCGAGGCTTGCTTCAGGAAGGCAATTGCACTTAAGCCAGATGAGGCATCGTACTATTTCGCTTTAGCCTCCTTACTCAAGAGAGTGAATCCGGCCGACCTTGCCGAACCTGTCGCACTGGCTGAGAAGGGCTCGGGTTTGAGCCCTGAGAATGAAGATCTTAGACTGCTTCTTGCATCCTGTTATCAGTTACAGGGCAAACTCTCAGAGGCTCAGGGATTACTCGAGTCCCTTATCAAGAGAGATCCGGATTCTCGTGCTGCTCATGTCGCTTTAGCGCAGGTATACCTTCGGCAAAAACGACTGCAGGACGCTGAGCAGCAGGAGTCGATTGCCGCCAAGTTGGAGGATCGGAAGCAGAGTGCCATATCGCCTTGGGGGCCGGGAGGCGTGACTGGGCCGTGAGCCTGTCGAGCACTTTGTGAAATTGTCTCTTATTCTGCAGTATTTGTGCTTAGAAACAAGTAACACAGCGAGGATGGCGAGTAGCGGGGTGGAAAGATTCGATGCAAAGCCGGGATGTATCTTCATCAATTGGCTCGATGGCAATGCTGGTGTTTCATGAGTGAAAGTATGAATCGTACGGCGATGAGTTACGCCAAAGGCGGCGGCTGCATAATCTTGACCTTCATTCTCATCTCAGGTTGTAAGTCGCGCTCGACGGCCCGGGAGAATGAGGTGGGCGGTAGGCGGCCGGCGGAAGGAACCGCGACGTCGAATCCGCAAGGAGTTCCTTCGTCAACGCCGGCGGTTGCGCCTGAAAAGGCCACCAAACCGGAGAGCACAGTTGCCTACCGAAACATCTCTGGCGGAGTTCGATTTGTGGGCTCCGAGGCTTGCGCTCCGTGTCACCAGAAAATCTACGACGAGTACCTGCGGACTCCGCACGGCCAAGCAGCGACATTACCGAGTCAGCGGCCGGAACTCCGAGATCTCCCTGCCGCCGGGATCTCGATTTGCGAGCAGGATCCTCCTCATTGTTACAAGGTTTTTCGAGAAAATGGCGAATACTACATGAGCGGGTTCGAGCCCGGCCCGAATGGCACAGAACTCTCAAAAGAGACGGAGAAAATTGCCTTTGCGCTTGGAGAGCCAATGGCCGGTGTTGGATATGGCATTCGGAGGGGAAACTACCTTTTCGAAGCGCCACTGTCTTACTACGCGGGCAACCAAGATCAGTATCCAAAAGGCTGGGGACTTTCGCCCGGGTATCAAAAGGACCCACTTGGATTTTCCCGCCCGCTCCTGGGCGCGTGCATGTACTGCCATGTGGGGCGCGAGCTTGTCGTAGACGATGCGAACAATCTCTACAAGAATTCGCCTATTGCCGAACTAAAAGTAGGTTGTGAGAACTGTCACGGCCCTGGAGGGTTACACGTCGACGAGCAACAAGAGCAGTTGAAAGTTTCAGGCAAGGTCGACAGTTCGATTGTCAACCCGGCCTATCTTTCTCCTCGCCTGAGCGATGACATGTGCATGTACTGCCATGAGTTCGGTGAAGCTAGAGTGCCCCAACCGGGAAAGAAATATGAGGATTTCCTTCCCGGAACTCCACTTCTCAACACAATGGCGATTTTCAAGTCTCGTCCCATCATGGGCTGGAACATGATGGAGTGGTCAGACGAGATGGCGCAGAGTAAGTGTTACCGCGCATCGGGTGGTCGTCTGAACTGCAGTAGCTGTCATGACGGCCACTTTACACCAACTGTGCAGGAGGCTCCTGCATTTTACCGGAGCAAGTGTCTGAACTGCCATCAAGAAAAAACCTGCCGCGAGACGCTTGAAAAGCGCAATAGCACGAGCCCGCCCGACAATTGCGCTTCGTGTCACATGCCCAAGCACGTTGCTCCGCGCTTTGTCATGCTGGGCACACAAGGCACATCCCACCGGATTGTGAAATACGAGGGAGAGCCGCTTTCCCCGGTGGTGACACAGCAGGAGTTGCCGGATCAAGCAACGGGGCTGATCCTCGTTAATAAAACCCAAGAATCGGCAAAGGCGGCGCTCTCTCCCGTTGTGTTGTTTCAGGCATATCAATCTGTACTTGCTCGAAGCCCAAGCCGGACGGATATCAGCGCCCGCTATGACGCACTGCTTGACCGCCTATCAAAATCCAATCCGAAAAATGTGCTGGTATTGAGTGCACTTGCAAAACGGGAACTGACCAAGGGAACTCCGGAAGGAGATTCGGCCGCTATGGGCTACCTTTCAAAGGCCGTTCAAGCCGGTTCCAAATCTCCCCAGGATTACATGGTTTTCGCCGAATTGCTTTATCGCTCGGGACAGCGCCAGCAATCGATTCAGGTCCTGAAGCGCGCCGTCTCTGCTTTCCCATATATTCCCACTGGATATGAGAATCTCTCCATTTGTTACATGTCAATTGGAGACAATTCCAGTGCGAAAGAGATTGTGAAGACCGGCCTCAGCATGTTTCCTACGGATCCCAATCTGCAGAATCTGCGGCGCAAGTTGGAAACCGTTCCATGAACAAGACCATTCGAGAAAACGCCTGAGATGAATTTTAACGCGGGAACTGAATCATCAGTATTGAATCGTGAGGACTGAAAGTGGAGGGCGTCCGTGAAGGGAACTTTTACAAGAACTGCAGTTCCATTATTGTTTTGCCTCGTTATGATGCTTTCCCCTGCTTGCGGTCAAGTGTCCACGGCAGGCGGGGACCAAGCGCGCGTCCCGATTGAATATGGCACACTACAACATCTCTCAAAGGATGATTCCGCGGCCGTAATTGTAGAGAAGGCGGCAAAGGTTCTACCCCGTCCCAATCAGACAACCTGGATGCGGCTGGAACAGACGTTCTTTATCCATTTCGGTCCCAATACATTTAGAAGGGTTGAATGGGGCAACGGCCGTGAAGACCCATCTGTATTCAATCCGACGGCGCTCGATGCAGATCAGTGGATCCGTTCCATCAAAGATGCTGGCGGCAAAGAGGTAATCCTGGTCTGCAAGCACCACGATGGATTTAGCTTGTGGCCCACCCGCTACTCAAACCATTCGGTCGCCGCAAGCCCTTGGCTGGGAGGGAAGGGCAACCTGGTCCGCGAAGTTGCCGATGCGGCCCGAAAATATGGCATTGACTTGGGCGTCTATCTTTCGCCTGCCGACTTGTATCAATTGCGTACCAATCCCCTGAATCCAAACGGCTACTACGGAAACAAGAGCGACAAGCTCCAGTCTTTGATTCCAACCGATCCCGCCAGCTTCAAGACGGACCCAACGAAGGGCCGTACGCCGCCGACGGGATCAAAAACCTACACTTACGATGTTGATGACTACAATCGTTATTTTCTGAACCAGCTCTATGAACTGCTCACTGAGTACGGTCCAATTCGTGAAGTCTGGTTTGACGGTGCCAACCCCGACCGGAGCGTGGCTGAAACCTACGACTACGCTGCCTGGTACGACCTAATCCGCCATTTGCAGCCAAACGCGGTTATTACTCTCAAAGGACCCGATGTACGCTGGGTCGGTAACGAGGACGGCATGGGACGGATCACGGAATGGAGCGTCATACCTCTACCCGTACCACCGGATGCGTTCAGATGGACAGACATGACCGCGCAGGATCTTGGCAGCCGCTCCAAGCTCACTCCAGGTTCATATCTTTGGTGGTATCCGGCGCAAGTCAACAATCCCATTCTTTATGGATGGTTTTGGGCACCGGGCAAACGGGTACGGACCGCCCAGGATCTGATCGATATCTACTACAAGTCCGTCGGCCGCAATGGCAATTGGTTATTGAACCTTTCACCTGACTCGCGCGGATTAATTCCGGACGATCAGTTATCCAGCTTGCACACGATGGCGATGGTGATTAAGCAGACCTTTGACAAGAATCTCGCCGCCGGGGGCAAGCTCACAGCGGATACCTCTAACCAGAATCACAAACCATCGTCGGCTCTCGACGGAAATTTCGACACGTGGTGGGAAGCGGCTCCAAGTCAGACGACTGCAACGCTCGTCCTGAGATTGCCAAGAAGCGTGACGTTTGATGTAGTTTCGCTGCAGGAGGCGGTGGACCAACGCAGTCAGCGCATCGAAGCCTTCAGCATCGACGTGTGGAATGAGTCCAAATGGAAACAAATGGATGAGCAAACAACGGTTGGGCACAAGCGCCTTCTGCGGTGGCAAGAGCCGGTTACGACCGATCGCGTGCGCATCCGCATCACGAGTTCGCGTCTTGAGCCGACGCTGGCCGAGATAGGACTTTTCAAACAGGCTGATCTTGTTCCGGCACCTCCGGACACGAGCTCGATAGTTCATTAGGTTCAGAAGGACTCCATACTCCTTCGCCACTGCTTCTGGAGCCGGAAGATGAACATGAGACTGCTGACATGCGCTGGTTGCGTGCTGTTTCTTGCGGCGCCGCTTTACGGCAGCGTCAGTATGTCCGCGCTTTTTGCGGATCACATGGTGGTCCAAAGACATCAGCCCGTTCACATATGGGGCGACGCTGCCGCGGGAGAAAGCCTGACCGTCGAGTTCCGCGGAGAGCAGCGGACTACCACGGCTGATCCGTTGGGTCGATGGATGGTCGAGTTCCCGCCCGGCGAAGCCGGCGGCCCGTTTGTGTTGACGGTTCGCGGCGCCAACGCACTCACGTTCAAAGACATTCTAGTAGGTGATGTCTGGATCGCTTCGGGCCAATCCAACATGACCTTCGAGTTACGCGGGGCAAGGAACGCGCAGCAGGAGATGGAGGGGGCGAATCTGCCGCAGATGCGGCTTCTTATGGTGAAACAGCGTTTCGCCGATTACCCCCTGGAGAATGTGGCCGTAACCCAGCCGTGGAGCGCTTGCACTCCCGATTCGGCCGCTGCTTTTTCGGCGGTGGCATTTTTCTTCGCGCGTGACCTCGTCGAGCGCGAACATGTGCCGATCGGCATCATTGAGTCTGCATGGGGATGGACGCCCGCAGAGGCTTGGACCAGCATGACCGCCTTATCCCGCGATGCATCTTTGATGCCTGTATTTTCCGCATGGGCCGTGACGGCCGCTGCCGAGCCGGATACACTGCGCATGCAACCGGAAAAACGCGCGGAAATCGCAGAAAAGTTAAGCATGCCCAACGATGAGAACCTCCCGGTTCCCTGGCTTCCCGTATTCAAAACCTGGGCTCCAGGAGCGCTTTACAACGGCATGATCGCGCCACTTACGCGTTTTCCCATTTGCGGGGTGATCTGGTATCAGGGCGAGTCCAACGCCGACCCGCGGCGCTATCCCGTCTACGCGCGCCTCTTTCAAACGCTGATTCAGGATTGGAGATCGGCCTGGTCGGAAGGGAATTTTCCATTTCTCTTCGTCCAGATTGCCAACTTCCACACCGGCCCGGACGATCACTGGCCCGACGTTCGCGTGGCCCAACTGGCCGCATTGGCCCTGGTGAATACGGCCATGACGGTTACTATCGACATCGGCGATCCCCGGAATATCCATCCCGCCGATAAGCAAGATGTTGGGCATCGCCTTGCGCTTGCGGCCAGAGCCATAGTCTATGGCGAACAGGTTGAGTACTCGGGTCCGATCTTCAGGTCGATGAGCCGCGCCGGCGATTCGCTTCGTCTGTATTTCGACCACGCCGATACGGGACTGGTTGCCGGCGGAGGAACGCTCCAGGGATTTGAGGTTGCCGGCCCGGACGGGAAATTCGTTCCGGCTGTCGCTTCCGTCGAGGATACAAGCGTGCTGGTTTCCAGCCCGGCCGTGCAGGACCCTGTTCAGGTGCGCTATGGATGGTCCGACAATCCGGTATGTAATCTGTTCAACAAGGATGGCCTGCCTGCGTCGCCCTTTCGGACATTGAGTATGGGGAGGGAGTGAATTGGGAGCCCGGATGTTGCGCCTGTGAATTTTCTCACCGACTGATCTGATTGGCCGCGCGAGAATGGTCGAGTTCTCTCTGGTTTTGGCAAAAGGTTGTGGCATGACGAATTTTTCGGCTACTGGCTTGAACGCTGCTTTCTCGCGGCGCCGATTTCTCCGGTTTTCCGCAACGCTACTCGGTCCGGGTATTTTTGATTTCCTTCGCACGCCGACATGGCGGTGGTCGAGCATACCCATCCTGCAAGCTGCGGCGATTCCCGCCCCCGCGCTGGCACAAAGCGCGGCGACCCAAGTGCAGTTTGTAGATGTGGCTCGCGAGGCCGGACTCACGACTCCGAATGTGTGGGGCGGCGTCGAGAATAAGAGTTACATCATCGAGGCCAAAGGCAGCGGCATCGCGTTTTTCGACTACGACCAGGACGGCTGGCTCGATATATATCTCACCAACGGAACTCGCTTGGATGCTGCCTGGCCGCCGGGCCAGGCGCCCACTACTCAGCTCTATCACAACAATCGCGATGGCACGTTCACCGACGTAACGGCCAAATCCGGCCTCGGCCGCTCCGGCTGGCAAACCGGCGTTTGCGTCGGCGATTTCGATAACGACGGCTGGGATGACTTGTTTTGTACTTTTTGGGGGCACAACATTCTGTTTCACAACAACGGCGACGGCACTTTTACCGATGTGACGAAGAAGGCTGGGCTATGGAAGGACGAGGTTCGTTGGGGATCCGGCTGCACGTGGCTCGATTACGACCGCGACGGAATTCTCGATCTCTTTGTCGCCAACTACATCCGGTTCGATCCCTCGAGCGTACCTGCGCCCGGCGAGACTCTCAACTGCCAGTACAAGGGCGCGTCGGTCATGTGCGGGCCGCGCGGGCTCCCCGGGGGAATCAATATCCTCTACCACAACAACGGAGACGGCACGTTCACTGACGTTTCGGAAAAGGCGGGTATCCTCAAGCCCGGTCCTCGCTATTCCATTACCGCCGTGTCTTATGACTTCGACAACGACGGCTGGCCGGATATTTACGTCGCCGTGGATTCCGAACCCAGCATTCTGTTTCACAACAACCATGACGGGACTTTTACCGACATCGCCGTGATGGCTGCCTGCGCCTATAGCCAGGACGGTAACGAGCAAGCCGGCATGGGCGTGGCGGTCGGCGATTACGATTGCGACGGCTGGCTCGACATCTTCAAAACGAATTTTGCCGATGACACATCAAACCTCTACCACAACAACGGCGACGGAACCTTTACCGAGGTTACGTTCCAGGCCGGAGTCGGGCATGATACACAGAACGTGAAATGGGGCTGCGGGTTCATCGACTACGACAACGATGGCTGGCCCGACATTCTGCAGGTAGATGGCCACGTTTATCCCAGCGTCGATGAGCAGAAGGTCGGCCAAACATTCCTGGAACCGCGCATCGTTTACCGCAATCTGGGAAATGGAAAATTCCAAGATGTGTCAAAGGAAACGGGGCCTGCGATCGCGGCGCGGCACTCCAGCCGCGGTTGCGCCTTCGGAGATTACGACAATGACGGAGATATCGATGTCGTAGTAAACAACATGAACGAGATTCCGTCGCTGTTGCGTAACGACGGGGGAAACGCCAACAACTGGATCAAGGTGAAACTGATCGGGACCAAGTGCAACCGGACAGCAATTGGCGCACGTGTAAGGGTTGTCACGGGAAAACATGTGCAGATGGATGAGGTCCATTCCGGAACCAGTGTGATGTCGCAAAGCGACCTCCGGCTGCACTTCGGGATAGGTTTGGCCAAGTTGATTGATCGCCTCGAAGTCAAATGGCCTACGACCCAAAAGGCTGAGGTTTTCGCGAATATCGAGCCCAACCAGATCCTCGTTATCAAGGAGGGTTCGGGGATTATCCAGAAGATCGCACCTGGCCTGAAAACTCCAGTGGCCCGTAGGTAGCAAAGTTGGATGGGCAATGCTCAGGCATTTTCTTGCAGGTGATGTAGTTCAGTTAAACGCCAACGCGGAGATCAAACGTGAAGATTCTGAAGTTCGCTTTCGCGTCGTCGCTGATGTTAGCTCCAGTCTTGAAAGGGCAACAGGTCCCACTGCCCTTTTTCCATCCTCATGACGTGATCGTATTCCAGGGAGACTCAATTACGGACGGCGGCCGGTTGAGAACTGGGCAGGATTACAACCACATCATGGGTCAAGATTACGCCTACATTCTGGCCGCCGAAATCGGCGCTGAATACCCGGACCGGAACCTCGGTTTTATCAACCGGGGTATTGGAGGAGAGGGAGTACCCGATCTTGCCGCCCGATGGCAAACGGACACAATTGACCTTCACCCCAATTTGCTCAGCATCCTGGTGGGAGTAAACGATACTTTCGCCCCGGGCCCGAAGGGCGAGACGGCCAGCGAATTTGAGCAGAACTATGATCGACTTCTGAGTCAGACTCTGATCTCGCTTCCCACCGTGAAGATCATCCTGGGTGAACCATTTCTACTGCCGGTGGGCAAATTCAGTGCGGATTACTCGGCGCAGCGCGCCATGATCAAGGAACGGCAGGATGCGGTCGAGAGGCTGGCGCGGAAGTATAATCTGGCGCTGGTCAAGTACCAGGACATCTTTGACGATGCATGCAAACTGGCTCCAGCGGATCATTGGAGTTGGGATGGCGTTCATCCTACTTACGCGGGACACTGGCTGATGACACGCGCGTGGCTAGCGGCGGCTGCCACGCGGTGGCCCAATGGATGAGCACTGCGAAGTTTCCAGTGTTCGACGCCATACAGCAGCATGTTCATGCTGCCGATGCGCAGCATCGTGGAATCGAAGTCGAATCCGTTAAAGAGACCGTTATGAAAATGCTCGCGCTCGCGACGGTTGTGGAAGAGATTCGGATGATGATGCCGCAGCGAGTCACCCACGGCCACTAGAAAGCCCGCGGTTCCGCAGGCCGGATCGCAGACTACATCTTTAGGAGTAGGCTGGGTCATCTCGACCATGAGCTGGATGATGTGCCGCGGCGTTCGAAACTGGCCGTTCTGCCCGGCGGTCGCTATTTTGGAGAGCATGTACTCGTAAAGATCGCCCTTGGTATCGCAGCCCTGCATGGGCAGCGCGGCGATCATGTCCACCACTTTGACCAGCAGCGCCGGCGTCGGGATGGTGAAGCGTGCGTCCTTCATATGCGTGGCATAGGTCGAGCCGTCCCCGCCCAGTGTGCGGAGGAACGGAAAGATGTGGTCGTCGACAAGCTCGTAGAGATCGCGCGCCTCGAAATCCTTAAATCGCGACCAGCGGTAGTCGTCGTAGGAGCGGCCTTTTGAATCCTTCCCTGCGGGGAAAATGCGCCGTTCAGCCGGCTGTCCGAGGGTGCGAGCCGTAGTCTCTTCAAGCGTTTGCAGCTCATCGAGTCGGCGCAGGAAGAGCAGGTAGGTGATCTGCTCGATGACCTCGAGCGGGTTGGAAATGCCAACCAACGGCAGATAGAAGCTGGTAAACGCCGACTGCTGTTTCAACCGGAACCAAAAGAGGACGCAATTGGCACCCCAATCGGCACCCTTGCATCAAAAGTGGTGCGTACTCAACCTGCCGAATCGACTGTAAATTGTTGATTTTATTGGTCAGGGAGAGAGGATTTGAACCTCCGACCCCCTGGTCTCGAATTCGGTTTCAATCAGAGCGTGAGCGAAGACTGAGCGATGACGGGATAGAACCGGTGATACTTATGGGGATACTTTGTACCGGATTTCTGTGCGATTCCCTGCAACAGAATGCAAAAGCGACCGTAGATGCATATATATGATTATACGGTAGTTCGTAGTCTTATTGCGACTCTATGCGTCTTCCTGCAAATCTCTAAAAATAGGACTCAAAATCCGCCGACCCTTGCGGTCATGGGGGTTCGACCCCCCTCCCGGCACCATAAAATCAATAACTCACAGAGTTTTCCTCTCATCCCTCCGAAGCGTTTAAACCCCAAGTAGCCAATTATGTAGCCAACTGGATTTACAGTCTGCGCAGAGGATTTGCGCGATGCCACGAGTGCGGAAAGAGAGGAAGCATCGAGGGGTATTCGAGAGGGAAAAGGGAAGCAACATCTGGTGGGTTCGCTTCGTGGACGTGGAATCGACCACCATAGACAGAAACATTATGTGACGCTCGCTGCCTTGAGAGGTTCGTGCATCTCCGCACAGAAACCTGCGCCGATGCAGTTCTGCTGCATCGCAGTTTTTGGTCACCACGGCATCTATACTCGGCCGGGATGGTTAACTGGTTGGCTCTCATGACCGCCTCGCAGAAGGGGACTCAACCCCGACCTGACCTGACCCCAATTTCCTTTCAAGTTGGGTCGGAAATCTTAGCCTTTTAGGCCAGCCGGGACTATCCTTCGTCCGGGCCTGGCGGCGCTACTTCAGTTGCGACGATGCCCGCACAATTAACTGCGGCTCGAGCACGACCTTGCGGCTGCGGCTCGACGCCTCTTTTTTGAGCAGATGGGCGATCATACGTGCGGTGCGCTCGCCGATTTCGACGGCGCGCTGGTCCACGCTGGTGAGAGGGACCTGCAGCTTGCTGCTATAGTGGTAGTTTCCACAGCCGACCATGGCCAGATTCCGGGGAATCGACATGCCAGCCTCGAAGGCCTTGAACATAGCGCCCACTGCGACCGTGTCATTGAAGCAGAACAGGCCGTCGGGCTGTGGCTTGAGCGTGAGAATCGCTTCCATGGCTCGGCGGCCGCGGGTTTCGCCGTCGGATTCGGAGGCATCGCCGGCGGAGATCATGTAGTCATCGGACACACTTATGCCATGGCGTTGCAAGGTGTCGCGATAGCCCTCGGCGCGGCTGTTACTGACGCTGTTGACCGGTCCGCGGATATGCGCGATGCGCCGGCAACCCTGGGCAATGAGATGCTCTGTGGCTAGTTCGCCCACCTTGTAATCGTTGCTGCCCACAAAGTTGGAATCGAAGCCGCGGAACCTGCGGTCGATCAGGACCAGGGGCACGCCGGCGTCGCCGATTCTGCGCAGCCACTCGCTCTTTTCCTGGCACGATGCCAGTACCAGGCAGTCGAGATGGTGGTCAAGCATGTGCTCGATCTCGTCCTGTTCGAGCCTGGGATCGCTTTCCGATGACGCCACGATCACGTAATAGCCCGTCTCGCGCAGGGCCGAGGAGAGCCCCTTGGCGATCTCGCCGAAGAAGGGATGGATCAGGTCGGGAACGACGAGGCCGATGAGCGAACTGCGGCCTGTCACCAGGCTGCGCGCGGTGAGGTTTGGCCGGTAGTTCAGTTCTTTTACGCGTTCGAGGATGCGGGCCTTGGTGTCGCTGGCAATACCCGGCCGATCGCGCAGTGCGCGAGACACGGTAACCACGGACACGCCGAACTCCTTTGCAATATCTTTCAGCCGGACATTCATCGTAACAGTCTTCTCGGCTGCGACCTTCGCGACGTGTCGCGAATCGCGCCGGTAGGCCAATGGGTTAATCTTCGCAACGATTCACATGCACGCCCGGCTCAGCGAAAATTCCGGGCATAGCCCTATCGGCAAACTCAGCCGTGGGCGCGTAGGCCGCATTCACGTGGTTGCACGTGAATCCGTGCATCTGTCAAGTCCGCTTGTTCGTTCGCGCCGGTGACGAACTTCACGCCGCGCTCGGAGAGCCCGGTGCGAATTGTTGGTGCCTCGGTATTCGAGGCCCCGCGCACGGCGGCGACCAGGACCGATTGGCTCAGCGGTTCCTTGTAAACGCCCAGCAGATCGAGTTTGAAATCTTCGATACTGGCATTGTACAAGCCTATGCAGCCTTGGCACCGGCTAAAAAGCCTCATTCGCCGACTGGCGCAAGTCACCGCTGGCAACCAGCAACAACTCGCCGGCAGCGACCGGCTGAGGCTCATTCACTTTAGGAACTACATAAGAGGTCGACACGTCCGTTCTCCTTTTCGTAGAAAAAATCCCCCAGCGCTAGAATTCGTGCGGAACAAGTCTCTTGGTCGACACGACTAACGCGCCTTCCCAGTGAGGGGCTCGGAGTACTGGCTTCGAGCCCGGGCGACCAACTCAAGGGCGGCCTGGGTCACTGGATCATCCGGCTTGAGCGCCTTTGCGGTCAGCAGTTCCTTTTCGCCGTTGTCGAGGTCGCCTGCCTGGCAGTCGATGATGCCCAGTTTCCTGTAAAAGTCGGCCTTCGCTGCGCACTCTCCGCACGCGGCGATGGCTTCCTTCAACTGCCGGATCGCTTCGGGCCAGTCGTGAGCTGAAGCCGCTTCAATACCGTTGTTTGCGAGCGTGTCCGCGCGGTCCAGGATGCTCCGCTCTTTCTGTACAGCGAGGTAGCGCGCCATCAACTTCTCCGATTCAGCTTGATCAGTAGATCGCAACGTGCGCGCCAGGCTGAACAGCGCCTGGCTAAACTTCGGATCGATCTCGATCGCTTTCCGCCAAGCCGCTAGCGCCTTCGCCGTCTCGGACTCCTGCGCAAGAGATTGGCCAAGCATATCCCAGGCCATTACGTTGCCGGGTTGCAGTTTAACTGTCTCTTCAAGCAGACCGACTGCAAGCTCGTACTTACCCTCCTGCTTGTCGATAAGCGCGAGAAAATATCGTGGTTCGGGCATCTGTGCATCGAGCCGGCAGGCGGTTTCGAACTCAGGCTGCGCTTCGTTGCTGCGGCCCAAATCGTACAGAATTCGCCCACGATAGAAATGGGCTGCACCTGACTGCGGAGCAAGCCGAACCGCCTCGCTGGTTTGCGCCAGGGCCGTGGGCAGGTCGTAACTGTCGGCGAGCGCAAGCGCCAGGTCCAGATGGGCCGCGGCCAGATCGGGCGCCAGATCTACGACTTGCCGAAGGCGCGCAATCCCCTCGCTCACCTCGCCCATTTTCATTTTCGCTTTTCCAACCGTCGACAAGGTCGCGGGATCCTTTGGCGCTAGCGCGAGGGCTTTGTTCAGTTCCTCCTCGGCTTCGGATTTCCTGTTCTGCTGGGCAAGAATCAACCCCAGGTTCAAATGGCCTACTTCATATTTGGGATCGTCTTCAATGGCCTGACGAAGAAGTTTTTCGGCCGAAATCAGATCGTCCTTCCTGGCGTAAACCATTGCCAGATTTCCGCGCGCATCCACGAGTTCAGGTTCCAGGTCAAGTGCGGATTCGAGCCACTTCTGCGCGGATTGCAAGTCGCCTTTCGCCAACTCCAGCTGGCCCAACTCGGCCTGAATCTTGGCAAGCTTCGGGTCGATATTGATCGCATTGCGGAGTGTGTCTTCAGCGCCCTTCGTATCGTTCATGGCTTCAAGCGCCAGCGCAAGATTATAAGCCGTCCAGGCGCTGTCCGGATTCTCTTCAAGCATGTGGCGATAGATCTGCGCTGCCTCTGTCGGATTTCCGGATTGCAGAAGGTCATTCGCCTTGGTTCCCTCGGATGCCAACTGGCTATTCAGGGATTCTTCGCTCTGTTGTTTCCGCAACTGCCCAACTATCTGCGCTGCCTCCTTGGTTTGACCAAGCGAGCGCAGCACAGCGACCAGCTGGTACTGGGCCGCCCTATCCCCGGGTTTTAGCGCAACAGCTTTCCGCAACTGGGGCAGGGCCTGATCGGGCTTTCCCATGCGGGCCAAAACGAGCCCGAGCTGATATCGAGCCTCAAAATCATCGGGCGCCTTGGCGGCTCCCAGCTCAAGTTCCGGCTCTGCCCTGGCGTAATCGCCCAGTTGCTGGTACACCGTGCCAAGCATGACGTGCCCCGAGGAATCGTTCGGTTTCCGGCGCACGTAATCGCGGGCGGGAGCAAGCGCCTCGCTATATGCCGATGCGTCGATGAGCGCCTTGACCTGTGCAGCCAGCGCGACTGTATCGTTGGGAATTCGGCGGGTCACCTCCTGGTATTCATCCGCGGCCTCGCGATCACGGCGCTCGTTCGCATAGATGTTGCCGAGAGTAAAGTATGCAGCCGTCATGTCGGGATGGCTCTTGAGCAAGTCGGTGAGAAGCCGAATTGCGTCAGCCACCCCGGCGCCATCCAAGGCCGGCAGCCCATCGGCCTGCTTGGCCTTGGCAGACTCATATGTCGCCGTTGCCAAAGCGAGCTGCAAATCCGGAGCGTCCGGTTGAATCCGGAGGGCTTGCCGCCATTCGTCGATGGCGGCATCGTATCGTCTCTCCTTCACCAGAACCTGCGCCATCCCGTCCAGAGCGCAGACTAATTGCGGATCCGCTGCCAGCGCCTTGCTAAATTCGGCTTCCGCCTCAGTCGCGTCACCGAGGGACGACCCCAGCGCACAATGCGCCTGCAGCAATTGAGGATCGTACTGCAGGGCCAGGCGGAATTCGCTTATCGCGGCTGCAGGCTGCTGCTGACTTTGCCGAACAAGCCCAAGATCGAAATGCGCTTCGGCCAGGCGCGGCTCCAGCCGCAAGGCCTGTTTGAAAGCCGCGACTGCACAATTCAGATCGCCTTTCTCGGCGAACCATGCCCCCTCAGCGTCAAATACTCTTGCAGGTGGCGTGCCGGCCGGCGCGCTGGCGGCGTCCGCCGGTAGTTTGCAGCTGGGCGGCAGTTGCGCCACGGCCTGCGTGCCCGCGAAAAGTAGAAACGCGCTACAGCAAATGAGTGATTGTTTCATGACGGATCCGCTCCGGGCATGATTCCACCTTGGCCACTTTCTCATTGCTGACCGCCATTGCGGGGCTCGGTCACTTCGAGTATGCGATCCGCAGTCACATCGTGCAACAATTGACGCGTGCCCGATGGCCAGCGGATCTCGACTTCCTTCATCACGCGCGAACTGCCCAAACCGAAATGGACACGCGGATCGCTTGAAGCAGCATAGCCCGTGCTGGTCGTCGCCTCGTTGTAAAGCATCCTGCCGTCATCGGTAGTGACCCGAATCCGGGCGCCAATGCCCATCCGGTTGCTTTTCGTTCCGACAAGTTTGATCAGGACCCAGTGATTGCGCGTTTCGGTGACGTTGAGGAACACGCTGACCGGCGCGCCCAGAGCGGTCACTACGAGATCCATTCGTCCGTCGTTGTCAAGATCCCCGTATGCGAGCCCCCGGTGCGGAGCTGGCCGAGTAAAGTCGACCCCGGCAGAAGCGCTCACATCTTCAAACTGACCGTTCCCGAGATTGCGAAAGATGGAGTTCGGTTCGGCATAGCGAAAATGCCGTGAGATCTCCCCGATATTGTCCAGCACATTGCTACGGGCCACCACCAGATCCTTCCAACCGTCGTTATCGAGATCGACGATCCCGTTCGACCAGCCGGACATCGGCCTGGTTAGATTCGCCAGCCGGCTCACCTGGCTCGCATTGCGGAATAGCCCTTTGCCCTCGTTTATGAACAATGGGAACGTTTCGTTTTCGATCGCGGTATGCCAGATGTCCGGTAAGCCATCGTTGTTCAGATCCCGGAAGTCAGCGCCCATTCCTGCAAGAGCGGTCCCCTCGTCGTTGTAGGCCACACCCGCCTGAAAACCCACTTCCTCAAATCGCTTTCCCTCCAGATTGTGAAACAGGAGGTTCGGGCTGTTGTCGTTGGCCACAAACACGTCGAGAAAGCCGTCGCCGTCGTAATCCGCAAACACGACTCCCATTCCCTTGCCCAGCACGGCTGAGATCCCGGTCTCCGCCGAAACATCGGTGAACGTACCATCGCCATTGTTGCGGTACAGAGTGTTGGGAAGTGGAGCGAAGCTGTCGGGGTGACAGTAGCCGCGGCCATCCAGGCCCATGCAGACCGGTTCGTAGCGCGGATCCCACTGGCAGTAATTTGCCACAAACAGGTCCAGCAGTCCGTCGTTGTTGTAGTCGAACCAGCCGGCCGCGATGGACCACATTTTGCGGCCGTTATACATGGCGCCGCTCAAACCCGCTTTCGCGGTAACGTCGGTGAATGTGCCGTCCCCATTGTTGTGAAAGAGCTGATTTCCGTTGACGTTGGCCACGAACAGGTCGGGCCGGCCGTCGTTGTCGTAATCGCCCACCGCGGCGCCCATCCCATAACCCGCTCCGGTGACTCCGGCGCGCTCGCTCACATCGGTGAAGGTTCCATCGCCGTTGTTGTGATACAGGCGGTTCGAATACTTCGGGCCCGTTTTCACCAGGGATGGCATCTCTGCGCCGTTGACCAGGTAAATGTCGAGCAGACCATCTCCGTCGTAGTCGAACAACGCAATGCCAGCTGGCATTGCCTCCGGCTGGTGTTTCTCCGGGGTTGGGCAATTCTCGACAACAAAATGTACGCCGGCTTTTTGAGCAATGTCTTCAAACCGGATGGCTGATGGAAGTGCCGCAGCCGGAAGGAGATTTTGAAGCTGCTCGGTCCTGCGAGGTCCCAACCAGGGAAACAGCATTTTGGGGACAAGCAAACCGGCCACGCGCAGAAATGTTCGCCGGGAGCCGTCGATGATCGAAGCCGGATCAACGGCCGGGGGCGACACGGCGCTCCCGGCAAATACGACTCCAACGAGCACAACTGAGCAAAGCAATAGAATCAACACCGCCAAAGGCATTCCTCTTGGTCTTCATTCTCTCAGCATAAATCGAGGCCATGAAAAGAATAGTGCCACCGCCGCGATACTGCGTGCGGCGATGACACTATAAAGTTTCAGTCAGCAGAGGCGGGCTGTGGCCGTAACCGCGTGGATTTGTAAATTTCCTGGGTCCCGTCCGCCGCGGCGGACAGGGCCCAGGGGCACCCGCACCCGAGATTCGTGAATCGGATTACAAGACCACGAATTCAGGCCACTAGTAGTAGAGCTTCAGACTCATCTGCAACTGTCGCGGGCTATTTCGTTGGCCTGTGATTTGGCCATAATTCTGATCGGTGTTGGTGTTATCCGGAGTGCCCCAGACAACGTTATTGAAGGTGTTGAACGTTTCGGCTCGGAATTCAAAGTATCGCTCCTCTCCGAGTCCTATGTGGAAATCGCGGAACAGCGACAGGTCCACATCGTTGAAATGTTGCGAAACGTAGGAGTTCACCTTTTCATTGCCATAGGTGTACCCGGTGGGCGCCGCGAAGGCGCTGGTATTGAACCACTCCCGCTGGGTGTGGGCTCCGCTGCTCGGATTGCCAGTGACGTTCATCCTTTCCGTGAGACAGCAACCTATATTCAAAGGATCGCCGCCGGCGTTCACCTGGTAAGGCTGCCCTGAAGTTTCCTGCAAGATGCCGTTGAGCGCCCAACCGCCAGCCACGTTGGCGAGCAGCCTGTTGGGAGACTTGTTGTATGGCGATGCCGCCGTGAATGCCACCGAGAACACGTTCTTCTCGTTGAGATCGGAGGTGCCATAGTCGCTATGGCGGTCGTATGGGTTTTGCGATTCGCAGCTTGCGCCCAGGTTGCAGCCGTCTGCGTTCGCGTGCGCCAGCGTGTAGGCGGCCAGGAACGTAAGACCATGGTTGGCATGTTCCTGCACGGTCACTTGCAGGGCGTTGTAACGGCTGTCGCCTACGCTCTGGTCAAACCATTGCTGCAACATGTAAGGATATGGCCGGCGAGCTTGCTGGGCGCCGGGCCCCGGCGCAGGAACGTTCAGCGTCGGACCCCAGTCCTCATGTCTTCCGTTCGAGCCAACATAGTTTGCATCGAGCGTCAAATTGCCCGGCAGCTGCCGCTGGATACCTGCGTTCCACTGGTCGAAGACCGGTGTCTTGAAGTTCGGATCCACCATCCACTGGCTGACCTGGCTGAAGTCGTTGATGGGGTAAATGATCGATCCGCCACTGCCAAATTGCAGCGGATCGGCGGCCGAGACCGTGGGATTAGCCGTGTTCAAACCGTTGTTTTGGATGGTATTGACCGCCGGCCAGTTTCCTCCGAAGTTCTGCGAGAGTTGGGTGATGTCGGCCCATTCGTCGTAGAACCGGCTATAGGCTGCGCGGATCACCGTCTTGTCGTTCAGGCGGTAGGCCAGGCCGAGCCGGGGCGCCCAGTCAGCCAGCGAGTTCTTGACCACGCGGAGACTCTTGCTGACGTAGGCGTTCGCCGGAAGCTGGCCCGTACCAGGCGTGCTCGATGCCGTGTAGATGCCGTTCGGAATACAGGGCGCGCCCTGCGTAGCGGTACAGACCGGCGGCAACGCGTTGAGCTGGTACTGGCCGGTGACGGGATTGGCATTGCCCGTGTAGTAGTCTCCGTCCCCGCCTTTGTGGGTTCCGTAAATCGGCGTCCAGACCATGTCGTTGCGGAAGCCGATATTGATAGTCAGTTTTGGAGTCGCCTTGAACTGGTCCTCGACGTAGATCCCGTCGATCCAGCCACCCCAAACCTTCTCGAAAATATTCCGGTAGCCGCCTGCGCTGGGAACACCGAGCAGCAGAGACGCCCAGCTATTGCCGCCGGTGCTACTTGCCCCGAGGCTCGAGGTCTGATTTACCGAGAAGTCCTCGTTTGAATATGCGATCGGCGAAGTGAAGTTGTTGGTCTCAAAATCGGCGCCGGCCTTGATCGTGTGTCTGCCGATGATCTTCGAGAATGAGCCTCCGAATTGCCAGTCGTCTCCCAACCCGGAGCCCTGCAACTGCGAACCGCTCAGACCAATGTAGTTATCCGCCGTATATTGCGGCGCATAGGTCTTGCCGGCCAGGGTCATAAAATAGGTAGACATCCCGGCCTGCTGCAACTGCGAGAAGAACGCCGAATCTTCACCCGCCCAGGCAGTACCGGTGGTGGTAAAGCCCCAGTTTCTGCCGAAGTACACGTCCGAGAAGGTTGTCGAACTAAATTCGTGCGTCCAGTGCCCGATGTAGTTATGGCCGGGGACGTGCACGAAAGCGCTGCCAATCAAATCCGAAGGCGATGTCTTGAACAGATCGAACTGGCTGTAGCGGAAATTGACCTGGTTACTGTTGCCGAAGTTCTGGTCGACCCGAAGCGTTCCCGAATACTGGGTGGCATCGGTGTTTTGGGGGTAGAAGGTATTCTGACCGTTGACGACGGTGGCGCTGCCCGTCGGGATGAGCGGCAGGTATAGCTTCGAGATCGCATTGAACCGGCTGCTTGGGATGCAGTTGACGTCGCCGTTGCAATAGGCCGGGTTCGGCTCGTTGTACTCCTGGGTGAAGGTTTGGCGTGTGTATCCGCCCTCAACGAGAGTCGTTGTCGCTGGGTCGTAGATGGGAATCATGTTCCCATGGCTATCGGTAAGCCCGCTGAAGTCGCCGGCGTCCATTGCGGCCGTTGGCGCCAGCCCTCCGGTTTCAGATTTCGAGGCGTACTTGTAGCCTTCCCATGCCAGGTAGAAGAAGGTGCGGTTCTTGCCGTTATACAGCTTTGGAATCGAGAGCGGGCCGCCGGCCGAAGCGCCAAACTGGTTCTGCCGAAGCGGCTGGCGGGCTGCTTCGAAGTAACCGCGAGAATCCATCTGCTCGTTGCGCAGATACTCCCAAAGGTCGCCATGGTACTGGTTGGTTCCGGATTTGGTAACCACGCTCACCTGGGCTCCAGCGGCGCCGCCATACTCGGCCAGATCGTTGTGCCCCTCGCTCTTGAACTCCTGAATCGCGTCGACGATGGGCGCATAGTTGTACGTCCCCGACAGCGTGTTCAGATCGTTCGCGCCATCGAGCAGGAATATGTTGCTGCGGTTGCGGGCGCCGTTCACTGCCGGGAAGCTGAACTGGCCGATCGATGCGCCATTCCACCCGCCGCCTCCGCCGCTGTTCTGGTCGGTATTGAGGTTCACGGTGCCCGGGAGGATCGTTAGCAACTCGGTGAAGTTGCGGCCGTTCAAGGGCAGATCGTCCACTTCCTTTGGTGCGACGACCGTGCCCAACTCCGAGGTCGAAGTCTCCAATGCAGGCGCAATCGCGTCGACGGTGACGGTGCTCGAGGTCGCGCCGACTTTCAGTTGAAAGTCGAATGTGGCGGTCTGGCCAACCTGGAGGGTTACCGGCGGCTGCGATATCGCATTAAAGCCGGTCGAGGACACCTGCATGCTATAAGCGCCGGGCACGACGCTCGGGAAGTCGTAAATTCCGTCGTTGTTGGTGCTGGTTGTCCTCACAACGCCAGTGTCGACGTTCTTAAGCTCGACCTGTGCTTTGGGAATTGCAGCGCCGGTTGGATCCTTGACGACGCCGTTGACGGTTGCGGTTGCCTGCTGGGCCATGGTGGCCGGGACCATCAAGCCTGCAACGCTCA
>Ga0326727_10005143_pt1 | contig 37883 bp, 30 predicted proteins | sample MB2enrmetagenome_FD_207643 | JGI IMG/M metagenome (GOLD analysis project Ga0326727, IMG submission 207643) | Lab enriched peat soil microbial communities from McLean, Ithaca, NY, United States - MB29MY | ecosystem: Environmental > Terrestrial > Soil > Wetlands > Peat | place: USA: New York... | reverse complement strand
GAAGCCACTGAAAGGCTGAAGGTACTCTAGTAAAGATGACCCGACTGCTGCATAAGTTTGAGAGCAAACCCTCGGTTTTCGGGCATTTTCAGTCCAATTGAAGGGAATTCACGCCGGAGTTAAGTATCAATGCTTATGCGGGTTTCAACCCTGAAGACGCTCGACGGTTGATTATTAACCAGCTCGGAGCAGCACCTAGTGAAGACGGGCGCGCGTGGCAGGGGAAGGAGAAGTATAGGAGGAAGAGGGGGCGAACACACCCCCACTCGCCAGGTACAAGGGGACGCATCCCCTATGCCTGACAGTAACATCATGCGAGGCTTAAAGCACAGCGTGGGCGCTATTCAAGTCGCATGCTTGCCGGTGGTGCTATGGCGTTGCCATTCTGCGGCGTGCTCAAAGCCACATACTGTGTAATATACCGCCTTGTCGAAAAATCGCCCCACGAGGCGATGAAGTTCCCGGTCCCCATGCAGGTCAACGGCAGAATCAATCATGCCGGAAAAGTGAATGTACTCGAGGAGATGATGTTTGATCAAGCCCAACGAGTAAACAATTTCGTTGAGAGGAATCCCCTCAGCAAGGCGCCTCTCTCCCAAGTGGGTGTAACTGGCTTCAATGTGGGACTCAGTCTCGTCGCTGAGCCAGCGTCCGAGGTTGCGATAAACATCATAGATTCGTTGATGCAACTCTTCACGAGTAAGGTGATGGTAGTCTGGTGTGTGACGGTTACTTAGCAGATCGTCGATGACACCGCGAGTCAACTGCTCCGCGTGGTCCTCAATGACCTGTACCAGGCGAGCGGAGAGCATAGCGCACCTCCTTCCTGCTGGCGTCACCTTTAATCTGGAACTCCCATTCAGGAATTCCAGCTTGCTTGAGTGTACACCCGACGGCCTCGTTTTGGAATGGTCCATTTCAGTTATCGAGTCCGCTGGCCTTGAGCGGCTTCTGAAGGTCGCCGGGAGGCTAGCCTCACCATCTTTGTGGAAAATCCCGCGATTTCGGCACAGTCTGACGAGCGGTATTCATGCCTCGGAAGTCGAGGGTGGCATGACGGTGAGTGGTCCGCCCAAATCCCGAATGACGCGTCCCCTGGGTGCCGACGAGTTCTCCTGGTAAGGCGTGCGCTTGTGCGAACTCCGTCCTGGTACTTCAGTGCTCTTGCCTTGTCGAAGTAGAGAGGCAAAAGATTATCATCCAGTACATAGCTGTGAATTAGACTTTCGAACGACATCATGAAAGAGAGTGAACCCATGTTGATCGGTGCACGCCTGCGTCAGCTCCGTGAGCAGAAGCAAATGACGCAAGGGGATATTGAGGAACGCACGGGGTTGCTGAGTTGCTACATATCCCGGGTCGAGAATGGTCACGTTATCCCTTCCCTGGAGACTCTGGAACGCTTTGCTGGGGTTCTCGATGTCCCGCTCTATCAGCTCTTTTTCTCTGGAGAAGAGGTTCCCTCAACCCCAAGCCTCACGCCGCGGCAGACCTTGGAAGAAATGATCGCGGACAACGGCGATAAGGGTCAGGATGCTCAATTCCTCGTGAAACTCAGGAACCTCTTGACCGGTCTGGCAGGGCGGGATCGGGATGTCCTTCTCAGTCTGGCCGAGAGATTAGCCACTCGCTAGAGATGCCCCTTCACCAGCCCAGGACTCTCCTCGGGCAAGGTGGAGGAGTCCCCTGGGCAGAGCGCAAAGTACTCGCCTCCATCTGCTTGCGATTCAGGCATCGTTTTGCAAGGAGCATTCAGGCCACATTTCCAATTTGAACCATGTTTCTGAATCTGCAGATCGTCGCCGTCGTGAATATTCATGTTGATTCGAACGTGATGAAGGCGCTCAGGAGATCAATACCCAATGGGTATGACAAAGAAGCAGCCCTTTCAGCTCACTTTCAATGCCTCTCTCAGGGTCGATTCCCACAGTTCCCGCGGCACCGCCGACGGGGGCTGAGCCTTATTCTCTCGGTAGCATTACCGAATGGTAAATAACTTGATCGTATAACGAGAATAGTTGCCCTCACATTGACTTTATGTCACTTGCCCCCGTAGAATTATACTTTCGCTCTCTGCCTGTGCGCCTCGGTTGTGGCTGACTTCTTCAAAGTGCGCGATGAAATTACTAGGGCTGGAGTTACTTTGTCTGTTCACTCCCTTGCAAGGTATTGACAGCGTTGTGAAGGAATATCGTGTTGACGGCCCGTGAAGGCACCTTCGGCAGGACATAATGGTTTTGCTTATTACTATTGATCGTTCCATCCTCGACTATCTTAAACGTAAGGGTTACAGCCTTTCGCGGAACGAACGCGTCAATGAATTGCTCTGGCGGGCAAGCCTCGAGGAGCAGTACGAAGCTCTGGAGAGGCAGGCAGCGGGGTTTTATGGTGCCGCAGGACAGATGGAACGCGTCGAATGCAAGCGTTTGCCACGGCGAGCCAAAAGTCGATCACGCGGGACCATGTATGATGGCTCGCACTCCGCCAAGGGACTGATTTCCCCGGCGCGGTGAAGTTTACCTGGTCCGGCTTCAAACCTGCATAGATATTGATGCGGACGGACATCCGACGATTTGTGGACGGAATTCAAAATGGAGATGTGGGTCCAGGCTTCGGTTCTCGAGGGTGGCATTACGGTAAGCGGCCCTTCCAGGTCCCGGATGATACGCCCGCTCGGTACAGACTGGTTTTCCTGGTACTGGTAAACCCCTGGCGTCGAGGCGCTGATAAACTTCCCGGAAGCCATCTGGCGCAGTGCCTTGACCTGCTCAGCTGCGGAACGTGCGACCGGCACGATGTATTTGGCAGCCTGAACGAGCGTCATTCCCAAGCGGTGTGCCTTGCGGCAGCACTCTTTGATTTCCGCGCCTGTCCAGCCTTCATCATTCGGAAGCTCACCCGTCACCCCGTACTTCTTGAAATAGATCTGCCAGATAATCTCCCGCTCTTCTTCGGTAGGCAGGTCGAAGAAGAACGTGCCCAGCGTGAATCGCCGGCGCAGTTCCGGAGGAAGGCTTGCGATCGAATTGCACGTGGCGATAAAGAGCATGCGGCCTTGGGAAACGGCATCATACATTGGGTCTCGGGGCTCTTTGCGGGATTCTGTGGTGCCTGCGCAGGGAGGAACGCCGGAGGATCGAGCCTGGATTCGCCCGAATTCGGAGGGCGTGGAATGGCTGGGCAGGAATTGGGCTGAGGTCGCTTACGTCGGGACCGCCGGCAGAAAGACTGTTGGTCAAGGACTGCCCGGACGAAGGGGGTCTGGGGCGGCCACGGACCGGAATCCTGGGGTGGTCAATAAGGTTGGCTTAGCGGCAGGGGTTAGCCTCAGGACCTGCCCATACGCTTTTTGGAAGTGTGTTTCCTTTTTTGGAATTTCGTTGCCTCGAGTTGACCGCTTGGGTGGAAGCTATTCCAATGATAATAATTGACTTCGACAACTTCCAGGTTTTGGAAAAGCAATTGCAGCGATATACATTGGTGGTGTCAGTAGACGCGTCCTCAAAGGCGAACCTTCCCGCCTTCCTAAAGTGAGCCCGACGTGAGTTGAATTCCAAGACACGCAGAGAAACGAAGCAGCGAACGTGCTGGCATTTGGCAATGGTTGCCTCCGATTCCATGTAGGTTCGGAGGATGGGCAGCATTATTTCATACTTGTTCGTACTTATTGTCATGTCTTCAAGCGATCAATCTGAATGGGGCAAGACTGGATCCTATCAGCCGAGTCTGAGGTCATGCGGACGTGGGGCGGCACGCCGCGTGGTTCCTTGGGCAGCCAATACGCGCTGGGGATTTCCAGAATCTGAGAACCGGAGGAAATGACTCATGCGAAAGACTCTGCGCATTCGAGCACTTTCGACGTTCTCCGCGGTGGCTACGGTATGGGTCGTCGTCTTGATGTACTCCGCGCCCGCCTTCGCTCAGACACTCACCACGGGGGCTATCGCCGGCACGGTAACCGACCAGAGCGGCGGTGTCATCCCGGGCGTTACTGTGACAGCGACCAACATGGGAAGGCAAGGTGCTCCCAGAACATCTGTCACGTCAAGCATGGGCTCCTTCAATATTACTCTGCTGGATCCGGGAAATTACGTCGTGACCGCGGAAGCGAAAGGCTTCAAGCGCGCGGAACAAGGGCCCATCACGGTTGTGATCTCGCAGACATCTTCCCTCAACATCACTCTCGAAGTCGGCAGTGCGACACAGGTGGTGGAAGTCAGCGCCAATGCGCAACTCATCCAAACCGAGAATCCCAACACCACGGCTACGATCAATAGCCAAGCGCTGGCCAACCTTCCCAATCCGGGCAATGACTTGACCTACGCCGCCCAAGTGGCGCCCGGGGCAGTGATGAATACCAGCGGTGGCTACGGCAACATGGAGTTCAACGGCTTGCCGGCCACCTCCACCAACTTCTCCATTGACGGCATGGATGCCAACGATCCCTTCCTGAACCTTAACAACTCCGGGGCCACCAACTTGCAGCTCGGCCTCAACGCCTTGCAGGAGGCGAGCGTCAACACGCTCTCCTACTCAGTTGACCAGGGACGCTCAGGCGCGGCGCAGGTGAACTATATCTCGAAGTCGGGCGAAAACCATATTCACGGCAACCTTTTTGAGACCTGGAACGGTTCCGTGATGAATGGCGTGAACTGGTTTCTCAACGCGCAGCCGGGTGCGATTGCTCACCGCCCCCGCTCCAATGTGGACCAGTTCGGCGGGTCGATTGGCGGGCCGATCCTGCACGACAAGCTGTTCTACTTCTTCGACCTGGAGGGCATCCAGATCGTGATCCCAACCACCCAGACGGAGGTCTACCCCACGCCGGCGTTTGAGAGCTACGCCCTGGCTCAGATCCCCCTGGGGGGCTACGATCCGCGCACCAGCACGACTTACACTCCGCCTCCCAATCCCAGCGCCGCCTCGAGCTATTACCAGCATATTTTTGGCCTGTACGGGAACCCGCCCGGCGGTGTTCCGGATCCTTTGGCCGACTGTACGCTGGGAACCGACGCCAACACCGGACTCCCGGCGCTGCCTTTGGCCCCGGCTAATGCAACTCCCTATGGTAACGGCTGCGCGCTAAGGCGCGTGTATGGAATCTCGAACAAGACGCACGACCTCTTTTGGAAGGCCCGGATTGACCAGCAGAGTGGCGCGGACAATAAGGTTTGGTACATGTTCAACTGGGAGAAAGGCGTCCAAGCCACCTACACAGATCCGGTGAATTCGGCGTTTAACGCCTACTCGACTCAACCTTCGAATGGGGCGGCAATTGGTTGGACGCACGTTTTCGGCCCGCACCTGGTGAACGACTTCAATCCCGGGTACGCCTGGTACTCCGCCATCTTCGAGCCGACGAGTTTTCCGGAGGCACGCGCCGCCTCGCCTTTTCAGTTTGACGATGGGGGCTTCACGGACATCTTCGGCAGCTCTTATTACTGGCCGGAGGGGCGCAACGTCACCAACTGGCAACTCATCGACAACCTCACTTGGACTCGCGGCACCCACACTCTCAAAGTCGGCGAGAACCTGCGCCGCACGCTGGTGAGCAACCACGATCCCGGCCTGGGGAGCATCGGCTATGTCACCACGGGGGACCTTGCCGGCTTCATGTACGATGTCGCCGGCGCCTTGCCGAACTATTGGAGTTACCAGTATTTCCCCACCAGCACTTCGGAACCCATCGGGCTGGTGGCGTTCGACGCCTACCTTCAGGACACCTGGAAGGTGACGCCGAAGCTGACCTTCACCTACGGCATCCGGGCCACCTGGAACGCCGACCCTCTCAGCCAGCACGCGGATTTTTCGGCTCTCTCGAATCGCGCCAGTTTCTTCAGCATCGGCCACGATCCCAATCAACCTTTGAATGCCGTCATCAGTCCCCACAACTCCCTGCTGGCATTCAGCACCCCGCGCATCGACTGGCAACCTCGTGCGGCAATCGCCTGGGAAGTGCGGCCGAACACGGTGATCCGTGCGGGCGGCGGTATTTTCAGTGATATCTTTCCCGCTGCCATAACCGATGACGGTCTGATGAATCCCCCCAACGACAACGGTTTTAACGCCGCCAGCACCACCGGCCTCGCTCCCCTCACCGCCAGCTACGCCGTGCCCGGCTCCGGGAACGGCATTTCCGGCTCACCTAACAACGACGTCCTGGCTGCCATCGCCTCCGCCGAGAGCGCTACGCTAGCGGGCTTCAAGTCAGGCCAGCTTACCTGCTATACGCCGAACGCCTCTCCACCCCCGAACTGCATATTCCCGGAGAATTTCGCCGCCATGCCTCCGGGTGAGTTCAAGTATCCCTACTTTGCGGAATGGAGCTTCGGAGTCGAGCAACAGTTCCGCGACAACTGGGCGTTGAAGGTGCAATATGTCGGAACCAAGGCCACGGACTTGCCTTACGATGTCCAGGGAAATGGCTATCAGGAGGACTGCCAGGGTTGCTGGACGCCCTATCTCTACAACCCGAACGGCACCGGCCCTGACCAGCGCTTCGGCGCTGTCACGCAGTTCACTTACGGCGCCAACAGCTTCTACAACGCCCTGCAAACCACCCTGCAGAAACGAGTCAGCCACGGCCTGACGTTCAATTTGAATTACACCTGGAGCCACTGCATCGACACGCTTTCCAACGAAGGTTCCCTGACCGGCGGCTTCAATCCCGCCACCTCAGTTACCGCAGTTTCGCCGGGCGAGCTTTACCTGAACCGTGGCGATTGCGACTACGACGTTCGCAACGTGCTGAATGGCTCCTATATTTTCCAGTTGCCCTCGCCGATGCATGGCAACGCCATCCTCAAGGGAATTCTCAACGGCTGGCAATTGTCCGGAGATCTCTTCCTACATAGCGGCTACCCGTTCTCTGTCGTCAGTGCGCTCAACGACGTGTCTCAAGGCAGTGATCCCAACTATGCGGTTCCCACAGGCATTAACGCCTACGCCAAATACCAGAAGCTCTCCACCCAGACGCCGGGCGTGCCGGAGATTCAATGGCTGAACCCGATGGCGTTCCAAAGCGTCATCGATCCTGATACCGCCGCGTGCACACTGGGCGAACTGAACGGCGCGGGCGACACCCCAGCTACTTGCCAGTTCGCCAAAGGCGGGCGAAACAACGTCTTCGGGCCGCCGTTCAAGTGGACGGATATGTTCGTGAGCAAGAACTTCAAAATCCGCGAAGGCATGACCCTGCGGTTCGACGCGCAGTTTTACAACCTCTTCAATCACGCCAACTACGCGACTCCCGGACTCGTCGCCGGCGTGCCTTCCGTGCCTGACACGCTGATTAACGCCTTCACCCTTACGAGCACCGCCAATCCACCCACCAGCCTGCTCGGCTCGGGCCTGGGCGGCGATAGCTCCGTTCGCATGATTGCGTTGTCTGCACGAATTACGTTCTAGCCAAGAAGTTCGCCTCGCAGGGGCGGTGCCCGAACCGCCCCTGCACTTTCCTCGCGGGTTCAACCTGAAGAGGATCCGTTGGCTATCTCTTAAGGCCTGCTTTTGTACGCTCTAAGAGTTTGCGCGCGGCGTCATCGGCGGGGTGCTTGACAAGCCAGGACTCCAGCAAGGCGCTTGCTTCCGAAGCGTGGCCCAGGGATATTTCCAGCTTTGCCAGGTTATAGAGCGCGGAAGACGCTTCCGGGTTGCGCTGGAGCATGGAGCGGAAGGTGTCCAAGGCATCCTGCGTTCTGCCTTGTTGGGCGTAAAGAACTCCCAGGTTGTTGGCGGCCTGCTCGTTCTCCGGCTGCAATTCGAGAGCGCGGCGAAACAACTCGCCGGCTTGGGCGGGGTTTCGCTGCCGCGCCATGACAATGCCGAGGTTGTCGAGAGCGTCAGGAAAATCGGGCGCCAGCTCGAGAGCCCTTTCGAGAGCCTGGCCGGCGGCGGGAAGCTCTCCCTGCTGGAGAAGGGCATAGCCGAGATTGTTCCAGGCCTCGGCAAAGTCCGGCGCCTGTCGAGTGGCCTTTTCCAGTTGGCTGCGGGCCTCCGCGAACTGCCCCGAGCGCATCAGCAGCACGGCCAGCAGGTTCTCAGCCTCGGGAAAGACGGGCCGTGCCGCCAAGGCGGCGCGGACCCCGGAAAGAGCCAGCGCCTGCCTGCCCGCGTTGCTCCGCAGCAATGCCAGGTTGTATTGGGCCTCGGGATCGCGGGGATTGCGATCAACGAGTTGGGCTATGAATGTTTCCGCTGCTTCGGGGCAGCCCGCCTCGACCAGGGCGGCCCCCAGCCACCTGAAATCGCGTCGAAACGAGCAGAGGATCGCGCGTCCCGGGAAGGGCAGTGCGCCGGCCCCCGGCTTGACCCCCCGGCGTACGTCCTCCAGGATTTCCTCTGCATCCGCGCCGGCCCAATATACTTTCACCAGCTTGCGAAGAGATTCGAGGCCGGCAGGATCGTTCACACTCTCGCGCCCTGTTTCGAACAACAATCCGGTGGGAAGCGCTGGATGGCGGCGGTAATCGAACAGATAAGCCAGCAGGGTGGAGCAGAAGAGGCGGAAAGGCTCACTCGCGTGCCAAGCCGGAACATCGAGCCGCTGGGCAGCGGGCGGAACCGGGCCTTCCCCCCAAACCACCAAGCGACTAGGTATCTTTCCTTGAACCGCCATCAAAGCTTGCAGCCCGCCATCCGGTGATGCCGGCGCACCATCCCAAAGCCAGAGCAGGGCGTACGGGTGCGAACCGCGAATCTTGCCGGGCTGAAGGTGGGACGAAGTCTCCTGCTCCGCGGGTTCGGCAAAGAGGCGCATCGCGGCCGGCGAAGGCATGGGCAGTGGGTCTACCAGCACGGTGGAAAAACGCGCGGGAATCGGCTCGGGCAGCGGCGGACCTGCCAGTGGAGTGGCGGCGCCCGCGGAAGTTGACGTGGCAAGCGGCTCGCGGCGCGGATGGGCTTGGTCTTCGACCAGGTAATACCGGTTCCCTGCTCTGAGGTCGGCGAACTCGCTCACGCTGCCGCTTGGCCAGCGCACTTTCACCTTGACGCTTTGCGGGCTGCTGCCCAGCCCAAAAATGAGTTCCTTGCTGTGCTGGGCCAGAAACCCCGACCCGCAGCCTAAGAAACGGACCCGCTTGCCCGAGGGAGTTTCGACTTCAACCCGCGCTCCGATGGCATCCCGGTTGCCATGCGTTGCCGTCAGTCGAATGGCCAGCGACAGGTTTCTATGGCCGATTTCATTGCGGAGCAGGCGCACTTGCGGCCCGGTGCGGTTGCGAATAATGAGGTCCGCGTCTCCGTCGCCATCGTAGTCAAAGATGGCGAAGGAGCGGCCGTCGTCGATGAAGTTCAGTCCGGTCGCCGCTGAGGCATCCACAAATCGGCCTGCCCCGCAGTTGAGAAAGAACGCATTGCGCTGGAAGCCGTCCCAGGCGTGTCCCCGGTGTGCCAGATCGAAGGCGGCGGCCCATGCGGCTCGATACTCGATGCTGGGAGTCATGGCATGGGGTGAAAGGGCGATGATCTCTTCCCAGAAGTAAGCGTCGAGCGGAGCAAGGTCAGGGGTTGGAGATGAAAGATAGCCGTTGAGGCAGTAGATATCCGGCCAGCCGTCGTTTTCGAGGTCGAAGATATCCGAGCACCAGTTCCAGAATGCCCAGCGGGCCCCGGCGGCGTCGGAAAGAGCCTCCATCCTAGGCTCAACTCGCAGGCGTGGCTCGCGAACTGTCCCTGCGGCTGAAGCGGTATGGTACAGGCTGCTGCCCATGGCAAAGCTCCGGACCGGCTTCACGCCCACGTCGGCAAAACGCTTCTGAAATTCAGGGTCGGCGGTCACTCGTTCGCCGACGGGTTGCCACATGCCAGCGGCATAAACCTCGCCGAGCCCGTCGCCGTCCACGTCCGCAAACGCGGCGCTCATGCCGGCGCCGTATCCCGGCAGGCCGTCCGCGATTTCCTCGAAGGTGCCATCGCGGCGATTGTGATACAAATTGTTGCGGCCAAAATCATTCACAACGCAAAGGTCGGGCCAGCCGTCATCGTCGATGTCGGCCCAGACGCAGGAGAAACTGTAACGGTTGTTGCCGTGGTCGAGCCCGCTGGCGGTGGTTACGTCCACAAAGGTGCCGTCGCCGCGGTTTCGGTAGAGGTGATTGGGAGGGCCGTTCTGCGCGTCGTAATAAGGAGTGGGTATGGGCACCGCTCCCTGGCCCTGGAAGTAGCCATATGAGCAGACATAGAGATCGAGGAAACCATCGCGGTCGTAATCGCCAAGCGCCGCGGCAGTCAGCGAGGCTTGCTCCGCGGAGGGCGGGAATCCATTGTGCGCCGGGGTGAATTTCCCCTGCCCGTCGTTGAGGAAGAGCAACGGCGCGGACTGGGTGATAAGGATGAGGTCCTGGCGCCCCCGGTTGAGCAGATCGGCGAAAAGCGCCATGGCCGTCGCGTCGAGCAAGTCGACGCCTGCTTGCGCAGCGATGTCTTCAAAGACGCCCGGCTTCGATTGCCGGTACAGCCGGTTCGGCAAACCTTGAGGCTGGCACACGTAGATCTCATCGTGCCCGTCCCCGTCCGCATCTCCAACACTGATTCCGTAATTGCCAAAGATATCGATGCCGCTTGCCTCGTCCAGCACCGCGCGCCAGTAATTCGTGTCGCGGAGGAGGTGTGTCGCGTAACTGGGATCCTGGCCGAAGACCGCGCTCGTGACGTCGGCGAAGATGAGTTCAGGGGCAAAAACACTCACAGCCTGGAGAGGACGCCAGCCGACGATTCTCCATTCCGGTTCAGCCTGGCTGCTGCTCTTGCCCTGCGGCTCCCACTCGATTTCCCATTCTCCCGACATCTGCCAACGGGGCAACGGGGAGGTTGAACGTGTCCCGGCACTGCCGGAGGCGCCGCCCAGTTGAAATCGAAAGCGCGCCACGAGGTTGGTTCTATGGGCCGGGTTTGCCTTGCCCTCCGAGGCCTGTTCACCCCTCGAGCGGACTTCCGTGCAGTCCAGTTGGGCGAGAGCGATTGGGGCGTGCCCTTGCAGCCAGCGCCGAGCATCAGCGGCGAATTGATCGCGGTCCAGCCTGGGCGCCCTCGGATCGCTATCGGTCCATTCGGCGCGGCGCACGACAAAACAGACGTCGTTGCGCAGGACGGTTTCTCGCTCGGGAGCCAGGGAGATGCCGCGGTAATGGGGAGACAGGCAATTCTCAATCCCGGCGCCACCGGCGAGCAGGGCGGAGCGCAACGCCTCGAAGGAATTCGAAATGGCTTGGAAGTTTTGCTCGCAAGCAAAGCGGTGGGCCGAAAACCGAGCCTGCGCCTGATTAACAGGAGTCCAAGCTTTGCGGGTTTGGCGAGTCTGCCCGGCAGGATCGGAAGCAGCGATGAGAAAGGCAGGAGGAGCCGAGGCGCCCCACGCACTCCACAGCCTGCGGCCACCCGCGGCCCACGAAGCCGCAACGAGTCCGGCGCCCGAACCCAGAAAGCGGCGGCGCGAGAGGTTCTGGATGTTAGTGGTCGGCTTTAGGATTTTAACCTCTAAGACCGCTCACCGCTGAAGCTCAGAGACGCTTAGGGCGGAAAAGAACTCTAGCCACTGAAACATCCTTGGGGTTTTGGTGCGTTTGTGGGTCAAGTTTTTCGCTTCGTTTTTTCCGCGGTCAGTTCTCCTTGCTGGTTGTCTCCCGTTTGCGAGCCGCCTCTGCCCTCTGTTGTTCCGAACGCTTCTCGGCCTGCGCCGCCAAATCCGTGCGGCCAAGCCTACGATAGAGTCGAGCGAGTTGCCACTGCAGTTCCCCGGATGAATCGGCGGGGGCCGCCGCTTCCAAGTCTGCGAGAGCGCGCTCGTTGTCGCCCAAAGTGAGATAAGCTTTGGCGCGGCTCCAGCGAGCCACCAGAAGACCGGCGTCGAGCTCGAGGGCCTGATTCAACAGCTCGAGCGCCGGCTGCGTTTTCCCCAATCGCTGTTCCGTGTCGCCCAATTCGAAGGCGACCAGAGGGTCGGTAGGATCCAGTCGCCACGCTTGTTCCAATTCGCGCTCTGCCGCCCGCAGATCCATTCGCCGGCGATAGACATGACCAAGGCCGGCATGTAAGAGGGGGCACTTGGGGTCCTGGACGAGTCCAAGGCCGTATTCGCGCATCGCGGCGGGCTCATCGTCTTCCTGCTCGGCAGCAAGCGCCTTCATCGCATGGAGGTAAGCTTGAAAACGCGGTGAGGTGGATGCCCGGCGGTAGGCCGACTCGCTGACGCGTAAGGCTTCGCGCGTTTGGAGGTAAAGCTCCTGTGGAGACTGGTTTGCGCCGTTGAGGGAATCGTCACGCCGTTGGCGTTCCGCACTATCCTCTGAGGCGCCCGGGCTGCCTTCGCGAAGAGTTTGCGCCAGCCCCGGATAGCGTGTCTGGATGGCTTCCGCTTGCAGGCGCCGGTTCCAAACGCTGTCGGGAGCGACATCCGACAAGCGGCGGGAGTTGGCACGGGCTTCATCCAATGCGACGCCGCCCAACTCGAACCAGACGGCTGCCGACTCAGGCTGCAGTTCAGCGAGGCGGGCCAGCAACATGCGCGCTTGATGCGATCCGCCTGCGCCCCAGGACACCATGGCCCGGGCCCAGAGGACATCGCGCGGTTTTGCAGCCGCAACGCTAACCTTCAGGTCAGCATCCGCCGCCTCGAGGTCCGCTTCCGCACCCCTCGAGTCCCCATTCAGAATCCGCGCGGCCGCGAGCAGCAGGCGCCCGGCAGCGTCTGATGGCGCGGCCGGAAGTGCGTCTGCAATCCCGCCGGCCGAGCCACCAGGATGCGAGTACGCCAGCGCCAGCGCATGGTTCCAGAGGGATGGCTGGCACTGCCGTCGAGTTTGGGCGACCTGCTCGTAGGTCTCGGACGCCTGCTCGAATCGCTCCTGACTGAGCGCTCGCTCGGCAGCCGCCCACTGGGCTTCGAAATCTGAAACTCGGGGTGGCGCATCCGCCTCAGCATGCTGCACGCAGGCCCGCTCTGCCGATTCAAGACCCCAAGCGAAATCCACGGGCCAGGGCGGAAGCATCGCGAAAGCGCCCTCGATCCGTCGCAGACGAGTGTCCGCCGGAGTGGATGGGGGACGCGCGCTGGCGTGGCTGGTTTCCGTGGTCAGGACCGCGCTGGGGGCCGTGTAGGAGCCCAGGAACTCCAGCGCTGAGGTGGGGTCAGTCTGCGAAACCGTGGAAGGATTCTGAGGCGGCGCCGAGCTCTGCGCTATCGCCGTCAGCGTTGCCGTTAGAAGAAGCATGTTGAATGGGACGATTCTTTGTACCGAGCCCTTCACGCGTTCAGGTGTAGCACGCGGCAGCGCAAAATGCAATTAGAACGGGCTGCCAATCGTCGACAGGAAACCATCCGCAAGCTCGGCAACGCGCTGGTAGAAATGTTTGCCCGAAAGGACCTGCCTGTTTCTTAGGTTACGATTGGGGACTTGAAAGCACAATTGTTCTTATGCCTCAAGGTGAGCGTGCATTTCACAAATCATGCGGCTGCCGAGGGTCAAGATCACGGTTGGGTCCTTGGGAAGGCCGTAGGAAACCATCTGCCGTTCGAATTTATCCAGGTCTACTCCAAAACGCTCGTGCTCGGCGCGAAGGCCCGCCAGCTTTGGAGCGGCGTTGGCAACCGTGCGGACAAACTTCGGTACTTCGCCACCCTCCGAGGCCCAGCGGAGCCAGTCTCGCAGTTCGGAGTCCGCGTAGGCGGAGTCCATCACGGACCATATACCTCGGCAGCCAAGCCGGGCGTCGTCGAGAGCCTCCAGGAATCAGCCGCAGCACTCCGGTTGGCTGCCCGGCCTTGTTTCGCACGAAGGACTCGATTCCGCTTCGCTGCCCCGGCCTCCCTCCCTTCGAGCCGCTTTCGGCCTCCCGCTCAAAACATTTTCCTCAGGATTCCGTTTTCGGCAGGTATATTACAAGCGTGGTACACACCCGTTCGACCAAGCCCTCCATGAGGTTGTCGAACTGCCAGACACTCGGACTCTGCGCCTGATGGGCAACACTGGCGTTTGAGCCGGTGTAGCACGGCGGCTTCCGGTGAGCGCACGCCTCAACGCAACGAAACACTGGCTATCAGGCCAAGAGGAAGGGAGAACAACAGGATCATGCGAGCCGCTCTTTACGCCCGAGTTTCCACGCTTAACGGCCAGCATCCCGAGATGCAGTTGGCGGAGCTGCGTGAACACGCATCCCGCCGGAGATGGGAGATTGCGGGTGAGTACGTCGATGAGGGCGTTTCTGGCTCGAAGGAGTCCCGCCCAGAGCTAAATCGACTAATGAAAGATGCCCATCGGCGGCAGTTCGACATCGTGCTCGTCTGGAAGGTCGACCGCTTCGGCCGGTCGCTGAAGCACCTAGTCAACGCTCTGGCCGATCTTGACGCCTTCGGTGTGGCGTTCGTCAGCTTAAAAGACAATCTCGACCTCAGCACACCATCTGGCCGTCTCATGTTCCAAATCATCGCGGCAATGGCCGAATTTGAGTTGTCGCTCACGAGGGAGAGGGTAAAGGCAGGACTCGAAAACGCCCGGCGCAGCGGGAAGACCCTTGGTCGTCCACGCCGTGCCGTAGACGTTGACCGCATCTCACGCATGAAGGCCGATGGCCAAAGTCTCCGCAGCATCGCCAGCAAGCTCAATATCGGCTACGGCACCACCCGCAAGCTGCTGGCGTCGATTGAGCGAAAAACCTCCCCTCCCAGAGCCGCCGCCAGGATTGCAATGCAAGGGGTTATCTAGCCGGTTCCGGCGGGCGGCAAACATTTGTTTTTTGCTCACGCCCGCACGAGATGAAACGCGATAACCTGTCGTTGGAGGTGGCAGGGGTGGACGGAGGACAGGCAGGCAGGGCAGGCAAGGTGGCAGGGGTGGGTGGTTATGTAGACTTGGTCAGTCAGCTTGGGTATTAAGAACTTTTGCCACCCCTACCTGCCCAAGGCGACTGGATCCCACCCACCCCTGCCTGTCCAGAAATTTCCTCGGTCCGCAAGTCCTTTGTTTGCCGGAGATAAAATTCCACGTAGCACCTGCCCCTGCCTGACTCCTCTTGTTACTACCCAACCAATAAATAATAGAAGAATGTTAGTCCTTTTTATCTTGAACCAAGCGCTCTACGCTTTTTCCGGGACTGCGCCCGGAAAAAAGTGGCCCCTGCTGGGCAGTTGAAAATGTAGGGGTGATGCCTGTATTTTCGCGTTCATATCTGACGAACTGAGTACCGACTACGCTGATTTGGTTGAAGGCAGTTACTCCTGTGTGGATCGCATCGTGCTGAATGCCTGCAACCCGCTTAGCCGCGCTCCCGGTGGTTTTCGGACTTGCTGACGCCTGGCGACGATTCCGACGACGGCAAGGTTGTAGTCAGTGTAAGCACGATAGGTGCCGCGCAACCACAGCACCACCGTGCTGTCCCCAGATCCATCAGGCACGATGGGCCTCAGATTGTCCGCGGAAGAGTCCGCCGTAATCGAAGTCCAGGACCACGACGCGCCGCCATCGGTGGTCGTCCCCCGGAAGATCTCGTAGTGCCGCTTCCCATCCGCGCTGCTGAGCAGCGGCGCTCCCGATTCGGGCTCCACATTGGTGGAGATGTAGACGGTGTCAGGATCACCCGGGTCTAAGGTGACGTTGCCGGTGTAATCCAACTCGCTGGAGTAAAGGCAGCTCCCCGCGTAGGCGATCTCGTGATCGACCCATTGCTTCCCATTCCAACGTGCGTAGTGATAACGGTGATCGTCCCCCGCAGAATTGGGCGCGGCGCCCGCCGGCACTTTCCGAACCGAGTACGCCACGTACGGACGGCCAGCGCGGTCCAGGCGAATGTCGCTGGCCCACGCGATGTCCGCAGTATCTCCGGCGAAAATCCTTGTTCCCTGCTCCGGGGTTTTCAATCCCTGCTTGAGCCCGCAGATGGGAGAGCCATCCGACTTGTAGAGCATCCCGCCTTTGTAATAGATGTGGTAGTTGCTATTACCTTTGAATTCGTTGGGATGCCCGTCGGTATAAAACATGTGCACGACGTCGATGCCGTTAGAAGCGTATTTCACGTAAGGCCGGTGCGGGAATGAAGAGGGAACATCAATGAAAACGCCGCCAGTCTTCCAGGTCTCGCCCGAGTCGTCGGACCAGGCGTAGGAGGGCTTGTTCCGACCGTCGAGGCCACGGAAGAAATCATAGACCCGGCCCTTGCCGTTGTTCTCCGCGGCGATCCAAACCAGATTTGAGTAGGTGATTCGGGAACTCGCGGTGGGGATGAATGTGCGCTCCGCTTGCCACGTGGCTGGATTTCCCGTCTCGGCTGAGATCCGATAGTAGAAGCGGCTCTCCGATCCATGTTTGGAATAGACCGCGAGTATGCGACCATCGGGGCGCACGAGGAATGCCGGCGCATTGTGGTCGTCATATTGGCTGTTTTGCTGATCAGAGAGTCTCGGGTGCAAGACCGTGAGGCGCGTTCGCCCGCTCAATAGATCATAGGTCACCACTTCGATATTTCCCCGGCGGGCAGGATCGTGAACGCCTGCTGCCACCGAACCGATCACGAGCGTGCCATCGGACACTAAGGCGCGTTCGTCCTGGAACCAACACCAACCTCCGTCGTCGTTGAAGACGATGACGCTCCGCGGCCGTCCACCATAAAGCCCAAATGGCGAGAGGGCGGCCGCGCAAATCAGCAAGAGGAATAATTTCCTCAACTCAATCTACTCCCTTCCTAGATTGCGGCGTCCCAATTCTAGCGGGACTTTGGGCTTACCGCGAACCGGCTTCCACAAAGTAACGACTGCCGATTGCTTCGAACCTCAGGACTCCACTGACGAATCGCTCCGAGACCGGCCTGGACCACGAGAGGTTTCACGCCGTCCGCCTATAATGCCACACCCAGCGCTTCCTCATGGTTTCAGCGCAACTCTGGTGTTGCTCAGTTCGGGAACGGCCCGGCTCCACTTTGCCGGAAAGCACGATCACATTAGTCCCCCCCACGACGCCGAACATAACAACGCCGTGGCTTTGAAGGAATTCCTCAAGGACAAGACGGGCGGAAGCGGTTCTTGCAAGAGCGTCTGGCGCACGGGAGATTTGACGTGGAAAAGGGGGCGAAAGCTGCTTGTGACGTTGACTACGCCTCGGCCCACTGCTTCTTGATGTACGCGAGCGCTCTTGCCAGCGCCGCTTCGGGATTGTCGGTGGCGCGGCACTCCATATTTAGCCACCCCGAGAATCCCCAGTCTTTCAGCGCCCTGAATCCCGGGCGGTAATCGAAAGGCAGAGAGCCCGGCTCGGTGCGCGCCTTCCCGTCCGCCAGGTGAACGTAGACGGTGTACTTTCCGCATTCCCGCAGAGTGGCCCCAATGTCCCGCTCCTCCAACTGCATATGATAAAAGTCGCTCAGCAGCTTGAAGCCAGGAGCATCGACGGCTTCGATGAACCGGGCGGCCTGGCTCTGGAGGTTCATGAAGTGGGTTTCTTTCCGGTTGCACGGCTCGAGCATCAAGTTGACTTGCGTGCGTTCGACGTCCGGTGCTAACTCCTTGAGCTCCGCGACCAGCAGCCTTTCCTCAACCTCGCGGGCCGTCATAAGCGGAGAGAGGTCCTGGAATTTATTGGGTCCGAAGACGGGGACTTCAATGATGTTGTTGGCTCCGAGCGCACGCGCCAACTCCAGGCGCTGGCGATCCACATCTACCGCGTGGGCGCGAGTTAAGGGGTCCGTGTCCAGAAGCTGGATGGATCCCACCACCGCGCTGACGGCCACCCCCGTGCCGGCAAGTTGATCCTGAAGAAATGCAAGGGGCTTGTCTGACCATTCGTTGCCCAGCTCGATGCCGTCATACCCAAGCCGTTTGACTAATAAGGCGCGTTCACGCAAGCTCAAGTTTTCGGGCAAGGGCGTGCGCACCCCAAAGCGCACCTTGGCGCCCTCGGGCTCTGCCTGAGGCGCGCTCGCCGCCGCTGTTGCCGTTCCCAAGGCAGCACCGCACGTCGCCAGGAACTCTCTTCGATTTACGCCGGCAACTTTCGTCATTGGCACCCCTCAAGAGACTCCGTGAGCGAAAGCTTTCGTGCTCGTCATGTTTTGCGTCCTGATTGTACTCGGCGAGGGCGCCCAAGGCAACCGGCGGTTGGTAACACATTTTATAAGAACCTTGGGGATGGCAAATTCGCCGAAGTCTCAGACCAGGTTGGAGTGGAGAACTTTTGGCCCTGGGGAGTAAGTGTCGACGACCTGAATGCGGACGGCTTTCAGGACATATTTATTGCTTTCGGGATGGGTTATCCTTTTCGATATGGAATCAATTCTTTGCATCTGAACCACGTCGATCACCCGCGTTGTGCTCTGTCGTGTCCATCGATGTCATTGCTCGATGTTAACAGATGGCCCCTTCCTATCAAGCTCGGTCCATGTGGGGAACACGACCATTGATGCCCCGGACGCTTGGCCCTCGGGGGTAGCTGTCTCACCCTCCACGAAAGCAGCTGGGTTGTTGCTCAGACGTAGGGGTGGGTGGTCAATAGATGGCGATAACACCCAACCCACCACTTAATCCCGATACGCCCACCCCCCGCCGGAACCCGGCAAGATGCCAGGATTGTCGATGGGAAGCTGACTTTTCAAGCCTAATCTGCTCCCACCCGACACGTGCGCCTCCGCGAAAGCGTGAAGATTGTCCCAGATATCGTCACTGACCTCGCCCTCAGTAGCACCCCTTCAAAACCCGCGTAAATCCTGATCACCAGCGCCCCCGTGTGCGCATTGTGTGCCCACTTTCGGCAGGTGGTCTTATGGCCTGGAAAGCTGGGGAAGTTATTGCTCGCAGACCCCACACGCGGCTGGTCCGCGTGTCTCTCGGTCGCGAGGCGCTCATCAGCGGGCGTGGAGTGGAGCGAGCACTGTACGAACTACCCTGACTTTGGCCAGCCCGGCACCGGGAAGGCGAGAACAGTTGAACGAAGCGGATTCCGCCGAGCGGAAATCCAGCCACGAGTGTAATGGCGATTTGTTGCCTAGTGCGAGCCACTTCCTAGTTGCCGGTCATCCCCTGCGCAAGACGCGAAGTGTTCACCCTTTGTCACAACTGGAGTCACAAGAGGCCGTGCTCGCGCAGTTTCCGGTACAAATTCCGTTCGCTCATTCCGAGAATCTTGGCCGCGTTGCCGCGGTGACCCTTGGAGACCTGGATCGCCATTCGGATATGCGCGAGTTCCACTTCCTGAAGTGTCGGCAGTTGAGAGTCCTGAGCCAAGGTGCCGGCCGGCGCGCCGTTTTTCGTATTCCGCAAAGAAGCGGGGAGATGCTCCGGCAGGACCTGAGATCCCTCACAGAGGACCAGAGCAGCTTCGACCACATGAAGGAGTTCGCGCACGTTCCCGGGCCACTTGTGCCCTCGCAGAACCTGCAGGGCCGGTTCGCTAATCTGCTTATTGGAGCCGAATCGCTCGTTGAGCACGGTCGCGAAGTGTTGTGCCAGGAGATCCACGTCATTCCTTCGTTCGCGCAGGGGCGGAACCTCCACCGTGATCGTACTGAGGCGGTAAAACAAGTCGTCGCGGAACAAGCCCTGCCGCACCATCGCCGATATGTCGCGATTGGTGGCAGTCAGAATGCGGACATCCACTTGAATTTCCCGAGTGCTGCCGACGTGGCGAAACGTAGAAGTGTCGAGCACCCGCAGCAACTTCGTCTGGGTCGCAGGGCTCACCTCTCCTATCTCATCAAGGAAAATAGTTCCGCCGTGGGCGACTTCGAACAAGCCGGGTTTGGCGCGATCCGCACCGGTAAAAGCGCCTCGCTCGTGGCCAAACAATTCGCTCTGCAACAGGCTCTCCTGTAGCGCGGCGCATTCGACTACCACGAACGGCCTCGACCGGCGGGAACTGCGCAGGTGAATCAGCTTGGCCACCCTTTCCTTTCCCGCACCCGTCTCCCCCGTGATCAGCACGGTCGAATCACTGGGGGCTACCCGCTCGATCAGGTTGAGGAGGCGGCGGAACTCCGGGCTGTCGCCGATAAAGGAATTGCTGGGATCCGGTGGAGTCAGACCACGCTCGAGAATATTCGTTCTCTGGCGCAGGGATCGCCGTTCGATCGCCCTTTGAATGCGAATCTGTAGTTCATCCAGGGGGCAAGGTTTCACCACGTAGTCGTAGGCGCCGATGCGGATCGATTCGATGGCGCTATCGATGGAACCATGTCCGGTCAACATGATGACCTCGGTGGTGGGCGCGGAGGCCTGGATAGCCTTTAAGGCCTCGAGTCCGCCCATGCCGGGCAGACGCAGATCCAGCAAGACCACTTCGGGTTCCGACGCCGCGACGCGCCGGATTGCTTCCTCCCCCGTGCCCACTGCGTCGACCTCGTAGCCCATACGGCCCAGTTCGACCGCCATCACTTGCCGAAATGCCGGGTCGTCATCCACCAGAAGGAGCGAGGGTTGTTTCATTATTCGTCCATTGGTTACGCGTCGCAATGGATTGCGGGAATCTCGACTTCGAATGTAGACCCCTTGCCAGGCTCACTTTCGACGGTGATGTTCCCTCCCCAATTGCGGACGGCATTGAGCGATAAAAACAGGCCCAAGCCAGTCCCACCCTGGCGAAGGCTGAAAAAGGGCTCGAAAATCTTTTGCCGGTATTCCGGCGCAATTCCACACCCTTCATCGGTGACGCGGATGTGGATGACATCACCGTCTTGGGTGGCGACCACGACCTTACTGCCTGCCTTAGACGCCTGAATGCCGTTGAGCAGAAGATTGACCAGCAGGTTTTGGAGCTCGGCCTCGTCCGCACGCACATGCCGGGTCGTTGCCAACGGGTGCACCAAGACGTTCACGGAACTGGCGCGGGCAGTCGGCTCGACGAGCCTTTGGGCGGCAGCGATGGCAGCATTCAGATCCACGATTTCTCCAGCGGCGGGTCGCTGTCCGCGAGCCAGGCGAAGGAAGTGCTGCGTTATGCCACGGCAACGTAAAAGCTGTTCGCGCGCAATGGCGGCATTCTCACGGATTCTGGCCTGATCCATTTGCCCGTCCTGCCCAGCCGGAGTTTCACGAAGGATTCCCTCCACGCACATCAAGGTTGTTGCCAGAGGTGTGTTCATTTCGTGTGAAAACCCGGAAGCGAGGACTCCGACCGACGCCAGGCGGTACGACTCCGCCAGTTTTGCCTCGGCGGCACGGCGTTCAGAGATATCGCGCCAAACTTCCACCACCTGCGCCAGCCGCCCCGAGGCATCGAGGATCGGTGAAGCGTGAATTTCCTCCCAAGCCACAGTCTTGTTGCCCGTTTTGCGCTCGCAGATCCGGACTTGGCGCTGGCCCGAGCGCAGACAAGCCAGGGTGGGGCAGTCAGACAGGTTACAGGGTCCCGGTTCGAGTTGGTAGCAGCAGCACCCCAGAACCTGCTCGCGCGAGTTCCTGGCACGCTGTAGAAAAGCGTCGTTGGCCGCGATGATCTTGCGCTCAGGGTCGAGCACTACGATGCCGTCATCGACACTATTGATTACCCTCTCCAATCGCTCGCGCTGGGTGCGGACTTCGCCGACCAGGCCGGATACCGAATCGGCCATTTCATTGAACTCCTTGGCCAGCCAAGCCAAGGTGTTGGAGCCTTCCGAGGGTACGCGGCGATCGAGATCGCCCTGGGAGATCTGGCGAGCCGTGTTTTCAAAACGCTGCAATCGGCGCAAGACCGACACCCGGATCACCAAAACGATAGCTCCCACGATAACGAACGTCAGGGCGCCGGTTCCGGCCACCATCCAGCGCAGGTCACGCGTCATCGCGGCCCGGACCTCTCCGGGGTCATAATCCAGAATCAGGACGCCGTTGATTTTCTGGCGGGGATCGTGGCAGCGTTGGCATTCCTCTCGATTGCGAATCGGCACGACAGTTCGAAGGATGGTTCCACCCATGGTCTCGATCACGCGACTTGATCCGCGGCGTTCCGGCGGATCGCGATGGCAGGCCTGGCAGGTGGGGGAGTCGATCCGGAAATCATTCCCCGCGATCTCTGGTTTACTCGAGTACCGTTCCACCCCGTTGCGGTCCAGCAGTACGAGTTGTTCGACGCGTGCCTGTCTACCGAAGGCCTTGATCATCTGCGCTATCAGGGTGCGGTCATTTCCCATCATTTGGTGTTCGAGGGCGGTGCGGATTAATTCGGCTTCGGCAAGTGCGCTGCTGTGGGCAGTCTCCAGAAGGCTCTGAAAATGACGGACAGAAAAAACGTAGGCGGCCGCCGTACAGGCTACAACTACCGCCGCGGTGACACCGAGCGCGAGGCCAACCGTCATGCTGGCGAAGCGAAGCCTCATGAGGATACCAAATCGGCGGAATAATGACACACACACGGACTGCCGTCAATGACTGACGTATTGTCAGCTAGGACCTGACATTGTGGCAGGCCGAGTTGTGCAGGCCGTTCCACATTGTCTGAAAAGAAAGGACTTAGACCCGGTCCAGCGGTGGCATCGAACATGCCATATCCACTCCTGAAGGAGGCTCCTGCCATGGAAATGCTATTGATGGGTTTGTGCATGGCTCTATTTGGAACCGCAGTCGCGGCGGCGGCGTTTGGAGCGGCGACCCGTTCGGAATCAAGCGATTCACCTGTCCAGCCCAAGCTTCCGTTGGGCAAGGCCGTCACGCCGACTCGCTTTTTCTCGGACAGTGTTGCTCGACCGGCAGCCATCCCGTCTCGCCAAGTACCCATTGACGACCTTTTGCAGCAAATTGAGAACCACATTCGCATGGAGCAGGCGGCGGCGGAATCGTTCCTGGCATTCCCGACGCAGGCCCAGTTGCACAGCAAAACAAATTCTCCCTTTGTGAACTGAGGCGCTCGCTCATGGCGCATGAACTTCTGAACGGTATCTCGTCCGCTGAAGCCGAGCAGGTATTGAAGCTTGGCACCAGAATGGTTGTTCCCGCCGGAACCACGCTGTTCCGACTGGGAGACCCAGCGGATCGCTTATTCCTGGTCGAACGCGGACGAATCAGGCTCACACTGCCGATGTCGGTGCGCGGTCGAGAAGAGGATACTTTCGTGGAAGAGAGAGCGCCTGGTCAGGCCGTGGGCTGGTCAGCCCTGATTCCACCTTACCGGTTCACCCTCGCGGCCACCGCTGTTCTGTATGACGCGGAAGTAATCGCGCTGCCGCGGGAGGCGTTGCTCAAGTACTTTGCGGGCAACCCGGCGGCCGGGCAAAAGATCGCCCTGAATCTCGCGGTGGTCGTTGGACATCGCCTGCAACTGTTTCAGACGATGTGGCTGCGCGAGGTGCAGCGCACCGTGGAAGCACATTCTGCCTGATGCAAGAGTCGGAGCTTAGGAATGATGATCCGGATCTGCAGTTTTTCCTGCGGCAGGAGGCGCAGTGAATGACGATTGACCAACCTTCCCAAGAGGGCGCTAAGCGCCGCCGCATCATCGGAGTTTTCCTCGGCGGAGGACTAGTGGCATCTTTTGTTTCATTCCTCTACCCGGCTCTTCGTTACATCATCCCTCCCCCCGTGCCGGAATCCACCAGCCGTTCGGTGGTAGCGGCAAAAGCGGGGGAACTCAAACGGAACACCGCCAAGGTTTTCAAGTTCGGCTCCAAGCCTGCCCTGCTGGTGCGGAGCGCCGACGGCGCGTACAGAGCCTTCTCTGCGGTCTGCACACACTTAAACTGCACGGTTCAATACCGCGCTGACCTCAACGAGATCTGGTGCGCTTGTCACAATGGACTCTATGATCTCGAGGGACGCAACGTAAGTGGGCCGCCACCTCGGCCTTTGGAGGTATTTGAAGTTCACGTGCAAGGTGAAGACGTGGTGGTTACGCGCAACGGGTAACGATGGGCAGCCTCTTTCGCCGCATTCTCGCTTGGCTGGACGAACGGTTCGGGGCCGGAAGCCTTGAGGAGTTTCTCCGGCACAAGACCGTCCCCGTTCATCGGCACACCCTATGGTATTACTTCGGCGGCATGACGTTGTTCCTGTTCATCATCCAGGTGCTAACCGGAATCCTGCTGCTTCTTTATTACCGCCCCACGCCGAACGACGCCTTTGAGAGCGTGCAGTACATGATGACGCAGGTGCGCTTTGGCTGGCTGATTCGCTCCGTACACAGTTGGTCGGCGAACCTCATGATCTTTACGGCATTCGTTCACATGTTCAGCGTCTATTTCTCGAAGGCCTATCGTAAACCCCGCGAGCTCACCTGGGTGAGTGGAATGCTGCTGCTCTTCATCGTCATGGGATTTGGTTTCAGTGGCTACTTGCTTCCCTGGAACACGCTGGCTTTCTTCGCGACCAAGGTGGGGACGCAGATGGCTGGCTCGGTCCCGATGGTGGGCAAGTGGCTGCTGGTTTTTCTGCGGGGTGGTGAAGAAGTGACGGGTGCAACCCTGACTCGCTTCTTCGGCTTCCACGTGGCGGTTCTCCCCGGGCTGGCCACTCTACTGCTGGCTACACACCTCTTATTGGTGCAGCGGTTGGGAATGAGTGTGCCGCCGGGCGTCGAGCGGGACATTGCTGAGGGGCGCGAACCGGCGCGTACCATGCCCTTCTTCCCCAACTTCCTGTTGCGCGACATCATCGGCTGGTACGCCGCGCTGGGGGTGTTGGGAGCGCTCGCGGCCATCTTTCCATGGGAACTGGGCACGAAAGCCGATCCTTTCGCGCCGGCCCCTGCCGGAATCCACCCCGAATGGTATTTCCTGTTCATGTTTCAGACCTTGAAATACCTTCCGGCAAAGGTCTTCTTCCTGGATGGTGAATTGTTGGGTCTGTTCGGATTCTCCGCGGCGGCGCTGGCTTGGGTCGCTGTCTCGTTCCTCGACCGGCGCATCGGCTTCGGGCGAGTCACGCGCTTTTTTACAGGCATGGGTGTCTTCGCGCTCGGCTACATGATCGTTCTCTCGTTGTTGGCCTTAAGGTAGCCAGGCGAAGTCTGCTGAATGGCGGTGGTGGAAGCCATTGCCGCCATGCGGGGTCGGCATGAAGACTGCTCTTGTGACGCTCCTGATGTTGGTCGGCTCGCCGGGCTCCGCCTCAGCGGAGTCCGGCCCGGACTCCTGCATCACCTGCCATGCTCTGCTCGAGGATGCATGGCTGGTGAAACCTGCCCAGCTCTATGATGGCGACATTCATCATCAGGCCAGACTGACCTGCGCGGACTGTCACGGCGGGGACCCCAACGATTCGTCCATGAACGCTATGAGCCCTGCCAAGGGTTTCCGGGGAGTTCCGAAAAAAGCCCTCATCCCGGACTTCTGCGCCAGATGTCATTCCGACATTTCTTACATGCATCGCTTTAATCCTAAAATACGCGCGGACCAGTTGAGTCAGTATCTCACCAGCGTGCACGGCAAACGGCTGAAGCAAGGCGACAACAAAGTGGCTGTTTGTGTGGATTGCCACGGGGTCCACAAGATTCTCGCTGTCTCCGACACGCGCGCGCCAGTTTTCCCCACAAACGTCGCGACTACTTGTGCGCGCTGCCACGCGGACGCCACCTACATGAAGGACTACAAGATTCCGACGGACCAAGCTAGGCGCTATCAAAAGAGTGTCCATGCCCAGATGCTCGCGCAGGGCGACACGTCGGCGCCCACTTGCGCTACGTGCCACGGCAACCACGGCGCCACTCCACCGGGCGTCAACTCGGTTGCCAACGTGTGTGGAACATGCCACGTCTTCTTTGCGCAGCTCTTCGAGAAGAGCCCCCATCAAGCCGCCTTCGCCAAGATGGGACTGCCGGGTTGCGTTCAGTGCCATTCTAACCACGAGATCGTGACACCCTTGGATGATTGGGTGGGCGTGGGACCGAATTCCGTCTGTGTCACTTGCCACGCTGCCGGTGATCCTGGCTACCGCAGTGCACAGGCCATCGCCCAGGACATTTCTCGACTGAACCTCGCCATCACGCGCGCGGATACCATTCTGGACGCCGCCGAGGGCAAGGGGATGGAAGTCTCCAGCGCGAAGCTCGAACTCGCGAACGCACACGAAGCCTTGATCAAAGCGCGTGTTAACGTTCACACGTTTCGCGATTCGGAAGTCCAGAAGGAGACCGATCCTGGCATGGCGATCGCCAAGGGAGCGAATCAGGCGGGCGTTGCTGCGCTGGCGGAACTGAACTTTCGCCGCGAAGGCCTGGGTATCTCGCTCATCACCATCCTCGTGGCCATCGCCGGCCTGTATCTGAAGATCCGTCAAATCGAATCGCGCCAGAACTAGCCGGATCGTTACGGAGAGGGGCCCCTGAGCAGGAAGCCGTGGGCAGAGAGCGCCTTTGCTGGTGCCTCCTACTCAGCCTGAAGCATTCGCTGAAGTGATCTTGCGCGTGAGGAGCGACAAGGACTTACGGAGAACAATGATCGGGAAGGGGCTTAGCCGGGCGGCCTGTTTTCAGTGGGACAAGGCAGCTCGCCAACTCTTGGAATGCATGCGGAACATAGTTCAGAAGCATTCCGAAACACGGCAACCTTAGGTCTTTGCAAGGCTGCGTCGTTCTTTTCTATCTGACTGACAGTTCTTCACCACCTCACGCGCCGTGCCTGCTGGCGGACCATTTGATCTTTCAGGGCGTCAAGTCTAGTTTCTCGATAAGAGCTTTTGCGTCCCTCGGCGCTTGCGCATCCTTGATGGCGTTTCGTTCGTGCTGGATCTTTTCCTGCAATTTGGCGGCTGCATCGTGCTGGGCTTTTGCTGCCTCCACTTGTTCTTTGGGCGCCGTGGTGTCTTTTGCGGCCTTGTCGAGGCAGCTTACCAGTCCTCCCAACATACTGTCGTGAATGGCGAGCTTGTTCACCACACTCTTCTGGTGGTTAAAGCGTTGAAAATCCGGGAGGGTTTCTTTCTTTACCGTCTCCGTGAGTTCCACCAAGGACTGTCTGGATGTCTCCACCATGGATACCTCATCCTTGCAAGCCTGTGCCAGCACCTGGTGCGGCCCAAGAAAGAGCCCCACGCCGGCCCCTGCCAAAAGGGCCATTCCCCATGCCCGTATCATGGTTGAACCTCCTAGATTCGATTGTGGTCTTGCCCAGAAAATGCTGCCTAAGGGTAGTTCTTTCCGGAACGTGCGATTGAACTCGCCACTGATGTTAACACAACTCTTTGAAATTACGGCCGTGCAGGGCCTTGCGGGTCTGCCTCAGCGACGACGAACTGAACGACTTTCCCACAGTGCAAGCAGATGGTCCATTTTTCATCTCGCCGCGTGCTCCGGGAGCTGGGGACACTGAACTCACGCAAGCAGTCTTCGCAACGGATGATGTAGTTTCCGTCCCTATCCCATATCGCCTGGACTGGTTTGATCTCAACTTGCGGGGGAGCAGTTCGCAGGGGAGGTTTTCTGGTCAGGTCCGACATGGTTTGCAGGAGCTGCTCAGATCCGAATCCACTCTTGTGGCAGTAAGCGTCGGCGGCCACTCCTTCTGGCATTTCATCAGTGGCGGCTCCGCTGATTAAAATTACGGGTATTTGAGGGAAGCGTCTGCGGACAACGTTTAGAAACTCAACCCCTGACATGAGAGGCATGTTGAGGTCGGAAATAATCAAGGCAGGAAGTCCTTCGCGGAGTTTACCGATCGCATCCAGACCGTCAACCGCCACCCGAACGACATACCCCGCCTCCACCAAGTATCCCGAGATGGATCTTCGGATAAGAGGTTCGTCGTCTACTAACAAGACCCGACCACTTGGCAGTCCCACCATGGTCGCCCCCCTCAGCATCTTGGGAGGGCATTCCGCGTACTTCGTCCCCGGACAGAGACTTTCTGTTCGATATTAACGATGTGGTGAAGAAGTGTTTGTGCGGCAAGATGCCGATGCTGGTATTTTATGCTCACGGCACGGATTTGAGCAACTCGGTGGCCATCGTGCGCTTGGCCATTGTCGCCTCCCTGGTGGGAGGCGGGAGCACAAACGAAAGCTAGCCAAAAAGTGCAGATTGTCACTCTCTGGGTGTGCGAGTCGGCTGCTCAAGCGGCGCAAATGTCCACTCCCACCCCCCCATCGAGGTCAAAGATGAATCGTCTGGCAAATCTGGCTCTCAGCGTGGGAGAAACACTCCTTCATGGAGTAGAGAAACTTCAAGGCGCACAGATCCAGCCCTAGAGTTGACCAAGCCACTTCCTTTTCCTTGAGCAAATGCAGCTGATAAGCGCGGATTTCTTCCGCCCCCAGCTTGTCGGGAGACTTGCCGAATTGTTGGGCGAATCGCGCCACAGCCGCGATGTAGGTGCGTTGAGTTTCAGGCGAGTAGTTGCGGAGCTGCAATTCCTCCAGCACCCGTTTTCGTAATTCGGTCATTCAACACCTCCTCTCAGAAGTTGAATAATCCGAATCACGGTGGAATGCCAGCGGTTACCTGCCGCGTAGCGGCTTAGCCCAACTTCCGCGGTCCGAAGTGATTTTTGGGGCGGTTTCGGTAGGCAAGGCTTTTGTTTTCAATATGGGCCTTCTGCAAACCCAAAATAGTGACGAATAGAAGTGATAATTTCCCTTGACATGATAGATTAGCGTATTGTACATAGTGTCCTGTGTACATCCGCAAGACCACCAAGTCGTACAAGGGCAAGAGCTACACGAACTACCTGCTGGTCGAGTCCGTGGTGACGCCCAAGGGTCCCCGTCAGCGCATCATCTGCTCGCTCGGCAGCCTCGCCCCCGCACCCCCGGAGCAGTGGCTCGACTTGGCTCACCGGCTCGAGGCCAGCTTGCAGGGACAGGACGCGCTGGCGCCGGCTGATCCCCAGGTCGAGGCGCTGGCGGAAAAAGTGCGGCAGGCGCGTGGTGCCGGCACGCCACCGCCACAGGCGCGCTCCGCCGCCCGCCCGACGCTGGCGGTCGATACCGCGCGGGTGTCGGTGGAAGAGGCCCGCGAAGCCGGGTCCGTGCATGTGGGCCATCAGATGTGGCAACAATTGGGGCTGAACGAGATTCTGAGCCGGGCGGGGTTGTCGGATCGTGCCTGCCAGCTCAGTGAAGCGATGACTCTCAATCGCTTGATCTTTCCTCTCTCCGAACACGCCATGCCGGACTGGATGCGCCGCACCGCGCTGGCCGACATTCTCCCAACCGATTTTTCCGCGCTGCACGACGATGCCTTGTACCGCAATCTGGACCGACTCCATCCGAACCGCGCCGCCATCGAACGGGACCTGGCCGGGCGCGAGAAGACGCTGTTTAGTTTGGACGATACCTTGTACCTCTACGATTTGACCTCGACCTACTTCGAGGGCGAAGCCGCGAGCAACCCCCAGGCCAAGCGCGGCTACTCGCGGGACAAGCGGGGTGATGCGAAGCAGGTGCTCGTCGGGCTGGTGCTGGATCGCGACGGCTTTCCCCAAGCGCACGAAATCTTCGACGGCAACCGCCAAGACCGGACCACGGTGGGGGAGATGTTGGACAGCTTGGAAAAACGCGTGGGCCGAAAGCCCGGTGCGATGGTGGTCGTGGACCGCGGCATGGCTTACGATGAAGACCTGGAGCAAATTCGGGCGCACCGATACCATTACCTGGTGGCCACGCGGCAGCCGGAGCGGAACGCCTGGCTGGAGGAGTTCGAGGCGGATAACGATTGGCAGGAATTGATCCGCATCCCGTCGCCGCGCAATCCCTTTCAGGAGAAGTCCGTGGTTCGCATCAAGCGCTGCGAGAAGGAGAGTGAAGTTTACATTCTCTGTGTCAGCGAGGGACGCCAGGAGAAGGACCGGGCCATCCGCGAAACCCACGAACAGCGGCTGCGAAAAGATTGGGAGAAATTGAAGGCACGCATCGAGAAGAGCCAATTGAAGGAGGCGAAGAAAATCTACCAGGCGATCGGCCGGCTGCAAGAGCGTTATCCGCGCGTCGCGCGCTACTACCGCATGGATTATGATGCCGAGCAGAAGGCGTTGACGTGGCAAGAGGACAGCGAGAAGAAGGCCGTCGCCGAGAAACTGGACGGCGGCTACGTGCTGAGGACGGACCGCCAGGACCTGACGGCGGACGAGATCTGGCGCACCTACATCTTGTTGACCCGGGTAGAAGCGGCCTTCCGGGCGATGAAGAGTCCGCTCGCCGAGCGGCCCATCTTCCATCACCTCGAACATCGCACCCAAACCCATATCTTCCTCTGTGTCCTGGCTTACCACCTGCTGGTGGCCATCGAAAAGCGGTTCCTGGACGCGGGCGTGCATACCTCGTGGTGGACGCTGCGCCAGCAACTCAGCACCCATCAGGTGGTCACCGTGGTGCTGCCGACGGGCAATGGAAAGGTCCTGAAGATTCGCAAAGGCACCACCCCGGAACCGATCCACCGAGACATCTACTCGATTTTGAAAGTCCCGACGGAGGTCATGAAACCGGTGAGAACTTGGCACGACCTCTCTCCATAGTGACGGAATGAAATCGCAACCCATTACAAATCCAGTACTTCACTCAGCCGACCGCGGAAGTGGGGTTAGTAGTGTGCTGGGCATGTTCAGCAGCTTGGAGGTGAAAGTCCTTTACCCAATCTCTCCGGCCAGCCCTTGGGTAGCGCGGATGTCCGGAGCGCTCCTCGCGGGTTGGGGAGCTTGGATGTTCGCCCTCGTTCTATTCCAGAAATGATGGGCGCCTTGTCGTCATCATCGTTGTAGGCTCCAGAACCACTGGCTTCGCTAGGGGGGTGTGGCGGGCACAACAAACCCGGACCGCTCCCGATAGACTCCGTAGTGTTTATGAACCCACATGGCCGGCAAAACGGATAAATGGCCCATCACGTTTAGAATCCCCGAAACGGGGTTCGGGTCCCGGAAGCCGACTTCCGGGGAGTCAGGGGTGGCACTTCTACGGGGTACGCCGTTTAATCGTCCAAGTCGATGTGATTTAGGTGTTGCACACAGGATACTTTGTGCAACAACCGGGTAGCCCTGAGGTAGCGGTAGCGCGGAGGTGCGCGTAGTTTCCGTTCCTCCGCGGTTCTTCCCAGATACGTGCGGTGTTCAGATGTTTTTTAACCCGAACGCGAGATGCAGAGCCGCACAGGAACGCAAAGTACGCGCACCTGTACGCTACCCACTTGCTCGTCAGAGCGCTCGATTCTCAGTAAACTCCCGCTAGGTGACGCCGAACGTCTGCTTGAAGCTCGTGGCCGCTGCCGCCGGCAGGAGGCCGTAGACGCTGTTGCCGGTCTCTCTCGTGTCGCCGGTGTTCTCGCAACACGGCGGGACGGTACCGAGCGCGGTGAGGGGTGTCGTGGCCTTGTAGGTGATGTAGCCGGCCCCGGACGTGAAGGTCGTGGACAGCCCGAGTTGCGGTCCGACGAGGTTCACTTCGAAGGCGACGATCGGCGAGAGGTCCGACGCCGACTCGCCGAAGTCGGTCAAGATGAGCTGCCACGGTGGCGTGCTCCCACCGCCGCCCACGGTGAACACCGCACCCGTCACGTTGTCCCCGTCGTACGTCAGCGCGATCGTGAGGGTGGTGCCGGCGTGCAGGACCATGCCGGGAAGCGGCTCCATGCTGTGCGGTTGATTGACGAAGTAGTGCGGCGGGGTCGAAAACGTCTCGCCGAACGCCTCCAGTTCGGCGGTGGGCACCTTGAAGCCATACTGTTGGATCGCCGATGGCGCACCCTTGGGGCCGTACGTGTTGAGCTGGAAGGCGAAGCCGTCGCTGCTGATGATGTCGTCGGTGACGACGATGGTGACCTCGACGCCGAGAAGGTTGTTGCAACTCGCGCCTCCGGAGCCGGCGGCCGGGTCGGCGAAGATGTAGTTGTGGTTGCTTGCGCGGCCGAGGGGAGGTGAAGCGGCCGCCGGCACAACGGCGACCTGTCCTTGCCCTGCGTCGCCGAGAGGGTTGCTCTGGCCGCACAGCACCTGGATGACTTGGAGCGTATCTCCGGCCACGAGGGCAGGCGTCCCGGAGGGGAGCACGACGGGTGCGTCGAAAGTGGCGAGGCCGTTGGTGTCCACGTACGACCGCAAAGTTAGGGAGCCACCGCCACCGACGTACAGGTAGACCTGTGCTCCCTGGTAGACCCCGGTCACGGTGACGTCTGGCGAGCCTGCGACGACCGGCGTCTCTATGTCCGGATGCCCGAAGGGACTCGGCAGGTTCTTCACCTTCTGGTTTGGGGAAGGGCCCTTCGCCTTGCAGCCCGCCACCGACACGTAGATCTCCTCCGGGGCAACGAGCTTGCTCCAGAGCGGGATGACCGGATCCGATCTCGTCGCCACCACCGGGGCAGAGCGCGGCAGCCCCGACGTGACAGACCACACCTGGAGGAGGCTCCCCGGGTGGGCGCCGAGGACCTGGACTGCCAGCGCGCAGTTGTAAAGCGGTGGTCGCACGGTCGGCTTGGGGTACGGACCGCCGGGCGAGGTGGGGTACGCCACCTCGGTGAATGGCTGAGGCTGTGAGGGAGTGCCGCAGAGAGTGACCGCGATCTCGAGCGAGACGGGTCCGTCCGTGGAGGTCGGCTGGAACGACGACGGCAGGATCACCGTCGCGGTACTGCCGGAGACGCCCTGGACGCCGACGACAGTAGGCGCCTGGCCCTTGACCACCCGCGAGACCGTCAGGAGCTCACCGCCTACCAGATTCGTCACTGTCAGCTGCATCACATCGGTGCAGAGTCCGTAGGTGACATGGGGGAGCGGCGGAGCCTCGTTGTGGACGTCGAGAGGGACCGTCTTGCCGGTCTTGTCCTGGAACTCGCAGGGTCCAGTGTAGTACTGCTCGGCGGTGGACGTGCCGCCGCTCGCGAGCGGCGGGACGCTGAACGACGCCGTGTCCCAAGGGGTGCCGTTCACCGTCGTCACGCCATTGTTGATGATCCTTATCAGCGCACCTGGCGTCGTGTTCTTGAGAGAAATGGCGGTCTGGCAGTTGAGTAGTGGCGGGTTCGCCACCTCCGGCTCGGTGAGCGGGAGCGCGGCGATGACCGGGACGCTCGGGACCAGGGCGCTCGGAGCAACCATGCTCGCCGATAGCTGCGCCCAGAGGAGCTCGGACTCGGAGAGCACGGTCGCCGGGGGGAGGTCGACCCACTGGTACGTCGCGTACGGCCGGGTAGTCATCAGTGGAGGCCCGCCGGCCGTGATCTCGAGCGTGCAACCCGGGATGAGGCCGTTCATCAGCAGCGCGGTGGTGCAGGTGCTGATCGCGCCCGAGAACACCGGCGAGGGGAGCGGGTTCGGCAGCGGCAGGACGGGTACCGGCGGCGAGGCGTCGCTGGGGGCGCCCGCGGTCACGCCGGTGATGGAGGGCGCGGCGGGTGGCGGGGGCAAGGTCTGCTTGGCCGTGACCGCGTCGGTCTGATTGAGGGGTCTGGTCAGGGTGACCCATATGCCCCCCGGTGTCGACGCTGTGCCCGTACCGACAAGGCCGCCGTTCTGGTACACGCTGACGTCCGCCCCGGGGAGGAGGTTGTCCACGTAGACCTGTTGAGTGACGGGGTAGAGAGGGCCGGCGACGACAGGTGGCAGCGGTGCAGGCATGGTGGCTCCCTTCGGTGCGCTATCGGGTTATGAGGCGGCCCGCGAGAGATCCCGGCGCGTGCCGACAGAGGGGACCACGCCAGGAGAGTCGGCATCCACTCCGCCTCCCACTAGGATGCGGACTTTCGCCGTGGAAACCCACGGCATCGCCCACTTAACCTCGGGCCTCCGGCGGCGTCAAGGGCGCGCAGCCGCCGAGCTCGCCGTAGAGCTCGGCCTTGATCTCACCGCGCTTCGACCGTATCGGCCACTGGAACTTTTCCGCCCCGAGACGATTGTACCACGTAATGAGCCCGTTTCTCTCCCACATCAATATCTTCAGTTTGTCGCGACGCTTGTTGATGAACACAAACACGCTGCCCGACAGCGGATTCTGCTTCATGGCCCCAGAAACCAGCGCCGCCGGACCATCCATCTGGCGACGCATCTCAATGGGTGCCCGATGCAGGTAGACGTTCGTAGCAGTCCGTTCAGGCCGCAGCATCAAAGTCTCCCGACAATGCCGCAGCCAGCACGTCCGCCGGCGGCCAGGTTCCCGAATTCCAGCACATGGCCACGTACGTGCTGAACCCGGTGCACCGGCAAGGACGGACATGGTCCGGCACTCGGACGCTCAATGTGGACCGAAACGAACCCGCTCTCGCAACTCACCGACTTACTCTCGGCACTCGACCCGCCAAGCCGATGCCACGCCACGCCCTCGGCAATCACGGCGTTCTTCTTCAGTTCCTTGATGCCCTCATACAGCATCCTCGCTTTCAGCCCGTGAGTCCTCGCATACTCCGCTACTGAAGCTCCAAGGGCCCGCGCCTGCTTCAAATGCCCACGGCACTGCAACCCGTGTTCCGTCAGTCCGTCATCCGCCATGCGTCCCTCCATGTGCAATCCGGCCACTAACATGGAAGACGCGGCCGCAGAGGAAAGAATGCGGTTCTATTAGCGCTTACAGTTGATCATCGAGGCATGGTTGTTCCGAATGCAGCTTCGCAGCTTCTCGCGCAGCTCGATGAAGGCCGGCACCTTGAGTGCCGAGGCCGCCGCGGGAGAGCCGTTCAGCCATACGAGTTCTCTCGCGTGGTTCACGATGGGGTTCCAAGCCCGAACCCCTATCGGTACATCCCCGCCGCACGAGCCGCGAACATCACTGGCGTTCGAGAACCTCAAAGACCGGACACCCCGGGAGATTTTTTTGGGCTATCCCGTGGCGGCGGCGCGCCAAGAGAGGTCAGGTGGCCAGCATGCGACCCGGCTCATGGGGCGGGACGCGGCATGACGGCGCGGATGGGAAGGGCGCGGACGAAAACCCTGACGGCCGTCTCGTCGTTCAGCACGGTGGTGTCGAGGGTGCAGTCGTCGAGGAGCGCTGGAGTGGTTACGCCAGCCGCCGTGCAGATCGCGCGACTGCGCGCGTCTACCTGCGGATCGAGGTCGCTCGCATAGAACGGCTTGTCGGGAATCCCGGGCTTGATCGTCGTTGGATCGGTGAACAAAGACTCGTTCGGCTGGACGAGCCAGCTGTCGGTGTAGCTGTGATAGAGATCCGTGAAAGATACCGGGATCTTCAGCACGGTTCCGTTGGCCGTCGCAAGCGCGTTCGAGTTTCCGTTCGGGCTGCCGAGGAGGCCGCGCGCCTGCGTCTGGGGCGCCTGGCCCAGGCCCACGGTGACGTTGATCCAGGTGCTGTTGAGCACGGCTTGCACGCTGTCGCCGCCCTGGCTCGTGATAACGTATAGGTTGCCCTGCCGTGAGAGCCGGACGCCGGTGGGCAGCAAGAGCGTCTTGCCGTCGGCCAGATCGTTGGGCTGGCCATCGATGGTGAGCCGTGTCGGCTCGATGTAGATGGCGACTCGAGTCTTGCCCATTTGCGTCGCAACAGCCTTGTTGACCGATGCGAGCGGCCACGTCGGCGCCCCTGACTCCTGCCGCGTTTGCACGATGAAGTCCGAACCGGCCTCCGCCAGCACGAAGTCGCCAGACGCCTGGAAGTCGTAGTGCAATCCGTCGAAGGTTGTCAGATGGGTGTCGCCGATGCTTGTTGCGGATGCGCACGCCGACGGCGCGCCGCCGGCAATGCTCTCGGTAAACACGATCGCCGGAGACGCCCCCGGCGTTGGCGTAACCGGGGCCGTCCCAAAGCTGAGGTTGTTCGTTTCGGCCGTCCAGCTTTTCGCCAAGCAAGAGGGGGCGCTCGTAGTCCCGCTGTCCACGCTCGTCCTGACGACGATCGTCGTTCCGGTGGCGAATTGCGCCTCGGAACTGGTACCGGAACTGGTACCGTCGCCGAACACGTTGAACTCGGCGGCCTGCCAGTTGTTCGCCAGGTCGGGGAAAGGGTTGTCGCCTGACGCCGTGTACATGGTGCCACCGGCCGTCAGGAAGACCGTATCCGCTTCGCTCCCCGAGGCGGCGGCGCCGGTCAGTATCTCCGTGCCCAGGGTGTTGGCCGTCTGGAGGGGGACCGTCATGGAGGACATGGAGCTATTTTTCCAGCAATTGGGGGCGGCCGTGTTCCACCCTTTTGGGCACGGTGAATAGTTGTCCAGGTAGTACTCCATGAACGCTTTGTGTTCAAAATAGTTGGAGAAAATGAACTGCTCAAAGCCCGAGCATCCCGAAATGCTACCGCAGGTCTTGGTCGTGAAAGGCTTCGTGTTGAGCTGGAGCGAGTAGGCGTTGGGGATCGGGCCTGGCACCTGCTGCTCGCTTGTCACCACGGTACCGGGGTCGAAAGACCCGGTCGCCGTGGATATGTGGCCCGTCACCTGAGCCATCACATCGCTGAAGCTGTCGCCCACGTTGAAGAGTCGGGGCCCGCTCTTCGGCTGATAAAAACGTGTCGCCGGGGCCCCGCATAGAACCTCCTGCCACTTGGTGTCCGGATAGGTGGCTGTGAAGCACCCCTTCTTCGGCCGGGGAGTCGCCACCATGGACTTATGCCAACTCAGCAGATCCTTTGGGGACGGCGGCGGCGTGATCGTCGGCGGGGGGCTGGGCGCAGGTGCCTGCTGCGCGGAACGCGACGCCCCGGCCTGGGCAAAGGCTGGGAAGGGCGATAGCAGCCCCGACACCAGGCTCGCCACGACCATCAGGCCAAGCACTCTCGTGATGTGTAGCATCGGACGCCTCCCAATCTGCAGCTTCGCCGGCGCGATCGATGGCCGACCCACCCGCGCGCACATCTCCTCGAACTCAGCCGACAGAGCGTCCAGTGGCTCGTCCATAATCGCCCGAATCGGGTCGCAGTGGATGGTCCGCCGGGACCCGCGCCTCGGAGCTCACATAACTGAAAAGCCTCTCCGTCCGCTCATCGCTCCCGACGCATCGAAGGTCTTCGCGCCAACTCGACGCGACCATCGATTGCATATCCATAGAGTAACATGGCAACCTCCCTGACCGAGAACTATCGCCTTTAGCAAGCGTAGCGCGGACCTGTCTTTTAGGTCCGCGGCTTTCTACGGCCTCTAATGCTCACCGACTTGGCTAGGCTGCGCAGACCTGCAAGAGAAAGGTCTGATGCGCCAGCCTGCCCTTGCCTCCCGCACCCTAAATACCACCACAGACGACTCGGATTACTCACAAAGCCGAAGATTTGAGGGGACGGCGAGAAGCCTCCCCCGATTCGTTTTGGCGACTTCTGCGGCTTTGTGGTCCTGACCGAAGCGGGGGAGGAGCGTCGGTTCCTCGGGCGCGAACATGCAATCGAGGAGCTGTTACACCAAGCGTGGATTGAACGGACGGTAGTGACCGTGTTTCCGGACGAGCACGATCGTGATTGGCCGGCAACCCTGATTCTGCGCCGGTACCATTGACGGACGACAGTAACTGATGCAGGTGAGACACTTGGAGATGGGCTAGGCACGCTGGCATTGAACCGCGCTTACAGCCAAACTCCCCGGTGTTTCGGAAGCCCGATATACATTAATGCCCTCCACATGACCATGGAATTAGCCCTTTTCCTCCAACCGCTTCAGATTGGTCCGCACGGTAGAGTCCTTCCTGGGCGCGGCCGCGGGGCCGGATTTGGTCTGTGACATTAGCTACCTGGAAGCTGGCCGTAAGTCCAGATAAGTCCTGACGGCGTGCAGGCGGATGTGGCGCCAGGTGGTTCCGGGCGGATCGTTGTCCCGAAACGGGGTTCGGGGAAATAGCTCCTTGGTAGTCGGCCAGCGTCTACCGATAACTGTTGAGAACGGCCTCAAACCACCTCCAAACGTGCGCCCGCCGGCGAAGAGATTGGAGGCAGTCGTTGCAATCGGACCCGTTCTCCGTGTACGCTCATACCTCGGCGGCAACACGAAATGTCAGGCAAGGAAAAAGACCAGCTCGCGGCATTAGCAGTCGATCAGCACTGCGCTTTCGAACAGGCACTCGCTGGGAGCCGGAGGCGCTATCCGACGCACGAGTTCAGGTCCTTCGCTACGGCGATACGACAGTACGTACAGGCCACTCGCGAGGACCAGATG